>Ga0180434_10009013_pt1 | contig 10914 bp, 17 predicted proteins | sample SS_ome_7_FD_132453 | JGI IMG/M metagenome (GOLD analysis project Ga0180434, IMG submission 132453) | Hypersaline lake sediment archaeal communities from the Salton Sea, California, USA - SS_1_D_2 metaG | ecosystem: Environmental > Aquatic > Non-marine Saline and Alkaline > Hypersaline >... | reverse complement strand
TTATCCCCATGCAAAGAAAGGGTTTGAGTATTTGGTGAAGACCATAATGAACCGCGAGGAACCCTGGCCATCCCGCAAGTTCATCTTCACACAATTTTGGTCACAGCCAAGTGGACAGTTTGTGCTTGACCATGTGTTCCACACGGAGCAACTCGACCAGGAATTGATTACATACTTCAAGCAGAAGCACAACAAACACTACAAACCAGCGGCTCGTAAGCAGATTGGTCAACACAAACCCTATCGAACATACTACAACGACAAGCTGGTTGAGGAAGTGTTCAAAGCGTGGCGTAGGGAGTTCAAAATCTTCGGATACGATTGGGAGCATGACGTTGCACACGATGGTCTACTGTCGGGCGCAGTTGCTAACAAGGCCCTGGTTTCCTACTGTCGTGAAACTGACGTATGCTTGGTGAAAGGAAAGCCTTTTACAGGATTGGAGAAGAACTATGCCAGTACCACCAGGGACACAAACGCTAGTTCTAAATGACGACCGAATACCATTAAACACGGTACGGTGGCAGAAGGGGTTTAAGAAGACCTTGCATCGAACAGTGTGTGAACACTGTGAGGGTAGGGGTGTTATCTTCTTTGAGCGCATTCGTGTTACCGACTGCGAATACTGTGAAGGCACTGGATGGCAACCGCCAGCCGAAGTGATTGAATACTACGACATTTTCGTTCGCTCGGCCTACCGTGAGTGGCCGGTGCCAGCCGTAATCGCCAACCGTCGTCACGTATCTCGGGCCTTCCGTAAGGTTCCGTACTCCAAGCAGAACGTCTACAAGCGGGACAACTACACCTGTCAATACTGCGGGTGTAAGCCAGCCAGGGCTGACTTGACCGTTGACCACGTTGTACCTCGTTCTATCTGGAAGGGTACAGGTACGGACACGCCAACGAACTGGCGAAACATCGTGTGTGCCTGTCTGCGTTGCAACCGCGACAAGGACAACCGCACCCCCGAACAGGCGGGTATGCAGCTTCGTAAGGAAGTTAATGGGCGTATTGTGGAATACAAGAGGCCCAAGCAACCGACCTACCAGGAAATCGTTCTGGGATTGAACCAAATGGAAATTCCGCCAGAATGGGAGCAATACGTGTCTTTTGTTCTGAGCGACAGAAAATTAACTTGATTTTCCAACAGACTTGCCTGTATAATAGTGTACGGGCAAGTTTTTTATACTTAAAGGGGAACTTTTCATGCCTCTGTATGACTATTTCTGCGACGACTGCAAGCACGAAGAAGAAGTCTTCCAGCACATGGTAGACGACCCAGATACCATCTGTCCCGAATGCGGCAGCGATACGTGGCACAGAGTCATTGGGGCACCCATGTTGATTCAAGTTCATGGTAGCGGTGGAACAACCACTATTGGGGCGCTGGCCGACAAGAACGCGGCCCGAATGTCCGACGAAGAGAAGAAGCATTTGAATGAGAAGCACAAGACCAAGAAGAAAGTTCCACACAAGTTGCCCGATGGAATGCAACGAGAGGAATACACGCCAAGCGACAAGCAGTGGCCAGGACAGACGGAATCCACCACCAAAGTTTCTCAGATGACACCTGAGCAACAGAAGAACTATATGGAAACAGGAGACAAAGATGGCTGAGAGTGAAGGACCAGTCCCCCACCAAGCCCTGGTAGTGTTACACGCCGTAGTTAATCGGCAGAGGCCAGACGGGACGTGGTGTCCCCGAGCCGTATACAACGACAGATTTCTGTTGAGGGTTGAGGGTGAAACCGAAGAAGAGTGTATTGCCGACTTGAAGAAGCGGCTGGAAGTGATTAGAGAAGCATGGGCGACGGAAGACCAAAAGAAGAACGAAGAAGAATCATCTTCGAGACCGAAACCGACCAGCGAAGATTAGCTGAACAAGTGGACGCCGAGTCTATCTATGTGATGGATGGCGGCGACGTAATGGTGCATTGCTCCAACTGTGAGGCACCGCTGGCCGAACTCTGGGTAACACGCCCAGAAATGTCAATCAAGACCGAAGTGGTGGCAGAGTGCCCCCATTGCGGCGACAAGTCATACATTGTGGAACTAGAGGGCAAATTCCATCTAGGCCACACCGACGTTACCACAGTTGTCAATATCGAAATGGAGAGTGAACGTGACGATGATGGCAACTTGGTACAGAAAGTGCTGTTTAAGACAGTAAAGGGAGATGAACCTTATGAGACATGAAGAAGCGATGGACGCAATCTTTCGTCCTAAAGACGATGCCACCGCGCCGCCTGGACCAGTGGTCCCAGAGGACGACACAGAAGAAATTGGCTATGGGGCAGAGGGCATACGCAATGAAGAGGGTGAGTTTGTTAACATCATTGTGCCAGTCCAAATCCCAAGCAAAGATGAACGCAGTACGGTGCTGATAGACAATCCAGAATGTCTAGCCAAAAAGCGTATCATTCATGTAAAGCAGCCACCGCGCAATCGTGAAGTCAACATCAAGCCGAAGGTCCGTGAAAAGACAGTTGCCTACTATATCAAGATGGGCACGACCGGCGAAATCTTTGACCCGTGGGGAATGTATACAGAGGGCTTGGCGAACAGATATGCCAAACACGCCGGGCAGGCCGCTTGGAAATTCAAAAGAGTAACCGAAAGGTGCTTCAAATTCTACTTGGATTTCCTGCGCACCAGAAACAAAGCGCATCTATTGAATGCGGAAAGAGAGGTAAGAAATGGCTAGAGAATTGACAGAACCAGAGAAGTTCTACATCGAGAACCACTATCTCGACATGTCACCCGAGGAAATGGCCGAGGCAATGGACGCCAAAGGTGTTGGCCCCAAGACGGTTGAAGCCTTTGTTGAAACACTGCCCCCACCAGAAGAACCAACCGATGAGGTCGAAGACCGGCACAAGAAGTTGCAGAAGGTCAAGAGAGACCGCACGGGTCAGATGATGGCGCGCGACGACAAGAAAGACCCACGCGCCGTGATGATGACAAAGGAAGCAAGCGAAATGGCTGACGCCAATCGCAAGAAAAGGATGTCGAAGGAAGAATACATGAGGGAGCATGGCGGAATCTTCATAATAGACCCGAAGAAGAAAAGCAAATGAATGAACTTTGCACACAACCAGATGAGTTTTTAGAGGAGAAGGCCATCTGGATAGCCACTTTAACGGATGGCACTAAGGTATACCAGGACGACGACAGACCGGGTGTATCTGAGCCCAGTGCTTGGATACGCCTTGGTCGGTATCTCAAGGAGCATGGTCTTGGAATAGTAGAGATGGAGTTGCGGTTTAGGTCGCACGTTATTCCGCTACCAAAGGATGCCCCAGGCTACTACTTCGCGCGAGGAATTAAGCGCGATGCCGCAGCAGGCTCCGTAAATGAACACTTTCTGTGCGCGGGAGTCCAGATAGGAGATACGGTAGTCTACGGATGGTTCAGAGCGCCCGCGCTGATAAATGAGCGTCAAGTAGTCAAGAAGGTTGACGAGGTTGAGGAGCCTTACTTCTTCCAAAATCCCCCAGATTGATGCTTGACAAACCCGCTCGCCACGCTATATTACAATAGCGAATTCACACACTCTAACCCGAGGATTACACCATGAAAAAGGCAGTTTTGGCCGTATTTGTGGCCATTTTGTTGGTGTCTGCCGCCGTTGCGGCGGATTGGGACGTGGCCCGCGTCAGTCAACAGGGCGACAAACTTACGATTCATGTCACTAAGACCCCCCAAAAAGCCCATAACTTCAAAATCACCAACGTGAGGGGTGAGGAAGTTGGTAGTCTGTTTGGCTACAAGGGCGATATGCTCGTCTTTGAGGGGGACTGGAACACCATTGTGCGTCAACGATTTGTTGGCCTCTATCTCGATGGTGATGGCCACCGTGAGCCCCTATTCAAACCCGTGTCAGGGGCTATCTGGCAAGGCGGTTACTCACAGTATGTCTACCGCCCCGGCCTGGACGAAAAGACTAAGCGATACATCATACACGAACCACACACTCCAGAGTGGAATCAACGTGTTAAGACACAAGGCGTGACAGTCGTACCACGTCAGCTTATTCACACGTTCAGTGATGGCGTTCCTACTGTTGTTCAACGTCGTAATGATGTTGTGCGACTACGCGATGGAACTACAACCATTATCGAAAGAGACAACCACACCATCGTCCTCCGCGATGGTACACCTACAACTGTTACACGTCCAGATGGAACAAAGGTGTCGGGACCGGGTAGAAATATCATCATTGATGATTCATCCGAGCCCGGTTCTGATGCCATTGTCGGTGAAGGGTGTGAGTGCGGTGATGGTGAGAAGGCCGAGACCGGGGGCGAGGCAATCGGGTCTGCCCCCGGTCCTGGCAAGGGTGAAGGCACAGGACCAACAGCCCCAGAAGAAGGCCCTCCTGGCGATGCGCTAGGTCTCGGTCCTGGTGCTGGTCCTGGCCCACCCCCTAATGATACTTCTGCAAAGCCAACTGAGCAAAAATCTCCAGAAGGTGAGGAACCAAATGACGGAACCGACGCGAAATCTCCTGGTGTACCTGGGAGCGGTGGCCCTGGCAGTGGACCTGGGGCTGCTCCTGGCAATGGCCCTGGCCCTGGCCCCGTAGGAAAGCCGCAGAACGGCACAGGCCCGGTTGGACCTCAAGGCCCCGCCGCTATTGGCGCTCAGCCTCCAGGCAACAAAGAGAAGGCTCCCGCCTTCGTTCTATACGTCGCCGTAGGCGACAGCGACAGCGGTGAGACCGGCAAGGTCTACCAAGTGAATGAACATGGTAGGATATTGGGGTGGATAAATGTGTCATCGGCACCCACCGGCATTGCGTTGCACCGCGACAACGGGCTCGTAATCGCCTTACCCCGTAACGGCGGAAAAGTAATCCGCATCAATGAAACGGGGCGACAAAATGTCCTCTTGGAAAAACAAGCTACGCTGGTACATCCGATTGACGTTGGTGTTAGTGGTGGTAGTGATAGCGTACTGGTGGCTGATAATATCAGTGATGTTATCGTCGCTACGTCCATAGGCGGAATTAAGTCGAAGGTCTACGAACGATTTGAAGGCCAGAAGTGGACCGCACAGAACATGTCTGTTGCTGTAACCAGCGACAAGCAAGGCATCTGGGGTGACGACACCGGCATCTTCCGCGATAACAAGCGTGTCCTTCCTGGCGTAGGCGGCGTGGCCGCTGACCCTGCGACCTTGAAGTGGGCAGCTACTCAAGCACCCAACCAAATCTACGTGTTGGAAGGCGAGGAATTGCAGCGTAAGCTACGACTACCGCCCGGCAAGTCGCTCTACAACCAAGGCATGTTGTCGTTCGGCCCGGCTGGTTCGCTGGCCGTTGCCGCCCGAGACAGCGATGCTGCGGTTGCCCAGCCCTGGTTCCTACTGTATGACGATGAAACGGATGAAATCCGCACGTTGTTCCAGTGGGAAAAGGAACGGGTGAACGACTTCGTGATTGGCCCGCGAATGCTGTGGGACAACGCCAAGGAAACGACAAAGCCGAAGGGAATCTACTAATGGAAGTCGTTCTACCATCGTGTGAGATTTTGACTCCGTTGCACAAGGCAGGAATGACCGGCGTGGATATGCTGAAACGCATTGAAGCTGCCGGTCGTACCTGTTACAAGAGCGAAGCCGCAATCACAGAGGATTCCGCTCGCGAGTTTGTGCGGAAGATTATCAAGCGAGGGCACCATAGTGTGCTTGAGCATGAGAGTGTGAGCGTCCGATTCATCATTGACCGGGGTGTGAGCCACGAACTTGTGCGTCACCGGCTAGCCGCGTACTCACAGGAGTCTACTCGCTACTGTGACTATGGCAACGGACACATTCAGTTTATCAAGCCGCTGTGGACCAATTTGCCAGTGGGTGTCTACACGCCCCGTATGCAAGTGCCCGATGATGGTGACGCTATATGGCTATCTGCAATGGAATCGGCAGAGACACACTATCAAGCCTTGCGTAAACAAGGCTGGAAACCACAAAAGGCCCGCAGCGTTTTACCCAACAGCTTGAAAACAGAAATCGTAGCAACATACAACTTGCGGGAGTGGCGACACGTATTCAGTCTACGGACGGCACACGCCGCTCACCCGCAAATCAGAGAAGTAATGGTGCCGCTGTGTCAGGAAATGCGGCGGCTTATTCCGGTCGTCTTTGACGACCTTGATGTACCCGACGAGAGTATCGAAGTGAGGCACAAGCCATGAAGTTGAAACCGATAGGAGAGTGGGTGGTAATCGAGCCACTGAAAGAGGAAGTGACACCGGGAGGTATCATTCTACCAGACAAGGTGAAAGAGAAAGTCAAGAAGGGCAAGGTATTGGAAGTCGGACCAGGGGTTCCACACAACGTCCGAGACCCCGAACTCTACAAGATACCTGTCAAGGAAGGCGACATAGTTATCTTCCAACCTTACAGCCCAACCAAACTACAAATTGATGGCGAGGAAGTATGCCTCGTCATGCTTACCAGTATCTTGGCCGTTGTTGAGGAATAGGCATGAAAATCGGTACGTTCAGCGTTGTTGTGGGCACGGCTGCGTGTGATGCGGCCTGCCCATTTTGTGTAAGTAAAATGACAGCCCAGAATGCACCGGCTTCGCCAACGATAAACTGGCGCAACTTTGAGATTGGTTGTCGGTTTGCTAGGGATGGTGGGGTCAGCACTGTGTTGTTGACCGGCAAGGGCGAACCGCTGTTGTGTCCCGACCAAATCACCAACTATCTTACAGTTGGACGTAGCTACTTCCCATTCATGGAGTTGCAGACGAATGGAATACGTTTGTTTGGCGAGATTCCAGAGGAAAAGATTAGTGAGTGGTACAGGGATGGGCTCACACTTGTGTGTCTGTCGGTTGCCCACTGGGATTCAACAGAAAACGCCAGAATCATGCAGCCGCGAGGTAAGAAGTGGCTGCGTATTTGGAACGTGATTGAGAGACTTCATAGCGTAGGCTTGTCAGTGCGGTTAAACTGCACAATGGTCAAGGGTGGCATTGACAGCTTTGAGCAATTAGACCATCTATTGGACCGCTGCCGAGAAAAGGGAGTCGAGCAACTCACGCTTCGCGACGTAACCACGCCGACCGATACCAACAATCCTGAGATAACCAAGTGGGTATTGGACAATCAGGTGAAGTACATGACACCTGAGTGGACTGGTTCAAGTGGCTATCACTACTTTCCACAAGAGGTCAGTGGTTCCGAAATGGTACATCACTACCTCAAAACGAAAGACGCCACCCCAATAATGACTTTACCACACAACGCACTGGTTTACGACTGTGAAGGGCAGAATGTCTGCATCAACAACTGCTTGACAACGACGTTGGCAACTGATGAAATTAGGCAGTTGATTTTCTTCCCAGACGGACACTTGCGTTACGACTGGACGTACAAGGGAGCGGTGATACTATGAGATTACCCGGCATACTTTATCTACTGTCCTTCCTAATGCTGTCATTTGGTCTTATAGGAAGATGGTTTTTGGACGCCCCCTGGCAAGATGGAATGTTAATGCTTCTCTTAGGTCTAGTGCTTTGGACACTAGCAGAGGTCCAAGACTTACATGGCGAAATCACGCAGCGAGACAAGTCGGTATCCAAGTAACTTCGGAGGCGGTCATATCACAGCGCAGCAGTATTGTATTGAACAACTCTGCGCCCTTATCGCACATCAAAAACGTCAAACCCTCCCACAACAGTTCTGGAAATCGAATAAGAAATGGGCTCGATTCTTCTCTGAGCAATCGAAGCCGGTCAATGCCCTCATCAGCAAGTACGGGGCGGAAGCGGTGGTCGCCGCACTCAAGGATAAGCGGTGTAAACGTATGCGCTCGTTTAGGGCGCTGTTCATCATTGAACCCGTAATTAAACAGAAATTGAAGGAGATAAAGGCCCGCGAAGCACAGCCATTGGCGGAAGCGGTAGAGACCGCTTCAACAACAACAAAGCCGCGTAAGCCCCCTAAGCCACGCGGTCAGTCCTTATTTGGTAGATTGAGAGAGATTGAACATGGCGAAGAAGACAGAACAAAAAACGGAGAAGAGACCAGCGACGTACAAAGACCTGATTAAGAAGCTGGGAGAGGGAGCATTCATAACGGGGAACCAACTGGAAGATGCACAGCATGAACTTGTACATGTGAGTCCCAAACTGGACCTCATACTTGGTGGCGGCATCCCAGGTGGAAGCGTGGTAACAATAGCAGGAGACCCAAAGTGTGGTAAAACGGTTACCTCACTTCACATACTGGCAAAGGCACAAGCAGTAGGCAGACCTGTCTACTTTTTGAATGTAGAGGGAAGGATTAAAACGCGGGACTTACAGGGAATCAAGGGCCTGGACCTCGATAAACTAAACATCGTGCGGTCCTACAAGGACGAGGATGGCAAGACTCGCATCCTCACGGCCAAGGAATTCCTGACGGCGGCAGAGCATATCATACATACGGTGTCGGGTGCTGTGATTGTGGTGGATTCAATCTCACAGTTGGCAACAGACAAAGAGTTGGAATTGGCATTGGGGGAAATGGACCGGGCAAGCGGCGCTATCCTGATGGCGAAGTTCTGCAAGCGGCTCAGCAACGTCATTCCGCTAAACGACATAATCCTCATTGGTATTCAACACTTTATCGCAAACACCAGCGGCATGGGCAAGTGGAAGATTGCCAGCGGTGGCCGCAAGATTCAGTACGCTTGTGATGTTGGGCTTGAATGCAAGAGTTTCTCACACATACGAGAAGGTGGTGAAGAGGGACCAGTCATTGGACAGACCGTAGACTGGATTACTACCAGCACGGCGCTCAATGCAGCACCGGGACAGAAGACGACTTCGATTATCCGGTATGGGGTTGGTATTGATGAGATACAGGAGATTGTGGACATTAGTATTGACTTCGGACTCATTGAACAACGCAAGGCGTGGTTCCGACTAAACTTCCTGACCGAGGAAGACAAGGACTTTGACCCCGAGGCCAAGGATGCTTGGAAGCCGTACCAAGTACAAGGCAAGGAAAACTTAACCAACAGGTTGCGTGAGAACGAGGCAGAGTTCAAGCTGTTGGAAATCTCACTGCACGAAATGATGGGAGCGTAGCATGAAAGTAATCATAGCCGGTAGTCGTAACTTTACAGACTATGAAGTGGTCAAGGCCGCGTGTGAAGAGTCGGGCTTTGAGTTTTCCGAAGTCGTGTCTGGCGCAGCAAGGGGTGTTGACACGCTGGGTGAACACTATGCCAAAGAGATTGGTGTTTCCGTCGTAGAGTTTCCTGCCGACTGGAAGAATCTGAAAGCGCCGGGGGCTCGCATCAAACATGGCCCGTTCGGTATGTATAATGCCAACGCCGGTCACGACCGCAACAAACAGATGGCAAAGTATGCCGATGCCCTTGTGGCTATCTGGGTAAACGACTCTCCTGGCACAGCTAGCATGATAAAGCTAGCCCATAAGCATGGCTTGAAAGTCTTTGTTAAGAGATACGCTATGAAGATGGGTGGCAAGTTGGAGGAACTAACCGATGAAAGTAACTGATAGACATGGCCGCACACACAACTGGCCACCATCAGGCCATCAGGTAGACTTCAACGACAAGCGACCTCGTTCGGAGTTGCATTTGCGATGCCGTGAGCTACTGCGTAAGCTGTACCCCACGCAACGTATACTGGAAGAGGTTCCGCTACCGGGCGAGAGTCTGACGATAGACTTCTATCTACCGTTGAGAGAATTGGTGATTGAAGTGCAGGGCAGACAGCACACCGAGTTTGTCGCCCACTTCCACCACACAATGGCCGAGTTCAAACGAGCCCAGGCTCGCGACCGTCGCAAGGCCGCATGGTGCTACGACAACAACTTGGAGATAATACACCTACCATATACGGAGAGTGACGATGAGTGGCAGCGAAGAATCGAGGGAGAAGACGACGGTAGAGAAGAGATTGGAACAAGTGGAGAGGATTCTGACTGAGTACCACCGTCAAGTAGGACTTGGGAACCCTTCGGTTGAGAATGAGATTGAGCGATTCATCAACATGTCAACCGTGGAAATGAGGAAGTTGGAACCAGTCGAGTGCGGTGAAGCCTCGGCGGTCCTAAATCAAGCTGCGCTACACATACAGTTGGAGATTGGCAAACTACAAGCCCGCCTGGGCTGGTGCAGAGAGTCGATTGACTTTATCATCTGTAATAGCGTACAACAATACAGTCAATATATGTCCAAAGAACATAAGAGAGCAGCCGCCATCAAGGGCGACGATGCCGCGATGAAGTTTCAGCAGTGTCTCATGGACACACAGCTACGCCTAGATGCCCTACAGTTTATCCCACAACAACTACGGGCGTTGTCTGATTCGTTCATCGCATTACAGAGAGCGAAGGGAGCGAGAATATGAAGTTACCACAAGTGCTAAAGCAAGCGGTTCTCAACAGAGATTGGAACCTAGTCTGCACAGTTTATACGGCGATTACCGGCGAGCCACTGTCGCCGCCCAAGACCGAGGCCGAAACACTGGCCGATATGGATATTGACCTCGGCTCAAGACTTAACCCAGTTGCCACAGTAGAACTTGAGCAGCATGAAGTACAAGAAGAACCAGAGGAAGATGAGGGAGCCGGAAACACCGCCAGTGGTATTGCGTTGGTGGGAGAGGATATTGAATATGACGAAGAGGATTTGGAAGAAGGACAGGGTGTTGTACCAGAGAAGGAGATTGCCGAAGAGTTCAAAGACTGTGTTGTTAGAACCAAGGGAGAGGACACAGACGATGCTCTTAAAGGCAGCAGTGAAGAACTAGGAGAGAAGTGCAAAAGAGAGCCGTTCCGCAAGCCCAAGAAAGGGAAGCGGAAGAACAGATTTAAGGACGACCGCAGAGCATTCTCGCGTCAGGACGTGACCAAATATGACAAAGACGAGCATGGTCGCCCGCTGAGT
>Ga0180434_10009012_pt1 | contig 10916 bp, 9 predicted proteins | sample SS_ome_7_FD_132453 | JGI IMG/M metagenome (GOLD analysis project Ga0180434, IMG submission 132453) | Hypersaline lake sediment archaeal communities from the Salton Sea, California, USA - SS_1_D_2 metaG | ecosystem: Environmental > Aquatic > Non-marine Saline and Alkaline > Hypersaline > Sediment... | reverse complement strand
GCCCGGTCGGCCTGATCGACATAACCGATATTGTTGGCATGTATCCGCGGGAGGAATCGGAAGAGTTTCCCTCGACGTATCCGCTTTTCCGCGAACCCGACCGCAAGGCCGGTGCGTAGGAGAGAGTTGAGAGTTGAGAGTTGAGAGTTGAGAGACGCTTTTGGCGGCCTTACCTTGCCCCCGCGCGTCGGGCAATGATTGCTGACCGATCACCGCTTCCCCATTTCGGTCACTCGCATCTTAAATGTGTTTCGTATTTTGGACTTCTTCTTCCCCAGCCCCCTCGCCGCCCATGCATCTCCAAGACCGTTGCCAACCGATCCGCCTGATCCTCTCCGACGTCGACGGTGTACTGACCGACGGGCGGATCGTGTGGGACAACCGCGGCATTGAATCCAAGCAGTTCCATATCCGCGATGGGATGGGCGTGCGGCTGTGGCAGAAGGCCGGCTACCGGTTCGGGCTGATCACGCTGCGCAGCTCGCATGTCGTGCAGGTTCGGGCAAGGGAATTGGGTATCGAGATTTTGCGTCAGGCGGCCGACGACAAGCTGGCGGCCTTGCGGGAGATCCTGCAGCAGTTGAACCTCAAGCCGGAGCAGGCCTGCTACCTCGGCGACGACCTGCCCGACTTGCAGACCGTCCGCGCGGTCGGGCTGGGCGTGGCGGTGGCCGACGCCTGCGAGGAGTTGCGCCAAGCGGCCGACTATGTCACTTCCACGCCCGGCGGCCAAGGGGCCGTCCGCGAGACGGTCGAGATGCTCTTGAAGAACCAGCGCCGCTGGAACGAAGTGATTCAGGCGTATTTGTAGTGGACATGCGTTGTCAATCGCGATGCAAGAGTCGTCGATTGGTCCACGCCACCGCAACCACAACGAACCGACCCACCCTATGCCGCGCATCACGCGTATCGCCGGGAGTTTTGTCGCCGTGATGGCGGCTTACTGGGCGTATGCGCTGTTGGCGGTGCCCTGGATCGAACCGCCGGCCGACCCGCGGATGCAGCTGGCGGCGGCCGAGCGGGACCCCGACGCGGGGCGCGATTTGATCGGCCATCGGATGAAGCGGCTGGCTCCGTTGTTCCCCAAGGACGCCTGGGAGTTGCAGAACCCCAAGATCCTCGAAAGCGAGCAGGTCAAGCTGCTGATGGAGGACTACCACAACATCGGCGATGGTCGCGTCGAGATCCGCCCTTGCACGCTGATCTTCACGCCGGAGAAGACCGACTTGAGCACATCGGATCGGCTGCGCCAGGCGGTGATCATGGAAGTGCCCGACGGGGCCATGCTCGAGTTCGACCAGCCGCTCGATCTGCGGCGAATGAAGGTCGGCAAACTGGTCGGTGGGCAGCTCAACGGCCGGATCACCATCCGCAGCGACGGCGAGCGGCCCGGGCCGGAGGACGATCTGATGATCGTCACCCGCGATGTCGAGCTGACCGAGCGCCACGTCTGGACCCCGCAGGCGGTCGACTTCCGGCTCGGCCCGAACTTCGGGCACGGCCGGCAGATGCATATCAAGCTTCTGCAAGGCAGGAAGGCCGAGGGCGGGCAAGACGGGCTCCGCATCGGCGGCGTCGAACTGTTCGAACTACGGCACCTGAAGCGTTTGCACCTGGAGCTGGCCGCCAGCCGCGCGGTCTTCGGCAAGCAGACGACGCAAAAGTCCCCGTCGAGAGCTTCAGCTGCGCCCTCCGGCGACCTGCCGGTGGAGATCACCTGCCAGGGGGCGTTCCGCTATCACGTGATCGACAAGGTGGCCACGTTCGAAGATCGGGTCGACGTGCTGCAATTGCATCCGGAGGGTGCCAGCGACCGGCTCAGTTGCGAATTGCTTTCGCTGTTCTTCACCGAGCGGCCCTTGCCGACGGCCGACGCCGCATCGACCGATTGGAACCTGCGGCCCGAGCGGCTCGAAGCGCGGGGCAACCCGATCGTGCTGTCAGCCCCTAGCCGCGATCTCGACGCCCGGGGCGAACGGCTCGACTACGACTTCGCCTCCGGGCGGATCGCCCTTCGGGCCGCCGACCAGGTGATGCTCGCCCAAGCCGAAAGCGAAATCCACGCCCGAACGCTCCAGTACCAACCGTCGCCGACCGGCGGGCTTGGCCAGATCATCGCCGAAGGCGCCGGCTGGCTTCGCGGCCAAACTTCCGAGCGGCCGAACGAGCAGCTTCGGGCGTGCTGGAGCCGGCGGCTGCAAGTCCGGCCCGAACGCCGCAATCAGGTGATCTCGCTACTGGGGAACGCCGGGCTGCAATACGCCGGCGTCGGCCGCCTCGACGCCGAGCAGATCCATTTCTGGCTCGTTGAAGGCGACGGCAAGGCGCACCGCCGGCAGCCGAATCTGCAACCCGATCGGATGCTGGCCCAAAACGGCGTCCGGCTCGATTCGCCGCAACTCTCCGGGCAAGTCGAGGAGTTGCGCATCTGGTTCGAATCGATCGGCGGTCACAATGGGATTCCGTCTGGAGTCAATGCCCCAGATGGCCGACGCATGTCGCACGCTGTTTCCCGGCTGCCGCCGACCGGGCCAACCCCGCCGTCGGAACCGCCGCGGCAGCACTTCGAGATCAGCGGTCGGCTCTTGCTGGGCAAGGTACTCTTGTCCGGGACATCCCAAGCCAATCTTGCCGAGTTGACTATCGAGGACGGCGTCCGCTTCGTCGAAACCCAAACGAGCCAGCCGGGACAGCGGCCCTTGCTCATCACCGGCGACCGCCTGCATGTGACCGACGCCACCGAGCCGCACGCCTCGGTCGTGGTCACCGGCAAGCCGGCCCTTCTCGAAGCTCGGGGGCTGAGCCTGACCGGCGCCAACCTGAACCTCAACCGCGGCACCAACCGTATGTGGATCGACGGCGCCGGGCAATTGGGGCTCCCGCTGGACCGCGACCTCGACGGCCGGCAGCTCCCCACGCCCACAAAGCTCAACGTCGATTGGCAGGACCGCATGGTTTTCGACGGCCGGCGGCTGCGGTTCGAGACTTCGGTGGTCGCCGCGACCGACAACCAGCGGCTTCAAACCGAAACGCTCGACGTGCATCTGAAGCATCCCATGCGTTTCGCCGAGGCTGAGTTCCGACGCGAGCCGCAAGTCGAGAGCATTGTCTGCCAGGGTGGCGTGGTGATGGAAAACCGCACGCGCGACGGCTCAGAGCTACTCTCGCACGAGCGGATGGTAGTCGACGATCTGTCGATCAATCTGCTCAGCGGCGCGTTGACCGCGGCAGGGCCGGGCCGGCTGGAGAGCATTCGCCGCGGCTCGGGCAATCCGCTGGACCTGCGCGCGCAAAGCGCCCGCCGCACGGCACCGACCGAGCCGCAGCCCCCCTCGGAAGCCGCCTCCTCCGGCTTGCAGGCGCTCGACGTGCGTTTTCAGGGGGCCATCAGCGGCAATGTCCACTACCGCGAGCTGACCTTCCACGACCAGGTGCGAACGGCCTATGCCCCGGCCGAATCCTGGCAGACCCGGCTCGACCCCGCCGATCCCGACGCGCTCGGGCCTGACGGCGTCGTCCTGCATTGTGACCGGCTCCGCGTCACGCAGATGACTACACCACTGGAAGGCCGCACGTCGATGGAGCTGGAGGCGGCCGGCAATACGGTCGTCGAGGGCAACACGTTCACCGCCCGGGCATCGCGGATCAGCTATGCCGAAGCCAAGGATCTGCTGGTGCTCGAAGGCAGCGGCCGGACCGACGCCGAATTGTTCCGCCAAGAACGGGTCGGCGGCGCCACGTCGAAGGCCGCCGCGCGAAAGATCCTCTATTGGCCGAAGACCAACCGCCTAAACGTCGAGGGAGCCCGGTCGCTCGAACTGAGCAGTTTCTCGCTCGGCGACGGTTCGTAGTGCCCCGACACCGAGCTGCTCGCAAAGCGTTCGCAGCAGCGGCTGGGGCTGCTCGTGCAGGTAGAAGTGCGTGCCGGAAAACTGCCGCACCTCGAACGGCCCGGTGGTCTCAGCCTGCCAGGCTTCGAGCTGGTTGCGATCGACCTGCGGATCGTCACTGCCGCCGTAGGCCGAGATGGGGCAATCCAGCGGCGACTCGGCCGTGTACTGGTAAGTCTCGTAGGCTCCCATATCGGCCCGAAGTATCGGCATCAGCAGGCTGAGCAACTCGGGCGTTCGCAGAACCGCTTCCGGCATGCCGTCGAACTCGCGGAGCCGCTGGAGAAACTCGGCCTCGGGCAGCCGGTGCATCGGCGGACGCGAAAGCGGCAGCCGAGGTCCGCCACGGCCGGAGACGAACAGCCGCACCGGCTCGCCCACGTCATCGCGCAGCCGCCGCGCCGTCTCGAAGGCAACCAGCGCGCCGAGGCTATGCCCGAACAGGGCGTAAGGGCCGTCGAGCCGGCTGCGCAGGGCATCGGCCGCGCCGTCGGCCAGGGCGTCCAGTTGCCACGGAAGCGGCTCGCGCAATCGCCGCTCGTGGCCCGGGGGGAGGATGGCCCAAACATCGATCTCCGCGGGCAGCCGACGCGGCCAGCCAAAATAGACCTGGGACCCCGCTCCCGCGTGCGCAAAGCAGACCAGTCGCACTCGGGCGGCCGTGGTCTGGCGGTGGGGGACGATCCAAGGGTTATTGGGTAGTGGCATGGGGGCTCCGAGTTTCGGGAGTTCCAAGTTTGGGAAGGCGAGGCTCCCGCCGAGCCGCTGAACCACCGCAAGCGAACGGCTCAGCAGGAGCTTCGCCCTCCCGTTGACGACAGTTCGGCGCCAGACTTCGAACCACTGAGTTTACATCCGTCCGTGCGAGCGATAGAATAGCGCACACGAGCGGATTCGTCAAATCATTGCCTCTTCCGGGTGCAACGCATGAGATTACGGCCTAAGAAGTTCCGCCCCGCGGCGGTCGGTGCGGCGACAGTGTGGCTGCTGGCGTTCGTCGTCCGTTCGGCGCTGGCGGACAACATGCAAGCGCCGACGCTCCCTCCGCCGACCGGGGAGGCCCCGGAGGCTTCTACCGCATCGGGCCTGCAACCGCGAATCACGACCCTGATCGAGCGGCTCGGCCACGACAACTACTTCGTGCGCCAACAGGCCGAAAAGGAGTTGACCGCCCTGGGGTTCGACGCCTTCGACGCCCTCAGCGCCGCGGTGGATCATGAGGACCTCGAAATCGCCGCCCGAGCACGCTCGCTGTTGAACCGGCTGGGACAAGTTTGGGCAAGCGACGAAGATCCGCCGGAAGTCCGCGCTTTCCTCGACGACTACCAGTGGCAGGATCGGTCCACCAGACGACAGCGGCTGCGGTCGCTGGCCTATTTGCCCGATGGGGCCGGTATTGCGGCGCTCGGCCGGTTGGTGCGGTTTGAGCGATCGGCCGTGCTTTCAAAGTATGCGGCCTTGGCCTTGATCGAGCGGTTCCCGGCCGGTGAGCCGTGGGATGAAGACTTGGCCGACGCAGTCGAGCAGCAGTTGCGGGACAGTCGGCGGGCGGCCGTCGGCTGGGTCCGCACATGGCTGGCTTTCCGCCGCGATCCGCAAGAAGTCCTGCCGCGTTGGACCGCGCTGATCGATACGGAAGAGACACGGCTGCGGCAGCCCTCCTCGGCAACCAGCGCGGAGTTGGTCTCGCAGTTGATCCGCCGCCGCATCGAATGGCTCAATCGGCGCCACGCTCAGGCGGAGCTGGCACTGGCCATGGACCGGCTTGTAGCCCTGGCTGCCGGCGACGCCGAGGCGCTGCGGTCGCTGGTCGATTGGTTGCTGCGGCGGAAGGCCTGGGCCGCGTTGGAGCGGTTGGGTTCGCAGGCCGGCAAGCAGTTCGCGGGCAATCCATTGTTGCTGTACGCCCTGGCCCAGGCGCAAGCCGAGTTGGGCCATCCTCAACGGGCCGCGCAAACCTCCGAGGTGGCGCGAAAATCGCTCGACGGTGGGCCGGTGCATGCGCTGGCGCTGCACCTGGCGCTTGCCGAGCAGTTGCGCACCCACGGTTTGCACGGTTGGGCGGAAAAAGAGTACCGCTACGTCCTCGACCTGGCCGGCACTGGGAACAACATGAAAGAGTATGCCATTGCCGCCCGGTCCGGGCTCGCTGAAATGCTACACGACCTCGGCCGCGACGACCAAGCGGCGACCGCCATGGAGGGCCTGCTGGCCGATCTTCAAGAACACCAAACGAATCCTTTCGGATCGGGAATCCTCAGCACCATGCAGGCGCGGCTGCATTACTTCCGCGCGAGGCATCTCCAGCAACAGGGCGAACACGACCAATACCGCGACGCCCTGCGCCGGGCGATTCAATCGGACGCCAGCGACATCGACGTGCTAATCGCCTGTTACCGCCTGCCCGGCGAGGACGCTGCCTACCGGCAGAAGATTCGCGCGCTGATCAAGCACGCGGCCGAGGTGCTGCATCAGCAAATCGAGCAGAACCCGGACGATCCGACCGCCTGCAACCAGTTCGCTTGGCTGATCGGCAACACCGAAGGCGACTTCGACGCGGCCCTGCGCCACTCGAAGCGGTCGCTGCAAATTGAGCCGCTCAGCGGCGGCTACTACGACACGCTGGCGCACGTCTATTTCGGCAAGAAGGACTACGAACGGGCTTTTCGGGCACAACTCCTCGCCGTGCAACTCGAACCCCACTCGGGCCTGTTGAACAAGAAGCTGAAGGTCTTTCACGAGGCGTGGGAGGAAGAGGCCATAAGTTCTGACGAACAAAACCGATAGCCGGGTCTTCCAAGCGTCATTCCCTCGCAGGCGGGAATGACGCTTGGCTTGCCCGTCTTGTTCGTGCCAACTCGTTTGGGGAGATCGCGATATGAAGACCCGCACCGTCAACGGCCTCAAGCTGGCTTTCGTCGACCAGGGACAAGGGCCCGTGCTGATGCTGGTCCATGGGTTCCCGTTGGATCATACGATGTGGAACGGTCAGATCAACCCGCTCGGACGGCATTGCCGGGTGATCGTGCCCGATCTGCGCGGCTTTGGCGCAAGCGATGTCACCTCCGGCACGACGACCATGGCCCAAATGGCCGACGACCTGGCCAGGCTGCTCGACGCGCTTGCGATCGACCAACCGGTGGTGCTCTGCGGCCTATCGATGGGCGGATACGTTGCGATGGAGTTCTACCGCCGCCATGCCGCACGGCTGAAGGGGCTCATCCTTTGCGACACGCGCGCGACCGCCGACACACCCGAGGCGGCCGCCGGCCGGCGGGAAACGGCCCGGCGCGTCCTGGAAGAGGGCCCCGGCTTCCTGGCCGAGACGATGCTGCCGAAGCTTCTGGCCGAGACGACGTTCGCGAACCACCCGCGCGTGGCCGAGGTGTTGCGTCAGACGATTCGAGACGGCTCACCGGAGGGTATCGCCGCGGCGGCGCGTGGCATGGCCGAGCGGGCCGACTCGCGGGACTTGCTGCCGCGGATCGGCTGCTCGACACTGGTCGTTGTCGGCGCCGCGGACGCCATCGCCCCGCCGGCCGAAATGCGGGCGATGGCCGAGGCGATTCCGGACGCCCGATTGGTCATCGTCCCCGACGCCGGGCACATGTCGCCCGCCGAGAACCCCGCGGCATTCAACGCGGCGGTGTTGGAGTTTGTGGGGAAGTTGAGTGTTGAGAGTTGAGTGTTTACATCAGTACTGTCCGGTTATAAGTCGCACGAGAGGAGAAAAGGACTAGGTGGCCCCGGGGGATTGCTCCCCCGGGGCCACCTAGTCCTTTTCTCCCCCCCATATTGAATGCCGCCGAATCCCAGCTGCCGGGCATGGAACGCCGCATACCTCCGCCGATCTTTTTCCGAAAGAGTCGCAAAAAAGTTCCGCATATCCTGCTCGATTGCCTCGTCGAATCGTTCCCTTGTCATGCGTGCCATCCTTGGCCTCCCTCGAAAGTGGTTGACCTTGCCAATGCCGGCGAATATGGATACTACCAACCGTGCCGGCGGTTGCCAAACGTGGCTTTCTACACGGGAATCCCTTTTCGCGCGACACTGATTTCTCGAACGGTGCTTAGGTGCCGCCAAGGAGGGGGGCGTTGGTGAGATCAGTACGTCTTCCTCGCGAACCAGGCCATGGCCCTCTTTTCCAGGAATCTGGCCGTCGCGGTGGCTACGATTTGGCCGTCCTGGACGACCTCACCGGCCAGGCGGTGGATGGGCGATCCTTCCCCCTCCGGCCAGGCCCGGACGGTGGCAGGCCGGTCGATCGCCATGGGATGGCGGAATCGGACGTTCATATCCACGGTGACGCCGGCCAGCCCCTGGGCGAACAGACAGTTGGTCATCGCGCCATCGAGCAGCGTACAGATCACACCGCCGTGGATCATCTTCGGATAGCCGGCAAACCGCGCCGGCGACGGAAAGGCGCCCTCCACGACGCCGTCGCCGCAGGCGCGGAACTCCACGTCCAGGCCATGCCCATTGGCCGACCCGCAGACGAAGCAATCCGGGTGGTTCTGTTGTTGCACTTTTCTGAGCGGCGATCCGGCATTGTCGTATCTCATTGTCGCATCCATTGACTTCTGGAGTGACCCCCTGCGGTCGAAACCATCACGAGTACCGATGGATTAGCCGAGGCAAGACGCCGCCCCCGGCTCCCCACAACAGGGGCTTGCGATTTGCAATGATCGCGCGAACCCTGTTCGTGCATCTTGCGATACTCGACACCGCAAAACGGAACGGGTTGTCCCATTCGACGGCCCGACAACGCAAGTCCGTATTGGGCTTCCGGCCGGGCGACTCTCCGTCGGAGAGAGGCGGTACTGCGAAGGTTGCTCGTTTTCGAATGCACAACTCATACCAAAAGCGGCCCAGGCAGAATCATCCCGGGGTGCGCTGCGCGACCCTAGGCTGAGAGTACAACCGCTTCGTCGTTGGCTGCTTCAGATGGTTGAATCGCTACGATCTTCAGAGCGGGCGGCCCTCGGTTCGGCACGAGCTTTGCATGATCGGAAACGTGTTGTTGCAATACATTGACCCCGGCCGGGCTCTGGGAAAAGGAGGCGTGAAATGAAAATTGCCGTCACTGCTGCGGAACCTTCGCTCGATGCCGCCGTGGATCCGCGATTGGGCCGTTGCCCCTGTTTCGTGCTCGTCGATACCGACACCATGGCCTTCGAAGCCGTGGAGAATCCCAGCCTTGCGGCCGGGGGAGGCGCCGCGATTCAAGCCGCCCAACTGTTGGCCGAACGAGGCGTGGAGGTCGTCCTGACGGGCAACTGCGGCCCGAACGCCCGGCAGACGCTTGCGGCGGCGCAAATCTCCGTCATCGCCGGATGCTCCGGGCTGGTCGGCGACGTGGTCGCGAAGTTCAAGGAAGGCCGGTTGACGGCGGAGTCGGAAGCCGAATACTTTGCCGAGCCGCCGACCGAAACGGCCGAGCAGGCCCCCGAAACCGAAGCCGAGGCCCCGCCGCCGGGCGCCGGCATGGGACGCGGTCGAGGCCGTGGCGGAAGGGGCCGAGGTCAAGGCGGTGGAAGGGGCCAAGGTCGCGGGTCGGACAGGCTGTGACTCGCAATGTTTCCCAAGCAATGAGGCAATCCTGTGGCAATCCTCTTTGGGCCCGTCCCGTCCCGGCGCCTGGGGCGCTCGCTGGGCGTCGATCTGGTTCCGTTGAAAACCTGTTCCTACGACTGCGTCTATTGCCAGCTCGGGCGAACGACGAACAAGACCATCGAGCGGCGCGAATGGATCCCGCTGGATCCCGTTCTCTCGGAACTCCGCGACAAACTGGCCACCCAGCCCGATTACATCACGCTGAGCGGGTCGGGCGAGCCGACGCTCTACACGCCCCTGGACGAATTGATCGACGGCATCCGCGCGATGACCGACATCCCCGTCGCGGTGCTCACCAACGGGTCGCTGTTGTGGCAACCGGAAGTGCGCCGGCAATTGAGCCATGCCCACCTGGTCATCCCCTCGCTGGACGCGGGCCACGAGGCCATGTTCCAGACGATCAATCGGCCGCATCCCGACATTTCTTTCGCCCGAATGCTCGCGGGGCTGATCGCCTTGCGCCAGGAATTCCACGGCCGATACTGGCTCGAGGTGTTTCTCCTGGCGGGCTACACGGATAGCGACGCCGAGATCGCCCGGCTGGCCGAGTGCGTGTCGCAGATTCGGCCCGAGCGGGTGCAACTGAACACCGCGACCCGTCCCACGGCCGAAGACTATGCGGTCATGGTAAGCCCTCAGAAGATGGCGGAGTTGGCGAAGCGCTTCGACCCGCCGGCCGAGGTGATTGCCGACTATCGGGCGGTCCACGCTCTGGGCGAGTTCCAGGCCGGCCGGGAGAGCGTTCTGGAACTGCTCCGCCGCCGGCCCTGTTCGCTGGACGATATGGCCGAAGGGCTGGCCATGCACCGCAACGAGGTCGTCAAGTATGTCGAGGAGCTTTCCGCCGAGGGACTGCTCGAAAAGCGGGTCTCCGGCGAACGCACTTTCTACGTCGGCAAACGCTGAATCTTGCGGCGGCAGCGTCGCGAATTCGGCTGGGTGGCCGCCTCAAGGCGGGACTACGAATCGCATCGCCACGGGGTGCCCGCCGGGAATGAAAGTCAGCAGGATTCCTGGGCGCTGATAATTTGCCCAGCTAAAGGTTGACATATGGCCGCAAAGAAGAAACAGGCGCTACGTCCTCGCGAAAATCACGCCCGCGATGCCCGGGGGCTTCGGCCGCGTTGCGCCGGTGCGGCGAGATTTGCCCCCCACCAAGCCGCGCGACCGGCGTCCACATGCGGCCTGGCCGTCCAAAAGGCCCACCGAAGGCCTGCCAGGGGTGCGGGAGAGGAAGGGGTGGCTAGCCACCCCTTCCTCTTCCGCACCCCATTGACCTATCTACTCTTCCTAATTGTGCTGAAGACCATGGGAAATCAAATTCCCTATCCCTCTGGCCGATTTTCCGACGCTGGGAAGCCAAACCAACAGGACGGACGATGCGGATGGCGACGGGGGTCAACAACTGGTACG
>Ga0180434_10009011_pt1 | contig 10918 bp, 7 predicted proteins | sample SS_ome_7_FD_132453 | JGI IMG/M metagenome (GOLD analysis project Ga0180434, IMG submission 132453) | Hypersaline lake sediment archaeal communities from the Salton Sea, California, USA - SS_1_D_2 metaG | ecosystem: Environmental > Aquatic > Non-marine Saline and Alkaline > Hypersaline > Sediment... | reverse complement strand
GCGGCATAATGCTATACACAATACAATTCATCAGAAAGGCTGTGACGGAGAAGAGTAGGCGGGGGAAAACCGCCAGGGAGGCGGGGCCATAGATTGAGAGCCTCGCTCGGAAAGAATCCGCCAAAGTTCGCTCCTGAGCCGACGGGTGAAAGCCTACACTGCGTGTAGGGTCAAGTAGCCCGCTCCGCAGGCCCAGCGTTAACGGGGCAGCCGATCGCGTCTACGGACGCCGCCGGTGGAATGAGTGGGCTTCGACAGGAGCCAAGCGGGGTGGTACCGCGAGAGTGTGCGCTCTCGTCCCTGTGGGGCGGGGGCGTTTGTCGTTTTGGATGGTGGCTATGTGATAGAGAGGAGTGCATACCGATGTTAGATCAACTGAGCCAAATGGAAAAAGAAGCTCTTTCTGCGCTAGAGGCCGTGGAAAACAGCGATGCGCTGGATAGTTGGCGCAAGCGTTACCTGGGCAAGAAGGGCGCGCTGACGCAGATGCTGCGTTCTGTCGGAGAGTTGCCCAAGGAAGAACGTCCGGCCTTTGGGCAGGCTGCCAATCGGGTCAAGGTCGCGTTGGAGGAGGCCTACGATGCGCGTGCTGAGGCGCTGCGCCGGGCAGAGATGGCGCAGGAGTTGGAGAAGGGCGCGATTGACGTCACGCTGCCGGGCCGGCCCACCGGACCGGGGCATTTGCACATCACCACCCAGACGCTGCGCCAGATTTACGCCATCTTTGCCGAGATGGGCTTTCAGGTCTATGAGGCACCCGACGTCGAAACGGATGAGCTGAACTTTGAGCTGTTGAACATGCCAGCCCATCATCCGGCCCGCGACATGTGGGACACCTTCTGGATCGACGACGAAGTTCTGCTGCGCACGCACACCTCTCCGGGGCAGATACGGGCGATGCGCGAATATTACCCCGAACCGATCCGCGTCATTCTGCCCGGTAAATGTTATCGCTACGAGCAGGTCACCGCTCGCTCCGAGCACCAGTTCTACCAGGTGGAGGGGTTGGCGGTGGGACCATCCATCACGCTCACCGATCTGATCGGCACGATGACCGAGTTTGCACGGCGGCTTTACGGGCCAGAGCGCCGCATCCGCATCCGCGGCTCCTATTTCCCGTTCACCGAACCCAGCATCGAGGCGGATATGGACTGCATCCTGTGCAGCGGAGAAGGGTGCCGAGTGTGCAAATACTCGGGCTGGTTGGAGGTCGCCGGGGCGGGGATGGTCCATCCGGTCGTGCTGGATAACGGCGGCTACGATCCCGACGAGTGGAGCGGTTTTGCCTTCGGGCTGGGGGTCGAGCGACCGGCGATGCTCAAGTACGGCATTGACGACATTCGCCTGTTCTACGGGAACGATCTGCGGTTCTTGCGGCAGTTCTAAGCAGAGTACATGAGAGTGGAGATGAGAAAATGAGAGTACCGTTATCCTGGTTGAAAGATTACGTTGACATTTCTGCTATTCCAGTCCCTGAACTGGCCGAGCGGCTGACGCTGGCTGGCCTGGAGGTGGAGACCATCGAGTACATCGGCCTGCCCGGCGCCGAACTCGTCTGGGATCCCGAAAAGATCGTCGTGGGTGAGGTCCGCGCCGTGCGTACCCACCCCAACGCCGACCGGATCGTCCTGGCCGAGGTCGAGTACGGCGGGCCAGCGCCGGAGGTCGTCGTCTCTGGCCCGCCCAGCCTGCTGGCGCTTCGAGGCCAGAGCGATCTGCACCTCAAGGTGGCCTTTGCGATGGAGGGTGCGGATCTCTGGGACCCTTACGCCGACGAGCCGCGCGTCAAAAAGTTGAAAAAGTCGAAAATTCGCGGCGTCGAATCGCGGGCCATGGTCTGTTCGGAAAAGGAACTGGGCCTCTCCGACCAGCACGTCGACATCATCTACCTGCCCGACGACGCACCGGTGGGCACGCCCTTGGCCGATTACCTGGGTGACGTCGTGTTCGAATTCGACATCAAGGGACCTTTCGCCCACCTGCGCTCGATCTATGGCGTCGCCCGCGAGGTGGCGGCGCTGTTCGACCTGCCGCTCAAGCGGGGCGCGATCGAGATGCTGGAGCGTCATCCGGCGGAGCTGACCCCCAACCCTGATTACCTGGTGCTGGAGATCCCCGATCCCGATCTCTGTCCCCGCTACTCGGCGTTTTTCATCCGTGGTCTTCAGGTCAAGCCCTCGCCCTCCTGGATGCAGGTGCGGTTGCTTCGCGCCGGGATGCGGCCCATCAATAACCTGGTGGACATCACCAACTATGTGATGCTCGAGTTGGGACAACCGCTGCACGCCTTCGACTATCACATCTTGCGTCCCAGACCGGGCGAGGATCGGCCCGCCATCATCGTGCGCCGGGCGCGACCCGGCGAGCAGATGGCGACGCTCGACGGCGAGATGCGCACCTTTGACGACGAGATGCTGCTCATCACCGACGGGGGTGGCCCGGTAGCGGTGGCCGGCGTGATGGGCGGGCTGGATAGCGAGATCACGGATAAAACGACCGACGTGCTCCTGGAGTCGGCGAACTTTTATTTCCTCAACGTCCGCCGCACCGCTCGCCTGCTTGAGCTGGCGAGCGAGGCAAGCCAACGGTTCGGGCGGCGCGTAGACCCGGAATTGACGGTGAAAGCGGCCGCTCGCGCGGCTCACCTGATGGCGGAACTGGGCGGCGGCGAGGTCGTTCCGATTGTCGGTGACCTGTACCCCGGCCAACGGCCTCAGCGGGAGATCGAGCTGGACCCCGCCTTCGCGACTCGCATCCTGGGCATCGAGGTGCCGACCGGCGAGATGGTGCGCATCCTCACCTCCCTGGAGTTCCAGGTGACATCTGCTACCTCGTCGTCTCATCTACTCGTCACCCCGCCCTCCTACCGTCTCGACGTCACGCGCCCCGTGGACTTGGTCGAGGAGGTGGGCCGCATCTGGGGGTACGACCGCTTCCCGACGACGCTCATGCAGGACGAGTTGCCGCCGCAGCGGTCGAACGTCCGCCTGGAAGGGGCCGCGCGCGTGCGCGATCTCCTGGTGGGCTGTGGCCTGGACGAGGTGATCACATATTCGCTCGTGGACGTCGAGGAAGAGGGGGATCTGGTGGGCGCGCCCGTCGCTCCGGCCAACTATTTGCGCATCCGCAACCCCCTCTCGACCGAGCGGGCTTATCTGCGGCAGACACTGCTTCCGTCTCCACTCAACGTCACGCGCGAGAACCTGCGCTTTCTCGACCGCGTGGCTATTTTCGAGATCGGCGCCGTCTACCTGCCGGTAGTGGACCAGATCCTGCCGGACGAACCACGGCGGTTGGCCGTCGTGATGACCGGCCCGCGAGAGGAACGCTCGTGGCTGCCGGGTCAAGACCGCTCACTGGTCGATTTCTACGACCTCAAGGGGGTGGTGGAGACGTTGCTGGCGGGGTTGGGGCTGGAGGGGACGTTCGAGCGGGGCAAGCACGCGGCGTTCCATCCGGGCCGTTGCGCTCAGGTCAGCGTGGGCGACGAGGTCGTGGGCGTGATGGGCGAGCTGCATCCCCAGGTGCGGGAGTCGTTCGGACTGCCAGAGCAACCCGTCTGCGCGCTGGAGTTCGACCTGGACGTGCTGCTGGCGACCTCTGTGCGATGGCGGGGGCCATCTCCCGGCATCGGGGGCGCACCCTGCGAGATAACGCCCCTCTCGGTCCATCCGCCGGTGTACGAGGACCTGGCGGTGGTGGTGGACGAGGGCGTGCCCGTCGTGCGCGTGCGCGATCTCATCGCCCAGACTGGCGCGCCGCTCTTGCGCTCGACCGTGCTGTTCGACGTCTACCGAGGGGAGCAGGCGGGGGCTGGCAAAAAGAGCCTGGCCTACCGCCTCACCTACCAGGCGGACGACCGCACGCTGACCGACAAGGAAGTGGCAAAGCTGCGTGGCAAGATCGTCCACCGGCTGGAGCGGGAGCTGGGGGCGACGTTGCGAGGGTAGAACGGCGGATTTCAGGACAACGACGGATCAAAAGAGCTTGGATGCGGGGTGTATGTATAGTAAGGTCGCCGGGGGAAATAGAGTACCCCGGCGACTTGCAATATACTTGCTCGCCCGATCTTGGCCATCAAACGGATTTGACTTTCCCCCAGATAATGGTACAATATTTCTACTATGGCTACCAGAATGAGCGCCTTCACCCATCATCACCATACATTCCCACCCGACCGGGGAGGGCAGGTTCGGTCTGCCTGAGTTTTCTTGCACACTAGCAACCCTCCCGGTCAGCCCGGCGAGGGTTTTTTGTTTGCCGAGGGCGCGCCTGGTTTGTCATTTCGTTCATTCTGTGGTATAACAACAACTGATGGACTTTCATGGTGGATATAGCTCAATAGGTTAGAGCACTGGTCTGTGGAACCAGAGGTTGCGGGTTCGAATCCCGTTATCCACCCAGCTTGATTTAATATGCGAGTCAAAAACAATGTCCTGTAAGAGCTTACCTTCATTCGTAAAGATGGCTGGCACTCACCATAGCGGCGCGTGGTGCGCTCTGCACGCGCATCATCACCACGCCAGCCACGCTCGAAGGAGGCTCTGACAGGCCGAGAATCCCTGTTGTCACAGGAAGCTTCTTCAAGCGTGGAACGGTTAACGTCTCCACGCTTTTTTATTTGTCTAGTCCAGGAGGTGAAAAATGGCAGGAAAAGTGAAACCGAGAACCCCGCGAGGGATGCGAGACTTTCTCCCAGAAAAGATGATCCTGCGCCAGTACGTCATAGACGTGATCCGCGAGGTCTTTGAGGAGTTTGGCTTCGAGCCGCTGCAAACCCCGGTCGTCGAAATGGAAGAGACGCTCATGGGCAAATATGGTCCCGACGCAGAGCAGTTGATCTACAACGTCGGTCACAGAGGGGGGAGAGAGAATCTGTCTATGCGCTACGATCTCTCGGTGCCCCTGAGCCGCGTGGTGGCCCAATATCCCGACCTGATCAAGCCGTTCAAGCGGTATCAGATCGCCCCGGTCTGGCGGGCCGAGCGACCACAGAAGGGCCGCTACCGCGAGTTTTACCAGTGCGACGCCGATACCGTTGGTTCGTCGAGCATGTTGGCCGACGCCGAGACCCTTAACGTCATCTACGAAATTCTGACCCGGTTGGGATTCAAAAAGTTCGTGATGAACGTCAACAACCGCAAGATCATCACCGGCGTCGGCCAGTTCGCCGGGGTGCCGGATGAACTGCTCGGCGGCCTGTACCGCTCCATCGACAAGCTGGATAGGATCGGCCTGGAGGGGGTCAAGGCAGAACTGCGCCAGACAGGGCTGGAGGATGCGTTTTCTGTCTTGAGAGAGAACAAGGTTCCCGAAGAGACCGCCTCCGATCTGGTGGAAGCTCTGCGTGCGGCAGACCTGGACGCCGTCGAATCCACGTTGCGCCAGGCCGGTCTGGGCGATTTCACGATATCCCGAGTCGTGAAGCAATTGGCGGCGCTGGACCTGGAGGAGGGGCCGACGATACCCGACGCGGTGATCGAGCGACTGCTCGATTTCTTGCAGATCGGCGGCAGCAACCAGGAGATCCTGGCCCAGTTGCGCGAGTGGCTGGCCGATTATCCCAGGGCGCTCGAAGGCGTGGCCGAGTTGGAAGAGCTGGTCGGCTATCTGGAGGCGCTGGGCATCTCGGAGGAGTTTTACCCGATCGTGCCCTCGATGGTGCGTGGGCTGGAATACTACACCGGCCCGATCTATGAGACGATCGTGGAGGAGCCTAAAATCGGCAGTATCACCGGCGGCGGGCGTTACGACGAGCTGGTGGGGATGTTCACGGATTACAGCTACCCGGCCACCGGCACCACCATCGGCATCGAGCGGATCATTGACGTGATGGAGGAACTCGAGATGTTCCCGCCCGAGGTGGGCAAGACGGTCGCCCAGGTATTGGTCACCCAGTTCAGCCCGGAGATGGTGCCCGAGTCGCTACAGGTGGCCCGCGAGCTACGCGAGGCGGGGCTGAACACCGAGTTGTACTTTGAGAACGATCCGCTGGGCGATCAGATCCGCTACGCGCTGAAAAAGGAGATCCCTTACCTGGTCATCGTCGGCCCGGACGAGGCCGCTGCCGGACAGGTGGCGGTCCGCAACCTGCGCCTGAAGCAGCAAGAGACTGTCCCGCGTGAGGAGGCCAGCGCCCGAATCAAGGCCTGGCAACAGAAAGGAAAAGGAAAATAAATGGATGACATCCGTCTATCGTTACCAAGCAAGGGCCGCCTGGCGCAGGACGCCGCCGATTTCCTGGCTGCCTGTGGCCTGGAGATAAATAAACCCAACCCTCGCCAATATGCCGCCAGCATTCCTGCCATGCCCAAGCTCACCGTCCTATTTCAGCGGCCCGGCGACATCGTCGTCAGCGTGCGAGACGGGAGCGTGCACTTTGGCATCACCGGCATGGACCTGGTGGCCGAGCGCCGGGGTGATAACGGCGCGGTGCTCGTGCTCCACGACGCGCTCAATTTTGGTCACTGCCGCCTGGCGCTGGCCGTGCCGGAAGCCTGGGACGCGGTGCGCACGATGGCAGATCTGGCCGCTCAAGCCCGCGCTTTGGGCCGGCCGCTCCGGGTGGCGACCAAGTTCCTCCATCTCACCGGCGCGTTTTTGACCCGGTACGACGTCCCGTTCAAGCTCATCCACGCCGAGGGCACGCTGGAGGTCGCCCCGGCCATCGGCTACGCCGATCTCATCGTCGATCTGGTCTCTTCCGGGCAGACGCTGCGCGATAACCGGCTGCGCCTCCTGGACGACGGCGTCATCATCCGCTCTCAATCCGTCCTGATCGCCAACCGGGACGCTTTGCAGAACCGCCCGGAGGTGCTGGAAGTGGCCCGCACGCTGCTCGAGTTCGCCGAGGCTTATCTGCGGGCGGAGGAGCGGATGTCGCTTTTCGTCAATATGCGGGGCGAATCGCCCCAGGCCATCGCTCGCAAGATGTTCGCCCTAGAAGCCCTCGGCGGGCTTCAGGGGCCGACGATCTCGCAGGTGGTCGTCCGGGATGAGAACCCCAACTGGTACGCCGTCCACATCATCGTGCGCCGGGACCAACTCTTTCAGGCGGTGAGCGAACTGCGCGCCATCGGCGGCAGCGGCGCCGTCGTCACGCCGGTGACGTACATTTTTGAGGAGGAGCCGGAGCGGTGTCGGGCGATGATGGAGGCGATTCAGCAGGGGGGATCATGCTGAGAATTTACGACGACTGGGAACAGGCGCGCCGGACGGTGCTCCGCCGCCGGGATATGCTGGTCTTTGACGAGGTGCCGGAATCGGTGCGGGCGGGCATCCGGCGCGTCTTTGGCGAGGAATTGACGCCGGAGCAGGCCGTGGCCCGCATCCTGACCGATGTGCGCGGGCGCGGCGACGAAGCGCTCCGCGATTGGACGTGCCGCATCGATGGCTTGACACTCGACGATTTCAAAGTGCCCATCGAAGCGATGGCCGCCGCGTATGCGTCCCTTCCCTCCGATCTGGCCGATGCGCTGAACCTGGCCGTCGAGCGCGTCCGCGATTTTCACGCTCGCCAGCCCATCTCCTCCTGGACGACGACGGAAATGGGCGGGACATTGGGCCAGCGAGCCGTGCCATTGCGTCGGGTGGGCGTCTATGTGCCCGGCGGCACGGCTCCGCTCCCCTCGTCGCTGCTGATGGCCGTGATCCCGGCTCGCGTCGCCGGCGTGGACGAGGTGATCGTCTGCACGCCGCCTGGGCGCGACGGGCGCGTGCCCGATGTCACGCTGGCAGCGGCCTATGTCACCGGGGTGAATCAGCTCTTCCGGCTGGGCGGCGCGCAGGCCATCGGGGCGTTGGCCTACGGCACCGAGTCGGTGGAGCGCGTGGATAAAATCGTGGGGGCGGGCGGGCTTTTCACCACGATCGCCAAGCGCCAGGTGTACGGCATCGTGGGACTGGATGGGCTGTACGGGCCGACGGAGACGGTGATCGTGGCCGACGATTCGGCCAACCCGGCCTGGGTGGCCGCCGATCTCCTGGCCCAGGCCGAGCACGACGTGCTGGCGACCGCCATCTTGCTCACTCCCTCCCGCTCGCTGGCGGAGGCGGTGCAGACCGAGATCGCCCGGCAGATGAGTCTCCCCTCCCCTATGAGGGGAGGGGTTGGGGGAGAGGTTCTCCTCAGCCGGGCTGACGTCATCGCGGCGTCGCTGGCCGGGCAGGGCGGCATCGTCCTCACCCCCGATCTCGACACCGCCGTCCGGTTGGCCGACGAGTTTGCCCCCGAGCACCTCTGTCTCTCCGTCCAGGAGCCGGAGATATGGGCCGAGCGCATCCGTAACGCGGGCGGGCTTTTCCTGGGCGAGCACTCCTTCGAGGTGCTGGGGGATTACGTGGCCGGGCCGAGCCACATCATGCCTACCGGCGGTACGGCTCGTTTCAGTTCGCCGGTGAACGTGCTCGATTTCGTCAAGATCATCAACGTCATCGGGCTGGATGCCGAGACGGCGGCCCGGATCGGTCCGGCGGCGGCCCGCATCGCAAATTCCGAATCGCTCACCGCGCACGCCGCCGCTGCAAGGGCACGGGAGGTACAATAACGATGAAAACGCCTGCAATCAGAATTCTTCAGCCCCGTAGTGGCGGGGGCCTCTACGGGACGCCGCCTGGCGACGAGGCCGCGCTGGAGGCGTTCTTATTGCCGCGCATTGATTTGTCCATGTTTCTGATCGGCAACATGCGCGCAGCCGGTTTGATAGATCGTGGGCAACCTTACGGGGGCGCCTATGCCGCTGCGTTCGAGGATGGAAAAATCGTCGGCGTCGTGGCGCACTATTGGAATCAGAATCTCGTATTTCAGGCTCCGGTCCATCTGGATGCACTGTGGCGGGCGGCTGCCGAGGCGTCGGGGCGTCCGATAAAGGGCTGGATAGGCCCAAATGACCAGGTCAGCGCGGCAATGGGAGCGTTCGACGTCGACGAGTCGAACGTCCAGATGGACGAAACAGAGAACCTTTACAGTCTGGAGCTGGGCGACCTGATTGTGCCAGATGGGTTAACGTCAGGCGAGGTAAACGGACGGCGGATCGAGCGCCGCGATCTCGAACTCATCACCGAGTGGAGAGTCGGCTATTCCCTCGAAGCACTGGGGGAGAAAGACACCCCACAGTTGCGGGAGCAATGCCGCGCCTCCATCGAACGCTCCTTGAAGGAACGACGTACCTGGGTGCTCGAAAAACAGGGCCAGCCAGTGGCCTGTAGTTCGTTCAACACGGCGATCAAAGAAGCCGTTCAAGTCGGCGGGTGTGGACGCCGCCTGAACTTCGCAGTCGCGGGTACGGTCGCGCTGTCGTCGCGGCCTCCCTGCTAGACGCTCGCGCCGAGGGCGTCACAAAGGCTATCTTGTTTACGGGCACAGATAATATTGCCGCACAAAAGGCTTACGTGGCTCTGGGGTTCCGTCACATTGGCGATTATCGGATCGTGCTCTTGCATTCACCACTTGGAGGAGTGATACCATGACAGTGACAGCGATTGTTGGCGCAAATTGGGGGGATGAAGGTAAAGGAAAAACCACCGATTACCTGGCCGCCGAGGCGGACATTGTCGTCCGCTTCCAGGGAGGGAACAACGCGGGGCACACGATCATCAACGACCGGGGAAAATTTGTCCTGCATCTTGTGCCGTCGGGAGTGTTTTATCCAGGTGTGATCAATATCCTGGGTCCCGGCGTTGCCGTGAACATCGCTGCGTTTCTCGAAGAACTGGAGAGCCTCACTCAACATGGCGTGCCAGAACCGGCGGTGCGAATCTCCGATCGGGCGCAGGTCATTTTGCCCTATCATATCCTCCTGGACGAGTACGAAGAGGAGCGGCTGGCCAACCGTAAATTCGGCTCGACGAAAAAGGGAATCGCGCCGTTCTATGCCGACAAGTACTACAAGGTCGGCGTCCAGGTGGCCGATCTATTCGACGAGGATCGCTTGCGAGCCAGACTGGAAGCATCCCTGGCGGTCAAAAATGTCCTCTTTGAGCACCTGTACCACAAGCCCACGATCCAGGTCGACGACATCGTGCCTGTACTGATGCAGGATGGCCAGCGCGTCAAATCCCTGGTCTGCGACACCACCGCCCTATTGCACGAGGCCCTGGCCAAAGGGAAGCGAATTCTCGTCGAGGGCCAATTGGGTGCCTTGCGCGACCCCGATCACGGCATCTACCCCTACCCGACGTCCTCCTCGCCCCTGGCGGGCTTTGCCTCGGTTGGGGCGGGCGTGCCGCCCTACGCCATCACGCGGATCGTGGCCGTGACCAAGGCTTACTCGACCTGTGTCGGGACCGGGCCTTTTGCTGTAGAACTATTCGGGCCGGAGGGCGACGAGCTTCGCCTGAGGGGAGCCGACGACGGTGAGTTCGGCGCGACGACCGGGCGTCCACGACGCATGGGATGGTTCGATGCCGTGGCAAGCCGCTATGGCTGCCGCGTGCAGGGCGCGACGGAAGTGGCGCTCACGATCCTCGACGCTTTGGGATACCTGGACGAAATCCCCTTGTGCGTGGCTTACGACGTGGATGGAGACATTGTCACAGACTTTCCCAACCCGATGATGCTTGATCGGGCCAAACCTGTGTTCGAAAAACTCCCCGGTTGGAGATGCGATGTCTCGAAAATCAGAACCTTCCAGGACCTCCCTCAGAACGCACAGGCTTATGTGCTCCGCATCGAGGAATTGCTCGGCGTGCCGATCAAGTGGATATCTGTGGGGCCAGAACGAGAGGCGATGATTGTGAGATGATGAGAGGTAATTTATGACGAAAATTGTCCCCACTCACCCTTATCTTGAAAGACTCAAACCGTACGAGCCGCCAGACCTGGAGGCGGCAGCGGCACGCTCCGGCCTGGAGGTGGAGCAACTGATCCGGCTGAACGCCAACGAGAATTCCTTCGGTCCCTCACCTCTGGTCGCTCAGG
>Ga0180434_10009009_pt1 | contig 10918 bp, 9 predicted proteins | sample SS_ome_7_FD_132453 | JGI IMG/M metagenome (GOLD analysis project Ga0180434, IMG submission 132453) | Hypersaline lake sediment archaeal communities from the Salton Sea, California, USA - SS_1_D_2 metaG | ecosystem: Environmental > Aquatic > Non-marine Saline and Alkaline > Hypersaline > Sediment... | reverse complement strand
TCGCATCGAGGACGACTGGGACGCGGTGAAAAAGGAGATGACGGGCAAGCTGGTGGCCGAGGCGGAATCGATCATCCCGGGGCTTTCCAGGAAGGTCACAACGTCGCTTACCATCACCCCGAAGGACTACGGAAAGCTCGTGCACCTGACGGATCACCACTCTTTCGGCGGCTACTGCCCCATGCTCAATAGAAGCGGCGCCCCCTCGGAAACCCCCGTCCGGGGGCTCTGGTTTATCGGAAGCCAGAGCGAGACCGGGCCCGGGGTATGGACCCAGATTATCAGCGCCCGAAATATCGTTCGCCGGGCGAAGAAGGATATTTAAGAAGGTCGTTTATGGGATATCTCCTCGGCATAGACATCGGCACCAGCGGCTGCAAGGGACTGCTGATGGACCACGACGGAAAGGTGGCGAATGAAACGGCCCGGGAATACGCCCCCCGGACCCCTGCTCCCGGCTTGAGCGAGCAGGACCCGGAGGACTGGTTTCGTGCGGCGGCGGAGGTGACCCATGAGCTGACGGCGGGTTTCGTTACCCCGGGCGCGACGATCGACGCCGTGGGCCTCACCGGCCAGATGCGGGGCGTCACCCTCATCGGGGACGACGGGCTCCCGGTTCGCCCCGCCATCCTGTGGAACGACTCCCGGTGTTACAGGGAGGTCGATGACATCACCGCCCGATACGGAGACCGGGTAAGGCGAATCACGAGAAACCCCATCAACACCATGTGCACCCTGCCGAAGCTTCTGTGGCTCATAAAAAACGAGCCGGAATCCTGGGAACGCACGAAGGTGTTTCTCTACCCGAAGGACTATATCGCCTTTCGCCTGACCGGCGCTCTGGCGACGGACCCCAGCGACGCCTCGGGAAGCTCGCTCTTCGACCCGGCGGCGGGAAGCTGGTCCGACGAGCTGCTGGAACTTTTTTCCGTGCCGGCATCGAAGCTGCCCCATATCCGGCCCTCCACCGACGTGTCGGGATACGTCGGCGACAACGCCGCCCGGGAGACGGGGCTGCCGACCGGCACTCCCGTGATCGTCGGCGGCAGCGACTCGGTGACGGAGATGTTCTCCTCGGGCGTGGTGGACCGGACGGGGGCAAAAATCCGCCTGGGCACCTCCGGCGCAATCTCGACGATCACCTCGGACCTTTCCGACATCCCCAAAGACTCGCCGGTCTATCTCTGGGCGTTCATTGAAGAGGGTACGTGGATGCTGGACATCAACACCCGATCATGCGCCCAGTCCACCGTCTGGCTCAGAGATATCCTCTTTGACGATATAACAGATTCCACGGACGCGTTCATCGAGATGGCGAAGATGGCCGAGACCGTACCTCTGGGGTCGGACGGCCTCTTCTTTCATCCCTACCTGATGGGAGAGGACGCCCCCTACTGGGATCACCGCCTCACCGCGAGCTTTTTCGGGCTGAATGTCTCCCACACCCGGTCTCACCTCGTCCGGGCGGTATATGAGGGCACGGCCTTCGCCCTGGCCGACGCGAAAAGCGCCCTGGGACGTATCGCCGATTCATTTTCCTCCTATCATCTCATCGGCGGCGGGACGAAAAACAGGATATGGACCGGCATCGTTCTGGACGTGCTGGGCGTGGACGGGATTCTGGTCCCCGGTGCCTCGGCGGCCGCAGGCGCGGCCCTCCTGGCCGGAATCGGAAGCGGAGTGTTTTCAGACCCCCGGGACGCCGTCCGCCAATGTGTCGCCGGGAGGGAAGAAATATCCCTCAACAGGGAAAATCACGCACGGTATATTGATCTCTTTATGCAATACAGGGAATTGAAGAAAATGTTCGATGGCGCCCATGAGCCGAAATCGAACTGACGCATACCACACACACTGGAGGAGGACATGACCTCACAGAAACCCTTTCGGCTTGGAACCATCGGCGCAGGCGTTTTCGCCGAGGCCAACCTGTATCCCAGCCTCTCCCTTCATTTCTTCGACGACGTCGAGCGCGCCGCCGTCTGCGACCTGGACATCTCCCGGGCCGAGCGAATGGCCGACAAATACGGATGGAAGAACACCTACAGCGATTTCGAGAAGATGATCGTATCCGAGGACCTCGACGGCGTGATGATCTGCCTGGGCGGAAAGCATCACCCGGACGTGGCCTGTCGGGTCCTGGAGATGGGGCTCCCGGTATTTCTCGAAAAGCCCTCGTCCATCTACCCCGAGGATACCGAACGGATTCTCAAGGCGTCGAAGAAGGCGGGCAAGATCGTTCAGGTGGGACATCAGAAACGCCACGGCCTGGCCTATAACCGGGTCCGGGAGATCATATCGGATCGGAAAACCTTCGGTAACGTCATCCAGATAGAGAGCAAGATGCACGGTTTCGATGTCTTTCCGACATTTTACACCTGCATGCTGGAATGGCAGTGCCATAACCTGGACGCGGTGATCTCGTTCGGGGGCGATATCTCCGAGGTCGACGCGGTTTCCCACCTCACGGGACCGAACACCGGCGCCCTGGTGGCCATGCTGAAATTCAAAAACGGTGCTGTGGGCACGCTGGCATGGGGGACCTACGGCGGTCCCGGCCCGTTCGCCGAGCGCATCGAGATACTCTCCGACACCGGAAAAGGCGTGATTATCACCAACGCCCGGGAGGTGACCCTCTATACCACGGAGGCGGGGGAGACCTGGACCAGCGATTGGAATCCGATCAGCCCCAACCAGAGCCACGTCTTCAACGGCTACGTGGGGGAATATCGCCATTTCATAGACTGCGCGCGCGAGGGGAAGGAACCCACCCCCTCCATAGCCGACGAGGCCCGAACCATGAATGTGCTTGCTGAAATAGCAAAAAAGGCCGACATCCCCATCGAATGGGGTCCGGTTTCCAGCATGCTGTAGTTTTTTCTTCACTTCACACATCACGAGGAGCCGAATGCATCATGAGCGGCACAACCTTTTATCATGAAATGATCAGGTATGAGCTTGAGCGATTACTGGGTGAGGAGCGCGTCATCACCGACGAGGCCGAGATAGAAGCCCAGTCTCTGGACGTCTGGTGGGTGACCAGGTTCTGGAAATTCACTGAGTTCGAGTTCCCGAAACCCAGCGCCATCGTCTTCCCCGAAACCACCGAGGAGGCGGCGGCGATCGTCAAACTCTGCAACATCCATAAGATCCCGATCATCCCCCGGGGCGGCGGCGCCGGCGACGGCGGCGGGACCTCGGCCCTGACCGGAGGAATCGTGGTGGACACGAAACGGATGGACAAAATCGTCTCCATCAACGAGAAATCCCTCACCGTCACCGTCCAGCCGGGCATCCTCCAGAAGCACCTGGAGGAGCGCCTGAACCGCCGGGGCTATACCATGAACCACTTCCCCGCGTCGTATACCACCTCTACCCTGGGCGGATTCATCAGCACCAACGGCACGGGCGTGCTGTCATCCAAGTACGGCAAGCTGAGCGACATGACCCACCGCCTTGAGGTGGTGCTCCCCACGGGCCGGATATTCAAGAGCCTGCCGGTCAGGCTGCACTCCACCGGCCCCGACTACTCCCGGCTCTTCTTCGGCGCCGAGGGAACTCTGGGCATCGTTACCGAGGCGGTGTGCAAGATCTATCACCTCCCCCAAAAGCGTATCTTCTGGGGTTTCCTGCTGCCGAACTTGAAGGACGGCATCGAGGCGGGCCGCAAGATCATGGTAGGCGGCCTGGAACCCTGCCTGATGCGCCTGTACGATGAGAAGGATACCCGACATATCATGAAAAAGCAGTTCGGCGTGGAGGAGGACGGCTGCGTATTACTCATCGGCTTTGACGGATTGACATCCATCGTGGACGCCCAGATGAAAGAGGCGACCGACATCCTGCTGAAAGCCGGGGCCAGGGACATGGGAGAAACGCCGGGAAAAAACTGGTGGGAGGGACGCTACAAGTCCTACTACCCCCCCAACGACTACATCGCCTATCCCTGGATGACTGCGGTCACCGATACCGTGGCGCCGTACGAGGACATCGAAAAAATCTACGACGAGATGAAACAGACCATCGAAACCGATTTCGGCGAGTGGAACGCGGAATTTCACGCCCATTTCTCCCACTGGTACGACTGGGGGACGAGCTTCTACCCTACGTTTCTCATCAAGGAATTCCCCGACGACCCCAAGGCCGCCATGAGGCTCTACAACAGGATCATGGACGCGGCGGTGAAGGCGTCGGTGGACAACAACGGTGTGGTCAACGAGCATCACGGCATCGGCCTTCGGTGCGGCAGGATGATGCACGACATCTACGGTGACGGGTACGAGATCGCCCTCTCCATCAAGCGGGCGCTGGACCCGAACAACATCATGAACCCCGGAAAACTGGGCCTGGGAGAATAGACATGGATATGGAACAGATAAAAGAGACGATTCAAAGCTGCAAGCATTGCTTCATGTGCCGGCACGCATGCCCCACATTCCTGGCCACAAAGCTCGACTCCCACACCCCCAGGGGATACGCCCTCCTCCGGGCGGAGATAGACGCGGGCAAGCTTACCTGGACCGAATCGGTGGTCGATCGCTTCTACCAGTGCAGCCAGTGCGGCCTGTGCCGGGAGGACTGCGAATATCACTGGCGGGAGGACGAACTGGTGCGCCAGGCCCGGGAGGAGATCATCAAGGCGGGGGCTGCGCCCGAACGAGTGAAAAAAGCCACCGATGAACTCATCTCGCGGGATAATACCGGGCAGAAGAACCTTTCGAAGCTGTCGATCCCGAAAGACGCCGTCGACAAGCAAAACCCGGGAATTCTCTTCCTCTCCGGCGCCACCGCCCGGATAGAGACCCCGGAGGTGCTGGAGTCCGCGGCTTCTCTGATGACCGCTGCCGGGAGCGATTGGGGCGTCCTTGAACGGGAGCCGTCGGCGGCGGCGGGGCTGTTTGAGCTGGGCTACGTAGAAGAGGCGAAAAAAGAGGCGAATAACCTGGTCGATGCGATCACCAAGACCTCGCCGAAGGTCGTTGTTATCGGGTGCGCCCATCAATACCGGGCGGTCACGCATTACTTTTCCCGGCTGAGCGTTGAACTGCCGGCGAATATCGAACTGCTTCACTTCACCGAATATCTGGAACGCATGATCGAAGGCGGAAAGCTGAAGGTAAAGAAGGTCGACGCTTCATCATCGATCGGGTATCATGACCCCTGCCACCTGGGGAGAAATTCAGGCATACTGGACGCCCCCAGAAAGGTCATCAAGGCGGCGACGGGCTCTCTCCCGGTGGAGCTGTTTCACAGCGGGAAGGCCGCCGAATGCTGCGGCGCCGGCGCCGGTATGTTTCTGACCGACCCGGATATAACGGAGGTGGTCGCGGTGGATCGTCTTTCAGGGGCCGTCGCCGACGGAGTCGAGACGCTCATCACCGCGTGTCCCAACTGCACCGCTTCCTTTCGTGGGGCGGCGAAAGCCCGGGGCCTTTCGATTACTATCAGGGATATCGGTGAATTTCTGGCGGAAAGGATATAGACGCCCACGGATGGTCGTTTTCCCGGGCCGTCCTCATTTTACTCAACACTGACACAAAGGCTTTTCGCTCCATGAAACAGGCGTACATTTCACATCCGGAGACACTCTCGTTTCGCGAGGTCGAAATACCGATCCCCGGCCCCGATGAGGTCCTCATCAGGGTGTCCCGGATCGGCATCTGCGGCTCGGATCTCCACGTATTCAAGGGCAAGCACCCCCTGGTGGAATTTCCCCTGGTACAGGGACACGAATTTTCCGGCTTCGTCGAAGCCCTTGGGGAAAACGTATCGGACCTCTTTCCGGGAGACCTGGTGACGGTGCAGCCCGCCATCGGCTGCGGAATGTGCGACCGCTGCCGTGAGGGATTTGTCGCCCGGTGCGACACCCTCTCCTTCATCGGCGGGGCGCTCCCCGGCGCCGGCAGCGAATTCCTGGCGGTTCCGGCCCGGCATGTCATTAAAATACCGGAGGAAATCACCCCGGATCAGGCGGCCATGACCGAGCCCCTGGCCGTGGCGGTCCACGCCGTGGAACAGGCGCCGAATCTCAAGGAAAAAGACGTGCTGATCGTGGGCGGCGGCGCCATCGGCAACCTCATCGCCCAGGTGGCCCGCCTGTATGAGCCTCGACGCCTCATCGTCGCCGAACGCGTGGCGTTTCGACGAAATATTCTTACTGATTTATCCATCGAGGTCATTGAGCCGCTCTCGGACGCCCCCATCGAGGATCAGGTGAGACGTCTCATGGGGAAACAGCCGGACGTCTCTTTCGAGTGCGCCGGAACGGCATCGGCGCTGAACGCGTGCATCCGGGCGACCCGCCGGGGAGGACACGTGGTGGTGCTGGGGGTGTATGAGGACGACCCGAAGACGGAGATGATCCTGGTCCAGGACAAGGAGCTGACCCTTACGGGATCCCTGATGTATACCTGGGATGATTTTCACGGGGCGATACGGCTGATGGAACAAAAAAGGGTGTCCCTCGAGCCGCTGATTACCCATCACGTCTCTTTCGACAACTGGATCGAGGGATACCGCCTTCTCATGCAGCATCCGGATGAAACCCTCAAAGTCATTGTCGATTTGTGATACAATGCGGCGAGTGTGGGAATATCCCATGCGTCGCTTCTTTTCTCAGTTACACGGGAGTTACCTTCATGGACAGGAAATCGGCACAGGTAAAACGTCCCTCAAGCATGGATGTGGCCCGGCTTGCAGGGGTATCCCGGGCCACCGTATCCGCCTATATCAACGGCACCCGATACGTATCTCCCGAGCTGGGGGAAAAAATCGAGCTGTCCATCACGGAACTGAACTACACCCCCGATCCCCTGGCCCGGGCCCTGAAAATGAAAGACGCCAAGACCATCGGTCTTGTCATCCCGGTCATGAGCCGATTCTACACGCCCATCATGCAGGCGGTCAACGAAATCGCCCATCAAAACCGGTACGGGTTTCTGCTCTGCTCCAGCGAAGAGGACCCGGCCCGGGAGCGGGAGGTGCTGGAGGTATTCCAGGCAAAACGCATCAGCGGCATCCTCCTGGCGCCCTGCTCTTCGGACAATCTCGATTATCTCTCCACCATCAGATCCCGGGGCACGCCCATCGTGCAGATAAACAGGAAAATCGACGGCCTGGATACCGATTCCATCATTTCTGACAACTTCAAGGCCGCCCATACCGCCACCCGACACCTGATTGAAAGGGGAAGGCGGCATATCGTTCTCCTGGGATTCGACCACCGAACCCTTTCGGCGAACCAAAAAAAGGCGGGTTTCGAAGAGGCCCTTCGAGAAGCCGGAATTGGCGAATATACCATCATCCCGGTCAGGGATCACGACAGGATGGACATCGCCCGGTCGTTTCGCGACTTCCTGGACGCGGGTCGCCCCATGGACGGCCTCATATGCTCCACCCAGGGGAAGACCTCCGTGGCCCTCGACATCCTGAAAGAGCGGGGAGTCTCGATACCGGATTCTGTGTCGGTCATCGGCTTTGACGACACCCCCTGGTCGGCGCTGCTTTCCCCGCCCCTCACGGTGGTATCCGAAAACACCCACCTGATGGGAGAGACCGCCGCCACCCTCCTGCTGGAGCGCATCGAGGGAGAAAAAACGGGGCCGTCCGAAAGCATCATCCTGGAAGATGATTTCATCATCCGGTCATCCACCTGAACCGACGGCTTTTTTTACCCCTTTTTTACTCGAAATAGCAATCCACATCAAAGGACACACCATCATGAGCACAGACATGAAGACCCTTGTGATAGACATCGCTCGACTCATATGGGAAAAACGACTTTCAGACATCGCCGGCGGCAATATCAGCGTCAGGCGGGACAATATCGTCTGTATCACACCCCGCCTCATGGGGTATCGCCTGCGCTGGCAGACCACCGAAGACGACCTCTCCATCGTGGATCTCGACGGCGCCGTCCTGGAGGGTCCGGAACAGATCACCCGGGAGGGGGCCATGCACCTGGGACTTTACCGGGAGTTTGAGGACGCAGGCGCAATAATTCATGCTCATCCCTACTGGACGAACGTATTCGTGGCGAAATCACGCCCTATCGTACCGACGCTCCAGGCCACCGAGAAATTCGGCGCCATCGAATGCATACCGGAGACTCCCGGTTACAGCCCGGAGCTGGCCGAAAACGTCATCTCCCACTTCATCTCAAAACGGGACCAGTGGGAAAAGACCGCCCTGGAGGTCATTCTCCCCCGGCACGGCATCGTGGCGATGGGAAAGGACATGAACGCCTGCTTCGATATCGTGGACCGGGTGGAGTCGGAATGTCGCTGCCAGATACTTGGAAAAATCCTTGATATGTAGGTGACAGATGATCCTCACCGTCACCCTCAATCCCGCCGTGGATTTTACCGTCTTTGGAGGACCGTTTGCGATCCACGAAACCAATCGGGGGAACACCATCCCTCCTGATCCGGGGGGGAAGGGGAACAACGTCGCCCGGGTCGCCCGCCTCCTGGGGGCAGACGTCACGGCCGCCGGCTTTCTGGGGGGATTTACCGGCGATTTCATCCGGGAGCGCCTGGCCGACGACGGCATCGAATGCGCATTTTTCCCCGTCGACGGTCTCACCCGCATCACCGTGGCGTATCTGGAAGAAAACACCGGAAAGGAGACGAAAATCGTCCCGTCGGGACCCCGCATTGAAGGAAGCGCTCTTGTGGAATTCGAAGCGTTCTTTCAGGAGCTTCTGACAACCCGAAGACCTTCGGTCGCGGTCCTGTCCGGCTCCCTTCCGGGAGGTGTGCCGGAGGACTATTACGGCCGCCTTATCGACGTCTCTCATGCCAAAGACATCCCGGTTATCCTGGATACCAGCGGCGACGCCCTTTTTGCGTCGTTGCCATTTCACCCCGAGGTCATCAAACCGAACCGGGACGAGGCGGCCTCCCTGACGGGGAAGACGACCGATGCCGACATCATCCGCGAGCTGCAAAAACTCACAGATACGGTATCGGTCGTCGCATTGAGCCTCGGGGGGGACGGGGCGGCGTTCATCACCCGGGAGGAGACGACATCGATCACGCCGCCGCCGGGACCCGTCGTCAATCCGGTGGGGGCCGGGGACGCCTTTGTGGCCGGACTGGCCGCATCCTTCGACATCACGGGCCGATGGGACCGCAGCGCATGTATCCGGGCCGTCGCCGCGGGAACCTCCTGCGCCCGCTCCCGTGAACTTCTCTGGAATGACGACCGCATTGAAGATATCATTGAAAACACGCGTATAACGAAATTGCACGGGTGAAATCAGGATGAGCGCACCGACTGACACCGTACTGGTCCTCGACTGCGGGGCGACCAACGTCCGGGCCATGGCCGTCGATTCCCGGGGAGACATCCTCTATTCATCCTACGATGCGAATCAGGCGGTGCGTCAGTTCCCGGACAAGAACTGGCTGATCTGGGATTTCGAGGCGATGTGGGAAAAACTCGTCAGATGCGCCCGGGATACCATTTCGAAAACGGGACGGGACAGCATCAGAGCCGTGGTCGTCACCACCTTCGGGGACGACGGGGCTCCGGTGGACAGAGACGGCACGCTTCTCTACCCGATCATTTCCTGGCAGTGCCCCCGGACCGTCCCCGTCACCCATCGTATCGACGAGTACATACCCTTTGCGGACCTCTTTTCCATCAGCGGCGAACAGGTGATGCGTCAGCACACCATCATGCGGCTTATCTGGTTCTTTGAAAACAGCCCCGGCCTGATTGAAAACGCCCACGCCTACCTGATGACGCCGGGCCTGATAAATCACAAACTCACCGGACGCATGGTGAACGATCCCACCACGGCGGACTGTACCATGCTCATCGATATCAGAAAGCGGGCGTTTTCACCGGACCTGCTGACAAAATTGGGCATTGAATCCTCTTTTTTTGGGGACATGGTGGAGCCGGGGGAGATCATCGGCCCCCTCACCCACGACGCCGCCTCCCTGTTGGGATTGTCATCCGATGTGCCGGTGGTCGCAGCGGGACACGACACGCAGTTCGCCGTATGCGGCTCGGGCTGCCTTCCATCCGAGGCGGTGCTCAGCTCCGGAACCTGGGAGATCCTTTTTCTCAGACATCACGCCCCCGTCACCACCGACGACGCCCGGGAAGCGGGGCTGAAAAACGAGTGCGACGCGATTCCCGGCCTCTTCAACGTGGGGCAGCAGTGGATCGGTTCCGGCGCCCTGGAATGGACGGCGAGGCTGTTTTTTCAGAACGTCATGTCCGATCCGAATAAATATTCAAAAATGATTGATGAAGCGAGAGGCCATCCCCCGGGCGCCGGGGGCGTCTTTGTGGAGCCGTCGTTTCTCCAGGGATCCGGCGTGACCGGCCGTTATCGCACCGCGGGCACCATCTTGGGCCTCACCCTCCACACCGAGAGAGGGCAGATATACCGGGCCTTTCTGGAGGGTCTCTCGTTTCACCTGCGTATGGCCATGAACCTGCTCTCTGAGCACACGGACGTATTCCCGGACGTGCTGACGCTGGTGGGAGGCGGGGCCAGGAACGATCTCTGGAGCCGCATCAGGGCAGACGTCCTGAACATCCCGATACGCCTGACCCGGCAGCAGGAGAATACCGTCGTAGGGGCGGCCATCTTCGGTTTCATCGGTGCGGGTGTCTTCAGGGATTTCAATGAAGCGTATGACGAGATTGAATTCTTCTCAGGAATCATGGAACCGTCACGGGACAGAGCGGCGTACGACGATCTCTTCAACCGCTTTTCAACCATCGGACCCGACCTGTCGGATTTTTACCGATGATGAATTTCAAGGAACATCTCTGCTCAGTGCTGTTGCATCCCGGCCATCGGCCGAACCACGGATAGTCTTCAACAGTTTTTCCACCGTAGAAAAATCTGTGTTATACTTGTTTTAACTATATTCATTGCATTTTTTCGCCTTCCGGG
>Ga0180434_10009008_pt1 | contig 10918 bp, 5 predicted proteins | sample SS_ome_7_FD_132453 | JGI IMG/M metagenome (GOLD analysis project Ga0180434, IMG submission 132453) | Hypersaline lake sediment archaeal communities from the Salton Sea, California, USA - SS_1_D_2 metaG | ecosystem: Environmental > Aquatic > Non-marine Saline and Alkaline > Hypersaline > Sediment... | reverse complement strand
GGGCGATCGGCTTCTCGCAGTAGACGTGCAGCTCGCGCCGCAGCGACCCGACGATGACCGGGGCATGGGTGTGCTCGGTCGTGCTGCACACGACGGCGTCGAGGTCCTTCTGGTCGAGCATCTTGCGCCAGTCGAAATGCGTCTTGGCGCGGGGAAAACGCTTGGCGGCCGTGGCCAGCTTGCGCTCGTCCACGTCGCACAGGGCCACGATGTTCTCGCCGGCGACCGAGTTCATGTTGCCGCCGCCGCGCCCGGTCACGCCGACCACGCCGACGTTCAGCTTCTCGTTGGGCGACTCGCCGGCGGCCAGCAGTCCGCTGCCCACGAGCGGCAGCCCGGCTCCGGCCAGGGCGGCCGTCTCGAGGAACCTGCGGCGATGGGTTCGTGCGTTCATCGAGGGGTCTCCTTTGTGTACGAGCTTCGTTACAGGGTCCAGCCCTCGCGGTACTGCCGGTGGAGCTGCTCGTTGGCCGCGGGCAGGGCGGGGATCTTCCCGCTTAGGGTATCGTACTCGAACGGTTCGCCTATGAGCACGGCGGCGTTGGCAAGCTGGATCAGCTCGGTCAAGGGCCCGCCGATCTGGAAGCTGGAGAAGGTCTCGCCCCGCCCCTTGCAGGCGTTCACCCACTCGGCATGGTGGCTGCCGGTGCGCGGCAACGTTCGCTCGGGCCCGGTGAAGCCCTCGAACTGCTTCTTCGGCAGCAAGTTGAACCGGGTGTTCCAGGGGCAGTCGGTGAAGACCGCCCCCTTTTCGCCGCTTACCAGGTCGCCCCACTTGGTCATCGGCTCGCCGCGCATGGCCTCTTCGCCCGGGTTGCGCCCGCCGGTGTAGATCGTCAGCTTGGCCGGGGGCAGTTCACCCCGGGCGGGCAGGTCGAACTCGACCTGCATCCAACGCGGGTAGCCCTCAACGTCGACTTCCGATGCCTGCGCCTTCACCCCGATCAGCACCTGCGCCGGCCGGGGCTTGGCCGGGTCGGGGTTCCAGAGCAGGTCGAGACGCAACGCGCGGAACGCGAGGTTCGTCGTGTGGCAGCCCATGTCGCCCATGCCCCCGCTGCCGAACGCCCGCCAGCCGCGCCACTTCGCGGGCAGGTACGCCGGATGGTACGGCCGGTAGGGTGCCGGCCCCAGCCACAGGTCCCACGACAGGTCGGGCGGGACCGGCGGCTCGTCGGTGGGGCGCGTTTTCGGGCCGTCGCCGCCGCCGAACCAGACGTGGGCCTCGCGCGGCGTGCCGACCGCGCCCGACCAGGCCAGCTCGACCGCCCGGCGCAGCCCCTCCGAGGCCGAGCCCTGGTTGCCCATCTGCGTGACCACCTTGTGCTCGGCGGCCGTCTCGCGCATCACGCGGGCCTCGTACACGGTGCGCGTCAGCGGCTTCTCGCAGTAGACGTGCTTGCCCCGCTTCATGGCGGCCACGGCGGCCACGGCGTGGGTGTGGTCGGGCGTGGCCACCGTGACCGCGTCGATCCCTTTGTCCATCTCGTCGAACATGCGGCGGAAGTCTTTGTAGCGCTTGGCCTCGGGGAACTTTTCGTGGGCCTTGGCGGCGCGGCTCTCGTGGACGTCGCACAGGGCCACGATGTTCTCGCTGGAAACGCCGTTCAGGTCGGCCCAGCCCATCCCGGCCACGCCGATCGAGGCGACGTTCAGCTTGTCGTTGGCACCGTAGCCGAAGGCGATGCTGCTCTTGCCCAGCACGAGCAGCCCGGCCCCTCCGAACACCGAGCTTTGCAGCACCGCGCGGCGAGTGACTCCGTATCGCATGGTTTGGTCTCCTGGTACCTGTTCTGATGTGGTTGCCGGTCCCGCGGCCATTTTAGCGGTGCCGGGCGCCGGACGCAAAACCTGGGAAAGGGGGCCGTTTCGGAGCGAAAACCCGGTCCCTTTCTCGCTACTGGCCCGGCGGAAGGCGGTACGCTATCCTGATATGGGGCTCGCCGGCACGCGGCGAGCGGACTCGGCCGGTACCCTTGCTTCTGGGAGGACTTGAGATGGCTGGCAACGGCACGTCTCTTGCCCGGCAACATCGTAGCCGTCTCGCTCCGCGAGACGAAACGTCATCTCGCGGAGCGAGATGGCTACTCTCTGCGATCCTGCTGACCGCGATCGCCCCCGGCGCTCTCGGCGCCGGGCCCGCGCCGCCGGCGATCACGCCCGGGCAGATCGAGGCCGATTGGCTGCGTCAGGACGTGGTGCGCCGTCTGCCGGCCACGCCGGACAGCCGCTCGCGTGCCGCCGTGACCACGCGCCAGGACGCCGCCGGGGGTTGCGACGGCGTGAAGGACGGGACATACGGATTTCACACCAACCGCGACGCAAGGCCTTGGTGGCAGGTCGACCTGGGCGAGGCGCTGGCGCTGGATCGCGTGGTGATCTTCAACCGGTGCGACGGCAACGTCGAGGACCGCGCCGGGCGGCTCGTCGTGCTGCTCTCCGGCGACGGGAAGAGCTGGACCGAGCTGTATCGCCACGACGGCACGAAGTTCTTCGGCCACAGCGACGGCAAGCCGCTGGTCGTGCCCGCGGGCGGGGCGAAAGCCCGGCTCGTGCGCGTGCAATTGCCCACCGCCGAGTATTTTCATTTGGACGAGGTGGAGGTCTACGCCAACGGCGGACGGGAAAACGTCGCCCGCGGCAGGCCGGCCGACCAATCGAGCACCAGCCAGTGGTCGAGGGTCCATGCGGCGGCGCCCGGCGACGGCGAGGTCGTGGAGCCCGGCGTGCCCGAGGGGGGCTATCGAACGGCGGAAGTGGTCGAAAGCGGGCTGAAGCTGGCCGACGATCTGACGGCCCGCGGCGCCGCGGTCGGAACCGAGGCCGAAACGTTGCGGAAGGTGGCCGAGGCACTCGAGAAGCTGCCGCCCGACGCCCCTGCCGCGGCCCAACGCGAGCTGTACCTCCGCGCCCGTTGGACCGTGCGACGGATGGCGCTAGAGAACCCCCTGCTGGACTTCGACGACCTGCTCTTGGTCAAGCGGGTGCCCGGCTCGTTCACGCACATGTCGGACCAGTACTACGGCTGGTTCTCGCGGCCCGGCGGGGGGCTGTTCGTGCTCGAAGGGTTCAAGACCGACGCCCCGCGGCTGCGCTGTCTAAGCGCCGAGCTGCCCACCGGGAGCATTCTGCGGCCCGACGTCTCGTACGACGGCCGCCGGGTGCTTTTCGCCCACTGCAAGCACTATCCGGGACTGAAGGACGAGCCGAACAAGCTCGACAAGGCGAACGTGCCCGAGGACGCCTTCTACCACCTCTACGAGATGAACCTCGACGGCACCGGGCTGCGGCGCCTGACGCGCGGGAAGTACGACGACTTCGACGGCCGCTACCTGCCCGACGGCCGGATCGTGTTCCTCTCGACCCGGCGGGGGCAGCACGTCCAGTGCGGGCGCCAGAGCGGGGCCGAGTGCGTCGACGGGGCGGCGCCCGACAGCTACGTGCGCTGTGGCGGCGGGCCCTCGCGGCCCGTGGCCATCTACACGCTGCACGTGATGGACGCCGACGGCCGCGGTCTGACGCAAATCTCGCCCTTCGAGAACTTCGAGTGGACCCCCAGCATCGACGCCGACGGACGGATCCTCTACGCCCGGTGGGACTACGTCGACCGGCACAACATGCCGTTCATGAGCCTGTGGTCGACGCTGCCCGACGGCACCGGGGCCCGGGCCGTGTTCGGCAACTACACGCGGAACCCCCACTGCATTTTCGAGGCCCGGTCGGTGCCCGGCTCGCGCAAGCTGATCTTCACGGCCTCGGGCCACCACGCCCTGACCGGCGGGTGCCTGGTGCTTTTGGACCCGAACCGCGGCGCCGACGGCGACGGGCCCATGACGCGGCTCACGCCCGAAGTCGCCTTTCCCGAGGCCGAGGGCTGGCCCGCCACCTACTTCGCCAACCCGTACCCCCTGGCCGAGGAGCACTACCTGGTGGCGTGGAGCGACTCGCCGCTGCCGCCGGGCACGCCGCGCCCCCACTGGGGGATGCCCGGCGAGCCGAATGACCTGGGCGTCTACCTGTTCGACACGTTCGGCAACTTGAACTTGATCTATCGCGATCCGGCGACCAGCGGCATGTACCCGCTGCCGGTCCGCGCGCGGCGCCGCCCGCCGCAGGTCCCCTCGCAGGTCCGCTGGGAGGAGGAGCAGGAGGGGCGGATGCTGCTGGTCGACGTCTACGACGGGCTGGGGACAATACCCCGGGGCAGCATCGAGCGGCTGCGCCTGGTCGGCGTGCCGGCCAAGACCCACCCGACGATGAACCGGCCGGTGATGGGCGTGACGCGCGACGACCCGGGCAAGTTCGTCATCGGCACGGTGCCGGTCGAGGCGGACGGGTCGGCCCATTTCCGCGTGCCGCCGGGGGTGTCGTTCTTCTTGCAGGCGCTCGACGCCGAGGGGGTGGCCGTGCAGACGATGCGGAGCATCACCTACGTCCAGCCGGGCGAGCGGACCACCTGCGTGGGCTGCCACGAGCCGCGTCACACGGCCCCGCCGAGCGTACCGGCCAGCGCCCTGCCCCTGGCGGCCATGCGCGAGCCGTCGAAGATCACGCCGGGGCCGGAAGGGTCCTGGCCGCTCGATTTCCAGGTGCTCGTACAGCCGGTGCTCGAGCGCCAGTGCGTAAGCTGCCACAAACCGGGCGGGAAGGACCCCAAGTTCGATTTCACCGCGGCGAAGTCGTACGACGCGCTCGTGGGCTACGGCAAGCCGAGCCTCCGCGAGCACGTGCAGGCCCGATATGGCGAGGGCCGCTCGATCGCCGGGGCCGGGGCCGCGGCCACCAACGCCCTCTGGCCGCTTTTGGACGCGGGCCACTACGACGTGCGGCTCACCGACGACGACCGCCGGCGCCTGTTCGTGTGGATGGACACCTACGGCCAGCGTCTCGGCTCGTTCGACGCGGCCCAGGAGGAGCGGCTCCGCGAGTTGCGCCGGCGCACGGCGGCGATACTCGCAGACTGAACGTGCCCCACGAGAGATCGATCCGAATGGCATCTCGTGCAGCAGCGATCGCCGTCGCGGTGCTGATCGGCCATTTCGCCGTGGGCGAGAAGGGGACCGCAGCACGAGACAAGCCGGGTCCCGTCGCCGTCCGGGACGTCTCCGCGCTTATCGAGCCGGTTTTGGAGAAGCACGACCTGCCCGGCATGGCCGCGGCAGTGGTTGCGGACGGGCGGATCGTGGCGATCGGGGCGGCGGGGGTTCGGCGCCGCGGCGGTCCGGAGAGGGTCACCACGGACGACCGGTTCCACGTCGGCTCCTGCACGAAGGCCATGACCGCCACGCTCTGCGCGATCCTCGTCCAGGAGGGCAAGCTGACCTGGGACACGACGCCCGAGCAGGTCTTTCCCGACCTCCGAGAAGGCTTCCGGCCCGAGTTCCGGAAGGTGACGCTCCGGCAGCTTCTTACCCATCGGTCGGGCACTCCGAAGGATCTCGACCGCGGCGGGTTGTGGGGGCGACTGCGGCGGTTCGACGGCGAGCCAACCGAGGTCCGCCGCCTGCTGGTGCAAAGGGTGCTCGGCCAGGCGCCCGAGTGCGAGCCGGGCACGAAGTTCGTCTATTCCAACGCCGGCTATGCGATCGCGGGTCACGTCGCCGAGACGGTCGCCGGCAAGCCCTGGGAGGACCTCATGCGGGAGAAGCTCTTCATGCCGCTGGGCATGAAGAGCGCCGATTTCGAGGCGCCGGGCACGAAGGACGCCAACGACCAGCCTCGTGGACACACCGCCTCGGGCAAACCGGTCGAGCCGGGACCGGACGCCGACAATCCCCCGGCCCTCGGCCCGGCCGGGACCGTACACTGCTCGATTGCCGACTGGGCCCGGTTCGTGGCCCTGCACCTGGGCGACGTGCCGGGCAGCCCGCAGCTCCTCCGAACCGAAACGCTGGCCACGCTGCACACGCCGTTTCAGGGCGAGCCGCCAAGGTACGCGCTGGGCTGGATGCTCGTCGAGCGCGATTGGGCCGGGGGGACCGCGCTGACGCATTCGGGGAGCAACACCCTGTGGTTCGCGGTGGCCTGGCTGGCTCCGGCAAAGCACGCCGCCGTGCTGGTCGCCTGCAACCAGGGCGGCACCGAGGCGGAAAAGGCTTGTGATGAGGTGGCCTCGGTGTTGGTTCGCAGTTTCCTGGTCGAGACGGGTGAAGTGTATGACAAGCGCCGCCCGCAACCCTTCCCCACTTCGCCCAATCCCCCCGCCGGCGCGGGCCCTTGCACGACGCGGGCGTGCCGTCGATAATAGAGGGGTCGGGTGTTCAGCCGAATGAAGTTTCGTTGTTTCCCCCCGTAGCTACCGTCGCCAGACGGTGGACGCACTCTCATTTTGCCGACAATCCACGCTCTGGCGAGCGTAGCTACTTCAATCGGCTGAAATGTTGCGAATTTCTGAAAACCCGACCCCTACGCCGTTCTCACTTTGGCGCGAATCGTCATGGCCGGCAGTGACCAGGTCGTCTGGTGCCCGCACTGCAAGCGGCCGCTTTCCGGGGCGGCCGATCTTTCGGGCAAGCTGGTAACGTGTCCGGGGTGCAGCAGGCAGTTTCGGGTTCCGCTACGGGCTTCGCTCGACCGGGACGGATCGGAGGCGGGCAATCCGGGCTACAAGTTCGTGGACCTGGCGGCGACGGAGATCCTCCCGGCGGCCCTGGAACTGGTCCCCGAGTCGGTCGCACGGAGCGAGCAGGTCCTGCCGCTGACGTTCGACGGCGAGATGCTCACGGTGCTGGTGAGCGAACTCCCGTCGCCCGACGCCCTGGAGCGGCTCCGTTTCACTCTGAACCGTCCGGTTTCGGTGGCCATGGCCCCGAAGGAGGCCATCCTCGCGGCGATCGAGCGTTACTACGGCTCGGCGGATTCCGGGCCCGCGGCGCCGGCCGATTCGGAGGACCAGGAGATCGACTTCGTGGAGGTCGTCGACGCGGAGCCGGAGGCCGGGGGCCCCCGCGCGATGGTCGACCCCGACCACCCCACCGTGGTCCGCACGGTGCAGCGGATCATCGGGGGCGCGCTGCAATGGACGGCCTCCAGGGTCGTGGTGCTGCCGGTGAAGGGGCGGCTGAAGGTCGGCCACCAGACGGGGGACGCCTTCTATTTTCGCGAGGACGCGTCGCTGCAAATGCACTACCCGGTCCTGGTCCGCCTGATGACCATGGCCAACCTTTCGGGGCTGATCAAGGTCCACGTGGGCGAGAAGGAGCGGGAGCTGCACGTCGCGTTCAAGCCGACCCGGTACGGCCTGGCGGCGCTGATCGAGATCACCCGGGACGCGTCGGCGGCCGACCCCTGGCGGTCGAAGGCGGCGCGGCTCGGGTACAATCTGGTGGATTTATACCAGAAGAAGGTGCCCGCTTGGGTCCTGGAGCTGGTTCCCGAGCCGATCGTGCGCAAGCACCGGGTGCTGCCGGTGTCGCTGGAAGGGGACGTCCTGACGCTGGTGATGAGCGATCCGCCGGCGCCGGACGTGCTGGACCAGTTGCGGTTCCTGCTGAACCGGCCGATCTCGATCGCTTTGGCGCCGCCCGGGCCGATTCTGGCGGCCATCGACCGCTATTACGGGCCGGCGGACCCTGAAGCGGCCGAGCTGATCTCCGAGGAGCTGGCCGGGGTTTCCGAAGAGCCCCTTCCCACCACCCGGCCGAAGCCGGCCAAGCGTCCCAAGCCGTCGCCGGCCGCGGGGCAGGCCGGCGCTGCGCTGTTCGACCATCTCCGCTCGATCTACCGCGACGAGATGTTCGATCTTTTCGAGCAGGTCCGCTTCGGCCCCCAACTCTGCCAACGGGACGCGGTCTCCGGCGACCTCGAAGTGGTTTTTTCGCAGTCCCATCTGATGTCGACCTTGCCGCCCGAGGCACGCCGGTACATCGAAGACAAGATCTGGGCCCTGCGTGAAGCGGTCATCGCCCGTCTGGAGGGCTTTCTGGCCGACGATCCGCTGGTGCGGGGCGTGGCCATGACCTACGCCGAGTATCTGGCGGGCTGCCGGCTTCGGGAAGGGCGGCGGGCATCGCTGAACCCGGCCGGCATGCGCGACGCCTGGATCAACTTCCTGCACGCGCAGGCCATCCGCTGCTTCCCCTCGATCCAATCGAACGGCGCCCTGCTGAGCTTCGTCACCCAAGAGCGCGACCGGTTCTCGACGAAGATCGCCGAGCTCGTCGAGGATCCCTCGCTGGTGCGCGATCCGAAGGCGTCGCAAGCGTGGATCGCGCGGTTCACCGCCCAAACCACGACCGACGAGGCCATCGACTTCGACAGCCCGCCGGTCGCCCGCCTGGTCGACCTGCTGCTGGCCGAAGCGGTTCACGCCGGGGCGTCGCGCATCGTGATCCTGCCGCAAGAGGAGCGGATCGAGGTGGCCTACCGGGTGCAGAAGTCGGCCTTCGCGCGGGAGGGCCTCGCGCTGGGAATGCTGTATCCCGTCCTCGCCCGGCTGGCCGTGCTGGCCGAGCCCTCCGGCGAGTTCAGCACGGACGTGGGCCCGAGGCCGCGGAGGTTTCGCCCGGCGTTTCGCAACACGCAGCACGGGCTGGCCGCGCTGGTCGAGATCCTGCCCGACACCGAGGCCGTCGAAACCAGCCGGGCCCTGGCCGAAAAGCACGGGATCGAGTTCGTCCGCCTCGACCGGATCGACGTCCCGCAGGGCCTGCTCGAGCGCGCGGCCCGGGCCGTGGTGTGGCACAAGGTGGTGCTTCCCTTGTCGCTTCACGAGGGCAGGCTCCGCGTAGCCCTGAGCGCCCCGCCCTCGTCCCGAAAGCTCGACGAGCTGCGCCTGGCCTTCAACTGCCCGATCTCCGTGGCCATCGCGCCGGAAGACGAGATCCGGGCCGCCATCTACCGCCACTACCATTCGGCGAGTCACCAACCGGCGATCTCCCCGGCGGCGCTTTCGATGTTGCGGCAAGCCTCGGGCACCGGTGCCAAACGCGCGAAAGCGTGACCCCTGACGGCCGGACGGCCAAGTGGAGAAACGCCCTGTACGACGGCCTTCCAAGGCCGTCGAAGACTTGGCCGGCACAGCGACGGCCTTGGAAGGCCGTCGTACTTCAGATGGTTGAAGTGCTACGGAAATGAAAGAAGGCAGGCCGAGTCTCCTCGGCCTGCCCGGTTTCGGTTTCGGTCGGGCTCGCGGCGCCGCGGGTGTTACCACTCGTTGAAGAAGAAGCGCCGCCGTCCGGTGTTGTAGTTGTCGCGGCAGCGGAAGGGCCGCGGGGTGTAAACCCTCTTAGTCCGCGTCGGGGCTTCCTCCGCGGCGGCTTCGGGGGCCTCGGCGGCGGCCACGCCCGGGGCCTCCTCTTCCGGCGCCGGGGCTTCCAGGCCCGTCTCGACGAGGATGCTCTTCAGCTTGGCCGCCATCTGTTGCTGCTTCTTGGCCAGCGCGTCGGCCTGCTTGGCGAGCTGCTGCTTTTCCTGCTCGGCCTTCTTCTGAAGCTCCTGTGCGGCGGCGACGCCATCGGCAGCGGCCGCCTCCTGCTTGGAGACCTCGGCCTTCAGCCCTTCGAGGATTTCGGCCCGTTTCTCGGCGACCTGCTCGGCCTGCTCGGCAGCCGCCTGGGCCTCGACGGCGGCTTGCGCCGCGGCCTGGGCCTCGGCCTGTTTGGCCTCGGCCTGCTCCCGGGCGGCCAGGGCAGCCGCCTCGATACGCTCGGCGTTCTCCCGTGCGGCGGCCGCGTTGGCCTCGGCCTCGGCCGCGGCCAGCTTGGCCTGTCGGGCGAGCAGCTCCTTATGGGCCCACTGCTCCTTGAGCTTCCGGGCAGCCTCCTCCTCCTTGGTCGCTTCGCCCTTCATCTTGCCCGCGGCCGCGGCGTTTTTGGCGGCCGTCTCCTCTTCCTTCTGGCCCTCCTTCTCCTGGTCGGCGGCCTCCTTCTGGGCCGTCTTGGCAGAATCCTGAGCCTCGGCGGCCTCTTGTTTTGCCTTGGCGGCGGCCGCGGCCTGGAGCGTGGTATCGTCGAGCCGCTGCTGGGCCGCCCTTTCGCGGCGGATTGCGCTCTGCTCCTGTCTGGCGGCGGCAGCGATCTCGGCCTCGGCCCGGCGGATTTCCCGCTCGGTCTGGGCCACGTCCAGGGCCAGCTCGTGGCGCTGGCGTTTCAGCTCGACGATGGCAGCCCGGTGTTGCTGCCACTGCTCCGGGGAGAGCTGCCCAAGGGCGTCGAAGAGCCGATCCACGTCCGCCGGTGCGGTCTGGACGTCGGCACTATCCCCCTTGGCCGGCTCTGCCCCGCTTGCGGCGGTCGTTCCGGCAACCATCGCCATGAAGAGGACCGCGGCGAAAGCAAGCGTGTACCTGAGTTTTCGCATAGCTCGCTCCTTGGAAAACGAGGGGTTCGGGATGCGAACGGGTGTGTTCCGTATCGTAGCCGTCTCACTCCACGAGACGGGGCTTCGTTCGGCAGCCGTCTCGCTCGAACGAGGCGGAGCCTCGTTTCGCTCAAGCCAGACGAACACGACGCAACCTTGAAAAGATACGTTGCCCTGCCGCCGCACCGCGTTGATTTTCTTACACAAATTGCCCAAATGCAACGTGCTGCCACGTCAAAGTCGGTGTAATCGATACAGACGTGTAACCCGCGGCCACCCTAATAGATGTCATCGCCCGGCAGGATCGGCTGGTTCTCGGGGTTGCGGGTCTCGTTGGCGCTGGAGACGCGGATGGCCGGCCGGTCGGCGTACGGGCACTTGTTCTCGCACACGCCGCAGCCGATGCACAGATCGGGATCCACGTGCGGCTGCTTGACCGTCTTCGTCAGGCCGTCGCGATCCACGATCTCGACCTCGATGAAGTAGATCGCTTTGTCGGGAACCGGGCAGTGCTCCTCGCAGACCATGCAATCGCGGCCGTAGGCGTAGGGAATGCACCGCGTGGTGTCGAACGACGCCAGGCCGATCTTGATCTGTTGCTTCGCCTCGACCGTAAGCG
>Ga0180434_10009006_pt1 | contig 10921 bp, 9 predicted proteins | sample SS_ome_7_FD_132453 | JGI IMG/M metagenome (GOLD analysis project Ga0180434, IMG submission 132453) | Hypersaline lake sediment archaeal communities from the Salton Sea, California, USA - SS_1_D_2 metaG | ecosystem: Environmental > Aquatic > Non-marine Saline and Alkaline > Hypersaline > Sediment... | reverse complement strand
GCCGTACCAGATCGAGAGCGGAGCCGTGGAGGCCAGGCTGGAGGAGCGGAACATCCCCGTCCTGCGCCTGGATACCGACTACGGCCAGGAGGACGTCGGCCAGATCCAGACCCGGGTGGAGGCCTTTGTCGAGAGGATATCCGGATAGATGCCAGGCGCAGGAATCGATATCGGATCGCGCACGGTGAAGCTGGTCCTTGTCGAGGACGGCGAGGTGAGTTCCGCACGGGTCCAGGAGAACTCGTTCGACCCCGTTGCGGTCAGCCGGGAACTTCTGGCAGGAGTGCAGCACGACCGCATCATCGCCACCGGGTATGGCCGCCATCTGTTTCAGGCAGAGTTCGGCGGCGGGATCATCAGCGAGATCAAGGCCTTTGCCGCCGGGGCCCGCGCCCTGTTTCCGGCGTGCCGGACCTTGCTCGATATCGGCGGCCAGGACACCAAGGCCATCTCGCTGGATGCATCCGGCCGGGTCCGGAAGTTCGAGATGAACGACAGGTGCGCCGCCGGAACCGGCCGGTTCCTGGAGATCATGGCCTCGGCCCTGGGATTCTCCCTGGACACCTTCGGCGAGGCGGCGCTCACATCCGGACGGACCGTGAAGGTCAACAACATGTGTACGGTCTTCGCGGAATCGGAGGTGATCTCTCTGGTGGCACGGGGGATGCCCCGGGAAGCTGTGGCCCGCGGGATCCATGAGGCTGTTGTGCGGCGTTCCGCCGCCATGCTCCGACGGATTCGCATCGAGGGCGACCTCGTGTTCGTGGGAGGCGTGGCGCTGAACTCCTGCATGCGGGAACGTCTCCAGGCGGAAACCGGCAGGGAGGTGCGCACCCCCGGGAATCCCCAGATCGTTGGCGCCCTGGGGTGCGCCCTGCTGGCAGAGAACTCCGGTGCGGGATGAGGGAAGGATTTGATCCGGGAAACCGGGGCGGCGCGTCCAGAAGGAAGACCCGGGCGGTCAATTCCGTCCAGGCACCGAGCGAGGACAAAGCCGCCTTTTCCGGCGATTTCGTACCAGGGCACTATTGCCGGAAAAGGGGGCTTTGTCCTGGCCCGGTGTATTCAGCGGCCGAAGGCATGAAGATGCTTTTCAGTCCTGACGTACACCTTGCCGTCCACCAGGGCGGGGGTGGCCCAGATGCGCTCCCCGAGGTCGTTGCGTGAAAGCACCTTCAGCTCGTCTCCGGCCGCGAGGACCGTGACCACACCCCGGCGCGAGGCCACATAGATCTTGCCGTCCCCCGCCACCGGCGAGGCATAGTAGGGCCCGCCGGCCTCCAGCCGTTTCCGGAACAGCAGCTTGCCGGTCTTGCTGTCCAGGCAGGTCAACAGACCGCCGTTCTTCACCAGGTACACGCGATGATCGTGGTAGAGCGGCGAGGGCACCTCGGGCACGCCCCGGGTGCACTGCCAGACGATCTCCGGGGGATCCCCGTCCTTCGCCGGCGGTTTCACGGCCATGACGGCGTTCCTGTACGGGAAGCTGTCCACCCACCGGACGATCTTCTTCCACTCCTTCCCGGTGATCTTGCCGTCCTGATCCGCGTCCAGAAACCGGTGGAATCCCCACAGCGGGTGGTCCCCCTCGCCGTCGGCATCCGCCCGGGAGAGGATGGACTTGTTCGGCCGGCACTCCGCCAGGGTCAGCTTGCCGTCGCCGTCGGTGTCCAGCTCCTTCACCAGGTCGGACCAGGCGGGCAGGCCGATCACCTCCGGGTTGGTCTTCATGTTGTACGAGGTGACGAAGATGAGGCCGTCCCCGGGAACCGGCGTGACACAGGGTTCATGCGTCAGGCCCGGCAGCCGCCAGCGCGTGGCGCCGTCCTCGAGGCAATAGGCCTGCATCACGCCCTGGCCGTTGATGACCAGCTCATCGACCCCGGCCCGGTTCCAGCACATCGGAGTGGACCAGTTGAGCTTCAATCCCTTGCGCTCCCGGCGCCAGACCGTCTTGCCCGTGTCCGGGTCGATGGCCTCGAGGACGGATGCCTTCCGGTTGTCATTGCAGAAGATCAGCAGTCCGCCGGCCAGGATGAGCGAGCTGGCGGTGCCGTACAGGTTGGGCGGGATCCGGATGATCCGGCGCCAGACCTCCTTGCCCTCCAGATCGTAACAGAGGAGTCCGGAGGAGCCGAAGTACACGAAGACCCGCTTGCCGTCGGTGGCGGGAGTGGGCGTGGCCGGGCTGTTCGTCCGGTGCACCCGCTCGATGAACTCGTACCAGGCCTGGGCCCGCCACAGGATCTCGCCCTTGCCGCGGTCGATGCAGAGCGTTTCCAGCTCGGTGCCGGTGATTCCCGTCAACCAGATCCGGTCACCCCGGATACAGGGGGACGAGTGGCCGTACGGCACCGCGCACTTCCAGATCAGGCCCCGTTCCGGATCCAGCCGATCCGGCAAGGCCTTCCCCTCCGGCGCAAGTCCGGTGCCGCCGGGGCCGCGAAACTGCGGCCAGCAACACTGGGCGCCCGGCAGGTTCCCGGATGCGAGGACGAGAAGAAAGAGCAGGTGCTGGATTCGCATGATATTCTCCCGGATCTGGAACGGCATCGAACCGCAATAAAAATCAGCAACGACGGGTCTGCGACAAGGCGGATCTCCGGTTTTTACCGTTTCTATCAGGACCGGTCCATGTCGGCAAGGGCAGTGGTCGAGTGGTTGATCAGATGGGAAGGCCAACGCGAATTTCCGCACTATTTCACGTTCCCCGCACCGCTGAGAGTTCTCTGACCGGTTCACAGGTTGACCGAGTGAAAAAGCCCGCCGGCAAATGCCGATGCGCAATTATTTCCTCTACGGAGTCACGCTCTCTTCCGTTGGGTGGTGATCCGATTTCTCTGCTACTGGATGGTGAAGCTACCCCCGTCCGGGATGGCCGCGATTCCATCCGGTGAGGTTGAATTCAGAACAATGAAGGTGTTGTGAACTACGATGCCGCACAGAGCACCGAGTGAGGGGGAGTTGCCATCGTGCCGTCGCCATCGCGTTGCTCCCCCGGGGGTGGCGGCCGGCCAGAGATTCCCCGACATTACGGAGGAGTGCGAGGTTTGCCGAACCGCTCAGCACGAACCGTCCGGGTCTGCGGTCCAGGTCCACGACGCGCATTATCGCCGGCAACAGCTCGGGGCATCGCTGCACCTCGTCGATTGTCAGGCGATCGGCGCTCGACAGGAGCGCCTCGGGATTACGTCGGGCCGCCTCGAGAGCGGGAAAATCGTCGAGACTCACGTACTTCCGCCCCCGTAGGCAGGATCATGGGAGAGGAGAGTGGTCTTTCCGGTCTGGCGAGCTCCGGTCACCACGACGACAGGGAAGTCTTCCAGGGCCTCAGGAATCTGCCCGGCAAGTTCTCGCGATCGACAGGGTGTCATAATTCGTCATGCCATAGTGGCATTTTGACATTATGCAAGGTAAATATCTGACAATCCAAGCCACCGTACCTGACTCACGCCACGCATGGTCGTGCGTTTGTTCACAGTGCCATCCCCAGCCTCCACCCCCCGGCGATGGCGCGCCGGGCATCCAGTCCGTCCACGGAGGCCACCCCGCCGATACGGTTAACGCCCTGCAGGTCCGGGCTCCAGTCCGGCCGGGATTCCTGTCCGGCGCAGATCACGATGTGGTCCACTTCCAGAACACGCGCCTCTCCGTTCACGGTGATGTGCAATCCCCGGTCATCGATGGCGCCGTAGGAAACCCCGGACACCATCTCCACTCCCCTCCTTCGCAGCTGCATGCGATGGATCCACCCCGTGGTCCTGCCCAGGCTCTTGCCGTGCTTCTCCGCCTTTCGCTGCAGCAGGATCACCCTTCGCGGGGACGCCTCGATCGCGGGCCGGCCCTCAAGCAGGCCGCCCCGGGACCGGAGTGTCCTGTCCACCCCCCACTCTGCGAGGAACCTGTCCAGGTCCGGGCCGGCGGCGGGGCGCGGTCCGGTCAGGAATCCCGCCACGTCGAATCCGATGCCCCCCGCGCCCACGACGGCGACGGCATCACCCACCGGCTTGCCATACGCCAGCACGTCCACGTACGAGAGAACTGTCTCGTGATCCATCCCCGGGATGTCCGGCACCCGCGGCACGACACCCGAGGCCAGCACCACCTCGTCATGGCCCCCGCCGCGGAGATCGTCCGCGTCCACCCGCTGTCCAAGGTGGACCCGGACGCCGGTCATTGCCAGCCGGCGCCGGAAATACCGGAGCGTCTCCCCCCACTCCTCCTTGCCTGGAATGCGCCTGGCCATGTTCAGCTGGCCGCCGATCTCCTCCTCCGCCTCGAACAGGTCCACGGTGTGGCCACGGTCGGCGAGCACGGTGGCGCAGGCCAGACCCGCCGGGCCGGCGCCCACCACCGCGATCCGCTTCTTCTTCGCGGCGGGACGAATGACTAGCTCGGTCTCGTGGCAGGCACGGGGATTCACCAGGCAGGTCACCCGCTTGTTCTCGAACACGTGGTCCAGGCAGGCCTGGTTGCAGGCGATGCAGGTGTTGATCTCGTCCCCGCGGCCCTCGGCGGCCTTCACCACGAAATCCGGGTCCGCCAGCAGAGGCCGCGCCAGGCACACCATGTCGGCATCCCCCCGGGCCAGGATGCGTTCGGCAAGGTCGGGCGTGTTGATGCGGTTGGTGGTGATGAGCGGCAGGCCCACCTCCCTCTTCAGCCTGCGGGTGACCCAGGTGAAGGCGCCCCGGGGCACCATGGAGCCGATGGTTGGGATGCGGGCCTCGTGCCATCCGATGCCGGAGTTGAGGAGGGTGGCCCCGGCATCCTCCAGGGCCCGGGCAAGCATCACGACCTCATTCCAGTCGCTCGCGTTCTCCACCAGGTCCAGCATGGAGAGGCGGAAAATGAGAATGAACGCGCGGCCGACAGCTTTGCGAATGCCGCGCACCACCGCCAGCGGAAACCGCTTGCGGTTCTCATCGCTCCCGCCCCAGGCGTCGGTTCGGCGGTTCGTGCGGGTGACCAGGAACTGGTTGACGAAGTAGCCCTCGGAGCCCATCACCTCCACGCCGTCGTATCCCGCCTCCTGAGCCAGCCGGGCGCAGCGGACGAAGTCCCGCACCTGGTCCTCCACCTCGGCACCACTCAGCTCGCGGGGCCTGAACCGGGTGATGGCGGACCGGAGCGCGGAGGGGGCGACGGCCGCATCGTGCTCGGCATAGCGGCCGGCGTGCAGGATCTGCATGCAGATCCTGCCGCCCGCATCATGCACGGCCGCGGTGATGCGGCGATGGTGTTCCACCTCCTCGGGATCGGTCAGCTTGCCGGAGGCGGGGGCAAGGCACCCTTCCCGGTTCGGGGCGATGCCGCCCGTGATCATGAGGCCGGCGCCCCCGCGGGCCCGCTCCGCGAAGTAGGCGGCGAGCTTGCCGAAGTCCTCCGGGTTGTCCTCCAGGCCGGTGTGCATGGACCCCATGAGAACGCGGTTGCGCAGCGTGGTGAAGCCGAGGTCCAGCGGCGAGAGGAGGGTTGGACAGGGCGAGGTCATGTCCGTCAATCGCCGTCCAGCATCCGCCCGAGGCCCCCCAGGAGGGACCCTTCCCCGGTCGACTTTCCGCCTGCACTCGGCGCATTGGCGAGAATGCGATCGGCCAGCCGGGAAAACGGCAGGCTCTGCAGCCACACCGTTCCGGTTCCCTGCAGTGTGGCGAGAAAGAGGCCCTCGCCGCCGAAGAACATGCTCTTCAGGTTGCCGGCACGTTCGATGTTGTAGTCGATGCCGGGCGTGAAGGCAGCCAGGCAGCCGGTGTCGACGCGCAGGATCTCGCCGGTGAGCTTGCGCTCGATGATGGTGCCCCCGGCATGGATGAACGCCATCCCGTCTCCGCGCAGCCGCTGGAGAATGAAACCCTCGCCCCCGAACAGTCCGACACCGAACCGCTTGTTGAAGGCGATGCCGATCTCGGTCCCCAGGGCGGCACAGAGGAAGGCGTCCTTCTGACACAGGAGCTCTCCGCCCAGGGCGGCCATGTCCACGGGCAGGATCTTGCCGGGGTAGGGGGCGCCGAACGCCACGTGCTTCTTCCCCTGGCCCTGATTGGTGAAGTGGGTCATGAACAGGGACTCGCCCGTGACCTTGCGCTTGCCGGCATCGAGGAGCTTGCCGAAGAAGCCCTTGTCCGGCCGGGACCCGTCACCGAACATCGCCTCGTACCGGATCCCGTCCTCCATGTATGTCATGGCGCCGGCTTCCGCGACCACCGTCTCTCCCGGGTCCAGCTCCACCAGCACCATCTGCATGTCGTCTCCGACGATTTCATAATCCACTTCGTGGCATTTCATGACTAACTCCCTTTGCATTTCCGGATGAATGGCAGGGAGGTAAACTACCCGCTTGCGACTGCGGGGTCAATCCCGATTGAAGGCGTCCTCCGTCCGGGGCCCGGTCGAGGTCGAACGGACAATGCCGGCGGCCAGACCTCACGGCCGGAAAGTGAGCCCATCCTCGGACCTCACGGCCGGAAAGTGAGCCCATCCTCGGACCTCACGGCCGAAAAGTGAGCCCATCCTCGGACCTCACGGCCGAAAAGTGAGCCCATCCTCGGACCTCACGGCCCAGAAATGACCCTACGGGCTCACTTTTCGGTCGTGAGGTCTGCACGTGGGCTCACTTTCCGGCCGTGAGGTGCCCCGGAACCACAGGTAATGCCCGCGCCAGGAAAAAAGAAGTGAGATCATTGTCGAGGGGTACCAGCGCCGAAGGCCCGGTGTCCTGGTCAATTGTCGATGCGAAAGTGCTCTCGCAGTCTGGAGAGCGCCTTGTGTTTCGCGCTGCGGACGGTCTGGGGCGATACCCGGAGCAACCTGGCGACATCGGGCACCTTCTGCTCCCGGTCATACATGAGGTGCAGGACGAGCTGCTGGCGCGGAGACAGGAGGCCGGGGGGAATCCGGACCTCTGCGGTGTAGGACTGTTCAGGTGAGGGAAGGTTGTCGACTTCATGGTCTGTGAGAACCGGATCACGCCGCGACTTCCGGAAGGTGTCAACGGCCTTGCTTCTGGCCACGAGGGTCAGCCAGGTGCTCAGCGCGGATCGGGACGCGTCATAAGACCTGAGCAGGCGGAAATCGTCCTTGATGAGGCGGACGAACACCTCCTGGACCGCATCCTGCACGCACGCCTCGTCGCGTTCGCCGTACGCGGCGGCCGTCCTGGCAACGGCCGCATGGAGCAGGGGTGCAAAGCGCTCCACAAAGGTGTCCCAGGCGATCTTGTCTCCGCGGATGCAGGCGGATAGATCTATTTCCATGCGGCCCTTTTTTCCTTGACCCAGCGGGTGAGGTCCTGGCGCTGTTCCCGGGTCATGACGGCGAACATGTCCCGGAGACAATCAGCCCTGATCAGGGCACCTTTCTTCCACATTTTACAGAGCTTGTCGAGGACCGGATTCATCCTTTTCATGTTGCGGTCCGGCCCCAGGGCCAGTCGCATGAACTCCTCGATCTCCTCGACTCCCTGTTTCTTCAGTGCGTCCAGCTCGACCTGCTGTCTGACCAGGAACTTGCTGCAGGCCTCGGTCTGGCTGTCGGTGAGGTTGATCTCTCTGGCCATCAGAATGGCGCGACCTTCGGGACTCTTCAGCATTTTCAGGGTCTTGCGGGCACGGTGATGGCCGACCAGATAGAAAAAATTGAAGCAGATCGAAAGGATCAGTACTAACCAGAACAGTTTTTTCTTCATATCGCTTCCATGCCCCCCTATGTTCCGAAACCCGGAAATCTCACTGGATCCAGCATGGTCTCCGTCAGGGCAAACGGAATGGTCTCCAGTTCACTTGCATCTTGCCCGAGGCGGTAGCCTGCAAAACAAACGGCCGCCAGGATCGCTGCAGCTCCAGCCCACCAGACGGCCTGCTTGAAGTAGCCCGGCACCACTGGTTTCTCCCCTGGGACGAGGGCCTTCGCTCTCGCGATCAAGGCCTCGGGAACCGGAACACCACCGGCTTCCAGGACCGATGGTGCATTCATCAGGATCTCCAGGCAGCTCTCGCACGCTGCGAGATGCTGCTCGATCCGCTGAGCCTCCTCCTCGGAGGCCACCCCACCCAGGTACGCGCCCAGAATATTGAAGTCAGGGCAATCAGATTCCGGTGGCCCGCCGCGTTCCGTGCTGAAGCGGTTCCAGAGCACCCGCCCTTCCAGGTCGTCATCCATTGATCCGGTCACGGTATGCCTCCAAGATAACCAGACTCGAGTTCATCCTGCTCATTATCATAGTTGATTCCAGGGCTGGACATCCACGGGGGTTTACCCCCGGTTCTACGGGGGAAGCCGGCAAAACATCCCCGCGAATCCGGAAGGATCAAGGGCAGGAGTCATTACCGATGTGCGCAAGAATTGCGCATCCATGCGGTCTTCCGTGCAGGGAGTGCGCAAACATCGAGTGCGCTGGCACCTCGAACTACAGGATTACCAGGAAAACGCCCGAAAACTGGACCGGCACGGATCTTGCTTGACCTGGGTCTCTCTCAACCCTACCCATCTGTGACTACTTGAAGGAGTACTGTCGTGAAATTGAAGCTCGTTTTGTTGTCCGTGGCAGCAGCCCTGGTTCTCATGGCGTATCCAGGATCTGCTCAGCAGTGCAAGGGTTCTTGTAAGGGAAAAGTCCAGGCCCAGAAGGCAGGTGGTTGTTGCCAGGGTGCAATGACCGAGGGAAAGAAAGCCTGCGGCGGCAAGTGCGGCGGACACAAGGCCGTGGCCAGGAAAGCCTGCGGCGGCAAGTGCGGCGGACACAAGGCCGTGGCCAGGAAAGCCTGCGGCGGCAAGTGCGGCGGACACAAGGCGGTTGCCAGGAAAGCCTGCGGCGGCAAATGTGGTGGTCACAAGGCCGTGGCCAGGAAAGCCTGCGGCGGCAAATGTGGCGGACACAAGTGCGGTTGCCACAAGGGCAATGGCCACAAGGGCGAGTGTCACAAGGGCGAGTGTCACAAGGGCGATGGCCACAAGGCCTGCGGAGGCAAGGGCCCCATCGTTCTGAATATCAACTGCGGTGGCAAGTGCGGCGGCAACTGCTGTATCGTGATCAAGATCAATTGCAATTGCGGCTCCAGCCATGTGCAGAAATGCCACGGCATGGAATCCTGCGGTGACAAGTGCAAGTCAGCTGCATCCAAGAAATCCTGCTGCAGCAGCAAGGTCATGAAGGGCCTCACCCTGCCCAAGAAGGGATGCGGCGACTGCAGCACCTGCCCAAGCAAGTGCAACAAGGCTGCTACTAAGAAAACCATGATGATCCTCTCCGCACCCAAGAAGGGATGCGGCGACTGCAGCACCTGCCCAAGCAAGTGCAACAAGGCTGCTACAAAGAAAACCATGATGATCCTCTCCGCGCCCAAGAAGGGATGCGGCGGCTGCAGCAAAAAAGCCACTTCCAAGAAAAAATGCCGCAGCCTCTGAGGCGACAAAGACAGCCGTTCAGGAACAATGGAAAACGAAACCCAAAACGGGCGCGATGGTGATCGCGCCCGTTTCCTTTTCCGGAATGGCTGGTAGAATATGGCCATGCTCAACAAGCGATTCCTGGCGTCTCTCGGCTCTCTGATCCTGGCCAGCGGCCTGGTCTGGCTCTGGCAATGGGTTGACTACAGGTCCTACGTTCAGGCCGAACGGGAAGCCGACCACCGGTACGGAAATGTCATCCTGGCGGGCGCAGAAGGCGCACTCCACAGGCAATGCCAGTTCAGGGGGCCCGATCTGGAACTCCTGAACAACACCCTGGAAGACGTGCGCACCAGGGTCGGCGCCACCTTCATCGGGATCTTTCGCGCCGATGGAAATCCGTATGTCACTGCGGGAAAGGCGGCAGATAAATTTCAATGCTGCGTGACCTCCCGGACCAGGAAGTTTCGCTTTCCGGCAAAGCGCACGAATTGTACACGCATGAATGGAAAGAATCCGGGCGTCAGTAACCACGGCTGTGCAGGTTGCGGCCTTCCCGACAGCAGCCTGGAAATCCGCCTCGAATACCCGGCCGGTCGCCTTGAAGAGCGCATTGCCCGGGCCCGATTCCGGTTTCTCGTCGTGAGCGGAGCCCTCACCCTGGCCTTCAGCTCCCTCTTTCTGTTCTACTTGAGCCGCCTTCGCAGCGCAGATCTACGTGCCGAGCTGGCGGCCACGGCCGAGCAGATCCGGTCACTGGAGTTCCTGAGTCGCCTCGGCGCCGGTCTGGCACACGAGACCAAAAATCCCCTCGGTTCGGTCCGCGGCTTTGCCGAACTCATGCTGCAGAAAAAGCTGCAAGAGGAGGATATGCGCGAAGCCGCGACCCGCATCATGGACGAGACCGACCGCATCGTGGCCCGTCTGGACGAGTTCATGCTGCTCAGCCGGCCATCCCGACCGAGCATGGCCACATTCAATCTCGAGGAGATGCTCGAGGATCTGACCGGCCTGATCCGCCTGGAACTGGCCGGCAAGGAGGCCCATCTCGAACTCCGGGGGAAGGCAGGCCAGGTATCTGCAGACCAGGAACAGGTGCGCCGCCTCTTCATGAATCTCCTGGTAAACGCCTCCGAGTCCCTGGACAAGGGCGGCCGGATCGATGTCGTTCTCCACCGGGACGAAACCGGGATCCGCGTGGTGGTGGAGGACAACGGAACCGGTGTGCCGGAGGAGATCCGGGAAACCCTTTTCGAGCCGTACGTGACCGGGCGGCCGGGCGGCACCGGTCTGGGGCTGGCCATAGCCCGGCGCATCGCCGCCGAACATGGCTGGGCGATTCGATATGAACCCCGCAAGGAGGGGGGAACGCGGATCATCGTTGAAGTGGCTGCAACATGAAAACCACGGGATCCTGAATGCCTCTGCATTTTTCCACCGGGCATCCACCGAGATTTCCATCACTCGATTCCCGGAACCAGAGAGGGGTATGGGGCTATCTGTCAAGAGGGCGGCCAGGATCCGGGCTTTCGCT
>Ga0180434_10009005_pt1 | contig 10921 bp, 19 predicted proteins | sample SS_ome_7_FD_132453 | JGI IMG/M metagenome (GOLD analysis project Ga0180434, IMG submission 132453) | Hypersaline lake sediment archaeal communities from the Salton Sea, California, USA - SS_1_D_2 metaG | ecosystem: Environmental > Aquatic > Non-marine Saline and Alkaline > Hypersaline >... | reverse complement strand
TCATCTAATGTTGAACTTTCACAAAAAGGTTCGGAGGCAACAGTTCAGTTTATTGCATTCGACATAGGGTGCTCAGACACTGAGTTTCCGCTAAAAAAAAGACAACAGATTGGTTTTTCAATGGCCTCGTTTTCAATTTTGGGCACCGCGGTGGCGAAATGAGGTAAGGCAGAACCGGCTGTTTGACTGAGCGAAGCGAGGGAGTTCCGGTTCTGCCCCGAGTGAGCCCCATCAGCGGTCAAAATTGAAAACACAGCCAAGGCGTTTTGCTCCTTTTGCGCCAGTCAAAAGGAGGGATAACAGGGAAGGCGCGTAGGTATTGAAAATAATACAGAGGTTATGACTGCGCGGGAAAATCAAAACACCGACCTCACCCCTCCGGAAGGTCCGGCAGGACTTCTGGAGAAGAGTCTCCTCATCAGAGATCCCGATGGGACTGGTGAGCCAAACCCCTCTCCTCGAACTCCCGGAAGTCACTCTCACGGAAGGTTCATGGAACTCCTTCCGGAGAGTCCTATGGACCTCCCGGAGCAGGAGAGGAACTGAAAGCCTGGAAAAATTGGGTTTTATTCTATGGCGTGGGATAGTTACATTTCTTCAGAGCACGAAACCGTAATAGATTGAAGAAATAACGAAAAGGAATCTGTGACCAACCATATGCTCACCAAAGAAATTGTCATTGAAAAACTGGCGCAATTGGAACAAGAAATCGATGACTTGAAAAAAGCGGTAGAAACACTCCCAACCCTGTCTGACCAGGAAAGTACACAGTCCTTTCTCCAGAAATGCACAGGGTGGCAGGATGATCGGTCTGTCGAGGACACCATTCGGGAGATCTACCAGGCGCGAACGACTAGCACACGAGGTGCTGAGGCGTTTTGGAGCAATTCTGAGTGAAAGAAACACTCAGATATCTGTTGGACACTGATACCTGTATTTATCTGTTGAATGGGCATCCGCAAGTAAAAACCCATGTGTCTGAATCTGGTATCGCAGCGCTGGCAGTGTCTATTCTGACCATTAGCGAATTGTATTTTGGCGCCTATAACTCCTCCAGGGTTGATGCAAATATCCAGCGGATTCATGATTTCCTGACCCCACCGGGCCCTGAGATATTGTCCTTAAGCCAAACGGCGGCACAATATTTTGGTGAACTGAAAGCAGATCTCCATAGTAAAGGACAACCCGTGGGAGATATGGATTTGCTCATTGCAAGCATCGCAAAAGAATATCACCTCACCGTGGTGACTAATAACGAGAAACACTTCCAGCGAATCCCGGAGTTACAGATTGCCAATTGGACGTAAGTCGAAACACCGGGCAAGGGTATGCCTACTCTTGCAACTCATTCCTTGCACTTTTTTTCCCCGACAAACTCGTACTTCTATCATCTAATGTTGAACTTTCACAAAAAGGTTCGGAGGCAACAGTTCAGTTTATTGCATTCTACATAGGGTGCTCAGACACCGAGTTTCCGCTAAAAAAAAGACAACAGATTGGTTTTTCAATCGACTTCGTTCTTTATTCGTCCCCTTTTTCCTTGATGAAAAAGGGGACAGAAAAAATCAAAAAAACTTCGAACTCACGCCGCCGTAAGGTAACCATTTTCCCGTTTATGATTCAGCGTAGTAAGGTCGAGACTCATCCAGGTTTTTTATGGGGCGCTCAGACAGCGAAGTTTTTGTTAACACCAAAAATCGGTTTTTAATATGGCCTTGTTTTCAATTTTGGGTACCGCGGTGGCGAAATGAGGGTAGGCAGAACCGGCTGTTTGACCGAAGGGAGTTCCGGTTCTGCCCCGATTGAGCCACATCAGCGGTCAAAATTGATAACATCGCCTTGACCTTTTGCCTCCTTTTAGCGTCCAGGTGTTCCGCACAAGCGGGTCAAGCCAAAAGGAGGGGCATAAGATAATTGACAAAGATGAGACCAATGCTCCCCAGCAAAACCTATCCAAAAACCCAATAACCAACCCCGATTCCGATGAACCTCACACAAAAAATCAAAAACAAAGAAATTACCTTCGGTGTAATCGGCCTTGGCTATGTAGGGTTACCCTTGGCGGTCGAATTTGCCAATGTCGGTTTTAGGTAGTTGGCTTTGACGTTGGTGAATGGTACAGGTGAATGGCAAAAAACCTTTGCTAAATGGAGCGTTTCCTTTCAATCATTAATTTGTGTACATTATTAATATGAAACAACTCACAATACAGATACCAGACCAAATAGAGCTGAGCGACAACGAGGCGCTCCTGATGTTGGCAACTAAATTATACGAACAAGGGCGACTCACCCTTGGGCAAGCGGCCACGGTCGCAGGCTATTCAAAACGGGCATTTATAGAGATCCTGGGTCAGTACAGCGTCTCGCTCTTTAATTATTCGCCCGACGAACTGGAACACGACCTCGCGAATGCAAAGAAATATCATTCCTGATGCCAGTTGTCTGATCGTCCTTGAGAAGATAGACTGTCTCGAGGTTCTGCGCGATTTATATGACACTATTCTTATCACATCAACAGTTGCGGAAGAGTTTGGATCCCCGATTCCAGAATGGATTCGAGTTCAGGCTGTGGAGAACACACAGTACCCGATGCTAATTGAAGCCACAGTCGATTCCGGCGAGGCAAGTGCGATTGCCCTTGCGCTGGAACAGGGTGGGCTGCTCATTCTCGATGATACCAAAGCAAGGAAATTGGCAGGGCAATACAAACTCGCGTATACCGGGACATTCGGGATATTGTTGGAAGCCAAACGGTGCGGAGTGATCACATCATTTCGATCCATACTCGACCGAATAAAACACACGAATTTTTACGTGTCGGAATCACTTGAAAAAAGATTGTTGGAATTAGCGGAGGAATAATGGGCGTGTATTCTCAAGAGTATAGATTCTCAGCATATGCCTTCCCACTGCAAAGAGTGCCCTCTTGGACACTAAAAGGGCATTAATAGAAAAAGTTAATTTTGTATAAATGCGCTCAACCCAATGCTCACAACCCCAAAAAGACAACAGAGTTTTCTCTCCGTACTTTTTTAGAAAAAGTACCAAAAATCCGGCTGTGTAATTCGTTTCTAGAACGTTCTACACTATTGAACTCCTACTTTTATCCGGCCATAAAAGTAGGCAAAAGGGCCGGCTGTGCCATTCGTTTCAAGAATTTCTACACCGGCCTCCCTACCAAACCCAGAACTCCTCCGCTTCGCGTCGTCAGACAGCTGGGTTTGGTGACGGTCAACCGCCAGAAATTCTAAGAAACGATTGCCGAGGCCGAGAAAAAACGAATATTATGATGCATTGTAAGATGGCCTCCACGTCTATTTCGTCTTCATGCCCGGCGCCCCGAGGCCAAGCGGGAATCAGCTGTCTGACCGGAGGGAGTTCTACCGACACTGAAATGGCACCCACAACAAGTTGTGGGCCATTGCAATTCGGCACAGGTGATTCCCGCCCGAGGCAGCCGTTGGTATGACAGAAATAGACGTGGCAGCCTTGATTTTTTCTCCGCTTTTGTAACCTGTCCCGCTACGGCGGGATCAAGACAAAAGCGGAAGGAAAAGGAAGAAAGCGCAGGAGGTTCGAACGGAACGCCGGAGGTTGGTGAATCAATCACACCCAACCCTTTACCCCAATCCAGGAGCGGGGCAACAAATCGGGAAGCAGGATCGCCTTGGAATGCGATTCCAGGGCTCAGCACATGAAACATTCGTTTACGCACCGTTCATGCAAGTGATTCATCCTGCCATTCCGGTCCAGGGTTTGATATATTTGAAAGAAAAGAAGGGAAGGAAGTCCCCATGAAAGATAAATTGACAATGGAGATTGCCCCGGAAGACATCATCGCCGCCGTCCAGAAAATGCCCAAAGACGAGCAGGAAGATTTTATTGAACAATTGCTTGCGGCAACATCTTTGGACTATGTGCATAGCGTGCGTGAAGCACGGGAAGATTACCAGGCAGGGAGAGTCGAATCCCACGATGATGTTTTTACCGAATGACCTATACGCTGGTTTATACCCGACGGGCTGCCCGTGATATCCGGAAACTTCCCCCGGAGATAAAACAGCGTATCGGTGACACACTACTACGGTATAAGGACAATCCGACCCATTATGGAAAACGATTAGTCAATTCTGCCCTGGGGACCTATCGGTTCCGTATCGGCGATTACCGGGTCATTTTTGATATCGAGAATTCGGATATTGTAATCTTGCGGGTGGGACATCGGAAAGATATTTACACAGGGTGAATCACAAGGCAAAAATTGCATAAATGAGATTGACCCAGTGCTCACAACCCCAAAAAGACAACAGAGTTTTCTCTCCGTACTTTTTTAGAAAAAGTACCAAAAATCCGGCTGGGAAAACTGGTTTGAAACCGCTAACGGTTCACTCCAGGTGAGAACCAGAACTCCCTTCGGTCAGACAGCTGGTTCTCACATTCTTTCGCTCACCGAGCGGTGGAGCAAACCAGTTTTCGAGGCCGAGAAAAAACAAAAATCTTGTCTTGTAGTTAATGGCCTCGCGCTTTATTTTGGGCACCGTTTTGACGAGTGCTCCGGAAGGCGTTCCTGCCGGAGCAGGAGCGGGGCAAAAAAACCAGACAAAAAAGTCAGTTAAACTATTTGGATTGTATCATTTAATTCATTCACTTTAAAACCATTAGAATAAAACAGTTCAGTTAGAGAATATCACCTCATGAAAAAAGCACTCATTACAGGCATCACCGGGCAGGACGGTTCGTATCTCACCGAATTGTTAATCGACAAGGGATACGAAGTGCACGGTATCATCCGGCGATCCAGTTCGTTTAATACGGGACGTATCGATCACCTCTATAAAGATCCCCATAAAGAAAATCTTGATATGATCCTGCACTATGGAGACATGACCGACAGCAGCAACTTGAACCGGGTCCTGGAAAAAGTGGAGCCGGACGAAATCTATAATCTGGCAGCCCAAAGCCATGTGAAAGTATCCTTCGAAGTTCCGGAATATACGGCTGAAGTTGATGGTATTGGTGTATTGCGATTCCTCGATGCGATCAAAGAAGTCGGTATCGATACCAAATTCTACCAGGCATCCACCAGTGAACTCTACGGGAAAGTACAGGAAGTTCCACAGACAGAGCAGACCCCGTTTTATCCAAGAAGCCCTTACGGTGTGGCCAAACTGTATGCCTATTGGATTGTAAAAAACTACCGGGAAGCTTATGATCTGTTTGCCGTCAACGGTATCCTGTTTAACCACGAATCACCGCGACGGGGAGAGACATTCGTTACCAGGAAAGTCACCCGTGCTGCTGCCCGAATTAAGGCGGGAATTCAAGGTAAACTCTACCTCGGCAATTTGGACGCCAAACGCGACTGGGGTTACGCCCCGGAATATTGCGAGGGTATGTGGCGGATGTTGCAGCAGGACACACCGCAGGATTATGTGCTGGCGACTGGCGAGACCCATTCCGTCAGAGAACTTGCGACAATCGCCTTTGATGAACTCGGCATAGAAATCACCTGGGAAGGAAAAAACGAAGAAGAAGTCGGACGCGTGCGAAAGGTGACCGATGCGGTATCATCAAATGGGATAAAAGAAGGAGACATCCTCATCGAAGTCGATCCGGGTTATTACCGACCGACGGAAGTAGACATCCTCATTGGCGATGCCTCCAGGGCAGAAAAAGAGTTAGACTGGAAGCCGGAGACCACCTTTGAAGAACTCATCCGGTTAATGGCGCGTGCCGACTGGGAGAAGATTAAGGAATAGTCCACAGATTACGCAGATTATCATAGATTGAAACTGTCCACGAATTCACACGAATGGGCACGAATAGAAAAATAATGGTAAAAACAAAAGAAAATATTTTATATAAAAAGGAGGCATATCAGATAATTGGTGCCTGTATGGAGGTGCACAATGAACTCGGACCGGGATTTTTAGAACCAGTTTATCAGGAGGCGCTTGAGATTGAATTCCAGGAAATGGCAATACCATATGAACGGGAAAAGGAATTAAGAATACGGTATAAAAATAACTATTTACAAAAACGATATAATGCGGATTTTCTTTGCTTTGACAAAATTATCGTTGAAGTAAAAGCACTCTCAAACCTTACATCCGAAGACACAGCTCAGGCAATTAATTATCTTAAGGCGACTTCACTCAAACTGGCAATATTGGTCAACTTCGGCGCCAAATCACTTCAATACAAACGCATCGTTCTCTAAAGGAATGGTCCACGAATTCAACTAATGAAAAACAGATATTAAAAGCAAAAAAAGAATAATCCACGAATGACACGAATTATCACGAATAAAGAAAAGAAAGACGAAATTGAAAGCAAAACGATAATAATAAAAGTTGTATCATTTCGTAAAAAATACTATCAGCGATTGTTTGGTTAAACCTATTTGTGTGATTTCCTATCTAAAAACATTAAATTTGAATTTTGGTAATAGACCCCCACTGGACGATTTTTCAAAGTAGAGGATGTTATGATTTTATACTATTCTTATAATTTTTTGTTTTTAATTAGTGCAAATTCGTGTAATTCGTGGACGATGGTTTTATAAAATCAGTGGACGGGTTCTTTTTATGAATAAAAATGCAAAAATTTACGTCGCCGGCCACACCGGCATGGTAGGCTCTGCAATAGTTCGGCGATTACAGAACGAAGGTTACAACAATTTAGTTCTAAGATCCCGCGATGAGTTAGACTTACTCCGACAAAAGGACGTCGAAGGTTTTTTTGAACAGAAGAAACCGGAATACGTCTTCATGGCAGCTGCAAAGGTTGGCGGTATTCTGGCCAATGACACCTACCGCGCAGAATTCATATACGAAAACCTCCAAATCCAGAATAACATCATTCACAACGCTTATAAAAATGGCGCAAAAAAACTCATCTTTCTCGGTAGTTCCTGCATCTATCCCAAATATGCTGACCAGCCGATGAAAGAAGAATACCTGCTGACTGGTGAACTTGAAAAAACAAATGAACCCTACGCCATCGCCAAAATTGCCGGTATTAAAATGTGCGAAAACTATTACAGGCAATACGGTGCCAATTTCTTTTCCGTGATGCCTACAAATCTCTATGGACCCAACGATAACTTCGATCTTGAAACGTCCCACGTACTCCCGGCACTTATACGAAAGTTTCATGAAGCAAGCCACTCAACCCCTCAACCCCTCAATCCCTCAACAGTGACTTTATGGGGTACGGGCAAACCAAAACGCGAATTCCTGCACGTTGACGATATGGCTGACGCCTGCGTCTACTTGATGAAGACAATTAATGCCGGACAGGTCTATAACAAAGATATCACCCATATCAACATTGGCGTTGGTGAAGACATCAGCATCAACAACTTAGCCGAATTAATTGCCGATATCGTAGGCTTCAAGGGACAAATTAAACACGACACCTCAAAACCGGATGGTACGCCGCGTAAGTTACTCGATGTGTCCTGGTTGCATGAGTTAGGGTGGAAGCATTCTATTTCGTTGAAAGAGGGGATTCAGAATACTTATAATTGGTTTGTGGGAAATATTGGTGAAAATAGTTGAGAAGGTTTATACGTTTAGGCGTTTAGGGGATAGGTTCTCTAAGGAAAAGGTATAGCGATTTCTATGGATTATATTTTTGAAAAATTGGATGTCTGGAAAAAAGCAAAGGATTTTGTTGTAAACATTTTTAAAGTATCTGCAAAATTTCCAGCCGAGAAAAAATTTTGATTGATTTCTCAATTGAGGAGATGCCTTTTTATCCGAAGAGTCCTTACGATACCGCAAAGTTATATGCCTACTGGATAATTAAAAATTACCGTGATGCCTATGACTTGTATGCTGTCGATAGAATTCTTTTCAATCACGAGTCGCCATGTCGGGGAAAAAAGTTTGTTACACCAAAGATCGTCAGAGCTGGTGCCCGTATTAAAGCGGGGCTTCAAAAAAACATTGTATCTAGGCACCCTTGACGCAAAGAGGGGTTGTGGAGATAAGCCCTGGAAAATTGTGAAGGCATGTGGCTGATGTTACAGCAGGATGAGCCGGATGATTATGTATTGGTAAATGGCGAAACTCATGCGGTTCGTAAGTTTGACGAATTGGAATTTAATGAGATTGGGGTCTCTATTAAATGCCGTGATGAGGGAGTCGATGAAAAAGGTGTTGTTAGCCAGCTATATAACAACGAAACCCAATTAAATGTTGACGATGTAATTATAGAAGTGGATCCAAATTATTTCAGACCAACTGAAGGCGATTTATTGGTCGGAGAACCTCAAAGTCCAAACGTGACCTCTAGAATGTAGTTCCAAGACTAAAATCAAATAATTAGTGAAATTGATGGTTGAAACAGACGTAAAATTACTGAGCCAAAGGATATCATATAGTGATTTTTTTTCGAATGTAGTGTGGTACAGCATTTGTAGTGAATTCCAATTTAGAAAATAAAGACAAGTTTGGTGCCTTTGCATTTTTCGATTTAGATGGTACAGTTACAACAAGGGATACACTCATAGATTTTTTAATCTTTTCTTTCGAGGGTTGGAGGGTTGTGGCTGGGTTTTTAATCCTACTCCCGGTAATTTTTCTGTATAAATTGAAAGTAATCCCGAACTGGAAAGCGAAAGAAATAGTATTTACATATTTCTTCCGGGATTATTCGGTGAATTCATTTAAGCGATTATGTCAAAATTACGCAATGAATAAATTATCTGGAATTATTAAAAAAAATGCCCTTGACAGAATCTATTGGCATATAAGCAAAGGACATCAAGTAGCTATAGTTAGCGCATCAATAAAAGATTGGATAGCTCCTTGGTGTGTTACAATTGGTATTGATATAATTGCAACTGAAATTGAGATAAAAGACGGTAAATTGACTGGCAAATTCTCAACAGAAAATTGTTATGGAATCGAAAAGGTAAATAGAATTCATGATAAGTATGGGACTTTGTATAATGCTATGGTTTACGCTTATGGAAACAGCAAAGGTGATGAAGAAATGTTGCAAACAGCTGATAAGCCTTTTTACAAACCATTCTAATAATATGAGATAACACATTTGATTTATTTAAAACCATATATCAAACTTGCCAGACCACATCAATATGTGAAAAATATCTTTCTGTGGCTTCCATTATTTTTTGGATACCGGTTAGTTGATAAAGCTGTAATCATCCCAACATTATTGGCGTTTATTGCATTTTGTTTTATAGCGAGTGCGGTTTACTCAATAAATGATGTCATGGATGTTAAAGAAGACTGCAGGCATCCAAAGAAAAGACACCGACCGGTTGCAAATGGAGATATAAGCCCCAAAAAAGCCATATTATATAGCATCGTGCTTTCTCTGGCAGCCATTGTTATTTCAATGGTTGGTGTAAGCAATTATTTCCTGATATTTATTGGAATTTATCTCGTAATGAACATTGCTTATTCAACTTCGCTCAAACATATTGCAATATTAGATGTAGTGTTAGTATCGTTCAGTTATGTAATAAGGGTAGCTGCCGGTGGTTTTGCAAGCGGCCTTGTTGTGAGTCATTGGTTATATATTATGACCTTTTTACTAGCGCTATTTATTGCATTTGCAAAACGTAGAGACGATTTGTTGCTTGCAGAAGATGGTAATGCTACCAGAAAATCAATCGATGGTTATAATCGGGATTTTTTATTGTCAGCAATGGTGTTGCTTTCAGCGGTATTGATTGTCAGCTATATTTTATATACAGTTTCTCCATCTGTGATGGAAAAACACGGCAGTAATCATTTATACATTACTGCTTTTTGGGTTGTCCTCGGACTGTTACGATATTTGCAAGTTACTTTCGTTGGGCAAAACAGTGGTTCGCCCGTTAGATTATTGCTATCGGACAAATTTCTTCAAATTTCCATAATGGGTTGGTTACTAACTTTTTATATCTTATTGTATGTCCCTGGTATTTAAATATACACTGTTTGCATTTATAGCTATTGCGGGTAATGTAGTCATCCAGGATATTTCTATCGTTCTATATTCCGGGATATATTCACTTTACTTTTCTATTGGAATGGGAACAATTGCCGGACTACTGGTTAAATATATCCTTGATAAACTCTATATCTTTAAATATACAACGACGTCAATGTTTGAAGATTTCCGTACTTTTACATTTTACTCTGCAATGGGAGGAATTACCACAATAATTTTTTGGGCTACTGAGTTAGGATTCGAATTTATTTTTCAATCCAAACAAATGAGATACCTAGGCGCTGTTTTGGGCCTATCAATTGGCTATTACATTAAATATCACTTGGATAAAAGGTTTGTATTTGTATGAGTATAACCAAAAAAATTAGCGGCTGGGGGAGATATCCGATCATCCAAGCGGAAATTTCCGAACTCGAAACCAAATCAGATATTCGGGAATACCTTCATTTTTCAGAAAATACAATTCCTTTTGGTCTTGGTCGAAGTTATGGAGATAGCGCATTAAACGAACACGTTTTTTCTACAAAACGACTCAATAATTTTCTGGAATTTGATGAAAACTCAGGAATACTAACTTGTGAAAGCGGCGTTAGTTTAGCGGAAATCATAGAAGTTTTCCTACCAAGGGGCTGGTTTTTAAAGGTAACACCGGGTACAAAATATGTGACTGTCGGGGGAGCAATTGCCAGTGATGTCCATGGGAAAAACCACCACAAGGAAGGGTGTTTCAGTGAATCAGTCATTTCATTCAATTTAATGTTACCGAATGGGGAAGTGGTACATTGTAACCGAGAACAAAACCGAGAATTGTTTTTAACAACGTGTGGCGGTATGGGATTGACTGGCATAATACTGAAGGCGACAATACAATTAAAGCAAGTGCAAAGCGCTTACATTAATCAAAGGATTTATCGCGCAAATAATTTAAAAGAAATATTTGCGCTTTT
>Ga0180434_10009004_pt1 | contig 10923 bp, 5 predicted proteins | sample SS_ome_7_FD_132453 | JGI IMG/M metagenome (GOLD analysis project Ga0180434, IMG submission 132453) | Hypersaline lake sediment archaeal communities from the Salton Sea, California, USA - SS_1_D_2 metaG | ecosystem: Environmental > Aquatic > Non-marine Saline and Alkaline > Hypersaline > Sediment... | reverse complement strand
GCTGGTGGTCTTCGCCGGGCGCGGGTGGATACCAGCGTCGCGGCCAGATGTTGCCGATCGAGGGCACGCAGAATGAATAGCCCGCGTCCTCCCACGCATCGATCCCGTAGTGCGCGACGCTGCCGAGGTGCTGATCGCCACTGATGTGCAGCGCCAATCCGCGCCGCATCTCGCGCAGCGCCTTGTCGCGCGCTGGCGGGGGCCAGCCATTCGAGTCCGTATCGCGGGCGAGCTTGTGCCCCTGGGCGATCGTGCCCGCTGGCAGGGGGGTGAGGCCGACCGCTCGGCCATCGGATTCGTCTTGTTCCGGTATGGTGGCGAGATTGACAAACGTGGTCTGCGACAACACGACCTTCATCCAGACTCCATCATGCCAGTCCGCCGACCAGTTTCGGAGGAAGTTGAGCTGCCGCTCGCCGAGCATTCGGGCGCCGACCTTCTCAGCATGCGCCGCGGCATCGAAGTCGGCGTTGCGAATCCAGCCGTGCTGCTCGTCAGCCTCTGCCGGGAGAATGCTCGGGGGTGACTTCCACTTGCGATCTTCGAGGATCGCGAAGCTCACGCCGCCATAGTCCATCGACGTGTAATACACGCCAATCCCCTGATCGATGGGTGTCGGGTCGTACGGATCGGGCAGATGCGACGTCTGCGTCCGCTCGACCATCTTCACGAACTCGGCCGGCATGTAGTAACCACCTTTGCCGAAGTCGTCAGTCGCATGCCCGCCGTCGCCCCAGACGTTACCGTGGTATACGTCGTGGTCGTCAGGAATGCATATGCAGGGGATGACGCGTGCCAGGTCGCCGAACGCCCAACACCAGCGATACCACTTATCGAGATAGTCCAACATGGCCTTGTCGAGTGGTCTCCATACCGCTCCCGTCAGGTCGCCCTCATACACCTGGTCGCCGGAGAAGAACAGCACGTCCGGCTTGATGTGCCGCAGGCCCGCGACGATCTCGTTGTGCGGGAACCAGATCCCGCTGGAGTTCCAGCGGACCGGATTGCCGACATGGATGCGATGGCCGGTGAACGCGGCGACGACCAGCTCGTCACGCCCGGTCGGCTCCCTGCGAATCATGCCTTCGTAGTATGTTGTCTTTGTCTCGGTGGGCCCGACCTTCAAGTCGTAGACGATGCGATACGCCGTATCTCTGGTCGCCTCCCAGTTCTCGACACGAAAGGGGAATGTGTAGCTGTGGTCGATCAGCTTCGACTCCGCGACGTTCCGCCAGGCGCCTTCCGCGTCGCGCACCTCCAGCCGCGCGGTTTGCGTATCCTGCTCTCCGAGCGGTCCCATCTGCGCCGTGAGCTTGAGCACGCCGCCGCTGAGCGTGTGCTGGGCACAAAGGACTGGTCCGAACGTGCGCTCCGGATGCTCGATCACGCGCTCGCCGCGTACCACCCAATCGCGGAACCAGTACCCGAGCTTTCCGCCGGTCGGACTGCGGTGCGATACGAGTGCCAGGTTGCCGTCCAGGCGCTTGCTGTCCGCCAGATCCATGTACGCCACGCACACCTCGCGCTCACCCTGGCGCGTCTGTGCCGTGACTCGGTAGCCGTCATCCGTCGGTTTGCCCCACACGGACAACATCAACGCGCCTGCCGCATCCGCGCCTTGGAGCCCGGGCTCCGGCCGATGCGTCTCCATCTCCGGCAGGTCACCCTCACTCAGCGAGCCGCGCGGGGTCCCGTCCGGTCCGACCGCGTTGTCCCGAAACACGATTTGCCCTGCAGGGCTTATCGCAATCAGGATCCCGCCGTCCGCCGCCGGTTTGTGATGGGTCAATGCGCTCAGGCGATAGTCGACGTGCGCCCCGCCGACACCCAGCAACAGACCCGCCCACGAGTCCGCGTCGGGCCTGCCGTCCGGCTCGATCGGACCCAGCCGTACCTGCACCTGGAACTGCCGCGGCGAGTCATCGAGCGCCGCCGTGAGTAGATGCACCGTTCGCATCGGGCGGTGTTCGGACGTTTCAATGCATTCGAGGCGTCCAGCGCTAATGCGCCAGTCCTGAAGGCGATTGGCGTAGTATTCCGGTCCGGCCCAGGTCCGATCCACACCCTGTGGCCATACGCCATGGAACTCTCCCGCGAAGGCCGGCCACATGCACGCAAGCGCCGCAACGGCCGTCAGCGACCCCTTTCCGAGATTATGCCCGTACCGGTGCATTACAGCTTCTCCCTTGGTTTTCATCTCCCACCTAGCAGTTGACGCGCCGATCTGCAAGAGGGCGTTGGGTCACACACTCGGTCGCCATGAAACGCCGAGCGGCGAATCGATGATAGCCTGCGGAATGGTGAGGCAACAGACGAGGAGGAAGCAATCATCTCGCTGCGGGGCAACTGAACGGTTTTTTCGCAGGGCTCAGGGCCACGCGCCCGTCGGCTCGAGAATCACGCAATCGACTCCGAAGAAGTTGGCCGGCCAGTTCGGGTTGCCGCTCTGGACGCAGGTCAGCCGATTCTCGGCGTCCCAGGTGTAGTTGACAGGCGAGACGCCTGTCCCACCAACCTGGGTCAGGTTGCCATCGCCGTCGAGTTGCCCCCGAAAACGCTGGCTGTCCCTCGTTATCCGCTTCGTTATCCGCGATTGGCGCTTGGGTCGAGTAGCTCGCTTCGGTACGATAGTGATGGAGGGCCGGCGAATGGGGGGGGCTGCAAAGGAGCAGGCACGATGCCAGGTCGTGCCCTCCAGTTTCGTTTCGGCATACCGCTGGTGCTGGCGCTGGTCTGCGGCAACGCGGCGCCGGCAAGCGGGCCGCTGTTTCCCGGGCAGCAGTATGAGGTCGGCAACGGTCCGATATCCGTCGCGGCGGTCGATCTGGACGGCGATGGGCAGGTCGACCTCGCGGTGGCCAACCACCACAGCTACGACGTCTCGGTGCTGCTGAACAACGGCGACGGCACGTTTGGCACCGCCGTCAACTATGGCGTCGACGACTGGGCGGAAGACCTGGCGGTCGGCGATCTGAACGGCGACGAGTGCCCCGACCTGGTGGTGGCCAGGCCTTGGGCCAGCGTCGCGGTGCTGCTGAACAACGGCGACGGGACGTTCGGCCCCCCCATCTGCTATGCCGCCGGCTACGCGCAGACGTCGGTGGCGGTCGCGCTGCTGAGCGCGTACGGCGCCTGCCAGGGCGATCCGCACTACGACCCGAACGCCGACTTCGACCACAACGGCTGCATTGCTCTGTCCGACTTGGCAACACTCCTGGCCCACTATGGCACCAGAACGTAACGGCCAGACGGATGGCAGGCCAAGGGCGTGTCCTACAGGTGGCCCACCACGGCATGCAGGCGTACCACCGGGGGCACGCGAACCGGACTTCGATTCGTGTCCCCCACGGCTGAAGCCATGGGGCACCCATGCGTCCGGCCCGCCGGACTCGAACGCAGACGGATGGCAGGCCAGACCGATGGCAGGCCAGAGGCCTGCCCTACAAAAGAGCAGGCCCGTTTCGAGCTCGGCCAGGCGTTAAGCGTCAGGGCTTCTTGGGCTCGCCGGCGGGCTTGTCTTCGCCGGTGACCTCGGCCTGTTCGCTCCTTTGCTTCTCTATGAGCACCTGGATGTCCTCGGGCAGCTTGAAGCGCTCCTTGGGCATCTTGATGTTGTGCTCGACGCTGTGAGTAGTGATGAGGCGTTCCATGCCCATGGCGAGCACGCGGACCTTGTGCGGAAACAGAACGCCGTCGACCGGCTTGTAGTCGCTGGCATAAGATTCGACGGGGATCGTGCCCATGGGCACGGTGATGCTCGTTTGCGTTTTGACCAGCAGGCCGGACTGCTGGTCGTAGAAGCGCGTCACGGGGGCCCCTTCAGCGGGCGTGAGGATGACCTTGTAGCACGGCTGGCCGTCGACGGGCTCGAGGCCGACGCACTCGACCTTCTTGTAGAGCTTTCGCCACTGCGTCGCGCTGTCGAAGGTAGCCTCGCGCATGAGGAAGGCCCGTTCGTCACCCTCCTTGAGCTGCGGGCCGGTCATCATATTCAGTTCCCAAGCCACCTTGCCGTCGGTGCCCTTCTCGATCTTGCCCAATACGTCCGATTCCAACAGCGTGTACAGCTTGTTGGGCCTGGCACCATAGACGGTGAGGTCGGCCTTGAGGCCCTGCGCTGGGATCTCGAAGGTTGCCTTGCTCACACGGTTGTTGAGCTTGGCGTAGGCCGCCTTGCCGCCCGTGACTTCGACGTACTTGTCGAGGATTGCGTCGGCCTTGGGCAGCTTCTCGGCCCGCTGAGCGTGGACATTCGCCGCGCACAGGCCCGCGAGCAGCAGCGTGGGGAGGATCGCGGGAACCAGGCAAGCAGGCGCCAGCGAGCGGATACGGGTGATGGGTCTCTGTGTCGAGTTGATCATGCCAGGATAACCTCCATCGAATAGGGTTTGTGGCTTTTGTCCGGTGAGCGCGCCATGCGCTTCGCTTGGCGCACTAGTTCTGAGTTCGAATCCAGTTTATCGCGGCTTCGAGCACCAGGTCTCTGCCGGCCAACAAGGCCGGCCGTGTTGGTGCGACCTTGATGTCGGGGCTGACGCCGGCGCCCTCGAGCGCCTCGCCGCCTTCCGAGATGTAGTTTGCGAAGACATACTGGAATCCGTCGCCGTTGGGCAACTTCTCGATGATCGAGGGCAGCGCCGCGCCGACTGTGCGCGAACCGACGATATGGGCCCGGCCGAGATCCTTCAGCCCACCCGAAAAGAACTCCGCCGCCGACCCGGAGAGACCGTCGACGAGTACGGCCACGGGTCCAGTGTAGGTCATAAGGCGCGGGTTGACGATCAGCTTCAGCTCGTTGTCGCGCAGGTATACGGTGCCGAGGTAGCGGTTCTTGTCCGGGACCAGCCAGCCGGCCATGCCCATCGCCATCCCGCCGAGCCCGCCGCCGTTGCCGCGGATGTCGATGACGATGCCGTCGGCGTCCATGAAGGACTTCATGGCTTCGTTGTAGACGGGCATCAGGTGGATCGGGTCGAGGAAGTGATTGAAGGCGATATAGCCGATGTTGCCTTCGATCAGGTCGGCCTCGATCCAGGTGTAGGTCGGCGGGAGATGGCCGAACTGAGCGCGCCGACCTCTCTTCTCTGCCAGCGTCAGCTCGAGATCTACTGCCCCCTCGTCGGCGTCAAGGAACCGCACGGCGACCGTGTCCCCGACCCGGCCGTCCAACCGTCCGGCCACGACGCGGGCCAGAATCAACTCCATGTACATCTTGTCCTCGAACTCCTCGGCCACCGCCTGGAGCTTCGGGGGAATCTCCTCCTCACCGATGCGCACGATTTCCCAGCCGAGCTGCACGCCCGCCTCGTCAGCCGGGGAGCCCTCCACGATGGCCGTTACCAGGGCGCGGCCGTCGATGACGCGGACGTCGATCCCCGCGTCAGCGTCGCGCGCTCCGGCGCCCGCCGGCTGTTCGATGTCCTCGTAGAGCGCCGCCGGTATGATCGCGAAATGGGACACGCCCAGGCGCGAGACCATATCGTTCATGATGCCACGCGCTTCGGGCATGGTCGTGGCCTGCTCGACTCGCGGGCGCAGCTCGTCGCGGACCGCCGGCCAGTCGAGCCCACCCAAGTCGGGGTCCCAGTACCGCTCGCGAACCGTTTTCCAGACGTAGTCGAAGGAGTCGAGGTTGAGCTGGCGCTGCTCGGTGGTGAGCGGCGGGGGAGCCTTGGGCGTGGTCGCACAGCCGGCCGAAAGCAGCGCGCCCGCCAGACAGACGATTGCCAGCGTGCGGCCAAGAGTTCCGGCCAGGTTGTCTTTGGCGCGATGAGTTGGGATTCTTCGCACATTCGCCGCCTTTCGAATCGCTCTGGAGACCCGAGACGGTGCCTTAGCACACCGGAGGCGCCACGGGCCAATCACCTGCGCGGCCCGGCATCCGCGTTCATCATCCCATGCGACCGTACGGCCCGCTACGCCTCAGAAAATGCAAAAAAGGTCGGCAATTCTAAGAGCGCCTAACAATACCCCCCTCCCTCGTAGGGAGGGGCAAAGGGGAGGGTCAAAACACCGGACGCCCGACCCCCTCCCTACCCTCCCCCTGAGAGGGGGAGGGGTTTCGGCAGCGGTTCTAACCAAGGCGAGGGAACCCGGCGCGTGGCGAGAATCAACGCGCGCCCGCGCCAGCCCCCTCAGCGAAATGGTAGAGCGCCTTCCGGTGACGTACGTCGGCCGCGGGAGGCGACGCTACGATACCAAATCCAAGGCGTGACGGAGTACTAATGGGTGCCGCGTGTCGCCCGCTCGGTTGGTGAGAAATAGTGGGTGACGCCGCGACTACGCCACGTCTGTCCGTCAAACGTCGTGTGGCTTGCGCTGGACTTGTAGAAATCGATCTTGCGCACCACCGGCGTGAGCTTGGCAAGCATGCCCGAGATCTTGGCAATCGCCGAGCGGGCCTGGGGCTCAGGCACGACGGCCCCGAGCATGCCGCACACCATCGAGCCGACTCCCATGCCGACGGCCAGTTCCTCGCCCAGATTGCGCCGGTCGGTCAGGACCACGCTCGCAAAAGGCCCGGTAGGCACGAGCGCCTCGCTCATGGCCCGAGCGTTGTCTCGGATGCTGGGATGGTCACCCCGGGCGGTGGCCAGACACAGGGCGGCGGCGTCGGCCGAACTGCCGAAAATGAGGTAGCCGTCGGCGACGCCCCAGACGGCGGGCTGCGGCGACATGGCGAAGTGGAGGTTCTGGAACCCTTCGAGCTGCTCATGCTCGGCCGGCGAGGTCTGCACGGACATCATAGCGAGGGCGGCTGCCGCGGGGTTGTTCGCCACGAACTCCATCAACTTGGTCGAGAGAAAGTCGACTGCCGCAGCGACTTTCTCGCGGGCGACTTGCTCGTTGGTGACTTTGAAGAGCCACACGGATCCCCGACCGTCCGCCAGGGTCACGCTGATGAAGCCGCCGTCGATCCAGCCGACAATGTCCTTCTGGACATTCACGCCCAACTTCTTCTGGACCTCGGCCCACTTGGCCAGCAGCTCCTCACCCTGTGGACCGAACAGGCGGAACGAATCCTCGATAAACTTGTACAGTTCGGCAACGTCAAGACCGCCGGAGACCGAGAATGATACGGCCTCCTGTGGCAGGTATTTGTCAAAGTCGGTCAGCTGCTGCCGCTGGCCGAAGACCGGGTAGATCGGCCGATTCTTGGCGTCCGGAACCAGGACCGTGACCGACTCCCGGCGGACCGCGTACCCGTCAGTGCTCTCGACGGTGGCCGCGTAGTCAAGAATCCCCACGGCATCCGCCAGCCGAGCGATGAGTTGCTTGACCAGCGCCTGTTTGCCGGTTTCTCCGCGCAGTGCCAGCTCGGCCGCCTTTTCGGTCCCCTTGGCCACAGCGGACTTGTATCGCTCGTGGCTGCGGAGGTTTTTCAGATCGGGATCCCTTGAGATGTGCCCCGGGCAATAGAAGCCGGCATCCACTGCTTTTTCCAGGAAGTCCAGGGCCTTGTCGTCATGCCCGAGCAGGGCGTGGAAGCACGCCAGTCCGTAGAGCACGCGGGAATGCTGCGGTGCCACGGCGTAGGCCTGTTCGACGAGCTTGAGTCCCTGCTCGTAGTCGTTTTCCTGGTAGACCTGCCAGGCCTGCATGAGCAGTCGGAACGCTTCCCCTTCCTTGGGGCCGTTGATGACAATGTCATTGGCGCAGGACTCCATGGCCAGTCTGGCGGCCTTAGCGAGCGTCGCCTGGTATTTCGGTTCGTCACGCAGGCTGTCCAGGTCGCTATCGGAGGCGATTTTCCTCGGCGCGTAGAATCCGCCTTTGACCGCCTTTTCCAGCCAAGTCAGCGCCTCGTCCCGGTTGCCCAGCAAGGCGTTGAAGCAGGCCAGGTTGTACAGGACGATCGAATTCTTGGGGGCGATGTCATGGGCCTGCTCGACCAGGGCCAAGGCCTTTTTGAAGTCACCGCCTCGGTAGGCCGACACCGCCCCGACGTTGAGTCGGGCGGCTTCGGGAGGCATGTCCGTACTCTTGTAGACGTCATCGGGCGCTCCCAGCACATCTACGAGCGTGTCCGCCATGGCACGGATCGGGTTTAACAAGTCCTGCATGTCGAAGAAGACCATGCTGTCGGCAGCCGGCGGCAACTCGGCGAAGGCAGCCTTGAAGCGGGGGTCATCTCCCAGGGCCTTCTTCGAGCTGTTCCCGTCCATCAGATCCAGAACGTCGCCGAACAGATGCTCGCGTAGTGCCACGATGATCACGTCATCGCGCAGCGCGACGGAGAGCGGCAATGATGGCGCGCCGGGCACCATCGCCAACAGGTTCAGGTGGGCAACCTGGATATTCGCCCGCGCGGACTTCTCCACGGTCAGCGCCTCGGCCCCCACGGCCCGGTTGACCTCCTCGGCAAGGGCCTCAAGGATGGCCACCAGCCCCTCATAGTTCTGGGCGGCTCCGTCCTCACTGCCGCGGAAGAGCCAGATCATATTGGCCATCATGATGGGGGGGCGGTCCTCGAGTATTTTCTCGGGCGGGACGAACCGCTCCGCAAACACGAACTCCCTGGCTGCCAACTGCTCCCAATCAACGCCGTCCAGCAGTTGCGTCGCCCGCTGCTTGAGCCGCTCGATCTCCGCCGTCTGTTTTGCGCCGAGCAGGGAGCCGAACAGCTCGAGCAGGTCGTCGCCGACGCCGCTTTGCGCCAACGCCTCGAAGACCTCCCCCCAATACTGCTCGCGAAACTCGCGGTCGGGATTGTGGCGCTCGGCTACGTACATGAAGACATCGTGCGGTATGGCGTGGGCAAGCGTGAATCCATCCTCGACACCCGGTGCCGGGCCAACCAGCGCCGCCACGAAAAGTGCCGTAACCAACACGCCGCCCACAAAGATTCCATTGGTGTTCACGATTCCAGCTCCTTGTCTTCGACGAGTGCCTGGCGCGCTAGCGCGTCAGGCTCAAGCAGCATCCCGCCCCGACTGGTGGCCGGGTTCGTTGCCATCCGGCCCACCGGCAGCCACTCCACACCGCGGACTGACGGGGTGCGAAGAATCACCATAGTGCTATGCGACGTGACGCCACGGCGCGCCTCACCGATTGCCGGGATTTGGCGCTTCCAGCCGAGGGCGGCCGAGTCAGCTGATCAGTTCTGGCCAGCCGCGTCTTCCGCCGCCTCTCCGAGCCGTCGGCGCCACTCGGAGGCCTGGTCCGGTTTATCCCAGGCCTCATAAAGTCGGATAATTCGCTCAATCGCCTGGCGCTTGCGGTCTGGCAAGACCCGGCGGTTGTCCGCCATTCCCGCGTAGCCGTCCAGCAACAGCGCTTCGGCTTCGGCGAACTTACCCGCCCCCGCGACGGCGCCGCCGAGCTGACTCATCGTATCGGCGATCAGCCAATGCCCCTCCGGGAGGGCCTTCTGTCTGGTTGCCAGACACCCGCGCAGGAGCGCCGCCGCCTCCTCGAAACGGCCTTCCTCGATGAGCGCTTGGCTGCGGAGCACGAGCGAGGCGCCGAGGGCGGGGTCGGTGATCAGGGATTCGCCGAGCTGCTGGGCCCGGCTCCCCCACGAGACAGTTGCCGCTCCAACAAGATCCCCGTTTGCCAACAGGAGGTCGACCAGCCGCGCCTTCAATTCCGCCTGGTTGTAGGGTCCGCCGGCTTGCGCCTGGACGATCGCTCGCCGCTGCGTCTCGATGGCCTGGTCGAGGTCTCCGGTCATTTGAAAAGCCAGTGCCAGGGTGTCCAGCATGTTGACGTCCCTGCCGCCGTCCATCTCGACTGCCCGCTGCGCGACGGGCAGGGCCTCCTCGGCATCTCGCAGATCCGCTGGCTCACAGTTCAAGAGCTCCCAGGCGTACGCGTGCAGCGCGAGCGCATCTGCATCGAGGCGTTCTGCCATACGCCTCAGATGGTCGAGGCGGTCGGCCACCAGCTCTCGGATCTCGGCCACTTTCGCTTGGAGTTGTAGAACCCGCAGTAGGTTGTTCATCGGGATCTGCGTGCGCGGGTGGTCGGCACCGAGCACTCGGCGATCCACCTCATAAGTCTGGCGGTAAAGCGCCTCCGCCTGCTCGTACTCCCGCTGGTCCTCAAGGAGCAGACCCAGGTTGTTCATCGCATCCGCGGTGCACGGGTGCTCCTCACCGAGGACGCGCTGACACACCGCAAGCGCTCGGCGCAGGAGGGTCTCCGCTTCGGCGGACTTGCCCAGCACGCGGCACACCGCTCCCAGATGGCCCATCGACTCCAGTGTGTCAATGCGCTCCTCGCCAAGCACCCGTCGTTGGATCTCCAGCGTGCGACGGTGAATTTCCTCGGCCTCCGCAAACCGGCCGGGTCCCCACAGCGCCAGAGCGAGTTCCGTCATCGTCGCCAGCGTCTCGCGGTGTTCCTCGCCTAGCTTGCGGCGCTGCGTCTCGGCTGTCCGGCGGAGAAGCGCCTCGGCCTCCGCGAACTTGCCCTTGACCCGGAGCACCCGTGCCAGTGCGTGGCTCGAACAAAGTGTGTCGGGGTGTTCGTCGCCGAGCTGAGCCCTACACATCGCTTCGGCCACACGCAATTGCAGTTCCGCGGCGTCGTAAAGGCCGAGGGCCTGGTAGGTCTCACCGAGCGTCATACGCACGGCAGCTTCGACCTCGGGTTGTTCGGCCAGGGCACCTTCGTCGATCTTGCGGGCCGCTTCGTCCAGCATGTAGCGCACGGTGACTTCGCGGCCGAGCGCTTTGCTGGGGTCCACCGACCCGAGCATGTCGTGCAGAAACTGACTTACGGTCAAGGACTTGTCGGCCTCGTTGCGCGCTTCTTCCGCCCGGGCTTCGGCCAACTTGCGCTGCTCTTGCGCGCTGAGGTTCGCCTGCTCAGCTTCGTCGCGCGCCGACCGGGCCGCGTCGCGCTCGATCTCCAGCGCGGCTCGGGCACGGTTGGCCTGGATCAGCCCCACCGTCGCCAGCGCGAACGCGATCAGCAAGG
>Ga0180434_10009003_pt1 | contig 10923 bp, 5 predicted proteins | sample SS_ome_7_FD_132453 | JGI IMG/M metagenome (GOLD analysis project Ga0180434, IMG submission 132453) | Hypersaline lake sediment archaeal communities from the Salton Sea, California, USA - SS_1_D_2 metaG | ecosystem: Environmental > Aquatic > Non-marine Saline and Alkaline > Hypersaline > Sediment... | reverse complement strand
CTTCGGGCGGTCCGTGTATCGCGTCATGATACACGGGCCTCCCACCTCAATGACGAAGCGGAGGAACTATGACGCAGGCAGAACGACTGCTGCGTGTGTTCGAGGGGTCGGGCCACGCACACGGCAAGACGACTGTCGGCCGCATTGGTCGGGGTGGTAAGGCCGAAGCGAAGAGCATGATGATCCGTGGTCCGATGACCGTGGACATGGTGCAGGAGCACATCAACGGAGGACAGGGTTATGGCGCTGTTCCGATCACGGCTGAGAACATGGTCAAGTTCGGTGCGATGGACATCGACACGTACAACCTCGACCTCGCCGCGCTGAACAAGAAGATACGAGACGCGAACCTCCCGATGCTGCTGTGCCGGTCGAAGTCCGGCGGCGCGCATGTGTACCTGTTCCTCGACGACTGGTACCCGGCATCCCTGATCCGCGAATATCTGACCGAGATCTCCATCGCGTTGGGCTTCTCCGGCTGCGAGATCTTTCCGAAGCAGGACGAAATCCTGTCCGAGCGCGGCGACCTCGGCAGCTTCATCAACATGCCCTACCACAACGCGGACACGACGACGCGCTACTGCTTCGACGAGAACGGGGAGGCGATGAGCCTTGACGAGTTCCTCGACGCGGTCGAGGCGATCCGGTGTTCGCCATCCGCCATCGACATGTCGAAGATCGCGGGGAGCCGGAAGTGGTTCAGCGACGGGTACGCCTGCCTGCGGTACATCCTGCGGGACGGACCGGTGTCCGAGAACCGCAACCTCATCCTCTTCATGGTGGGTCTGTACTGCAAACGTAAGTGGCCAGACGACTGGAAGATGCAGATGGAGAGTTTCAACGGGCAGATCTTCACGACACCCCTTGGAGCAACCGAGGTCGTGAACCTGCAGAAGTCCCTCGAAAAGAAGGACTACGGGCCGACCTGCGACATCGAGCCGTTCAAGTCCCACTGCGACAAGCTGGCCTGCCGGAACTGCCCGTTTGGCGTGGGCGGCGACACCGAGAGCAAGGCGACGGTCGGCGGCCTGACCGTGATCCTGACGCAGCCGCCGTACTACTTCATGGACGTGAACGGGAAGCGGGTCGAGCTCGACTCCGATGCGCTGCAGAACCAGCAGCGCTGGCAGAAGAAGGTGCTGGAGCAGACGCACTTCATGCCCAGCACGATGAAGCAGCAGGACTGGACAGGCATCATCAACGGAATGCTGAAGGAGGCGGTCTTCATCGAGGTACCGCGCGAGCTGACCAACGAGGGCCGGTTCGAGGAGCTGCTGAAGCAGTTCTGCACCGGCTCCGTTCAGGCGCTGGAGGCTGCCGAGGTGAACAACGGCAAGCCGTGGTACAACGACGGAAAGATCCACTTCAAGATGGACGCTCTCGAGAACTTCCTGCGCAGCAGGTCGTTCACCGAGTACACCCCCGGGAAGATCCAGCAGGAACTCAAGCGCATCACCGGGGAGGAGTCCTGCCACAAAAAGATCAACTACTACAAGACGGACGGAAAGAGGTCCTCGGTCCGAGTGTGGTGGGTCAGGGAGTACGACGAGGAGCCCGAGCCGCACGAGATCCAAGACATCAGCAGCGAAATACCATTCTAGGAGAAGAACATGACCGTTACCCAGATCTTCGGACCTCCCGGCTGCGGGAAGACGACGGCCCTGATGGACATCCTCGAGCAGGCCCTGCAGGACGGCATCCACCCGTCGCGCATTGCCGTGTGCTCATTCTCTCGGAAGGCCATCAACGAGTTCCTCGACCGGGCTGTGGCTCGTTTCGAGGTGGACCGGAAGCATTTCCCGCACATGCGCACCCTGCACTCCACCGCGTTCCGCGCGCTGGGGATCAAGCGCGACGACGTCATGTCCAAAAAGGACTACGAGGTTCTGGGCGCAATGCTGGGCGAGATGTTCAACGTGAACGTCCAGCCCGAGGCGGGCATGCTCCTGCCGTGGGGGCACGAAAAGGGTACCCGGTACATGGCGATCATCGACCGGGCGCGTTACCGCATGGTCGATATCGAGGACGAGTGGCGGTTCCATCAGACGTACGGGATGACGAAGGCCAAGTGCCGCCAGATCAGGGACCAGATGGATCTGTACAAGGAGCGCCTGTTCAAGCTCGACTTCGTGGACATGATCGAGCACTACGTCCAGCGCATCGAGCCTCCGGCCCTCGACCTGTTCATCCTCGACGAGGCGCAAGACCTCACCCCGCTGCAGTGGGAGATGGCCAAGAAGATCGCGTCTGCGGCCGAGCGCACGTTCACTGCCGGCGACGACGATCAGGCGATCCACGAGTGGAGCGGAGCCGAGGCCAAGAGCTTCGTCGAGTTCGGAGACGAGCGGCGCATTCTCACCCAGTCACACCGACTGCCGAAGAAGATTTTCGACCTGTCTGACCGGATTGTCCGCCGGATCCGGACCCGGGTGCCGAAGGAGTACCATCCGACGGAGGAGCTCGGAGAGGTGCACTGGCATACCAAGCTCTCTGATGTTTCGCTTGGCACAGGCTCGATCACCATCATGGCCCGAACCAACGCCATCGCCAAGACTCTGGCGCTGGAGGTCCACAACATGGGGTACTACTATGCCCTGTCTGGCAAGCCACCGGTGACCCCGGAGAAGATCCGGGCCCTGAGTACGTGGCGCACGCTGGCGGCAGGCGGGGAAGTCTTCCTGCCCCAGATCAAGGATCTGTACCAGAACGTGCCGAAGCAAGGTCCGAGGGCCGTGCTGAAACGTGGTGCGTCCTCGCTCCTCGATGCCGCTGCAGCAGACGAGCGCTTCACCATGGACAGCCTTGTCCGCAACTACGGCATGCGGGAAGACGCGGTGGACCGGGCGGCGTTCGATGTCCTCGCGCTCGGGGACCACCTGTCCCAGTACCTGCGCCGGATCGAGCTGATGGGCGAAGACATCACCAAGGAGCCCCGCATCAAGATCGGGACGATCCACTCGATGAAGGGCGGGGAGGACGACATCTGTGTCCTGTTCACCGGCACGAACAGGTTTATCGAAGAGACGGCTTCGTTGGAGGGCGAGCACCGGGTATTCTACGTTGGGGTGACCCGGGCCAAGCGGGTCCTGCACATCGTCCAGCCCCCGCTCTACGACCGTAACCACCGCAACTACAGGTACGAGATATGACCGAGTTCCGGCCGAGAAGGAAGAACAGTGAGAAGGCCAGCGCGGGGTGGGGGCCGACGGTCCGAGCGATGTGGAAGGAGGGGCTGACGGCCCGCGAGATCAAGGAGAAGACGGGCCTGTCCTTGGCGGGCGTCTACTACCACCTCAGCTACAAGAACAACCCGGACACCAAGATCGTTCGAACCTGCGACCGTGGCAACATGGCGCGGGTCGTAAAGATGACGAAGCAGGGGCTGACGAGCCGCGAGATTGCCGCGAAGCTTGGTATTGCAGTGAACACGGTGCACGTGCACCGGCACAATGCCAAGCAGAAGGGGCTCCTTGAAAGGAAAGACTATGGCCAGAGACAAACGGGACACGAAAACGCTCGGATTTTTAGAGAGACTGGAGTTCGGGCAGGTCGAGAAGGACTGGAACATCCCGGCCGAGTATCCAAACCTCTCTGGATCCGCTGAGATCGCCCTCGACCTCGAGACATGTGACCCGAACCTGACGACGCTCGGCCCCGGCTGGACTCGCAACGACGGCTTCATTGTCGGCATCGCCATCGCGACCGGCGACCAGCAGTGGTACTTCCCGATCCGCCACAAGAACGGACATAACCTTGACCCAAAGATGACCATGCGCTGGCTGGCCAAGCTGCTGTCGCGCGAGGATCTGACGGTGGTCATGCACAACGCCACCTACGACGCGGGCTGGCTCCGGGCCGAGGGCGTGGAAATCAAAGGCCGGATCATCGATACCATGATTGCGGCCCCGTTGATCGACGAGAACCGCTTCTCGTACAGCCTGAACAATCTGGGCCGCGACTACATCGACATGCGTAAGGACGAGCGCATGCTCCGCGCGGCCGCGAAAGACTGGGGGATCGACCCCAAGAAGGACATGTGGCAGCTCCCTGCCCAGTACGTCGGAAGCTACGCCGAGCAGGACGCGGCCATGACGCTGGCCCTGTGGCGGAACCTGCAGACACACATCACCAAGGAGGAGCTGGGCAGCATCTTCGCCCTCGAGACCGGGCTGATCCCGCTCATGCTCGAGATGAAGGCCCGTGGGGTGCGGGTCGATCTGGACAAGGCCGACGTCGCCCGCAAAGGACTGAGGACCAAGGTCCAAGAGCTGAAGGCCTTCATCAAGGACAAGACAGGCGTGGCCATCGAACCTTGGGCTGCGGCATCCGTGCAGCAGGTGTTCGAGGCGCTCAATCTGCAGTATCCGAAGACCGAGGCCGGTGCTCCTTCGTTCACCAAGCAGTTCCTCAACGCACACCCGCACGAGGTTGCGCATGCCATTGTGCGTCTGCGCGAGTTCGACAAGGCGGACGGGACGTTCATCGAGACGATCCTGCAGCACGAGCACAACGGCCGGATCCACTGCGAGTTCCACCAGCTGCGCAGCGACGACGGCGGGACGGTGACTGGGCGGTTCTCTTCGTCCTCGCCTAACCTCCAGCAGATTCCAGCACGGGACCCGGAGCTCAAGGCCATGATCCGTGGCCTGTTCGTCCCCGAACAGGGGCAGCAGTGGGGGTCCTTTGACTACTCGTCTCAAGAGCCTCGGCTGCTCGTTCACTACGCGGCGAGTATGCCCGACTCGATGCGCGGCCCGGTCGTGGACAGGATCGTGAACGAGTACAACGCTGGCGACGTCGATCTGCACCAGATGGTGGCCGACATCGCGGGCATCACCCGGAAGCAGGCCAAGGCGGTGAATCTCGGAATCATGTACGGCATGGGGGTCGAAAAGCTCTCGAACCAGCTGGGCGTCTCGAAGGACGAAGCCAAGCGCATTATGACCGAGCACGAGGAGAAGGTCCCGTTCGTTCGCCAGCTCGCGACGACGGCGTCGAAGCAGGCGGAGAAGTATGGACAGATCCGCACCCTGCTCGGCCGCAAGTGCCGCTTCCACCTGTACGAACCGGCCCAGTGGAGCGCGGAGTACAAGAAGGCTCTGCCGCTGGAGGAGGCCCGGAAGGAGTACGGTCCCATCGTCCGGAGGGCGTTCACCTACAAGGCCTTGAACAAGCTCATCCAAGGGTCCGCTGCCGACCAGACCAAGAAGGCGATGGCGGACTGCTTTGCCGAAGGCCTTATCCCCACCCTGACCGTGCACGACGAACTCTGCTTCTCCGTGGAGAGCCAAGAGCAGGCGAACCGGATTCAGGAGATCATGGAGACAGGCGTGTCCCTGAAGGTCCCGTCCAAGGTGGATGCCGAGCTGGGCAGCAACTGGGGCGAGGTCGGGTAACCAGCAGAGGTCAAGTGCGGATTCTACCCTAGGTGGGGCTTGATCCGCTTTGGGCGGGCAAGGAGGGGTGCTACCCTTCCCGCACGGCACTGCAACTCGGAGGGACTTCGATGGATTTCGAGTCTGAGATCAAGACCGTCGGCTTCAAGGACATGCATGCGGATCAGGTGGAGGCGTTCTGCCTCGTGGTCAATGCCCTCCTGAAGCTGGCGGAGGGGTACGAGAACGAGGAGGTCTTCGAGGAGGCGCACAAGACCGCCGAAGACGCTGTCATCCTCTTCGGCGGCGATGGGATAGAGGTAACGTACGAGGCGGTCTACTGATTAGGTGGACGCTGTGCGATACCAAGGTTCCGAAGTGCTTCGAACGGGTTTGACCCAAGAAGCTCCAACGGTGGAGGTGCGGTTCCTGCCGGTTGTGCCGAGGGTTGTGGGCCCGGCGCAGCTGGCATTGGACCGATAGCCGGGGCGGCGGGAGCCGCCCCAATGCCAGCAATCAGCGCCCGGGGTGGCTCCGCCATTCCGGGCGTTTCCGTTGCACCCATGCGCACGAGGTTGGCCAGCGGGGGACGCTCGTCACGGTCCACCGTGGAGCGCAGCGGCTGCCCAATGCGGGAGGCAACAAGCGCGTTCATCTCTGCCACAGGCAGCTGAGACACCAACCGCCGCCGACCCTCTTCGTTCAGCTGCCGCGCCACACCACGGATGGTCTCCACAGCAACCGGTCTCGGGAAGAACGTGCCGTTGATGATGTTGTTGGCCTCGGCCGCGCCCATGCCCGCGCCCTTGGTCAGCTGGCGGAAGATGCGCTCTCGAGAGGCCCCGAGGCGCATGGCGGCCTGCGCTTCGGCGTGCAGGTTGGATTGGATGCGGTAGAGGTTGTCCACGTAGTCCCCGAACGCGGACACCATCTCTTGCGGGGTACGGTCCGCCGCGATCAGCATGCGGTTGGCCGCGCCTCGCGCTTGGCTGCGGAGATCCGTGTACTCCTCGCCGTTGAACTCAAAATCCCGGGCGAGGTTGATCTCCAGCGGGGTGAAGCCGGTGAACTGCCGGGCGAGCTCCTCGTAGGAGTCGAACTCTTGGCCCCGGCTCCCCGGTGTGTTGGACAGCGCACGAGACAGGCGCCCGGGCCGAATGTCGCCACCGGCCTCGTCAAGGAACAGGTTCAGGTAGGCGGGCATCAAGCCATCGACGATGTGGTTAAACCCGGCAGAGACCTTGTCTCCGAGCGGATCAACTTCGGTGTAGAGCGTTGCGCCCGTGGCGGTCTTGCCGCCGCGACCGATGCCCAAGCTCATCGGACCAGACTCCGGCAAGACATCTCGGATACGCTCGAAGATGATCGCTTCCGACGCGAACGGGTCGGAGTACCCGGAGAACGCGGCCCAGACAGCGTTGGTGAACTGGGACACGGCCCCTGCGCCGAGCTGTCCCTGCCGCGCATACTCCTGCATCGCAGCGCGGGCCGGGTCGAGGACAAAGCCATACGGGGCAACGTAGCTCAGGTCGATGACCTTGATGTTGCCCTTGCCGTCGTTTTCGATGGGAACCAGCTGGTGCCCGCGCAGGTACTCCTGCGAGAGCATGGAAAGATCCTGCATGTCCTCTTCGTTCAGGCCCGTGGAGCGCATTCCTGCCGCCACCATGGCGTTCGGAACGGTGCTGGCCATGGAGATGAACGACATCAGACGCTGCGCGCCGAGCGTGCGAATGTTCTGCTCCAAGGCACGGACGCCTGCTTCCCCAAGCCCGCCGTTGGCCACGCTGGCTCGAAGGCTGGATCCCTGCGGGACCGTGAAGGACATTTCCCGGAGGGCGTGCCCGACGGTGTTGATCGAGTTGCGGATGTTCTCGGAGGCGAACGAGGTAAAGTTACCAAAGAGGGGAATGCGGTCGAGTCCCCTGACGAACGTCCCGATCCGGCGGTAGTTCGGCATGGTGTTCTTGACGATCTCCGACGCCATCACTTCGATGGGCGTCAGCTCTTCAAGGACCTGAGAACTCGTCCGGGACACCAGACCGGAGTCCTTGAACAGCTGCATGATCTCGTCGAGCTGCGGACTCGGGCGGGCGGTGCTCGTCACACCGGCCTTGGCCAGAGCCTCGGTCAGCTTGGCCTCCTCCGACATCACGGCGGCCGCTTTGAACACGTTGTCCGTGTTTTCGGTCAGCTTCTCGAACACCCGCAAGATGCGCCCGTAGGCATTCATGCCGCCGAGGGCCTTCGGATCCTCGATTGCTTCCAGAATCCTCGCTGTCTTCCCAGAGAGGCCAAGGTTCTTGCCTTCCGAGATGTAGTCGCGGATCGCCGAGACGAGGAGGTTACTGTTCTGGGTGCCAGAGAGCTCTAGCTTTCGAAGCAGGCGGCGCTGGCCCTGCGGGCTCAGGTTGGCTAGATCCCCGAACAGCGTCTGGAACAGAGCGCCGGGGTCCATGTTGCGAGGCACGTTGGCGTTGCCTACGAGGAAGCCGAACGAACCCATGATGTCCCGGACCCGAGACGCAATGTTCGGGATGATCAGGTTCTTCTGGGACAGGCCCCGCATCTGGCTCAGGATCGCCACCGCTTCGCTCAGGGGATGCTGGCTCAAGGTCAGCGGAGCGGTGATCGCGTCGTACAGCTCACGCGGCACGAACATGCCGGTCATGGCCCCGTACTCGCCACCGAAGACCCCGCTGTTGGCGCTATCCTCCCCGAGCTTGATGTACCCGTTTTGGCGCAGGAACGTTTCGGCCTCGGCCAACTCGTCCGCCCCTGAGACGGGGGGAATGGGCTGGCCCGGGGGCCGGGCTCCCGGCTGGGCAAAAGGCTGCCGGATAGCCTGCGCCTGCTGCGGGCCAACGCCTGCAGTGCTGGCCGTCTGGATAAGGGCTGGCCGCTCGCCAGAAGCCACGCGGCTCAGGACCTGCGGGGAGATGTTGACCGATAGCCCAGCTTCGGCCGTTTCCCGGTAAAACCGGGCGGCGGCAGCCGTCTTCGCGAGCTTGTTGATAGTCGTCACGTAAAGCTGTTTCGGATCCGTGATCTCGCCCATGAAGGCTCGAAGGGCGGGAGACCTATCGATGATGTCTTTCCGTGCCGTGAACATCGACTCGTCAAGGTTCAGCAAGGGCCGGTCCGTGGCGATCATACCGGCCTTCTTGGCTCCGCCCTGCTTGAGGGACTCGCGCAGCTGCGCGAGGGCCGCGTCGGGTCCCACAGACGAGACGGCCTTCAGCCCCATGATCTCGTAGACCAGACGCTGCGCCTCATCCGCCACGTTCTGCGGGGCGGTGGCTCGGGTGTACTGCCCGCCGCTGATGACTTTCACGACGTCATCCAAGGCCGCGTCGTATTTCGGCCCGGAGAACTCGAGGGCTTCGTAGAATTTGCGAGCCTCGTTGGGGTCATGCATCCGGAACACACGGTTGAGGTATCCGAGGCCCGCCGCATTGTTGTTTACGATAGACTGCTGCAGCTGCGTGATCTCCGTCCTGCGCGGATCACCCACAGGAAGACGGTCACGCTCCTTACGCATCTCTTTCATGAGGCTTGCTTGGTAGCCCCGGCGTAGTTTCATCATGTCCTGCGCAGCGTCTTTGATCGGGTTTGCATTGCCGATGGCGTAGTTGTCGAGCGCACGGGCGTTTCCGAGAAGGAAGGCGAAGATGTCGTCCCCAACGCGGTCCATGTTCAGCTGGCCGCCACCGGCGCGCCGCGACTGCCTGCCAACCTCGACGATGGCGTTTTCGATACGCTCGTACTGGCGGACAGCCTCGCGAAGTGCTGCGTCACCGTAGGTGATCGCGTCGTCCGCCTCTTCGAAGATCGAGCGCGTAGCCCCCTTCGACGGGCTGAAGTACCGGTTGAACAGCTGCGTGGCGCCACGCATGCCGGGCAGAGTGGCCGCCTTGGCGGCACCGGTGGAAATGAACCGGTTGACCGCCCCGACAGACTGGGCGATCCCGGGACCAATGACCGAATTGCTCATGGCCGCGCGCGTGCCTGCCGAAGCGCCTGCCAGTGCGGTGTCGAATGCCCCGCTCAGAAGGAAGCCTTCGGCCCCACGGCGAAGGCGATTGCGCAGCGTGCGGAAGGCGTTGTCCCGACCGGACATGCCCTCCTCATACTCTTCCGTCTGCATGACGGACGGGAGGAACTCGAACGTGTCGGCCATAGTGGCGCGCCCGTCCCGGGAAATCATGGTCTCGATGGCGCCAGAAGCGAGCGCTGTCGTGCCGATCAGACCGGCCCGCGTGGTGAGCAGCGCCTGCGGCAGCGTGCGCCCCGCTTGCGCTGCGGTGAAGGCTCCCCGTCCGACGCGCTCGGCCGAGCGGAGAAAGGCCCCAGACCCTTGTATCGCGCGGCCAGTTCGCGCGACTGCGCCAGCCCGGCCCAGCCATCCGACCACCGGGACAAAGCCGATCATGAAGGACGCGACTTCCTCGGCGGCACGACCCGCCGCGCTGTCGTCTACGTTCAGGCCCAAGAAGTCCCGGACATCCTCTCCTCGTTCCGTGACCCAGCGGTTGGTGTCCGTGTCGAGAACGAGATCCACCCCGGAGGCGCCGAGGCCGATGATGCCTTCGATGGTGCTGGGGACGGCCGCGACGATGCCGCGCCCGACGTTGGCCATCGCGCTGAGGGCGGAGCCGCCTTCTTCAGGCTGCTCTTGCTGCGGTGCTCCCCTCAGCACCCGAAACGGGTTGTCCTCCCCCTCCGGGATCTGCGGTGCTCCCCTCAGCACCCGAAACGGGTTGTCCTCATCAGCCATCTGTTATCCCGAACTCTGCCGGATCAATGTCCATTTCCCGCATAAGGCTGGCGATTTCGGCATCCGACCGGTTTTCTTTGCGCAGCCTCTCAATAATTCCCTGCCCGATCCTCTGCCTTTCCTCGGGCGCGAGCGGCGGGGCAGTGAAGAGAGGTTCTTGGCCCCCCTCGGGGAACATGTCAGGGTAGCGCGTCTGGGCCCACGCATTTGCTGCCTTGGTGGCGTAGATGTTTGCTGCTTCCGGGTCCGTAAGCCCTGCCGTGATGGCGTCTTTCCGGGCCTCCTCATAGACACTCTGCCACATAGTAGCAATTTCCTCCTGCTGGCCCTGACGCTTCTCCCGCTGCTCCAAACTAAGCTTGCGTTCCGCCTCCAGCTCCTTGAGCACGGAGTCTACGGCGTCGGACTTGAGTTCGCGGGCCCCTTTCCGGCGCTCCGCTTCCTGCGCCGTCATCGCCTGCGTCCCGGCCAGCAGCCCCGAAGCGATATTCGTCAGCGCATTCGGGCTCTGACCGGCGGCGATGGCCAGACCGATCATGGCGAACTGCATAGCCCGGTCACGCGCCGTCGGTTCGTCAGATCCGAAGAGATCTTGGAACAGCTTGATGCGCTCCTCGGCCCGGGCTCGGAGGCCGGAGGTGTCGCCATTGCCTGTTTCGTCGGTGGTGACCTCAGGCGTTTCCTCGGTCGTGGGAAGGAGTTCCGCGATCCGCTGTTCGGTCGTCGGGGCGGCCTCTTCCTCAGCCGGGGCGGCCTCTTCCTCAGCCGGGG
>Ga0180434_10009002_pt1 | contig 10926 bp, 8 predicted proteins | sample SS_ome_7_FD_132453 | JGI IMG/M metagenome (GOLD analysis project Ga0180434, IMG submission 132453) | Hypersaline lake sediment archaeal communities from the Salton Sea, California, USA - SS_1_D_2 metaG | ecosystem: Environmental > Aquatic > Non-marine Saline and Alkaline > Hypersaline > Sediment... | reverse complement strand
TTCCCGATGCATGCAGTGTGATATCCCGCCTTCTGCAGGAAAGTCGGCAGGTTCAGGCGATCGGGGTCCATCAGGGCCTTGTCGGTCGGGTTGAAAAGCACGCTGCTCTTGAGCCGGCTGCGCCAGTTGTATCTTCCGGTCAGGATTCCGTAGCGCGTCGGCGTGCAGACCGATGAACTGGTGTGAGCGTCGGTGAAGCGCATGCCTTCCCTGACCATGCGGTCCAGCGCGGGCGTCGGAACGAGCCCGCCGGCGAAACTCGGTTCGCCCGGGCCCATGTCGTCGGCGAGTATCAAAACGATGTTGGGCGCCCCTTTCGCTGCCGGTGCGGACCTTGCGCCCCGCCCGACGCTCAACACCACCGCGCCGGCGGCCAGAGTCTTGAGAAAATCGCGCCTGCCTGTTTTATTCATTATTCAACCTCTCGACCCCGCAAAGTTAAACGCATCATATTCCGGACGACCGTCCCACGCTAATACAAACCATCGCCCGGTCAAATCGTTCACGGATGTCCCGGAATTACGCGTCCGGATGCTTGCGGCGTTGCTTCCGTCTGGCCAGATAGGGCAGGCAGAAGAGGTGGAGTCCCGTGATCGCGAGAACCGCAAGTATCAAACCGGTCGGGAGGAACACCCAGAGTTTGAAGCTGTCGTGGAAGTAGCTGCCGTCGTGAATATCTTCGATCAGATCGGAGCGGCGAACGGCCGCCTGCAGGACCTTGCCGCTCTGCGTGTCGATCTGTATCTCCCAGCGATTCCTGCCTCGGACTTTGACCATGCCCTTACTTGGGCGCACGTCGAGGCGGTCGATGTCATCCCAGGACGCGATTTTCGCCTGGGGGACTGTCTTTGCCGCTTCCAGGATTTGATCGAAGCTGACCGAAAGCCGCGAACCGATCCCCTTCTTCGTCGGGGGTTGAATCCAGGCTGCTTCCTTCTTCAGTTGCAGAATGACGCCGGAGACGATTATGACCGTTATCGGCAGCAGGGTGAGAATCGACCCCCACCGGTGCAGGTTGCGGCTTAGTTTGGAGAGTTTCATAATCCGTCACGCTATTTTGATTTTGCGCTTTCCTGTTTTATCTTCTTTATCGGTTTTGTATCGAGGACGAAAGCGCTTCTTCCATGAGTTCCGATTACCAGGTCGCCCTCCCTCGGATGGACGGCGATGTCATGCACCGGAGTGGTCGGGAGGTGATTGCACAACGAATGCCACCTTTTCCCCCGGTCGATTGAGCAGTAAATGCCCAATTCTGTGCCCACGTATAGAATGTCTTTGTCGCTTGGATCTTCACGTATGACGTTGACCGCCTCGGCGGGCATGTTAGCGGCGATGGACTTCCAGGTTTTTCCGTAATCGGTCGACATGTAGAGGTACGTTTCGAAGTCGTCCTCCCGGTATCCCGTCAGCGAGCAGAACACTTCGCCTTCTACATATTTTGAGGCGACGAGACGTGTCACCCACTTGTCGGGCAGGGACTTGTTGATCTTTGTCCAGGCGGCGCCGTCGTTCTTTGTCACGTGGACCTGTCCGTCGTCCGTTCCGGCGTAGAGGAGGCCCTTTTTCAGAGGCGATTCGGAGATGTCGGTTATCGTTCCGTATGGTACGTTGCCCCGCTTTTCCGGGCCTGGATTCGTCGTCAGGTCGGGGCTGATGCGCTTCCATTCATCGCCCCTGTTTGTGCTCTTGAAAACGAAGTTGGCGCCGGCGTAAAGCGTTTTCGAGTTGTGGGGCGACAGTATGTAGGGCGTTATCCAGTTGAATCGCAATCTCTGCCCTTTCGGCGCCCCTCCGGGCCTGATTCCGCGACCCTTCCCGGTCTTCAGATTCCTTCGCGCCATCCCGCCGAACATGCCCTCGTAATACATCACGTCCAGATCGTCCGGGTCGATCCTGGTGACATACTGATCGCCCCAGTCGAACCACTTCCAGTGCTCCATTCCCAGGTTCATGGGCTTGGCCTCTCCGCCGAGCACGCCGTTGTCCTGGGTGCCTCCCCATATTCTGTACGGCTTGGCGTTATCGACCGAGATCGCGTAAAACTCGGCGATGGGGAGCGTGTTTACGTGCAGCCACGTCCTGGCCCGGTCATGCGATATGTAGAGTCCTCCGTCGGTGCCCAGCATGACCCTGTCCGGATCGTCGGGATCGATGAACATGTCATGATTGTCGCAATGTGGAGTCGGGCGGCGGGGTTTGTACGAAAGCATGGGAATGACCTGCTCGGACCTGCTGATGAATGTCTTGCCCGCGTCGGATGAATAGATCAGGTTAAAACCAGGCACGAAAATCTCGTTTTCATTGTCGGGGGAGACCCTGATAAGACAAAAATCATACCCGATTCCCGTGGGGACGTTACCCTTGTGGGTCCTGCGCCAGCTTTCGCCCTTGTCGTCGCTGCGATAGACTTTTCCGCCCTGGTAGGAGGCGATGATATAGAGGACCTTCGGATTGGACCGGGAAATGGCGATGCCCATCCTTCCGTGGAGCTTTCCGCTGGGAAGCCCTTTGGTGATTCGCTTCCATGTCTCGCCCGCGTCGGTGGTCTTGTAAAGCCCGCTGCCGGGACCGGCGTCGACGTTATTCCAGGCCTTCCTGTCGCGCTCCCAGGCGATGGCGTACAGCGTCTTGTTGTCCGAAGGGTCCATCGCCACTTCCACAACGCCGACCTTCTCGGAAATGTAGAGGACCTTCTTCCAGGTCTTTCCGCCATCGGTCGTCTTGAACACGCCGCGCTGCTTGTTGTACGTATACTGGTGTCCCAACGCCGCAACGTACACGACATCAGAATTCTTCGGGTCGATAATGACCCTGCCGATATGGTGCGTGTCGGTAAGCCCCATATGCTTCCACGTCCCGGCGCCGTCGGTGGACTTGAAGACGCCCGTTCCGGCGAAGGAACTCCGGGCCATGTGGGGCTCGCCCGTTCCAACCCAGACCAGGTCGGGATCCTGGTCGGATACCGTAACGACCGCGATCGAAAAGCTGGACTCGTTCTCGAAAACCGGTTTCCACGTCGTGCCGTTATTCACGGTTTTCCAGAGATTGCCCGATCCGACCCCGACGTAGATGGTGGATTTGCGCTTCTTGCAGGACCAGATGCTCTCGATCTTTCCACCCTGTATCCTCGGACCGACAGCCGTCCATTTAACATCCTTGAATATCGACTCGGTTTTCAGTTTTACATGCTGATCCCACGACTTCATGCGAACCGCGGGATCGGTGGCCGGACTTTTTGCACCATCGGGACCACCGGCACTTGCTGTGTATGCGATTGTTGAAGAAAACAACAGAAAAGAACAAAAGAGGTATGTTTTCTCGATCATCAGACTCCGGCTCCACTGATTGCCAAGGGAATAGTTGTCAGTACCTCATCGTTCAGAATGCTAGCCTCCGGTCTTATTGGTGTCAACAAACTGTTGAATCCCGGGGGAATTGCTTCGGATTTGGCGCCGATTGGCTTAGAATGTTGTCGCGATGGCCAAGAAGAACGTCACAATCTCTCTGGCTACAAAGTTCCGCCTGCTGTTCGGGACGGCGGTTCTTGGTATAATAGCCGTAGCGCTGGTCGTGCCCTGGTATTTCATGGAGCTTATGGCCCAGCAGGGGGCCCAGCGTGCCGGGGCCGAGCTTACGCGGCTTCGCCTTAACGAGTTTATCGTCGATCACGCCGCCGAGACCGCCCCGCCCAGCCGGGTGGCGGCGATTTACAGCGCCGGGGGCTCGAAGCAACTTCGCAGGGGTCCTTCGTTTATCGGTTTGAATACCGATCTGACACCGGCGGTCAAGCTGGATTTTCCGGCTCAGGATGCCTTGCGCGCGTTTGTGCGAAACGTCGATCAGGACCTGGCGGTGATAGATTCGAAAGACGATTCGGGGCGGATGCTGTATCGCTGTTTCAGGGCTGTTCGGGTGATTCCGATGTGCGCCTCTTGCCACGGGCCCGAGGCGCCTGTCAAGCGTCAGTACCAGCAGGGGCAGCTTGTCGGGATGATAGATGTCGGGGTGCCAGGCGCGTCGGGCACCAACTGGTTGACGTGGTGGACGCGGGTTTCGTTCCTTGTGGGCGTGGTTCTTGCCGCTGTGGTCGGTTCGGTGGTGTTCGCGGTCATCGCCCAGCGGTTGATTTTGCGTCCGGTGGGTCAATTGCGTGAAGTTACCGATCGTGCGGCCGAGGGCGAGTTGGAAGTTCGCAGCCATATCGCCAGCGGTGACGAGTTGGAACGCCTCAGCGACAGTTTCAACCAGATGCTGGCGGCAATTGCTGAACAGCACGAAAAACTCACTTTCGCCAATCAGGCGCTGGATATAAAGCTCAGCGAACTTGCCGAAGTCAACGTGACGCTCCACCGGGCCAACCTGGTGAAAAACGAATTCCTCGCCAACGTGTCTCACGAATTGCGCACTCCGCTGAACAGCATACTGGGTTTCGCCGGGCTGCTGCGCGAGTCGGACGATGAGCGGATCAGGAGATACGGAGAGAATATCACGCTGGCTGCAAAAAATCTGCTCGGGATGATCAACGACCTGCTGGACATAGCGAAGATCGAGGCGGGCAGGGCCGAAGTGAGATTCGAAAAGACCAGCGTCTCCGATATCTGCCGAACGCTGCTTGCGTTGATGGTGCCTGTCGCTGACAAGAAGCATATTACTATCGAATCGTCGGTGGACGGTGGTTTGCCGATGGTGGTGACCGACGCGAGCAAGCTTCAGCAGATTCTCTTCAACCTCCTGTCCAACGCGATGAAGTTCACGCCGATCGGCGGGACGGTGTCGCTGACGGCATGTTCCGACTCTCCGCACTCCGGTGGTGCGGGCGCCCCCGGAGTGCTGGTCTCCGTTTCCGACACCGGACCGGGCATTCCCGAGGCGGAACAGTCGCGAATATTCGATAAGTTCTACCAGGTGGAGGCATCTTTGACCAAGGAGGCTTCGGGTACGGGCCTGGGCCTGGCGATCGCAAGGGAACTCAGTCGCCTGATCTGCGGGCGGCTTGTCTGCAAGAGCCAGCCGGGTCACGGGGCGGAGTTCACCCTTTTCCTCCCGCCCGACGGTACACGAACGGGCAAAGATTCCCTGACCGGTAATGGAAGTTGACCACCGGGCGGTGACGTCGCCGGTCCGGGGGCGCGTTAGGGGCGGTTAGTTTAGTACCAGACCATGACGATTATGTTGTCCTCGTCGATCTTACCGTGCATCGTGCCGATGAGATGCCCGACTTCCTTGACGTCGATGTCGTCGGAATCGAGCCACTCATTGATGTGTTCCTGGAGGCCTTCTATCGCGGGTACGGATATCTTTGACCTGAATACACGGCATCTCGTGGCGCCCTGTCCGGTCTTCTGCATCGGTCTGGAGAAATTGAATCCCTCCGCTCCGGCGCCGCGAATTCCCGCGGTATGCGAAATCGCACGACCCGAGCTTTCTTCAGCGATGGTCAGCGGTTCGTCGTCGGGTTCGACGCTGAGCGGTTTGTCGTCCGCGCCTTCGATGCTGATAGGTTTGTCGTCCAGGTCTTCAAGTTCGATCGGCTCGTCATCGAAAGAAATGCTGTCATTATCCTGGCTCATCATTAAACTCCTGTTGCACAATTGTGATTCTTGCGGGAAAGATCGATAGTATGACGTTATTATATTGTCGATTGAAGCCGCGTCAACAACCTTGCGGTGATCGGAAGGGTATGGATAGAAATAATGACACAGACGGATTTTGCGGCCCGCTTTCGGCGGTACGAGCCGACGCGAGAGGTCGGGACGAGTGGTTCGATGGCGGAAGGTAAATGGACAATCCTGATACTGTTCCTTTTGGCCGGTCTGGCCGTCCTGGGATTCAGGTATATCGGGGGCGCAGCGCCCGAGGTCGCTCCGGTCCGCAGGATTACGCCCCGCAGGCTGGTGGGGCAGTTTCGTGGTATCGCCCTTCAGATGCACAATCCCGGTGACGAGAACCACCCGTACGAGAAGTTCATCGACGAGATCGCCGCCACCGGCGCCAATACCGTATGCCTGGTCATTCCGGGCTACCAGGAGAACGGTTCGGCCGCTTCGATCTTCATCGACCAGCGCAAGGTGCCCACGCGCCAACGCATTCGCAAGATTATCAGGCACGCAAAGTCGAAGAGCCTGCGCATTATCTTCATGCCGATAGTACTCCTGATGAACCCCCAGGACGGTGAGTGGCGTGGCCAGATCAAGCCGAAGGACTGGGACGAGTGGTGGCGGCAGTACACAAACTACGTCCTCCGCTATGCCTACCTGTGCAATGACGAGAAGGTCGAGGCCTTCCAGATCGGTTCGGAGCTGCTGTCGACCGAGACTCATACCGATCGCTGGCGGGCACTTATCGCAAAGGTCCGCAAGGGTTTCGACGGCCTGTTGAGTTACTCGTCGAACTGGGACCACTATCGCGTACCGAAGTTCTGGGACGACCTGGACATGGTGGGCATGACCGCCTACTACGACCTCACCGGTGGAAAGGAGCACACCCTCGACCGTCTCAAGAAGGCATGGATTCCACTGAGGAAAGAGATACTCGATTGGCAGGCGACCATCGGAAAGCCGATACTATTCACCGAACTTGGTTGGCCTAACCAGGATACCTGCGCCGAGTATCCGTGGAATTACTACCAGAGCGAGAAGACCGATCCGGAGGCACAGGCCAACTGCTTCGAGGCATTTTTCCACACCTGGATCAAAGATCCGAAAGTCGCCGGGTTCATGATCTGGGAATGGAGAAAGACCCTCGGGCAGGATCACAGCCCCAACGTCGATTTATCATACGTACCGTACAAGAAGCCCGCGATGGACGTTATCTCGCGATACTACAACATGCCCGGCGGAGGCAAGAGGCCCGCGACGATGACAAAACCCGCGAGCACGCAACCGGCCGCCACTCAACGGAATTAGACGCCGCGCCGCCGGGTGGCGATGTCACGATCGGTTCACAGAAAAAGCCGGCGACTACCACAGCAGCGACAATGACGATATCTCGCGAAACCGCAGGCGATTCTGATTCGCGTGCGTACGCGCGTTTGTTCGTGCCGATGTAACCGTTTTCGGTTTTGTCACGAAGCACGAGTTGGCGCGGGCGGGAAACAAGGGAAACTCATGATGAAGGGTGTTTTGAGGTCTGGACTGGTTTCGGTTTTCCTTTTCGCGAGCATTTTCGGCGTCGCCTCGGCCGGGCGGCGGGACTACAGGTTCGACGGTAAGATATCGCGCGAGGTCCTGGAGAATTACCTTTCTCGCGCGGTGACGCACGCCGGGCTTTGCAGCAGCAGTGCGGATCCTTCGACTACCGTCTTCGACGATGATATACGGATGCTGACGAATATAGGCGCCAAGTTTGTCGGGCGGGCGGCTTTTGCATGGAGACTTCCAGGGGATGAAGATTCGCACTTCAGACAGGTTAAAACGAGGTCCGCCAGGGTCCACCGCGCTGATCGTGACATTATCCTCCAGGCATGCATATTTGAAGTTGTCTCGACGAAGGTCGGGAACATCGCAGTTCCCGTCTGGGTCTTCAAGGAATTCGATCTGCCCGTGAAGAAACGTAATTTCAACTACCGGGCGATGCTCTACGACCATGGACGCCGGCACGATCAGTGGGGTCGCGGCTTGTCGGTTCCTGACATGAGCAAGCTCGAAACCCGGTTGTGGTTTTATTATCGCGCGCGTCGCTACCTGGACAGCGGGATCGAAGCGATCCATTTCGGACAGGTTATGATAATGGACGACGCGGACCGGGGACATCGCGGTTGGATTGACATGCTGCGGAGAGTCCGCGCCTACGCCGGCAGGAATGCTCGAAGGCGTTTTGTCCTGTGCGACGCCCATACTCACGGGGAGGTCGAAAACGGTAAGCTGCTGTTTGATTTTCATTCGTTTCCGCTGCGGATACAGGAGACCAGGGGTCGGCCTCAAGAGGCGCATCTTTCCGCCAAACACTCCGATAATATATATAACCGCAGCAAGGGCGGGTTGACCCCAAGCGGATGGTCGTGCAAATCTCTTCCCTACCTGGTGGAGCTTGACAATTACGGTTACAGCGGAAAGGGCGGGCGGAGTGTCGGGGGGATATGGGTATGGGGATATGACGAGATAACATGGTTCGCACACCAGGATGAAAAGTATCGCCGCAATTGGCTTCGGTATGCGTTCGAGTGGGTGCGGAAGCAGGACGCCAATGGGTACTTGCAGATGCCCGCCAGGCGTATCCTGGGCGCCCCGACAAAGGGGCGCGTGCGGATTTACTGCGCCAATACTCCGAGCAAAGCTTGTCCTGATGGATTCAACGTCGAGAAGACGATCAAGGAAATCTGGAGCCGGGAAACAATCCGAAAGAAAGCCCAACAGGCTCCGCGGGCCATAACGCCTTAGAGGTTCCCGAATCGCATTTACACCGAGTCGTGACGCACATATACTGGTCGCTAAGATACTGGCGATCGTTTCGATGATTGCGATTTTACAGGAGAAGGATGAAATGATAAACGTTACGAGGAAGCTAACGCCAAGTGTTCTGTTGGTCGTGATGCTGGGCGGTATGGCGGTCGTGGCGGGGGCGGTTGCGAGGGATCGAGTCGCTCCCGCGCCCAAGCCCAAGGCTGGCCCCGGACCGCTTCATATTTATCTCCTGATCGGTCAGTCGAACATGGCTGGGCGGGCTCCGTTCACTGACCCAGAGGCTGCAGTTATTCCGCGGTGCAGCCTGCTCAATAAAGAAGGCAAGTGGGAGCCTGCGAAGAACCCCCTGAATCGTTACTCGACGATTCGCAAGGGCCTGGGTATGCAGAAAATGAATCCCGGGTATGGTTTCGCAAAGACGATGCTCGAGAAGGACAAGACTGTTTCGATCGGGCTGGTTGTAAACGCCAAGGGCGGCACGAGTATCCGGCTGTGGGCAAAGGGCTCGAAGTTTTACAAAGACGCCGTGAAGCGAACGAAACTTGCAATGGAAACCGGCGTGCTGAAGGGCGTTCTCTGGCACCAGGGAGAATCCGACGCGAAAGATTCAAAGTACCTTGACAAGCTCAAGGCCCTGATCGCCGATCTCAGAAAAGACCTCGACGCCCCGAACCTTCCGTTCGTGGCTGGTGAGGTCCGGAATGTCAAACTGATTAACGACCAGATCAGACAATTGCCCAAGGCCGCAAAACACACCGCCTTCGCCAGTGCCGAAGGGCTGACCACCATGGACCGCTGGCATTTTGACTCCAGGAGCATGAAACTGCTCGGCAGGCGATACGCCGAAGCAATGCTCAACATCCACGCCAAACAGAAAGCCGAACAAAAAGCCAAAGCGAAGAAGGCAAAGTAGCGTGAAAACTCGGCGTGATTTTCTGAAGAGCTTTGCGGCAGGGGCGGTTGGGGTATTGGGTCTGTCGGTCGGTTACGCCAAGTCCCCGGTCGATCGGAAGCGAAAGCCTAATGTCGTGATGATTGTCTGCGACGATCTGAACGACTACGTTTCACCCCTGGCGGGGCATCCTCAGGCCAAAACGCCGAACATCGCCAAATTGGCCCGGTCCGGGGTGGCGTTCAAACGGGCTTATAGCAACAATCCCATTTGTGCGCCGTCGCGGTCCAGCTTCCTGACCGGGATCTACCCGCACACCTCGAAGAACCTGTTCTGGGGCAAGTGGTACAAGAATCCCGTGCTCCAGAACTCCAAGACCATCATGGAGCATTTTCGCGATAATGGTTACCATGTTGCCGGCTCGGGCAAGCTTATGCATCATCATCTCGCTTCAGTGTGGAGCGAGTTCAAGCACAAGGCCGACTACGGGCCATTCGTCTATGACGGTAAGGAAAGGGTAGCACATCCGTCGGTTCCCCAACCGTTCAAGAGCATCGGACCGGTTGACGGTTCTTACGCCCCGTTGTCAGACCTGCCTTACGGACCCGGAAGGAAGGACAACAAGGGTTGGATCTACGGAACCTGGGGCAAGACCAGGAAGTTCAACTACACCGACGAGACCAATCGCGATCCCACGCCCGACGAGCGCAACGCATCGTGGGCGGTCGGCAGGATCAGAGAACTGACCAAACAAGACAGCGGCAAGCCGTTTCTCCTGTGCGTCGGTTTCATTCGCCCGCACACGCCGCTGCACGTGCCCAGGCGTTTCTTCGACATGTTCCCCTTGAAGTCGGTTAAGGCGCCAGTGATCAAGGCCAACGACGCCGAAGACTGTCACTATACGGACGTCTTTGACAGCAGCAAAAAGGGATTGAAGTACTTCCGCCTGCTCAAGGAATCGTATCCGAAGCTGGAAAGTGGGCTCAAAGTGTTCACTCAGGCGTATCTGGCCAGTGTGGCCGCGGTTGACGATTGCATCGGTCGGGTAATCGAAGCGGTGGACAAGAGTTCGCAGAAAGACAACACCATTATCGTCGTCACCAGCGATCACGGCTGGAACATGGGCCAGAAGGATTATCTTTTCAAGAACTCGCTCTGGGAAGAAAGCGCTCGCGTGCCGCTGATCGTTCGAGCGCCGGGTGTGGCGACGCCCGGAGGGGTGGCGGCGCATCCTGTTTCGCTGATCGATATCTACCCTACGCTTGTTGACCTCTGCGGTCTCAAAGGCGATACGCGGAAGAACCGCCGGGGCGCCAAACTGGACGGTCATAGCATGCGTCCGTTCCTCAAGGACCCTAAGTCCGGAACCTGGACGGGGCCCGATGCGGCGCTGACGATGATCTTTGCAGGCAAGGGCACAGCCAGGTACCCCGCCAGGCAGCATTGGTCCGTTCGGACAGCCAGGTGGCGGTATATTCTATACAACAACGGCAGCGAGGAGTTGTACGACCACGACGCCGATCCCTATGAATGGACGAACCTGTCGGGCGACAGGCGTCACGGGAAAGTGAAAGCGGACCTGAAGGCCCAACTCCTCGGCATGACCGGGTGTTCTCTGTGAGTTGTTTGCGG
>Ga0180434_10009001_pt1 | contig 10927 bp, 10 predicted proteins | sample SS_ome_7_FD_132453 | JGI IMG/M metagenome (GOLD analysis project Ga0180434, IMG submission 132453) | Hypersaline lake sediment archaeal communities from the Salton Sea, California, USA - SS_1_D_2 metaG | ecosystem: Environmental > Aquatic > Non-marine Saline and Alkaline > Hypersaline >... | reverse complement strand
GCTGCTGCTGGCGGTGCTCGCGGGTCTGATCTTTTTGCTTTTGCATCATCTGACACTGCGCAATCTGGGCAACCTCTTCTCCGGATTCTTTCCGGGTTTGCGGGTGTTCGGCTTTTTGATATTCATATTTTTCCCCCTGATCAACTCCCTGCTCAGAATCGTGCCGGCTTACCCGCTGGAAGAAAAACGGGCGGCGGCACCTGCGCCGGTTTTGCGTTTTGATCCCCTTTTCTCATTTTTCCGCCAGCATCGGCGATACTATCGGGAACGGATGGTGTACCGGAGTTACGGAATCCATCTGAACAATGCCCTCAAGCTTTCACTGTTCGGGCATTCTCCACTGGACAAGGTATTGCTCGGGAAGGAACGATGGCTTTTTTATGCCCGGGACTTTCAAGGTCGGCAACTGACCGATTATTACCGGAATTTGAATCCGTTCACCCCTGAGGAACTGGATCGATGGGCGGCCGCCCTGCAGGCCCGCCGTGGCTGGCTGCAGGAACGGGGGATTTTGCACCTGTTGCTGGTGGTGCCCAACAAGGCGACCATTTATCCCGATTACCTGCCCGACCGGATCCGCAAAGCCAACCCCCGCTCCCGGCTGGATCAGCTTTTGAAGGTGCTGAAGGAACAGACCGCGGTGGATTTCATCGATTTACGGCCGGTCTTGCGCCGGGGCAGAGAGACCCTTCCGGTATACCACCGGACCGATTCCCACTGGAACGATTACGGGGCCTACCTGACCCACCGGGCCATCATCAGGTTTCTGGAAAAGCGTTGTTTTTCGGTTCGCCCGCAACCTCTGGATGCCTATCGGATCCGCACCGTTGACAGCCCCGGGGGAGACCTGGCCGTAATGCTGTCTTTGGAAAAACGGTTGTTCCGGGAACAGATGATCCGGATGGTTCCCCGGACCCCTCCCTCGATCCGGCACTCGGGCTGGAGCCCCCTGAAGGGATTTGTCAGGAAATCCAGTACCCGATGCCCCGCCGCATCCCTGTCCGGCGCCCTTTTGGTACATGACTCCTTCGTGCATCAGTTGCGCCCCTTTCTTGCTCCCTATTTCAAGCATGCCACTTATATCTGGGACTGGGACCTGGGTTTTTATTCCGGGATCATCGAGAAGGAAAAACCGGTCATTGTGATCGAGGAGATGGCGGAGCGGGCCCTGCTGGAAATGGTATTGAAGAACCCTCTCGAGTCGCCTCAGGCCGGTGCCGAGATCCGACCCCCCTTTTTCAAACCCTGGGTGGAATACCAGATCTGGATGACCAGGTAGGCCAGGAAATTGGAGGCGAACATGCCCCACCAGATTCCCAGCACTGCCCGGTCGTTACCGGGTCCCCCCAGAACCAGGATGGACAGGATGTACACGATCGGAAGCCGGAACAGCCAGATGCGCGCGATATTGGCGGTCATTACCGGAACGGTATATCCGCTGCCGGTGAAAGCCCCTCCGATAATCGCGATCAGGGCGAAGAACAAAAGGGAGGGGGTGATGATCAGGAACATGGTTTGACCCAGTTGATGGACCGCCGGATCCTGGGGAATAAAAGCCTTTAAAATATGCTGGCCGGTGATCATGACCAGGATCACCGGCACCACCAGGAAGGAAAGGGAAAGAACCACCGCTTTTTTCAGGGTGTTTCGGGCCCGCTGGATTTGCCGGGCTCCCAGATTCTGTCCCACCATGGCGGTAACGGCCCGGGCGATGGCGGTGCAGGGCATCATGAAAAGGTGAATAACCCGGGAGGCAATGCCGTAGGCGGAGATGACCACGGTGCCGAAATTGTTGACGATCTTCTGAATGATGATGAATCCCAGGGAAGTACCGGCCATCCCCACCGCCGCCGGCAGGCCGATTTTCCAGATCAGGGGAAGGATTTCGCGGTTGGGTTTCAGGTCTCTCAAACGGATCCGCAGTTCCTTGCGGCCGGAAAAGATCAGGAACATGCCGATTCCCGAGGACAGGGTGCGGGCGATGACTGTGGCAATGGCGGCTCCGGCCACTCCCAGCCGGGGAAAACCCAACCAGCCGAAGATCAGCACCGGGTCCAGAAGGAGATTGAGAGCCACGGAGAATATTTCGATTTTCAGGGGGGACTTGGTGTCGCCGTATCCTTCCATCACCGATCGATAGAGGAAAAAGGGAAAGGCCACCGGCAGACCATAGAGAATGATTCTCATGTAGGAATAAGTAAGATCGAAGGTGTCGGCCGGGGTGTCCAGCATGACCAGAATGCTCTTTTGGAAAAAAAGGCCCAGGGCCCCCAGGAGGACCGACAGGACAAAGATGTAAAAGAGTATATTGCCCGCCGCCTGTTCCGCCCGCTCCTTTTTGCCGGCCCCCAGGTACTGGGATACCAGGGTGGTGGCGGGCACCGAAAAGCCGGCGGCCAGAGCAATCAGAAAGAAGATAACCTGAAAAGAGATGACCGGCGCCGCCAGGGCCTCCCGGCCCAGTTTTCCCAGCCAGAAGGTATCGACCAGGTTGTAGAGCATCTGGATGGTGGTGGCAATGGCAATGGGATATGCCAGTTGAATAATCGTGGAATACAGTTTCCCGTTGAGCAGATCAACCTTGTTTTTGTCCATTTTCAAATAGTGAGGTATTATATTACATATCGCGGTGAAAATAAAGGATATCTTTTCAGTGACCTATAAGCGGAAGAGGGGCTACCCCCCGCGGATTGCTTTCAGACGGACCTGCCGATTCCGGGGACCGTCGAATTCACAGAAATAGATTCCCTGCCAGGTCCCCAGCAGCAGTCGGCCGTTTTCGATCATCAGGATTTCCGAAGCTGAAAAAAAACTGGACATGAGATGGGCAGGGCTGTTGCCTTCCTGGTGGCGGAAATAGTCCTGGTGGGGAAAATGCCGGTTCAGAAAGGTTTCGATATCCCCCCGAACGTCGGGATCCGCGTTCTCGTTGATGGTGATTCCGGCGGTGGTATGGGGGGTAATGATGACCACGATGCCGTTGTCCACTCCGCTTTCCTGGACAAAGTCCTTTACCCGGCCGGTGATGTCGATCAGCTGAACGGACCGGCTGGAGTGAAGATCCAGGGTCTCAGGTCCCATTCTGATCCTGTCGGAGATCTTTTTCCCCGAAGACCTCGGCCTGGAAGGTTTCGATTTTGACTCCTTTCTGCCATTCGTTCATGGGCAGGCCGGCTTTCAGGCATCCGTAGGAAATGTACTCCTCCAGATCCCAATTCTGTTCCACCGGCACCTGGGGCAGCAGCAATCCCCGGTTCAGGCCCTTACCGACAATGATCCCGTCTCGTCCCAAATGGATGTCCCGGTAGGACTTGACCGGCAGAGGCTGGGTAAGGATGGAAATTTCCAGATCGATTTCCCCAAATTCTTCCCGGGTCAGCGGGGAAAAACGGGGATCTTCGAAGGCGGCGGCCACCGCGTTGTCCACCACGGATTGCAGCAGGGGGGCCACCGGCAGGGGGTGGCCGATGCACCCCCGCAACTTGCCCTTTCTGTGCAGGGTAACAAAGGCCCCCCGGTGCTCCTGATACTTGGGATTGGAATGGTCCGGGTATCGACGCTCTCCGGTTTCCAGAAATTCCCGGATGGCCTGCCGGGCGATTTTCAACAATTCCTTTTTTTCCGAGATGGAATAGGTGCCCATTCAGCTCATCTCCCAATTGAATTTTTGGATCTCTTCCCGGAAAATCTGAAGATCATCCTGCAGCCGGTATTCAAAAAGCGATCCGTTCTTTTCGCGAAACTCGAGCATCAGATCCCCCAGAAACCACTGACTGCAGAATGGTGAATCATGAAAAAAGAAGGGACCGATCAGGCGGTGGGGAAAGCCCTGGAAAATTTCGGTGTAGATGCGGGGAAGATCCTCAGCCGTGAATGGCTGGGGCATCAGATCCTGAATCAGCAGGGAATCTCCGAGCCGCTCACCGATAATAAATCCCCGCCGGGGATTCTTCATCCGGATCCACAGGTCTGCTTTTTTTTGGGCGAGACGGTCCAGATGGATGTCCATGGACGGTTCACCCCTGGGGATGGTTCTTTTTTTGGACCCGGGTGTATTTCATCAGGTACTCGATCCCGCTGTAGATGGTCAGGAGCAGGGCCAGGTAGAGGGTGATCTTCCCGGTCTGATATATCCACGAGGAAAAGGGGAGTTTGCGGTAAATGATCAACAGCCCGATGGAAAGGATCTGGAAGAAGGTCTTGCTTTTGGCCACCAGGGATACCTTGAATCCTCCCTCATGGACGAAGTAATAGAATCGAAAGGCGGTAATCAGGATTTCTCGGAGAATAATGATGGCGGCCACCCAGGTTTCCACCCGGCCCAGCGATACCAGGGCGATCAGGGCGCCGGATACCAGGAGTTTGTCGGCCAGGGGGTCCAGAAATTCCCCCATTTTGCTGACCTGGTTGTAGCGCCGGGCCACGTAGCCGTCAAAGAAATCGGTAATGCTGGCCAGGATGAACAACAGGAAAGCCACCAGTTCCCCGTTGGGGAATTTGGTCAGCAGGATGGCAATAAAGACGGGGACCAGGATGATTCGGGTGATGGTGATAATGTTGGCAGCGGTCATGATACGGTTTTATTTTATGATTTTTTCCCCCAAAAAACAATAGCGGAAGATTCCTTTTTTATCGGGAAGAGGGGAAACGCCTGGTTCTTTCAGCCCAGCCAGCCCTGCTCACGGTACCAGGCAACGGTTTTGCGCAGGTGACCCGAAAAGGTGTCGCTCTCCTGAAATCCCAGTATATCACGGGCCCGCCCGGAGTCGATGGGTTTCCCCCGCAGGAAGAAGGCCAGCTTGGCCCGGCTCAGGGGAGCCTCTCGTTTGATTGCTCCAAATCCCTTCTCCAGGACACAGGCCAGGGGATAAACAGCGGCAATCGGCAGGCGCAGAAAGATCCCCTTTTTCCCCAGTGCCCGGGCGATCGTCCGGCACATCCGGTTGATGGAGAGGGAGGTTCCCCCCAGGTTGAATATCTCTCCGCTGGGCGCGCGGGCGGCAGAGAGCCAGGTTCCCGCAATCAGGTCGGAGATGTGAATGGGGGAATGCATTTTATGGCCGCGGCCGGCGATGAAGAACCATCCGGAATTGATCTGGCGGATCAGTTTGAGGGTTCGGCGGTCTCCCTCCCCGAAGATCCAGCCCGGACGAATCACGGTCAGATTGACCTGATCCCGGAACCCCAGGACCGCCTGTTCTCCCTGCATTTTGGTGCGTTCGTAAATATCAACCGGATTCAGGGGCGCGGATTCCGGCAACGGTTCGGTACCGGGATTTTTCCCGTAAACCCCGGCGGAAGAGAAATGTACCACTTTTTCCACGCCGGCCCGCCGGGCTTCTTCCATCAGTATCCGGGAACCTTCCACATTGATATGGTAAAAAGCTTTATCCGACAGCAGTTTCATTCCCAGGGCGCTGGCCAGGTGAAAGACCAGGTCGGTTCCTTCTACCAGTTCTCTCACAGTTTGAAACTGGGTCACCGATCCTTTTAATATCTCGACTCCCGGTCCAAAATCCCTCTCGCTCCGGTGCACCAGTACCCGTACCCGGTGTCCCCGGCTGCGCAGAAATGATACCAGGTGGCCGCCGACAAATCCGCTGGCCCCGGTAACGGCAATTGATCTTGTTTCCGTCATGGTTTTTTCCTTTTCCCGATTGATTCATTATACACCAGCCGTAAATAAAATCCGAAACCCGAAGCCCGAAATCCGAGACAAATCCCAATGACGGAAATACGAAATGAGAAACCCCGTTCCATATAGGTTATTAAAGGAGCCACGGTAACCTGAAATGTTGCTATTGTGATCGTTTGTTTACCGTAAGTCTGAATGAACCCGATAATCCGGTTTCCCTCAACGCTTTTTACCTGATTTCTGTCTCCGGACTCTTTTTGAATTCCGGCTTTGGCAGGGTGCGGATCATTCGGTCGGTACAATTATATTTTCATTCTTCAATCAGGAATCACAGTCTCCTGCTTTCAAAATTATTGCATTTCGGGATTATGATGGTGCAGAGTGTGAGATATCGTTCCTATTGTGTAATCCCAGGATTACCGCTGACAAAACAGCCGATATAAATCCCGGCTGTGGATTGCGCTAAGATCATGCCAAGATATCAGCTGTATTGGGATTCCAAACCACATCGAACAATATATAGACAAAAAGTCCGGGGGCGATAGGGTGATGACTGATTTTTCATTTGGAATCTGTAATTTGCAATGGTGGATCTCAACCCTTTAACACTTTACCCCGTTAACCCTTTAACAAGCCTCTATTTTCAACCCAACACCCAAAACCTACTTCCCCCACTCCCCTTCCAGGTGCTGGAGTAATACCCCCATCAATTCCCCCCCAAGCAGGCACAGGCGGATGTGCTTCAGACGGGATTGGGGGCGGGCGCCAAAGAACTCCTCTACCGCCCTCCGATAGGCCCGGGCGCAGATATCGTGGGGTACTGAAAAAATTCCCGAACTGACCGCCGGAAAGGATAGGGATTCCCATCCTTTCTGCTCGGCCAGCTCAAAGGCGGACCGCAGGGCGGAGACCAGTTTTTCCTCTTCCCGGCCTTCTCCCTGGCGGGGCCCCACGGTATGAATCACCCCCTTGAAGGGCAGTTGACCGGCGGTGGTGGCCACACTCGCCCCCACCGGTATCGGGCCATCGGTATCCACGATTTCCTTTCCCTCCCGTACGAGTTCTTCCCCCGCCGCCCGGGCGATGGCCGCCGCCACGCCTCCCCCGTGGGCCAGCATCCCGTTGGCCGCGTTGACGATCCCATCCGTTTGTTCCGTCAAAAGGTTGCCCTCGATGATTTCAAACCGGCGGTGGTGGCCAAAATCCCGAAAATATCTTACTTCACTGACCATTGGTTACCCTCCACTGTAATTGTACCTGCCGGGGGTAGAAAATCAACCGAATCACGGGCAACCAGGAGCTTCCTGAACGGATTGCATTGACCCTTTGGTTGTGATACCATCAACACAACAGAGTTTTGCCATGCCGGAGTATCCCTTTATAATCGGGGAGGGTGGAGAACAGCGGAAGCTTGTCAAAAATTTGGCATTCATCGAATGTGGTAAATACAACTGGATTTTATCGTATTTTTAAGACCTGAAGGATCGGACGAGATGTATCTGCCGGTACGATCTCTTCGACCGGTAAAAAGATTGATTCCCAGGAGAAGGGGCCATTTGCCCAATGCCTGATTTGAAAAGACACTGGCATCGGATTGCCCGGCACCAGGGACTGAAAAACACAGGTTACCTGACCGTTGGACAAGCCATTTCTCAAGGCATTTCTCTGGTCGGGGCCTTCTATATTCCAAGATTGCTGGGTCCTGAGCAGTACGGGATCTATCAAAGTGCCCTGGCCTATGTGGCCCTTTTCACCATATTTACGATGACTGGTTTAAGTCGGGTCATGACCCGGGAATGCGCCCAGCGGATCAAGGAATCCAGAAAAATCATCGAATCGCTGGTGGGGCTGGCAAATTTCTTTTCCCTGACGGCTACCCTGCTTTCCATTGGGCTGGTGTTTTTGATTGGTTATGACCATGTTCTTCAGATATACATTGTGATTTTCAGTTTTTCCCTGCTTTTTAAGGGGCTGGGGGTTTCGATCAACAGCATTTTTGAATCTCACGAAGACTTTAAAAACCTCGCCCTGATTCTCTGCCTGCAGAACTCACTTCTGGTAATTGGCAGTATCATCATTATCAAGATAGGATACGGGGTGATGACCCTGATCCTTTTTCGACTTGTTCTAGAGTTGGCCATGCTGCTTTTTAAATACCGGATTTCCCGCCGACATCTGATATTCAATCCCTGGACCGGGGTCAAGATCATTAAAAAGTACATTCGACCCGGGATTAATTTCAGCCTGTTGGGATTTATGAATTTTTTAAGCGGGCGTGTGGATCTGGTGATGCTTTCCCTGCTGGCAACCCCTAAGCAGGTGGGCATTTATGCCCTTGCTTATCGGATTGTCCAGAAGGGGTTGATCATGAGACGGTCCATTGCGCAGGGATTTTTTCCCCGTTATGCCAAAAAATTCAAAGAGGGGGGAATAAAAACCAGGATGCTTTGGCGGCACACTTTATTCATTCTGATCCCATCGCTGCTGGTAATTATTCTGACACTGCTCGGTTCGGAATATGTGATTGTCAACATTGTAGGTACCGCTTACAGCGACAGTGTGGCGATTATCAACCTTCTGGTTGTTTTTCTGATCCTGCGCTATCTTTGTCTACCCTGGGCACTGTACCTGCAGACCGGGGGTCATGAAAGGCTTCTGGTTTATGCCGGAGCTCTGGCGGGATTGCTGAATATATCTCTGAATCTGATTTTCTTTAAATTGTACGGCGTTGTGGGGATAGCCTATTCAACCCTGGTGGTTGAGGGTTTGCGTTTACTGGGGGTTTTGTTTCTGGTAAAAGCCCGCACCATCTCCGAACAGATATGAGGAAAACCATTTATTTGATTTCTGCCTGTGACCGGTTCAACTATGGTGATCTTCTTTTTAACCATATTCTCGAAGCTGCTTTACCGGTAAGTCTGAAAGCCGAGTACCGGATTGTACAGGTGGGTGTGTTGGGCAGGAAAATGAGCGCTTACGGGGGGCATGACAGTATCGGACTCAACCGGTTGTACCGTCAGATTCAAGACCATGATGTCATGATATTTGCCGGGGGGGGATTACTGGGTCACCACTGGGATGCGATGTTGATACAGTACGGTTACGGAATTCTGCTGCGAGGTACGCGGAAAGTGATCGGCCACCGGCGTTTTGAAAATTTGCTAAGAAGATTTTTTTTCCGGGATTTGCCGGAGTATCCCTTCATCCACAGTCGAACCGGGTTAACTAAGAAAGTATCAATTATTTACAATTCTGTGGGTGGGGGCGCTCTCCAGGGAATGTCACCGAAGGAACTGAATCGAATCAAGATGAGACTGACCGATTCGGATTATCTTTCTGTCCGCGATAATCATATTTTCAAACTGCTTGAAACAGGGGATAATTCCCCTGCCCTGTCTCCGGATTCAGCGATTCTTTTGAAAGAGATTTTCCCTCTGAGGCAGGTGAGGAAGAAGATGTCTGATCGGGGTAGAAAGATCATTGATAGTATCCCGTATATTCTCCTCCACTGTAACGTAAGGGTGGCAGTAAAACACATGAAACGAATTCAGGAGCTGATCCAAGTACTAACAACGACTTATGACTACCGGATTCTGCTGCTTCCGGTGAACTATATTCAAAATCGGGATCTAGCAGGTTTAAAGAGGATTTCGAGGGGTGGTCTGAATGGAGAGGTGTTGCAAGGCTACAGGAACATCTTTGATATCTGTGGTCTGATCGGACATGCCAGATTGGTACTGGCCACCAGTCTGCATGTCAATATTACAGCCGCTTCCTATGGGGTGCCCCACCTGGGTTTGACCAGAGAAATCAAAAAGGTAAACGCATATTTTGAGACCTGGTACAACGGTCTGGTACACGACAGCTACCATCCTGACCGCCTCCCCCCGGCTATTGCCCAGGCACTGGCGGATACTGGAATACTCGGGAAAAACACAAATCGGTTATGTCGAATGGCCAGAAATAATTTGGCTGCCATTTTTAGGCGAATTGCGGTGATAAGCTGAGAAATGATAAATTTCGATATCCTTCTGCCGGTTTACCGACCGGTTCCAGGATACCTGGACCGGGCGGTGAAGAGTATAACTGATCAGTCTTACGGGAAATGGCGGTTGTATATTGTCGATGATAATTCCCCGGATGATAGTTACAAATGGATTAAGAGTCGATTTGCCGATTATCCAAAAATATATACTGAATCCCTGGCAAAAAACCGCCGGGCAGCGGTTGCCAGGAATCTCGGGGCGGCCCGAGGCAGGGGGGCTGTTATCACCTTTATTGATCAGGATGATTTCTGGCACCGGAACAAACTCCGGATATATGCGCAGTTTTTTTCCTGTCAACCGGAAATTCAGGTAGTCCATTCGGATATTGAATGGGTAGATGCAAAGGGGGAAAAAATCCCGGGGAAGGCGGAACAGGAAAATGCGATCCGGCGGAAAATTCCCTATTCGGAATACAAGGGGCGGAGACTGGCAAAGGAACTTTTCAGGTACTACAGCGTCCGAATCGGGACCCTGGCGGTACAGAGGAGGGCCTGGGAAAAGGTGAAAGGGTATGATTCCAAACTCTTTGGGGGGGAGGACCAAGATCTGGTCCTGCGGTTGGCAGCCCGTTTTAAAATGGCCCACATTCCCCGGGGCCTGACCTTTCGCCGGCACCATGATCAGCAGGTCACCCGGCAGTATCATAAGAGAAGAGAGTGGGGGAAATTGAGGTTTTACCTGAAAACCATACTGAAATTCCCCGAGCTTTGGAAATCTGCTCTGGGGAAAATCGGCAGCTCTCTGAAACGCTTCCTTATCGCAAATGACAGCAAATAAAACATGTGGGTTTTTGGCTTATCTGAACCGATCCGGTTCTACACTCCTGGCCAGGTTGCTGAATGAATACCGGGATATTGCCGTGGGAATCGAGGGGCTGGAACCACGGTTCCTCCACCATGAGCCGGAGCGATTTCGCTTGCGGGATCCCGATGAACTGGATTGCTGGCTGAACCGGGTATATCAGGATGACCGGAAATTCCGGTACTGGGGGATCGATCGCAACCGGTTGCAAAAAAGCCTGCTGAAGACCGGCTTTCCCATATCCTTCCATGAATTCCTCAGGGCCTGCCTGGAACTTTATTTCCGTAATGATCCGGCCAGGGTTTTGATTCATAAAGCCGGGCGGCATTTTCATAACCTGAAGAAATCGCAGAAGGTTTTTCCCGGGTGGAAATACGTGTATATTGATCGGGATCCCAGGGGTATTTTCAATTCCCAGAAAAAATCTCTTGACAGTGTTACCCGC
>Ga0180434_10009000_pt1 | contig 10927 bp, 9 predicted proteins | sample SS_ome_7_FD_132453 | JGI IMG/M metagenome (GOLD analysis project Ga0180434, IMG submission 132453) | Hypersaline lake sediment archaeal communities from the Salton Sea, California, USA - SS_1_D_2 metaG | ecosystem: Environmental > Aquatic > Non-marine Saline and Alkaline > Hypersaline > Sediment... | reverse complement strand
CCCCGGCAAGCGAATCACGCATCGATTGGCGCAGCTGATCTACGACTTGTGCAAGGTTATGACCGTCGAGGACGTGGCCCGCCATTTCGATTTGGACCCCAAGACCGTCAAAGCCGTTGATCAGCACTTTCTTCAACAGGAGTATGGCCAAACCGATGTTCAAGGGCTGCGTCTGATAGCGATTGACGAGGTCGCCGTCCGCAAAGGCCATCATTACATGACCGTTGTGCTGGACTACGAAACGGGCCGAGTGGTTTGGATGGGCCAAGGCCGAAACACCTCTGTCAACACATCCTTCGCTGAATCTACCGAAAACGTCGAATCCGCGGGAACTGCTGAATCCATTGGAAACCGAACCGCATCTGTCGTAACCTCTGCCATGGGGCGTATCCTCCTTCGTTACAAGGAATTGGGTATCGTTAATCAACACCCAGGATACGCCGCCCATTTCTCTACGCCATCCACAACTTTTGGTTATATCTCGCCCTGCCAGTTGATCGAGAGGTAATTATGGGACCGGACAAGAAGGAACGAGTCGATTGCGACCACCTTAGAGCGGGTGTGTTTTACATCAACATTGGTACAGAGAAATGCTGCTTTTTTCTGCCCCTGTCACTCTTTCTCTGTTCGCGAATGAAGAAATTTCCTTTGCTTTACTACGCCGTTGAGGAAGCTCTAAAGTGTAGCCAGCTAGGCTATTATTCGCTAGGTGTCCTTGCGCTGTCGCAACTCCTCAACACGATGAAGATAAGCACACCCGATGCTCGCCATAAGGTTGCCCATGAGTTACTGAAGCATCAGCCTACAAAAGGTGACTTCGATCGGATTGTTCAGCAGGTCAAGGAAGCTGCTAAATCGCTCCAGAACAAGGAACAAGAGAAAGAGAAAAATCCAGCCGCCTATGAGCAAAAGCTACAGGAGAAATGGGCCGAATTGATGAACTCTTTGCTACCCCAAAGCGCCGAATTTTCTCCGAAGAGATTGTCAAGATGCTTCTCCGGACTAATCAAGGGACTTAAAACCCGGACAAAGTAGCTTGTAATACTGTTAAATCTGCGGAAGCTTGCAACACGACAGATCACGAAACACGCATCAAATGGATACAAGCACCTGCGCTTTCGACGCGGTGCCCAGAAACGTTCCGCCGACCACCTCTGCACACACAAAAGCGAGATGGCGCTAAAACGTCGCGTTAACGGGTGAGGCAATCGTCATTCGACAACTACTTGTCGGACTCCTCGTCGCCCTTTTCCTTTTTCTTCTTGAGGTACTTAGCCAGATCGCTGGTTGCCTTCTTGACCATGTCATCGATACCGGTATGCACGGGTGACTCGGTGATGGCTTCAACATAGAGCTTGCCAACTTGCGCCCCGCTTTCCGCATCGACAAGCGTCACGAGAAAATCGAGCCGCCCTTCGCCCAGCAAGCCCTTTTTCTTATAGAACCGGACAGCGATATCAGCGCGAAGGATCTTGGGCCCACCCCTGAACTGATCGCCGCTCTCTTCCGCGAGTTTCCTCGGTGCGATCTCTTGAATCTGGGAACTCATCTCCGGTGGGCAAAGCGGCCCAATGTCCGTACTCACATGCCCCAGCTTCAGGGTGTTGTAGGGAGCGAGTCGACCGGCACCGACATCTTCAATGGCGTAGACTTCCGCATCGACACCTTTGACCACTTGGACGCCTGTTGACACTGCCATTGAGCAGCCAGTAGACATTCCAACAACGATAACCAAACCAAAAAGGGAAATGGATCGCATCGTCGGCTCCTTGTTCTTTGAGAGGGGTTAGATTCTTATACCGAGATTTTTTTGCGTTTTGTGCGTCTCTTTTTCGACCGGCAAAACGCTTGGGTTACGAACCACAAAAAGGCGGTTCGTCTTAGGACTCCAGATGGGATTGTAGCCCGCTCGTTCGTCGGGTCAATTAATTCGTACCGTTGGCGTCTGACCGCAGGCTCGTTTCTTCCGGCCCATCCTTGACCCGTTCGAACCGGCGACGGATCTGTTGGATCAGTTGAGCCGGCTCGGTCAATTCGGATGCGTTGAGGAACAGCCCGGGAGTCTCACGCTTAAACAGGAAGTGGCTCACGAGCCCAATGTGTTCACTGATCTTCGCGCGGTCGCCAGCAGCGGAAAAGTGTGCCGTCGCATCGTCTCGGGAACGAACCTCGGCTATCCATTCTTCAGCAACCCGATCGATCTCCCGTAGACGAACCGTTTGCCCCGTGCGGATGTGGCCTGCCTGCACGAAAAAGGGTTTGATTCGTGTGGTCCCACCGCCACGATGCACGATCAAATAATCGAAATGTTCCAAAGGCTGAACGAGACGATACGCTTTGTGGTGTTTGAGCTCGCGGACAACTTCCAATCGTCGCTTCAGCACGCTGGCGCGTTCGAATGCCTGCGCTTGGGCCGCAGCATACATTTGGGCGGTCCATTGCTCGCACACCTTATCCTGCTGACCACTGGCAAAAGCGAGCGATTGCCCCAGCATATCCCGGTACTGTGACATTGGTATCGAGCCGTTACAGGGCGCGGGGCATCGGCCCATCTCAAAATAAGCACATGTCTGGCCGTGGGGCGTTTGTTCGAGGATGGAATAATACCGACAAAGATCGAAAGCATCTTCCAATGACTGAATGAATCGCGTCGCATCCGCCTGCGTCGCAAAAGGACCCAGGTCAACGCCTGGAGGAGAACGCAACAACTTGCCGGCCATAAAACGCGGCACAGCCGCCGACGGATCGACGTGGACGAACCACGCCGGCCCGAACGCGACATTTTCGAGGTAATCATTGGGCATCAATACCTTGGCGATGCGATAGTAGTCCCACGTCATCTCAAACATCGAGTAGGCCGATCGCCACCGAATCCTGCGTACGATCTGGGCAAGATCAGGCTTACGGTTGGCAACGGTGTCGGTCGACTCGGGTTCCGTGGTCGGCTTTTCGGGTTGCGCTTGTTGCGGGCTGAGACGTAGACGTAACGCGCGACGCAGGTTACCTGCCGATGCCAACTGGATGAACCGATCCGCCTCGTCGGTCAGCCAATAGACCCCACCGGTCGCGGGAAGCTGGTGATACCATGCCTTGGGCTGTTTTTCGGCGAGTGGCTCATGCTCCTCGGAAGCATCGTGGACCGGTGCTCGGGGCTCATCCGCTGCCGAATCCAACCCGTAGTCGATCGCGTGCTGGAAGAAGTCCTCGCGTTCCACACCGTGAGTCTAAGTCAAACACCCCCAGCTTCACAATCCTACCTCAAGCCAGCGCGGCGACATAGAAGATCTTGTTCCTCATCTGCTGGAAAACGATCGGTATTTCCGCGTATCATTTTGCCAAACGACCCACGCTTGGGTTCGAACCACGAAAAGGGATGACCAGGAATCATCACAAAGGGAACCAGCATGGCCGATATGCTTGTCAAGTTGTACGACCTGAAAAACGATTGGAGTTTTGTGGCCGAACAGGAAGCAAATGATATCATCATCCGAAAACCGGTCGGTGGTGAAGGCCGACGAGTGGTCAATTGGGTCCTTGAAGCGTTTGGTGAATCCTGGGCAAGTCAGGCAAATATCGCTGTTTCCCAACTGCCGATGAGTTGTTTTGTCGCCATTCACGATCATAGCCCTGTTGGATTCGCGTGCTATGATGCGACGGCACTGGGCTTCTTTGGACCGATGGGGCTGGGAGAAGCATATCGAGGCAAAGGGGCCGGCAAAGCCTTACTGTTGGCATGCCTGCTTGACATGAAGCTTAAAGGGTATGGATACGCGATCATCGGAGGCGCGGGGCCTTCCGAATTCTACCGCAAGACCGTGGGTGCCACGGAGATTCCCGACTCATTCCCCGGCATCTACCGAACCACTCGTGAAGAGCTCGGATGAATCTCTGAAAAAGCGAGTCAAAATCGATACAGGTGCCGTCTACTCCTGCTAACCCGCATTTTTCAGGTTCATCCGACTTGAGCACCTCAAGCTTGCAGTTGCCCTAAGCCCTCACACCGGAACTTCTATGCGTTTTGCGCGCATCTTTCCGACCGGCAAACCGCTTGGGTTGCGGACCACAAAAAGACGGTCCGCCTTAGGGAGGAAGAACGGCGGAGTGCTTACTTTCGCCCTCCAAGATGGAAGGTTCCCAACTTGCCACCGCCGCCCATCGACAATAGAGTCTTACTTTGAGGCTTCCTTGCGTTTTGCGCGCATCTGTTCGAATCGCACAACGCTTGGGTTGCGGGCACAAGGCGGTCCGCCTTAGGCTGTATATAGCTCATCATGAGGACACGAACGACATGACTGACAACCAGCACGAACAAAAACTGTCGAGCGACAACCGGCCCAAGTCGATCTGGGACAATGATTTGCCTGCCGGTGATTGTCCACCGATGCCAAGATGGCCCATGACCGCATCCATTGTCGCCTATGGCCTTTGGATGGTCTTTCTCTTGAGCATGATGATTCTTCGGCTCAAAGAGACAAGTTGAGCCCAATCGCGTCTCCACTGCTGATCTGAGGCGGACTGGTCTCTGGGCCAGCAACCGACACGACGGGAACCTTGCGACAACCCTACAGCCAACGTGTATGCCATTCACGCCCAGTCTCAATATAGATAGAGTCAAATGACTCAAATCGCACCACCTACCCTCGACACCACCATCTACGAACGAAATTTGGCTGCGCTGCGAAAGGCTGATCCCACACTGGCGGATCGCTTGGTCAAAGCGACGGACAAGATTATGTCGCCGACTCAAGCCGTTACGCGGGACGGAAAGCTGAGTTTCCAAACCGTCCAGCCTGATGGCATGGCTCACTGGTTGGGGCGAACGTCGATTCCCTCCGTTCGCGCCCCTGCCCTGCTCGCCAACTTTGAAGCGGGCGAAGCCAATGTCTTGCTACCTGGGATTCGTGAAGGAACCGAAACGTACCTGTTGACCCGACAGCTCAGCCGCCATCGGGCTGTTTTTGTATGGGAGCAGCAAACAACCCCGATTGGCTTGGTCCTCAGGCTCCACGATCTGGCGGATGCCATCACCGACGAAAGGGTGGTGTTCATCGTCTGCAGCTTGGATGAACTGACAGGAACGCTGGTGGACTGGTTGAATCAGCACCCCGGCCACCTATGTCCGGACCGGATCATGATGTGGCCTTGGCAGCAACCGGGTGACCTGGTTGCTTGTCGATCAGCCATCCAGGCCGCCTACACCCGAATCGAGGAACGCCGAAATCAGGTGCTGGGCGAACAACGCGCGCAGCTGGCCTCACTCGTCCGTTCGATCGACACCATTTCTGCAGCCGCGGGCCCAACGCCAAGCGGTACGGCTCCAAGCTTGGCGATGTTGTCGCTCCATGCCCGAGACGACGTGTGGAGGTTGTGCAGCGGTTTCGCGCAGGCTGCCCGTGGCTTGGGTTGGCGGCTCGCGAGCACGGGCGTCCAAAAACCAGGGGATGTCCACCCTCTCGCTCGGTTGAGTCAGCTTGCCGTTCAGTCCGAAGGCGGAACAGACTGTGCGTTGCTGTTGGAGATAACGCGCCATGACGTACGTGACATTTGGCCTGCCAATGGTCCTGTCGTCAGCTGGTTTGGCCCGTTGGGGAGAATCGATCCCACACTCCCGGCACGCCTTGGCAAGCATGATCCGTTGGTCGTCACCAGCAGCCAACTTGCAGAACGCGCCATCGAAGCCGGCGTTGAACCGTCGCGGGTCTCCGTTTGCCCATTACCTTGTTTGGCAACGGCTGCTACGAACACAGAAATCGCCGATTCGTCGGTTGATGCTACTCCGCCCGATACGGATGGTCGGCCCATAGATGTCGCCGTGGTCGCCAACCTTGCCCCGACGGATCCGGAAAGTCACGGACACCGATTGCCAACGCACATGAGGGTATGGAATACGGCCATCGATTTACTGAAGGCGCGGATCGATGCCTTCACAGAAAATCAGATCGAGCCCCTTCTAGCACGGGCGGAGGAGAAGGTGGGCTCGCGGATTGAGGATGCAGCCCCGCGTCGAGCGATGGTCCATTCGCTGGGAACCTCCGTCGCGAATACGCTGCTTTGGCGAGCAATCGTACAAACCCTTGTGAAAAATGACATTAGCGTAGCTATTCGCGGCCATGGCTGGTCAGCGGTTCCGGACGTGGATTGGGATGGGCCGGCGGGTTCGCTTGCCGACCGGGAGGCGTTTTTTCGGCGGGCCAAGATCGTTGTACATGCCGACGTGACGGGCACCGTTTCGCTCGACACGCTTTTGGCGGCCGGCGCGGGGGCCGTATTGCTCGCACGCCGGCATCCTGAGGACGATCGGACCGGCGGGTTGGTGACATTATTAGCGTTGCAACAAGAAATGGTTGGGTTTCGGACAGTCCGCGAGCTGGTGGCTCACGTGCGTTGGTTGCTGGAAAAACCTGCTGACGCAAAAAAAATCGCCGACCGGGCTCGCCGCCGTTGTCTGTCCGAACACTCGCCTGAGTGCCGATTAAGGGCGTTATGGGCAGTTGCAACCTCTTTTTTCACGGCTCACCCAGGCTAACCTAAGCCCCTTGTCGCCAGAAACTTCGCCCAATTTCATGGTCCGGTAAAGTTTTTGCTCAGTACCGACCGATAAAATTGCCATATTGGCGTGAGCGAGAGCGGTCCACGGCGCGATGGGCGCCAGGTGGGTCGTCCATCTCGGCTTGTTTAGAAGGTTGCGACCATTATGAGAACGATCGCCATCGCCAATCAAAAAGGCGGATGCGGGAAAACGACGGTCAGTATCAACCTGGCGGCTTGCCTCGCTCGAGAGGGCCGACGGACGCTTCTTGTGGACATGGATCCACAAGGGCACTGTGCGCTGGGGCTGGCGGTACCCGAAGACCAAGTCGAAATCAGCGTGTTCGATGTTCTGGCGAGCGGTCGCAATGGCGACCGTATCGACATCACACGCAGCATCTGGCAAATCACGGCCAATTTCGACCTCGTGCCAGCTACCACGTGCCTCGCACAGCTTGAGTCGATGATGGCCAACAAGCCCGAGGGCGGCGATCTGCTCGCGGATGCCCTGTCTGAGGTGAGCGATAAGTACGACTTCGCGATTGTCGATTGTCCGCCGCACATCGGTTTGTTGACCTACAACGCCTTGCAGGCTGCCGGTGAGGTGGTCATACCGGTGGATACCGGCTATTTCTCGCTCCAGGGGCTCACCAAGCAACTGGATACGATCGAAACGCTTCGCCTCAAACGGGAACAGCCGCTTGAGGTCCGCGTGTTGGCGAACTTGTATGACGTCCGCACGAAACTGGGCCGGGAAATCCTGAACGAGCTGAAACGCAAGTTCGGGGCTGTCATGTGCCACACGTTCATCAACTTCAACACGAAGTTGCGGGAGGGCGCCAGTTTCGGTCAGCCCATTACGGAATACGATCCGGGCAGCATGGGCTTCCGTGACTTCGTCCGGTTGGCGCGTGAGCTGATTTCCGCCGGCGGGCCTGACATGGTGCCGACCACACTGCTGCGGCAAGCCGAGGTTCTCGAGGAGCGTGCCGAGAGGCTGCTTGCGACGACTCGACCGCTGTTCGATAAGAACGCCAAAGAGCAAGCGCCGGCCCAGCCGGCAACGCCGGAAGAGGTGCAGGCCAAGATCGAGAAGATCTACGGTGCCAACGCTACCGAAGAAGGTGTGTTGTTTGTCACTGAAGCTCCCGGCGCCAACCGTGTTTCGGTAGCTGGCGATTTCAATAACTGGTCGCCGGAAGCGACGCCCATGATTCCCGATGCTGAAGGTGAGGCTTTTCGTGCCCTGCTGCCATTGGCCCCCGGTCGTTATTGCTATCGGTACGTGGTCGATGGTCAATGGGAGAAGGATCCCCATAACGAACTCGTCGAGTCGAACCCGTTTGGCGATCTGAATTCCGTGGTCGAAGTAGTAGGGTAGCTCGACGGTCGTTCCTCAGCCTATCAATCCATAACACATTCTCGCAAATCACCGAGATGAGGTCGCTTTGCGCTTTGTGTCGTCGTTTTGATCGCGAAACACCTTTGCCAATAACGGGAATGGGTTATCCCAGCCGCTGCCCCCCCTCTTCAGTCGCGTTCGCATTTCCTGGTGTCGCTCTTTCAATACCTGCTATTGCCCCCTTTTGTGCTTGGTGTAGTGGGCCTCCGACTCTTTCGCAAGAACAACCGGCTACTCCATACCGCTTACCGAAAACCATGTTTGGGTGACATGGATTGTTGGCTTCGTTTTCGGGTGACGGTGGGCGATGTTTGGTGGCGGATGTTTTGTTAAATGTTTGTCGGGTGTGGTTTTATGAGTTGACGCATGGTCTGCTCGGTGGGTTCGTTTCGTCAGGGCATGTTTTTTGAAGCCGCGTGCTTCAACGGTGTCGGGTGCTGTGTTCTAGCATGCCCGACGAGCGGGCATGGCACCCGCGCCGGAGGGTGTGCTGCTGATCCCCATCCTGATTGTGGCGTACCACCGATCCTGGAAAAAGCTGACCCTTTCCGCTGTTGCCTTTTGCTTGGCGGTTTTGCCTTGGGTCGTCTTTTCGGTGTGGTACTACGGGACGCCGATTCCACACTCCGTGATTGCTAAGGCCTCCCCGCTTTATCCGCTTAGGCCGTTCGCAGCGGTTCTGCGTATGGTCAAACATCTTCATCCCGTTGGATTCCTCACGATTGGTGGCCTTACCATCGCGCTGGGTATCGCCCTGTTTCGTGATCTATCGCAGATGCGACAGAGGAGCCACATTTGGATGCCGGCTCTCTTTTTTTGGTCGCTGTTTACGCTGTATGCCATGACCAACCCGTTGTTGTTTCCGTGGTATTGGCCGGCCCTTCTCGTGCCGGCGTTCCTGGTCGTGGTTTGCGGGGCGGTGGCGCTGGGCGAAGTGTTCAAGTGGCTGCTGCGAAAACGATACAACAAGGAACCGGCCGAAAGGCTAAACATGGCAGCCAAAGTCTTGTTGGTGGTTCTGTTGGCGGCCTACACGTTATGCCCGCACTTGACGCTATCTGCCAAAGAGAGGGTAACCCATCACGAGAGGCTGCGAAGGTGGGATACCGTGAGGTGGCACGTTGGCTCAACGAGCATGCAGCAGAAACCGACCGGGTTGGCGCGCCGGAGATCGGGGCTTTGGGCTTTAGGTTTCGAGGTAAGATGCTGGACGGATGTGGCCTGGTGAGCCCTGAAGCGTTGCCATTTCTCCCGGTTCCACCCGACCAGCGTCTGGGCTCGGGATTCGGCGCGATGCCTCGGGGGCTCGTCAAGGCTGAACTGCCCGAATGGGTTGTTGCCATGCCCTGCTTCATCGAGCGAAGTTTGTTAACTACTTCCTGGTTTGGCCGCCATTACGAGTTGGTGAAACGAATCGGAATACCCCAGCAAGTCTGGCACAATAGCGAGATTCATCTCTACCGGCGGGCACGAAAAAGCGAAAGTCGACCCTTGTAATAGGGTGCTCAATTCTTCAAGTGTTCGGACTTGGGGAATCGAGCTTTTTGATCGTACTTCACTGGGAGGCCTTATTTCTTTTCCACGTACCCGGCCAACCGGTGCGACTCAGCCACGCATTCAACGCGGCAAACATTTCGTCGCGTCGCGCTGCGTGTTTCGGTTCGCCAATCAGATTGCGTGTTTCGCCCGGATCTTCTGTCAAGTGGTAAAGATACTCGTCGCTTTGGTGATAGCGGATATACTTCCAACCTTCGCCACGGACCATGAACGACCCCTTTGCCTTGGGCGATACGTCGCGCGTCCATTTGGGGTTGCGCGAAACGCGCTCAGAAAAAGAAAAACGACGCGCTTCGGCAGGGCTGCGGCATCCGGTCAGGAATGGGACCAAGCTTTGACCTTGTGCTTGATCTGGAATCGGCTGACCGGTCAGCTCCAACAGCGTGGGCATGAGATCCGTGAGGTCAACCGCAAGTTCGCACGTTTGCGGCTGAAACTGGCGCGGATAACGAATCAGCAGTGGAACGCGGGCAATCTCGTCATAGAAAGCGTTGGTACTTTTCCAAAACATGCCGTGCCCGCCGGCCATGTCACCATGATCGGCCGTAAAGACGATGATTGTATTATCCATCGCGCCACTGGCGTCCAGGGCAGCCAAGATGCGTCCCACTTGGTCATCCACCATCTTGACCATGGCGTAATACACCCGGAGAAACTCGCGGAGTGAGGCTTCACCTAAATCTGCCACCATGACTCGCGACCAGTTTTTTTCAAATCGTTCTTCGCGCGTATTGTAGTTCGCGGGCAATTTGATTTTGTCCGGATCGAAGCTTTCATAGTAGGGCGAGGGCACCACGTCTGGGTCATGCGGCGCATTGAACGAACACGTGACCATGAAGGGGTGATTCTGTTTGCCCAGCGCGGTAATACGTCGCGCGGTCAGCTCGCCCACGCGGATATCGTAAACTTGCTCGTGCGGCAACCGCAAACGCCCTATTTTGAAAACGAAATCCTGGTAGTATTCTTTGAAGCCGAAATTTACCCAACGCTCGCTCACGCTATTAGCCGCTGCCTGGAGACAGGGTGCCGTTGCCACGGGTAACGCCCAACTGTACCAGTCCATCCACTGGCGACGATCTGTTGCGCGGACCTTAGCAAAGACTTCATCCATCTCGGCGCGATAGGCGAAATCGGGGCAGAACATGTCCGGATAGTAAGACAACGGATCGCCGAACAGATGCCACTTGCCATAGTGGTGCGTGGCATAACCCGCGTCATGCAGGATTTTTTCCGTTGCGGTGTCGCTGACATGAATCCCCTCTTGCCGTGAGGTGTAAGGCGGTGCGCAATTCGCGACAACCCCATGCGTATGTGGATACATGCCGGTGATGATGGACGCGCGGGTGGGTGAGCAAAATGGCGTGGGACACACCGCCTGGTTGAAATGAACCCCCTCACGCGCAAGTCGATCGATGTTGGGCGTCGGAACCGGTCCACCAT
>Ga0180434_10008998_pt1 | contig 10931 bp, 6 predicted proteins | sample SS_ome_7_FD_132453 | JGI IMG/M metagenome (GOLD analysis project Ga0180434, IMG submission 132453) | Hypersaline lake sediment archaeal communities from the Salton Sea, California, USA - SS_1_D_2 metaG | ecosystem: Environmental > Aquatic > Non-marine Saline and Alkaline > Hypersaline > Sediment... | reverse complement strand
TACCGACGATTTGTGCCAGGGCAAATTGTCATGACTTGAGAGGGGAAGCAGGTCAATTTGCCCTGGCACAAATCGTCGGTATTCCCCCCTTATTCCGCCGACTTTGTCCTGGCTCCGTACACCGCGGGCCCCGGACGGCCACGCCGCCTATCCTCCTCCTGTTTTTCAAAAAAAACCGAGAAAACCTGTGTTCATGCCCTCCTCCGGAACATGGTGAGAGCAGAAGTCAACCTGACCGCGGCGTTCAGCCGGAAAGGTCAGGCCTGAAACCGGAGGAACCATCCGATGACCATGACCCAGTGTGCCAGGCAGCTGGCCCTGACCACTCCGCTCGGCGAGGACGTGCTTCTCCTCGAGTCCATGACCGGCAACGAGGAGCTGAGCCGGGGTTTCCGGTTCGAGCTGGATCTGCTGAGCGAGGACCGGAACATCGATTTCGACTCCATCGTGGGGGAGAACGTCACCATCATGGTGGAGCGCGCCGGGGGCGATTTCAGGACCTTCAGCGGAGCCGTGAACAACTTCGAGCATATGCCCTCTCACCATGACCTGGCCCGGTACCGGGCCACCGTGGTGCCCTGGCTCTGGTTCCTGACCCGCAGATCCACCTGCCGCATCTTCCAGAACAAAACCGTCCCCGAGATCCTCGGAGAGGTGTTCCGGGAGTACCTGTTTGCTGATTTCCAGGGTGTCCTCTACAACGATCACCGCACCCGGGACTACTGCGTGCAGTACCGGGAGACCGATTTCGACCTTGTCAACCGGCTGATGGAGGAGGAGGGGATCTACTACTTCTTCGAGCACCAGGGCGACAGGCACAAGCTGATCTTCACCGATTCGCCGGTGGCCCATGACTCCACGGACGGATACGAGAAGATCCCTTTTCAACAGGCAGAGATGGCTGACCGTGAAAACGAGACCATCCATTCCTGGCGGCTGAGGCGGAAGGTGCAGCCGAGCCGGTTCGCCCTCAAGGATTTCAACTTCCGCTTCCCCGGCAGGCCGATGGATGTCAAGGTGCAGGCCGAGTGCGGCCACGCCATGCCGGGTTTCGAGGTCTATGACTATCCCGGCGGGTATCAGGACTACATCAGGGGTGAATCCGAAGTGCGACTCCGCATGGAGGAATCGCAGGCCCGATCCGAGGTCGTCGACGGAGAATCCAGTGCGCGCGGAATCATGACCGGCCGGCTGTTCCAGCTGGTCGACTCCCCGCGGGAGGATCAGAACCGCGAGTACCTGGTCACCGCGGCCCGGTACAGCATCCGGTCGAGCGCGTATGGAACCGTGGAATCGATCGGCGCACAGGAGGATGCCACCTTCGACGTCTCCTTCGCGGCCATTCCCGCCCGGCAGCCCTTCCGGCCCCGCCGGATCACCCCCAGGCCCTGCATCCAGGGGCCGCAGACCGCCATCGTGGTGGGCAAGAAGGACGAGGAGATCTGGACCGACCCCCACGGCCGCGTCAAGGTGCAGTTCCACTGGGATCGGGAAGGCAAGGCCGACGAGAACAGCTCCTGCTGGGTCCGCGTGGCCCAGGCCTGGGCCGGCAAGGGGTGGGGGTCGATCCACATTCCCCGCATCGGCCAGGAGGTGGTCGTGGAGTTCCTGGAAGGGGATCCGGACCGTCCCCTCATCACCGGATCGGTGTACAACGGCAGCCATCACCCACCGTATCTTCTTCCGGCAGAAGCCACGATCTCCGGTGTGGTGACCCGGAGCACCAGAGGAGGCGAGGGATACAACGAGCTCACCTTCGAGGACCTGAAGGGAAAGGAGCGCATCTTCCTCCATGCGCAACGCGATCTCGACATGATCGTCGAGGCGGACCGGCGGGAGTGGGTTCTGGGCCGGCGGAGCCTCACCGTGGAAGAAGACAAGCTGGAGCACATTCTGAAGAACCGGCACGAGGAGGTGGACTTCAGCCACATGGAGCGGATCCACCGTGACCGGAACCTCGCGGTCGGGGGCAAGGAGGCCAAGAAGGTGGGGGGGAGCCTTTCCCTGCAGGTGGGAGGAGACGTCATCGAGAGCTTTTCCGCGGACCACTCCGAGGACTGCAGCGGCGAATACTCTCTCTCGGCCGGGAGTATCAACCTCGAGGCCACCACCAGGATCAAGCTCGTATGCGGGGGGTCCAGCATCGAGATCACCCCGGGCGGCATCCAGATCGAGACCGGTGGGAACGTGAAGGTGGAGGGATCGGTGGTACAGATCCAGACGGGAAACGCGATGTTCAAGGGAACCATCACGAGCCAGGAAGACATCACGGCCGAGAAGGTCATCGCCAGGGCGGGCGGCATCCATTGCTGCGGCGATGCCAGCATCCTGGGTTCGGTTCAGGCCGGCAAACAGGTGGTGACCCCGAGCGTGATCGCCGCCTCGTACTCGCCCGGAGCAGGGAACGTGATGTGATGAAGACAGCAGATCGAATCCAGCCGACCGAGGCCCTCGCCCGGCAGCTCCACCACGGAGACCCGCTGGTGCGGCAGGCTGCGGTCATGAACCTGGCCGAGGCCGGAAGAGCCGGCGTCAGTGGTCTCATCCGGGCACTGGCGGGCACGTTCCCGCTGGAGATCCGGGTCCAGTCCGCAGCGGCCCTGGGCCGTATCGGGCCGGAGGCCGAGTGCGCGGTGGAGCCCCTTTGCGGGTGCCTGTGCGAGCAGGATGATTCCCTGCGGTGGCACGCAGCCTTCGCCCTGGGCCGGATCGGGGTGTGCGCGGTCACATCGCTGCTGCGGGTGCTGTCGGCAACCCGGGACCCTGAGGTCCTGCGGGCCTGCACCGATGCCCTGGGAAGGATCGGCCCGGCAGCGGTGCGGGCGGTCACGGTGCTGAAGGGGCTGGTGAAGAGCGGCCGCCCGCCGGTACAGCACATGGCCGGCGTCTCGGCCCTGGCGCGCATCACCGGGAAGATGCGCCCTGCCCTGCGGTGCATGGTGAAGCTGCTCGCCCATCCGGAGGAAGAGGTGCGCAGGGAAGCCCTGGAGCGGATCGGCGAGGTTCGCAGCGCAGCACAGGCCGTGCAGAAAAAAGTGAAGCCTTTTCTGAAGGACCCTGCGGCATCGGTGCGGGCCGAGGCGGCATTGACGCTGGTGAAGATCGAGGCCGAGCCCGGTGTGACCGTGGAAGCGGTGGCTCCCCTGCTCCAGGACGGCGATCCCGGGGTGCGGGCGAGTGCGGCCATGGCCCTGCACGCCCTTGCCCATGCGGCCGGTCCTGTCGTGGACGGCCTCCGGGCACTGCAGCAGGACGAGGTGAAGCACGTGGCCGTCATCGCGCGTGCGGCCGTGGAAGAGATCGAGAAGAACACGGAAACCGGAGGTGAGGAAGATGGCCAGGAAACCCGTTGATCCGGCACCGCCTGAAAAACCGGACACCTGTCAACCGGCTGCACCCGGGGTGAACGCCCCCCTGGAAAAGGAGGTGCGCGAGGAGGAATACAAGGGAGACGGGACCGAATCGAGCTGGATCGAGATCAGCCTGGTGGACGAGGCCGGAGATGCGGTTCCGGGGGAAGCGTACAGGATCGAGCTGGCAAACGGACAGTTCGCGCGGGGAACCCTGGATGAAAACGGGTACTCCCGTCACGAGGGCATCCCCCCGGGAGACTGCAGGATCACGTTCCCGCGCCTTGATGGCGCAGCCTGGGAGCCGCTCTAGAAAAGGAATGAATCATGGAAAAATACAGCGTCGGACCCGAGGACAGCATCCCGGGCATTGCCAGGGACCGGGGCTTCTTCTGGAAGACCCTGTGGGAACATCCGGAGAACGCCGAGCTCAAGGCGCTGCGCAAGGACCCCAACATGCTCGTGGCGGGTGACGAGGTCTTCGTGCCCGAGCCGGAGGAGAGATGGGAGTCGCGACCGACCGAGGCGCTGCACGCGTTCAGGAAGCTGGGCGATCCGGTCAAGTTCAGGCTCGTGCTGCGCCGGATGGGCAAGCCGCGCAAGGACGAGGACTACGTTCTGGTCATCGACGGCAAGCGGATCAAGGGAACGACCGACGGCGACGGGTTGCTGGAGTGCTTCATCCCGGGCAACGCCCGGTGCGGCACCCTCCTGCTGAACGAGGGGCAGGAGGAGCATGCGCTGCGCATCAGCCGCCTGGATCCGGTGGAGGGGCTGGGCGGTGTGCAGCAGCGACTGAACAACCTCGGTTTTTCCTGCGGCAGGGAGGACGGCGAGATGACGGCCGGGACCCGGCAGGCACTGAAGCGGTTCCAGGCGCACCACGGTCTCGAGGTCACCGGAGAGGCGGATCCCGCCACCGTGGACAGGATGAAAAGTTTTACCCCCTGAATACCCGTGTTCATGAACAAGGGTAATGAGTGAACCGAGAGGAATCCGATCATGAGTTTTCTGGATGATGCAATGGCGGTGGCGGACGGGCTTCTGGGAGGGGACGACGCCGCTTCCGCGAAGACCAGGGCCGAAACCCCCCCGGAGTTCACGCGGGGAAAGACCCTGAAACGGCCGGGCGAGGGGGGGGCGGTCGCTCCGCAGCTGGACAATACACTGGACCGGTCGCCCGTTGATTTCATCCATTTCGGCCGCATCCACGGCGATGATGGAGGGGACTTCGTCCACGAAGAGGTGAACGACCTCGCGGGGGAGGCAACGGTCGAGGCGGAGGCGGTGGGGCGTGGCGTGATGTTCCGCGCCGCCCTGGAGCGGGAGACGCTTCTCCTCCACGGATTCATGGAGTCGACCCGGGCCGTTCTCCAGGAGTACGCCGACGGCCAGGGGCCGCTCGGGAACGTGATGGGCGAGGCCATGGATCTGCTGGGGGGAGGCGGTGGAGAGGACGAGCCCCCGGGCGCCGCGGAGCTCGACCTGCACATGGCGGATGCGAGTGCGGCCGGAGGGCTGGCCAACCAGGAAGAGATCTCCTGGCTGGATCTACACACCGCCGGCCGGGACCTCCACCTGCACCGGGCGGACTACCTGCAGGTGTGCGCGGATTGCGAGAAGCACTTTGTCAAGAAGGACGGCGGTGGAGGCGGCGGTGGCGGCCTGGGAGGTCTGCTGCCCGAGATGCCGGGAGTCACCGGAGCCATGAAGACCGTCCAGGGCATTGTCTTCAAGGCCCTGGATATCTACCTCGCCATGTATCTCCTGCTGCGGCGGGAATATGAAGACGACATCGAGGAAGCGGCGTACGGCCTTTCCCTCCAGGCGATCGAGGAGACGTGGCGGCCGGTGTACGACATCTGGTTTCCGCAGCCTCACCTGCCCGAGACCGGCCCGGAACCGGGATACGAGGAGGACAGGAACTTCCTGGAGGAGGCCGTGGACGAGGCGAACAGGGCCGCCGAGGCGGTCACCGATACCCTGAACGAGGCAAGGGACGAGGTGCGGGGCTTTCTGGGATTCGAGGAAGATCCCCCGGATTGCAACGGCCGCGACGCCCTGGAAACCCTCTTTTCCACCTTCATGGAACAGGAGGAGAAGGTGCAGGCGCCGAGCGCAGCCGGCACCTTTCTCCGTGCCTTCAAGGAGGTGCTCGGCCTGGACGAGTTGCCCGGATTCGTGGAACATCTCATCCGTGAAATCACCGGTGTGAACATCGGCCTGCTCGGGCGCGTGTACACCGCCGTCATGCTGGGGCGCGGCCGGGTTCCCGTTGATGAAGCCTCCATGATCCGGGCCGGGCGGGAGGAGCTCGCCGACAAGATGATGGAGCTGGCCGGCCGGTTCATCCCGGGGCTGGGCATGCTGAACGAGCCCGGCCACTCGCTCCTGGCAGCCGACGGCATCGGAGACTTCGGCGGGGAGGAGATCTCCAACATGGGCTCGGGCCTCCTGGATGACCTTCTCGGGGAACAGATCGGCATGATCGCGGAGCTCTCCTCGGCCCGGCTGGCCTCGGACCTGGAGGCGGCCCGGAACGCGGCCGGAGAGAAGGGCATCACCATGGAGGTGCTCCTGGGCCAGCTGCCCAGAATGCTCACCCTGCAGTTCCGCAACACCTTCTTCCCCCTCGTGGACCTCCTCATGGAGAACGTCCTCGGTGCCGTGGGCGGAGTGGCTGCGCAGATCGCCTCGCCGGTGAAGGGCTTTCTGGGCGACATCCAGGGCGCCGCCAAAGGGGTGTACGACGATGCCATGGGGGTGTACGAGGACGCCATGGACATCAAGCAGAAGGCGGAGAACGTGCAAGAAAAGCTCGCCGAGGGCGTGGACCTCGCCGACGCGGTCAAGGACCCGGGCGGATTCGTGGACAGCCTCACGGGCGGGGCCGGGGCAGCCGGGCCCGGGGAGGCTGCGGAGGCTCCGCCGCCGCCCTTCCCGGGCAGCGATCGCATGGAGACGGGCAAGGGCCTCGCGGTCACCCTTGATGCGTATGAAACGGTGAAGACCCAGCAGGACGGGATGACGATCGTGACGTGAGAAGGACCTTCAACAATGACCGAAATGGAGGATCCGGCAATGGCAACGGACGCGATGGAACGGCGGCCAGCAATCCATTCCTGTCCATGGCCCTGTTTCATTCCTCTTGCACCAGGCCCATGGCCACCAGACGGCCCCGGAGCGGCCCGTTCCTGGGCGCTACCCGTTTCCCGTCCGGCTCACCGGGTTTCGCCCGCGCGTGGGACGTTCTGGTTCTCGGGAATCCACTGCCCGGGGGGGGCACCCACGGGGGGCACCCGCCCGGCTTTCACGTCCGCCAGGAACCGGTGAAGGGCAGGGCTTCCCAGCGCAATCGTGAAGTCGTGCTCATCCTGGAGAGACTGGAGGGCGATCCCCATGATCCGGCCGGACGCGTCAAGAACCGGTCCCCCGCTGCTCCCGCCGTAATTGGGGATCTGGATATTCAGCTGGTTCTCTTCCACGAGGCTGACGGCTCCCTGCACGAAAGAGGGATTCGCAGTGGTCCCCCCCTCGAAGGGACTCTCGCCCCCGGGATAGCTCCAGAGGTAGAGGCGCGCGCCTGGTCTGATGTCCCGGAACGACCGGTCCTGGACCAGCGGGATCGGCTGCGCATCCAGGGACCGGCGCAAGGGGATGGCGGCCAGGTCGGTTCCGATCGATTCCGGCCCGCGCCGCGCCAGGGGCATGCGCACGACCGGTGTATCGCCTCGCGTGCGAAAAGCGTTCTGGAAATCCCACACGAGTTTTCCGTCCACACCCCTTGCCAGCACCCGATTTCCGGGAAGCCAGAGGGCGATCTCGAAATCGATCTGTCGCACGAGACGCCGCTCCTGTTCCTCGAGCTTCGTGATCTCCACTCCCGGAACGCATGGATGACCCTGCAGGACCCGGATCCACGGAGCAGCCACGTGGCGTGCGGTCAGCACTGTTTTCGGTTCCACCAGGAACCCGGTTCCCTTGACCGTATGCCATTCGTTCAGGACGTCGTGGTTGTATCCAATATCCGGTGCCTGCAACCGGAACCGCGTACGGATGAACACCACCGCCTCCCGCACCTCGCGCACCGGAGCCGGCTGCATCAGCCCCCATCCGATCACCAGCAGGACAGCAACCACGACCAGGGCCACCGCGGCTCGCCAGACGGATTTCCTGGGCCGGGCGCGTCCAGTACCGTCGCGTTCCGCACTCCGAGCCCGGCGCGCGCGGGCCAGGGCCGCGTGTACCTCGGCCGTGGTCTGCGGCCGGCGGGTGGGGTCGGGATGCAGCATGCCGAGTACCAGGTGCTCCAGCGGCGCGGGCAGACCGGGCGTCCTGTCCAGGGTCGGCTCCGGGCCCGGCCGCTCCCCGGTCAGCACCTCGAAGAAGATGGCACCCAGCGTGTAGATGTCGCTCTGCGGCACGAGGCGGGCGTCGGGCCGGAGATCCGGATGGTGATCCAGAAGGTGGCGAAGCGACGGGCCCGGCCGATCGGTCTTCCGGTCCAGGAAGCGGGATCCGTGAAAGTTGACCCGGACGCCGCGCGCTCCGGTTGACCCTGGCTTCGTGCCCGTGACCAGGATGTCGTCGGTCACCAGGTAGGGCGCGCGGAACCCGGCCGCGTGAAGATCCTCCACCGCACGCAGAATCTCCTCCAGAAACCAGAGGGCCGTGCCGATCGGCTTGAAGTAACCGCGGCGCACGAGCACCGGGACCGGCTCGCCCTCCACCCACGCCTTGATCCGGTAGGCCTCGCCCTCCTCGCTAACCTCGAACCCGAGGACCCGGACCACCCGGTCGCCGGCAATCGACCGGAGCCCGGCCACGTCCGCCTCGAGCCGCCCGATCCGCTCGGGCTCGAGCGGGTCCAGGAAGCGCACCACGGCCACCACCTCGCCGGTCTCCCGGTGTGCGGCCCGGTACGTGGTGGTGTGCTCGCCCTCGTACACGATGCGTTCGAAGCGGTAGTCGCCCACGCCGGACGGACCGCCCGGCAGCGCCTCCCCGCAGTCCGGGCAGGTCCGGTCCGTTTCCGAGGTTCGTCGCTGGCATCGAGAGCAGGTCTGCATGGTGTCTGATTGTACTCGTCCTCGCCCGGAAACGCCAGCATCAGGTTGATCACGAAAAATCCGGGTCCGATCTCGAAATCTGCGTTCGCCCGGGCATTCGCCGGCCATTGTGGAAATGTACAAGGGAACGACAAGAAAGAGAATCCTCCCTCTTTTCTCCTCTCTTCCTGTCCCCCGGTCCACCACACCGGGGGGACTGTCTTTTGGAATCGGGGGTTGCAACCCACGGAGCCCGTCAGGAATCCGCAGGTCACATCTGCGAGGATCGGGCCCGGAGCCCTCACTGCATCTCTTTGCATGCATGAAACCACGCCCTCTGGACGTGGACCCGAAGAGGTTCTACCGATCCGGCGCGTTGACTTCCGGAGACGTTGCCGGCGGTCACGGAAATCCGAGAGGCCCGTTCTGAGCCCATAACCGTGCATTCGACCCCTTTCAACCGGTTGAAAGGGGTCGAATGCACGGTTATGGGCTCAGAACGGGCCTCTCGGATTTCACTCTTCTCACCTTTCCCGATGGCCTTCCGGTCCCCAAATAGCCGGTCACACGCTTCCCGCCCTCATCACGGCCGCACGATGGAATGTCCCCTCGGGCCAACCGCCATGCGGGTGGTCGTTGACTTCTCGATACACGGATGCGGGCCGAACCTGACCGAGGGCGTCGCACCAGATCCCTGCACCCCGCGGACAGGGTGTAATCCGTTCATCAATACCCGGGCCCCCCACAAGCTCTGCGCCAGGAGCCGATCGGATGCTACTCCTCCCGCACCTTTTCCCACACCTCGTCCATCAGGGCCCGGATGTCGCGCCAGGCCTTCTGTTCGGACGCGGGCAGCCGGACCAGCAGGTCGGGATCACGGAGCCTGATGAACACGGGATCGCGCCTCATTCCCCCGAGCAGCTTGCGAATGCGGGCCGGTTTATCGAGGCCCTTCTGGAGCCAGTCGCGCCAGCCGGTGAGGACCTCGCGCAGCCAGTCGCAAGCCTTCTTCCGCGATTCGACCCGGGACGGATCGTCGAGTCGGCCGTCCCCATCGAGTCCGGTCTTGACCAGGCCGCGCGCGCCGCGAAGACACCGCACTTCGCAATCGGAAACCCACTCGCCGGAAGGGTAAGACCAGTTTTTCCTCCGTGACCCAATCTCGTGTCCTCGCCGCAGCGCATGGAGCGCCTGGCCCAGGCGTCCCAGCGACCGTTGTCTGTGCCCCAGGTTGCTGTGGGCTTCGGCGTAGTCCGGCTCCAACCGGATCGCCTCCCGATATGCCGCGATAGCCTTGTTTTGCTGGCCCATGTCACGGAGAGCATTGCCGAGGTTGTAGTAGGCACCAACGTTGTCCGGCTCCAGCCGGATCGCCTCCCGATATGCCGCGATGGCCTCATCCAGCAGGCCCTTTTTCCGGAGGGCGATTCCGAAATTATGGTGAGTGGCGGCATCGTCCGGTCTGATTCGGATGGCCTCCCGATAAGCTGTAATGGCCTCGTCCAAGAGGCCTTTGTCATCGAGCACAATGCCGACGTTGTGGTACGCCTCGGCCAGATCCGGCTTCAGCCGGATCGCCTCGTGATACGCCGCGATGGCCTCGTCCAGAAGACCCTTCTTACGGAGGGTGTTCCCGAGGTTGTAATGAGCTACGGCCCAGTCAGGTGACAAGCGTATCGCCTCACGACACGTCGCGACGGCCTCGTCCAGAAAGCCTCTCTCAAAGAAGGCAAGGCCAAGTAGATGGTAGGCTCCCGCCCAATCCGGCTTAAGGCGAATCGCCTCGCGATACGCCGCGATAGCCTCGTCTAGCTGGCCGTTCTCAGCTAGAGCCTCGCCCAAGGAGGCGTGGTAGGCAGTCAAGCTGGGCTTCAGCCGGATCGCCTCACGGTACGCCGCGATGGCTCTATCGAGATCCACCTCCTGATATGCATGACCCGCGAAAAACCAGGCATCAGCCGATTCACCCCAACGCGTAGTCAACACGTGAGCGGTTTCCAATGCGGACTCTGGATCCCGACAACTTGCGGCTGCGGTTGCACGACAGAGGTAGTGAATCGCGCGCGGAGCGCTGGCGTAGAGAATGGCTCGGGTGTACCACGCCAATGCAGCTCGATGCGCCCCTTCTTCACCGCGCTCGCCCCGGCCCATCTCCTGTTGCCCTCGCAGGAAACACGAGAGCGCATCCTGCGGCTCGCCGATGCCGGCTTCCACCTTCGCGGCCTCATCGTTCATTCCCACTCTCCGCATCGCTCGTACCCGGATCCGCCGGAGTGCGGGGTGCTCACTACCAGGGCTTCGGTAGTCATCAAGAATCTTGATTGCGCGGTCCGGGTGCCCTTTGTCGTCGTAGGCGAGCGCCAGACCGCCCACGGCCTCGGGCGGCGGTCGGTCGGCTACCGCGATCGCCCGCTCGAAGGCAACACATGCGTCATCGAGATCCCCCTCTCCCAGCCGCAGGAACCCCATCCCCAGATGTTCGTCGATCTCCAGCTGGCGCCGAAGCTCAGCGGCCTTGCGGATTTCCTCGGCG
>Ga0180434_10008996_pt1 | contig 10931 bp, 11 predicted proteins | sample SS_ome_7_FD_132453 | JGI IMG/M metagenome (GOLD analysis project Ga0180434, IMG submission 132453) | Hypersaline lake sediment archaeal communities from the Salton Sea, California, USA - SS_1_D_2 metaG | ecosystem: Environmental > Aquatic > Non-marine Saline and Alkaline > Hypersaline >... | reverse complement strand
ATGATCTTCTCGACGTTGTGTGGGGATACGACGTTTATCCGACGACAAGAACCGTTGATAATTTTGTGGCCCGAATAAGAAAACAGATCGAGGAAAAGCCGTCGAAACCCGAATATATACAGAGCATTCGCAGCGCCGGGTACAAGTTTGTTACATAATTTTTACATTTTTTTAATATTTCCGTTACCCTTTCTTTCCGTTTGTGGGGTATACTTGTAGTGAAAATTGTCCTCCCCCGACAAGCTTGGCAGGGCGGGTGGAAAACCCGCTTTTTTCTCCGATAACCGGCAAGCCTTTTTATCGGCTTTATGCCGGCGCAAGTACGCCAAAGGCGCCAGGTGCCTTGAATGAATCGAATCAAGGTCTCTGGCGCCTTTAGTGTTGCGGGCCGGAATAACGAAAGCGTCTCTATAAGGCGATCCCCCTGAAGCCGCCTGCGAAACTCGCCCGCACCGAATGAGTGGTGTCCGGAATATCAAAATTCCGAAATACCCGCATTGATAGTGTAAAACATTCTGGGCACTTTTAATATGAAAGTTCTTTGAAGTGTAAATAAAATGGCATGCCATTAATGGCTGTTATACCTCTTGACAAATTCCCTCTTCTCCTATATATTATGATACCTGCATTGAAACAGCCTGTCGATAAAAGAAAGGAGGCCGCGTGGCAGACGGTAAGATACCCATAAGAAATATCATCCTCTTAGGACATTCCCATTCCGGAAAAACCCAGATTTCCGAGGCCCTTCTTTGCGCCGGCGGCGCAATAGCGAAAAGCGGGTCGGTTGACCAGGGAACATCCGTATCCGATTACAACGACGACGAAAAGGAGAGAAAAATATCCATAAATTCTTCGATGCTGCATATTACAACCGACGGCGTAAAAATTAATATAATCGATGCTCCGGGTTACGGCGATTTTACGGGGGAGGTCATAAGCGGCCTTCGCGCCGCCGATGGCGCCGTTATAGTGGTCAACGCCGCCGGCGGGCTTGAAATCGGTACGAATAGGGCGCTTAAACTTGTGGCGGCGAATAATATGCCGGCCGTTATTTTTATAAACAAGGTTGATAAGGAACACGCTGACTTTGCGAAGTGCATAACCGCCCTGAGAGAAAAGCTCGGGAAAAAATGCGCGCCGTTTGTGTACCCGGTAGGCGTGAGCGAATCCTTTAAAGATGTGGTCAATCTTGTCACTAAGGAAAAAATGGACGGGCTTTCGGAGGACGAAAAAAAAGAAGCTGAGAGCCTGGCTGAGACGCTGGTTGAAAACATTGCCGAATCAGACGATGCGCTTCTTGAGAAGTATCTGGATAAAGGCGAGCTTGCGAAGGACGAGGAAAAAAGCGCCCTCAAGAAAGCCGTTATCGAGGGAAGGCTTATTCCGGTCCTGGCCGGTTCCGCGGTAAAGGGGGTAGGCATAAAAGAGCTGCTTGATGTCATTGCGGATAACCTTCACTCGCCGAGTGATGTACCGCCGTTCGAGGCCACAGATCCCAATAAGAACGAAAAAATAATGATTGACTGCAGGGAAACGCCTTTTTTTAGCGCCCAGGTTTTCAAGACCATCTCGGATCCGTATGTCGGCCAGATATCGATATTCCGTGTATTTTCGGGAAGCCTTTCGGCAAATACATCGTTTTATAACAGCACGAAACGGAATGCGGAAAAGGGGGGTCAGATTTTTGCCCTTCAGGGAAAGGAACAGAAAGTGCTAACGGGCGTTTCCGCGGGCGACATTGCCTGTATTGCCAAATTGAAAAATACCGATACAGGGGACTCATTATCCACGGAAAAAAAGCCGGTTCTATTCGAACCAATACAGTTTCCCGAGCCGGCGATATCTTTTTCAATAAAACCGAAAACGCGCTCGGATGAAGATAAAATTTCGGGGGCCCTTCATAAATTGACCGCGGAAGATAAAGCTTTTACTATCGTCCGCGACCAGCAAACAAAGGAGCTTGTGGCCTCCGGCATGGGCGACCTTCACCTGAACATCATGATAAAGCGTCTAAAAAAGCGTTTTGGTGTGCAGGTGGATATTGGTACGCCGAAGGTGGCCTACAAAGAGACAGTAACCGCCAAGGGAGATGCCCACTACAGACACAAGAAACAGTCCGGCGGCGCCGGCCAATTTGCCGAGGTATGGCTGCGCATAGAGCCTCTCGAGAGAAGTGCCGGTTTTGAATTTGTCGATGAAGTGGTAGGAGGCGCGATTCCTGCCGCGTTCGTTGTGAGTTGTGAAAAAGGCGTAAAAGCGGCGATGCAGGAAGGCGTTCTTGCCGGATATCCGATGGTAGACACGCGGGTCATAGTTTACGATGGCAAGACACACCCCGTTGATTCGAAGGATATCGCATTTCAGATAGCGGCAAGACATGGTTTCAAGGAGGCGGTCATGAAGGCAAAGCCGGTCCTGCTTGAGCCGATCATGGACGTCGATGTTACCATTCCCGATGAAAACATGGGCGACATCACCGGAAGCCTTAATTCGAGAAGAGGCAGGATAATGGGAATGGAGCCCGGCGTAGGCATGCAGGTGATAAAAGCAAAGGTTCCGCTGGAGGAAATGTATAAGTGGGCAAACGAGCTTAAATCCCTTACCGGGGGCCGCGGAAGTTATGTGATGCATTTTTCCCATTACGAGGTGGTTCCTTCAAATATTGCGCAGACGATTGTGGAAAGGGCAAAAAAAACGAAAGAGGAAGCGAAGGTTTAGTTTAAGAATGACAACATCGGGAGGCAGGTAGATTGTATGAGCGGACATTCAAAGTGGGCATCAATAAAGCATAAAAAGGGCGCAGCCGATGCAAAGCGCGGCAAACTTTTTACAAAGCTCATAAGGGAAATAACCGTTGCCGCGCGGCATGGCGGCGGAAAACAAGAATCTAATCCGCGCCTGCGGCTCGCAATCCAGAGGGCGAAGGATGCCAATATGCCGCAGGACAATATTGAGCGCGGTATAAAAAAAGGAACCGGCGAGCTTGAGGGCGTAAATTATGAAGAGGCGACCTATGAGGGGTACGGTCCCTCGGGCGTAGCGATCATGGTGGAGGTCCTGACCGATAATAAGAACAGGGCCACCGGGGAGATAAGAAATATTTTTGCCAAAAAAGGCGGCAATATGGCCGGCTCCGGTTCCGTGAGCTGGATTTTTGAAAAGAAGGGCTACATTGTTATCAACAAAAGCGCCATCGGGGAAGAGAGGCTTATGGATATCGTTCTTGAGGCCGGCGCCGAGGACATGAAAACCGAAGAAACAACTTACGCCGTTACTATGCGGCAGGGCGATCTCGATAAGATAAAAAAGGCGATAGAGGATAATAAAATAAAAATAGAGGCCGCTGAAATTACGAATGTACCGAAAAATACGATCAGGGTAACCGGCGAAAACGCTAAGAAGGTCCTTGCCCTCGTCAATGAGCTTGAGGACAATGATGACGTACAGAATGTTTACGCCAATTTCGATATTCCCGACGATATTTTAAAAGAGCTCGAAGAGAATGCGGGTTAGATAGCTATAAGCTGTAAGCCTTAAGCTATATTCGTTGCTTAGGATTTAAAGCTTGTGGCCTAGAACTATAAAATGATAATACTAGGCGTTGATCCCGGACTCGTTGTGACCGGTTACGGCGTGATAGAGGTCAACCCGCCGCGGCGGGTGAAATTAAAAGAAGCAGGCGTTATACGAACGGCGCCGGCCGACGGCATAAGCGGGAGACTGGAGAGAATTTACTCAAGTCTTTCAAATATTGTCCGCGAATACGAGCCGAAGGCGATCGTTCTGGAAAAACTTTATTCACATTATAAGCACCCCGTGACATCGATTCTTATGGGTCACGCAAGGGGCGTTACGTGTCTGGTGGCGGGTATCGCCGGTCTAAAGCTCATAAATTACCCGTCTACGAGGATAAAGAAGGCCGTAACCGGACGGGGCCAGGCCTCAAAATTACAGGTACAGGGTATGGTAAAGGAACTTCTTGGGCTCGAAAAGAAACCCGAGCCGATGGACATTTCCGATGCCCTCGCCTGCGCCCTGACTTACGTTAACGTGGAGCTGCGGTGATCCGTTTTAGAAGAATACTTTTTGCGTTCGGTTTTAGTGAATAGATAAATCAGGGGATCTGCATGATATCAAAGATACAGGGAAAGGTCAAAGCGAAAAAACACTGCAAGGTTTTGCTTGAGGTCCCGGGCGGTTTTTCATACGAAGTGCTTGTGCCCGACTCAGTGATGAGAAACATTGAAAAAGATAGCTTAGAGGGTAGCGACCTGGCGCTTGTGACCTACCACTATTTCCAGACCGATCCGTCCAAAAGTATTCCCATTCTCATAGGTTTTCTTAACGAAATAGAAAAAGAATTTTTTGAAAAGTTTATAACGGTTTCGGGCGTGGGGCCGAAAGCCGCCTGCCGCGCGCTTTCGCTTCCGATTTCGGAAATAGCCGACGCGATCGTTAGGGCCGATCTGGCGGTTCTCAAGACATTGCCCGGAATAGGCGAACAGAGGGCAAAAGAAATTATCGCGAAACTTCAAGGAAAAATCGGAAAGTTTGGTCTCATTCAGGATCGTCCTATCGGGAGTTTGCCGAAAATCACCGAAGACGTGAGGGAAGAGGCGCTTTCCGTGCTTTCACAATTGGAGTACAGGAAAAAGGAGGCCACAGAGATGATCGAGAAGGCCCTCAAAAGAAATCCGTCCGCAAAAACGAGTGAAGAATTACTGAATGAGGTATATAAAACGAAGCGGAAAGAGAAACGCTAAGTGGTAAGGGGCATGAAAGAGAAGGAAAAATGGGATAAACCCCCCTATGCTAAAGTTTCGGGGGACAAGCGGGAAAAGATCCTTCAGGGGAAGGAGTCCGAAGAGGATGTGATACTCAATATGTCGCTTCGCCCCGCCCGGGTAAAGGATTTTATCGGACAAGGAGGCACGATCGAAAACTTGAAGATATCCCTCCAGGCGGCCAAAAAAAGAAAAGAACCGCTCGAACACGTCCTTCTTTCGGGTCCGCCGGGTCTTGGCAAGACGAGCCTTGCCCACGTAGTGGCAAACGAAATGGGTGTGTCGATAACGGCCACGAGCGGTCCCGCCATCGAAAGGGCGGGCGACTTCATAGGCATACTAACCAATCTCTCGGAGGGGGATATTTTATTTATAGATGAGATTCACCGCCTTGCGAAAGTAGTCGAGGAGTTCCTTTACCCGGCGATGGAGAATTTTCAGATAGATTTTATCATAGATAAGGGGCCTTATGCCAAAACCATAAAATTTAATTTGAAAAGGTTTACCCTCATAGGCGCCACCACGCGAGCCGGACTTCTTACCGCCCCGCTTCGCGGCAGGTTCGGCATGTTTTATCATTTTGATTTTTATGAACCGGCGGACCTGGTGAAAATTGTCACAAGATCGGCAAAAATCTTAAATATTCCGATAGACAAAGAAGGCGCCATGGAGATCGCCGGGCGTTCACGCGGCACACCGCGGGTGGTAAACAGACTGTTGAGGCGGGTGCGTGACTGGTCAGAGGTCAAGGCGGACGGCAGGATAACAAAAGACATAGCGATCAAGTCACTTGAAAGTCACGGCATAGATGAGTTGGGGCTCGATCCTATTGATAGAAAAGTGGTTCAGACCATTCACTCCCCGTACAATGGGGGGCCTGTCGGCCTTGAGGCACTGGCTTCGACTATGAATGAGGAGCCGGATACGATCGTGGATATAGTGGAGCCGTTTCTTCTCAAGACGGGACTGATCAAAAGGACGCCGCGCGGCAGACAGTTGACAGAACTTGCCTATAAGCATCTCGGCCTTAAAAAGGAATCGCGGAAGGAACTTTTCCAATAGGTCTAAAATTCAAAATAATTATGTTTTCGGACCCGGATATGTAAGATCGCGCGGAAATATACGGGATCTGTAATTTAATTTTAGTTTTTTAATCCGATTATTAATGAAGCTATTACTGCATACATGCTGCGCGCCGTGTGCGATATATCCCGTCCTGGAAGCAAAAAAAGAAAATCTTGTCGTTACGGGTTTTTTCTATAACCCCAACATTCACCCGCCTTCCGAATACGAAAGAAGGAAGGGGGAAGCGGAGAGTTTTTTTAGCGCGGAAAATGCACCCCTTGTTGTGTCCGGATACGATACGCGTGAGTTTTTCGAAAAAGTCGGCGCCAAAGACGCACCCTTGCGTTGTCTCGAGTGCTGGCGCGCAAGACTTGAAAAGAGCGTTTCCTTTGCCAAAGAAAACGGTTTCGACGCCTTTACGACAACGCTTTTGGGAAGCCCCTATCAGGATCACGCGGCCCTTAAGGAAATTTGCGGCGGCCTTTCAAGGGAAAAAAGCGTGGAATTTTATTACAATGATTACAGACGCGGCTTTAGGTCCGCGCAACGGTTTGCCAGGCAAAAAGGCATGTATTGCCAAAATTACTGCGGGTGCGTATTTTCAATGGTTGAACGTGAGGAAGAAAAAAGCTCCAGGAGGCGACTTCGTACCTCCGGCGGGTAGTGCGTAGAAAATGCATCACATGGGCAAAACATTGATCATAGCGGGTATAATTTTAGTTATTGCCGGGATTTTTTTTATTTTCGGCGACAAACCGGTCTGTTTTGGACGGCTTCCGGGGGATATCGTTATTCAGAAAAAGAATTTTACATTCTATTTTCCGGCGGCAACCTGTGTTTTAATAAGTATAATCTTATCGCTGGTACTTTTTCTATTTTTTAGGAAAAAATGACCTCTATTCCGAATAAATCGAGTATTGTCCGCTGTGCCGTGCGCGGCCTTCTTACGTGCGCCCTTGCCTGTTTTTTTGGTTTCGGGAACGCTCATCCGGCCTCAGGCGCGAACATCAGGGTATGTGTGGCGAAAGAGAAAGACAAGATCCTGCTTGGCATAAAAGGGCCGTACGACATAAAGGCGATAAATGCGGATCGTATCCTTGGCAGCGGCAGGTATTTGAAAGAAGAGTATGTAATACCGACGAACAGCGGCATTACGCTTGGAAAAAAAGAATATAAAATCTACGGTGTCAGGATTGTTGCGAAAAAATCCGCGAGCATCTATGTGGACAAAAAACGCTTCAGGGGCATAGTTGACATCGTAAGAACAAAGGACCTCGATCTGATGGTTGTAAACCATCTCGATCTGGAGAAATACCTCTATGGTGTCCTGCACCGGGAGGTCCCTTATTACTGGCCAATGGAGGCGTTAAAGGCGCAGGCAATAGCGGCCAGAACTTTTGCTTTAGACAGGATAAAAACAATGCGCGATAGGGATTATGATGTTACAAGCGACGTATATGCACAAGTTTACGGCGGACGCACTGGGGAACGCTGGAGGACGAGCAGGGCCGTAAAATCCACAACAGGCATGGTCCTAACATATGAGGGGAATATCATACCGGCCTATTACCACTCTATCTGCGGCGGTCATACCGAGGATGCCGAAAATGTTTTTAACATAAAACTTGCCCCGCTTGAGGGTCGTTCCTGTCACTTTTGCAGGGGCGCCAAAGGAATGCATTGGAAGGCAAGGCTGTCGTACAAAGAGATAGAGAATCGTCTCAACAAATACGGTATCAATGTAAAGGGCATACGTTCCGTTACGGAAGGCTCCAGGGATAAATCCGGGCGCTTGAAAGCAATTAAAATAAAGGACACCACGGGCGGAAAAAAAATTCCCTGTTTCAAATTTCGGCTTGCCGTTGGGCCGAACACTATAAGAAGTACGAATTTTACCGTCAAGAATGCGGCAAAGGATGCGGTATTTAGCGGTACGGGCTGGGGGCACGGCGTGGGCATGTGCCAGTGGGGGGCATTTGGGATGGCCAAGCGCCGTATCAACTACAAGAAGATCCTTGAGTACTATTATCCGGGGGCAAGGATAACCTCGTATGAAAAACTGTCGCGGGAAAAGCCCGAAGATTTTTAACAAAACGAAAAACAGTGAAACTGACCGATTTTGATTATGTTCTTCCTAAGACGCTGATTGCGCAATATCCAAGCCGGACCCGCGGTAACGATCGTATGCTTGTGCTGGATAGGGAAAAAGGGTCCTTTGAAGAGAAGGGTTTTGCCGACATCGTCGATTATTTTAAAGAGGGTGACGCCCTAGTCTTGAATGATACGAAGGTTATCCCCGCCCGAATTTTTGGGAAAAGAAAAACAGGCGGTAGAGTGGAAATTTTTGTGCTGGACAAAACGAAAAATCCCACAGAGGCGCTTTTAAGGCCGTCCGGCAGAATAAAACCGGGTGAGCGCATTACCCTCGAGTCCGGAGATGAAGCCGTGGTTTTGGGTCGGGCGAAAATAGGTCGGTTTGTGGAATTTGAGAGACCTGTCGGTGAAATCATGGAAAAATACGGGCACATCCCATTGCCTCCCTACATTTCGAGGCCCGATGAACCGGGTGACCGAGGAAGATATCAGACCGTTTATGCTTCCTCTGAGGGGGCTACCGCCTCGCCTACGGCCGGGCTTCATTTTACCGAGGGGATAATCGATAGATTACGGGAAAAAGGTGTTGGGGTAGCCTATATTACGCTTCACGTAAGTTATGGTACCTTTGCTCCGGTAAAAGAAGAGGAAGTGGAAGACCATAGGATGCATTCGGAATTTTACCGCATATCGGCGAAAAACGCCGGAATCATAGATGAAGCGCGTGAAAGAGGCGCAAGGATCTTCTCCTGTGGCACGACTTCATCAAGAACGCTCGAAACTTGTTTTGGCATGAACCGAACAGACCTCGTAGGTCTGAATTCGAAAAACAGACCTACGAGGTCTGAAAATGGTTTCGAAGGCTACACGGATCTTTTTATTTATCCGGGATACAGATTTAAGATAGTGAACGCGCTTATTACAAATTTTCATCTGCCGAAGTCCACGCTTCTTCTTTTGACAAGCGCATTTTGCGGAAAAGAATTGCTTTTTAAGGCATATGAATATGCCATACGGAAAAAATTCAGTTTCTTTAGCTATGGAGACTGCATGCTGATCGTATAGAGAACAGTTTTTGGTAAACAGTATTATTGGCAACGAAAACCCGATATTGAAACTTGTTCACTAACATGCCAAACTATGAGTTTTAAACTTCTGCACAAAGATACCTCGGCCAAGGCGCGGACGGGGGTTTTACATACCGCTCACGGAAAAGTGCGGACCCCCTGCTTTACGCCCGTGGGAACACAGGCAACGATAAAGTCACTTTCCAACAGGGAAATGAAGGAATGCGGCGCGGAAATGATAATGGCAAATGCCTACCACTTGTTTTTGCGTCCCGGTGAAGAGATTCTGAAAATGGCGGGCGGTCTCCATAAGTTCATGTCGTGGGAAGGGCCCATTATGACCGATTCCGGCGGTTATCAAATATTCAGCCTGGCGCCCTTAAGGAAAGTCGAAAAAGAGGGTGTCCGGTTTGCTTCGCACATTGACGGCTCGAAGCATTTTTTAACGCCCGAAAAAGTAGTAGAATTTCAAAAAGTTCTCGGAAGTGATATAATGATGCCGCTTGACGAATGTCTGCATTATCCGGTAAGTCGAAACGCCGTGGAAGAATCGCTTGAGACGACGTTTGGATGGGCAGAAAGATCAAAGACGGCCAATGGGGTAGAACGCGCCGCGAATGGGAAAAATCAAAAACTTTCCTCCGGGCCCTTGCTGTTCGGCATTATACAGGGGGGCACCTATCTCGATCTTCGCAGGAGGGCCGTCGAAGAAATCGCGGGACTTGATTTTGACGGCTACGCGATAGGCGGGGTGGCAGTGGGAGAGCCGGGGGAATTGATCCGCGAGGTTACCGAATATACCGCGGGACTTTTACCTGAAAACAAGGTAAGATATCTCATGGGCGTCGGGACGCCGCTTGATATGCTATTGGCCATCTCGCAGGGCGTGGATTTATTCGATTGCGTTGTGCCGACGAGAAACGGAAGAAACGGTCAGGCATTTACCTCCGGCGGCGAGCTTCAGCTACGAAACGCGCCGTTTAAAAGGGATTTTAGGCCCATTGACGAAAAGTGCCGGTGTTACGCGTGCAGAAACCATTCCCGTGCCTACATAAGGCATCTGTTTAACACCGATGAAATCCTGGGTCTTCGTCTTGTATCATTGCATAATATTCACTTTTATGTTAATATCATAAACAGGGCGAGGAAGGCGATCGAAGAAAATAGGTTTGTCGAATTTAAAAAGGAGTTTATGGAAAATTACAAAAGGAGGGAGAAATCATGTTAAATGCGTACGCACAGACCGCAGGTGCTCCGGCCCAGGCATCCGGAAGTCCTTTGCTTTCATTGATGCCCATAGTCGTGATATTCATTATCTTTTACTTTCTGCTCATAAAGCCGCAGAAAAAGGCCCAGGCCGATCACAAAAAGATGGTTTCGGAACTGAAGAAAAATGACGAGGTTATTACGTCGGGCGGTATTCACGGAACGATCGTTAACGTGAAAGACAATTCCATAGTGCTCAGGATAGACGATAACGTGAAGATAGAGGTTCAGAAAAACGCTGTCGGCACCCTTAAAAAAGCTAGACAGGGATAAGCAAGCCGTAAATCATAAGCGGAGGAAATATGACGAAGAATTTAAAGTGGAAGGCGGTTCTGGTCGTTCTGGTTGTGGGGTATGCCGTTTGGCTGGGATGGCCCCCACTTGACATGCACAATAAGGAAGGCGAGGTAACGGAAAAGGGAAAAGTGAATCTTGGGCTCGACCTTCAGGGCGGGATGCATCTTGTTCTTGAGGTGGATACATCCGGGCTGACCCCGAAAGAAGCGAAGGATGCGCCCGACAGAGCACTTGAGATAATACGGAACAGGATCGACCAATTCGGCGTACTCGAACCATCCATCCAGAAACAGGGCAATGATAGGATCGTTATACAACTCCCCGGTGTTACCGATAGGGAAAGGGCCATCAAACTTGT
>Ga0180434_10008991_pt1 | contig 10937 bp, 8 predicted proteins | sample SS_ome_7_FD_132453 | JGI IMG/M metagenome (GOLD analysis project Ga0180434, IMG submission 132453) | Hypersaline lake sediment archaeal communities from the Salton Sea, California, USA - SS_1_D_2 metaG | ecosystem: Environmental > Aquatic > Non-marine Saline and Alkaline > Hypersaline > Sediment... | reverse complement strand
GACAAAGTGGTTATCCACCCGCTGCTGGGTATTCCGCTGTTCGCTCTGATGATCTACCTGCTTTTCCAGTTGACATTCTGGGTGGGCAACCCTGTCAGTGACCTGATAGATGCGGGCATACACAGCTATCTCATACCGGCACTTGAGGAACTCTGGGGGGGCGAAGGTGTTTTAAAGAACCTTGTAATACATGGGATCATAGAAGGAGTGGGGGCGGTAATTATATTCCTCCCTTTGATTGTTTTGATATTTCTGGGAATCTCGATTCTCGAAGACAGCGGCTACATGGCCCGGGCTGCATTTATCATGGATAAATTGATGCACAGGATAGGGCTTCACGGTCACAGTTTTATTCCCATGGTCATAGGTTTTGGATGCACAGTTCCGGCGATAATGGCGACGAGGGTATTAAAATCGAGGCGGGACCGCCTTATCACAATATTGATTCTTCCCCTGATGAGTTGTGGAGCAAGAATACCGATATACGTGTTGGTTACAGCGGCTTTTTTTCCTGAAAACCTGCACGCGCCGATCATGTGGTCGATGTACGTGATAGGAATAATGCTTTCGATTCTGGTGGCAAAAGTGCTTTCTGTGACGGTCTTCAGGGGACAGGCGTCAATATTTGTAATGGAACTGCCGCCGTATCGCAAACCTACGCTTAAAGGCCTCATGGTGCATATATGGGAGAGAACCGGGGTGTACCTGAAAAAAGCCGGGACGGTAATACTGGTGGCGACGATAATCCTCTGGTTCCTGTCCTATTTTCCGCGCAAGACCACGTACGATCGGAACTACGCGGCGGAGGAAGAGGAAGCCCGGAGGCTTTGGGGCCCTGCCCGCAAGGGCCGGCTGGAAAAGATAAAAGCCTCCAAGGAGGCCGAAAGACTTCGTTACACGTATGCCGGGCGTATCGGCACGGCAATCGAGCCCGTGGTTGGAACAATGGGTTTTGACTGGAAGATCGGGACGGCCCTCATAGGCGCAATGGCGGCGAAAGAGCTTTTCGTTTCACAGCTGGCGATCGTCTATGCTGCCGGGGAATCGGAAATCGAAGTAGGAGAAACACATTCCGGGCTCCAGAAAAAGCTCAGGGAAAATCACTCGCCCCTGACAGGAATCTGCATAATGCTGTTCTGTCTTGTTTCGCTGCCGTGTATAGGAACACTTGCGGCAACCGTCCAGGAGACCGGAGGATTGAAATGGGCATTGATACAGGCCGGCTACCTGACGGTCCTGGCCTGGATTGTAGCCACAGTTGTTTACCAGGCCGGCAGCCTGTTTTTCCCTTCGATGTGAGTCTTTTTCTTGTAACTGCCGGGCCGTGATATTATTATCGCTTTCTGAACCGACCGGAGTTCCGGCACGATGCCAGACAAGCAACAAGAAAAATATGACACACCTGCAATGCGCCAATACGCCGGTTTCAAGCAGCAGTACCCCGATTACCTGTTGTTATTCCGGATGGGTGATTTTTACGAACTTTTCGGCGAAGATGCCAGGATTGTTTCCAGGGAACTGGGCCTGGCCCTGACAAGCCGTTCGAAAGGCAAGCAATCGATACCTCTTGCGGGCGTGCCTTACCATGCCCTTGACGGGTATCTTGCGAGGCTTATCCGGGCCGGGTACAGGGCGGCCATATGTGAACAGGTTGAAGATCCAGCCGAGGCGAAGGGCGTGGTAAAACGAGATGTGGTTCGCCTCGTAACACCCGGGACCCTGACCGAGGAGTCGCTGCTGGAGCAGCGCGAGGGTAATTACCTGGCTGCGGTTTTTGCCGGGCAAGCCGGGAAGAATCGACAGCGGCAGGCCGGAATAGCCTGGGTTGAGCTGTCCAGCGGAGACTTCTCGGCGGTAACGCTGCCTATTGAACACGCTTCCGACGAGCTGATTCGAATCCGTCCCGCCGAGCTGATATGCCCCGATGTTGATGGTGACTCGACTGAAATATACCGAAAATTTAAGCAGGTGCCTGGTGTGACCGTTACAACCAGGCCGCCGTGGGTATTTCAGTTACCCGGGGCCGAAGAAGTGCTGTGTGATCATTTCGGTGTCTCTACGCTCGAAGGTTTCGGGTTCCGGCAGTGGGAAGAGGGACTCTCCGCTGCCGGCGCGGTCATCGAGTATCTGCGGGAAACTCAGAAAGACAGAATGACACACATCCGGACTCTGAAAAAGTTTTGCAGGGACCGGCACATGGCAATAGACGGCAATACCCTTCGCTGTCTGGAAATCCAGAGAACCCTTCGTGACGGCCGCAGGGAAGGAAGCCTGTTGCAATGTCTCGACCGCACGTCCACAGGCCTGGGCGCCAGGCTCCTGGAGAAATGGCTTGCCTACCCGCTGGTGGACTTTGTTCCTGTAGTAGACAGGCACGACGCGGTGGAATACCTGAAATCCAGGCGCGAGCTGCTGAAATCGGCGAGGGGCCTTATGTCTGATTGTACCCAAATAGACCGGGTGGCGGCTAATATCGCACTGGGCCGGGTAAAACCGAGAGAATTGGTAGCGCTGGGTTCAACGCTCCGGATCCTGCCTGAACTTGCCGAAACGCTCGGAGACTGTACGGGAACGGTTCTCCTTGAACGGCTAAAACCGGATTTTCTCGGCATGGATAACGCTGCCGGGCTCCTGGCCCGGGCCATTGACAGCGGGTGTCCCAATACCCTGGTCGACGGCAATGTCATAGCGGAGGGTTTCGACGAGGAACTTGATTCTCTTCGCCGGATCGGTTCCGGAGGCAGGGACTGGCTGGCCGAATACCAGCGGGAGGAAAGCGAGGAAACCGGGATTCCCCTGAAAGTGGGTTTCAACAGGGTTTTCGGGTACTACATAGAGATATCCAATACCCACAGGGATAAAGTTCCAGACAGGTACGTCCGCAAGCAGACGTTGAAAAACGCCGAGCGGTATATTACCGATAAACTGAAGGAATACGAAACAAAAATACTGACCGCCGAAGAAAAAGCAGTGGCACTCGAGCAACAGCTTTACCGGCGCGTTTGCTCGGAACTGACTGGATGGATACCGAAATTCCAAACTGCTGCGGAAGCTCTCGCCGCGGTCGATTGTCTTGCCGGCCTCGCGGCACTGGCGACGGAACGCGGATATGTCCGTCCCCGGATTACACAGGACGACGAGTTGAAAATAGTAGGCGGCAAGCACCCGGTACTGGCCGAACAACTAAGGGAACAGTTCGTTCCCAACGACCTGGAGATGGGTTTGAAAGACAGGAGATTGCTGATTGTGACCGGCCCCAACATGGCCGGAAAGTCGACGTACATAAGGCAGGTTGCACTGTTGACCTTGATGGCCCAGGCCGGTTCGTACATACCTGCAGAATCGGCCCAGGTCGGACTGGTCGATCGTATCTTTACACGGGTGGGCGCATCGGACGAATTGACCAGGGGCTTGTCGACTTTCATGCTCGAAATGGTAGAAACCGCCAACATACTCAACAATGCGACCTCCCGGTCGCTGGTTATACTCGACGAAGTCGGACGGGGCACCGGCACCTGTGACGGACTCGCCCTGGCCTGGGCTATATGCGAACACATCGCACTCAAAATCCGCTGCCGTACACTGTTTGCCACCCATTATCACGAACTGACCGAGCTGGAAGCTGTTCTCGACGGAACCTGCAATCTCAACGTTGCCGTCAAGGAATGGAAAGGCCAGGTTATCTTTCTCCACCGGATCGTGCGAGGCGGATCAGACCAGAGCTACGGCGTACACGTCGCCAGGCTTGCCGGTGTTCCCAGGGAAGTGATAACCAGGGCCGCGGAGATACTTCCCCGCCTCCAGCAGCACCTGGCAGGAGGTCTCGATATGCCGGAGCTGGCCCGGCGGGCGGCGAATAACAAGGCCCAGATGGAACTTTTCGCCGATCCGGCAGGAAAAGCAGCAGGTGAAATCAGGCATGCCGACCTGGACAACATGACCCCGCTCGAGGCTATGGAACTGCTGCGCAGGTTGCAGGAAGACCTGAGCTGAAGAGGGAAAGAACCATGAAACAACAGTGGTTCGAAAAATAAAAATATTACCGTTTGTATCCCGGTTCCGGATAATATAAATTAAAATAACCTGGAGAATCCGGTCATGGAAATAAAATTGGAACAAGCCGGAAAAGTTATGGTTGTCGTGGTACTCGATAAAAAACTGGATCATAGCAACATCAGGGAATTTATGGTACGGATGGATCAGATCCTGGGTTCCAGCGAGGACATAGCCGTCGATGCGGAAAAGCTGGAATTCATCGACAGTTCGGGATTCAGCGGCTTCGCCACTATTCTCGACCACGTTCGGGAAAAAAGGGGACGGTTCTGTATCTTCAATGTCCAGGAAGATGTCAAGGACGCCCTTCACATGGTACGGCTGGAACGGCTCATGAATATCTACAATTCCCGCCAGGAAGCCCTCGATTCGTTCGAGTAGACACCACTGAAGGTCGGTCGCCCGCTGTTAATCCGGAATCAAACTCTCATTGAGCCTTCCGGTTCGGTAACTCTCGAGGTCGAGCGTGATGTATTCAAACCCTGTCTCTCTGGCGTAAGCAACAATCTCGTTACGCAAATCCGGGTCTGAAAGCGATTTCATCTCTTCTTTACCCAGTTCCAGCCTTAGCAGGTTGCCGTGATGCCGGGCGCGAAAAACCTTCAAGCCTTTTTCCCGCAGCAGGTCTTCGATCTTTTCAACCTGCTGCAATTTTTTGGATGTTATGTGGTCTCCGTAGGGAAACCGCGAAGCCAGGCAGGCATAAGCGGGTTTTCCGGCGGTTTCCAAGCCTATAGCTCTCGAGGCACTTCGAATATCCTCCTTTGTCATCCCGGCCTCGGCAAGCGGGCTGCGTATCCCAAGTTCTGCGGCGGCCCTGCTTCCGGGACGGTAATCATTGCCGTCATCCAGGTTTGTACCGTCTGCGACGTGATCTATCCCTTCGTTTTTTGCAATCGACTTCAATTCCTCAAACAGACCTTTTTTGCAGTGATAGCATCTGTCCGGGGTATTCTCGGAAAAGCCGGGAGTTTCCAGCTCGCAGGATTCTATCACCCGGTGTCGAAGCCTGTGAATCGAAGCCAATTCCTCGGCTTCTTTCAGTTCTCGCCGGGCGTAGGCGGGAGACGTGGCCGTGACCGCCAGGGACCTGTCACCCAGCAGCCGGCCGGCGGTTACAGCGAGAAACGTGCTGTCTACGCCTCCGCTGAATGCCACCAGGACGGATCCCATTTTCTCGATTATTGATTCGAGCTTTTTTACTTTCAGGCTGGTATCGTTTGTCATGATTTTGCTTTACATTATAGGCGCATATACAAAAGGCATCCATCGGCGATGAACGCAAATTACAGAGAAAACGACAAGCAGCCGCCCTGGCTGGAATACATGGAACACGCGGCTGATGCCGGAATTCGCGTGACAGCCGACAGCCGGGAGGAATTATTTGTCCGCGCCGCGGAGGGCATGTTCACGCTTGTCGCCGACGCCCGGGATATCGAGCCGGAAGAACTGCTTACGGTTTCGGTGGAAGCCCCGGATATCGAAACACTGATGGTCTACTGGTTATCTGAATTGAATTTTTATCACCAGGTTCACAGGTGGCTTTTTCGAAAGTATAAAATCGTAGAAATGGTTGATTTTCGAATCACTGCCGAACTGAACGGCATCCGGGTCGTCCCGAATACCCGGAATGTATTCGCAGAGATCAAGGCGGTAACCTACCATGGTCTTTCAGTCAGGCAGGAAGGCGACAGGTGGCTCGCGGAGATCATCTTTGACCTTTGACAAGAGCATATGGCAGACAGAAATGACATTAAAAAAATCGGCGATTGTATCTGGATGATGCCCAGATCGGACGGCATGCGTGTGCCGGTGCGTTTCTATACCTCCGACGGCATGATCGACGACATGCTGGCGGACAACTCCCTTCAGCAGGCGGCAAACGTGGCCTGTCTGCCGGGCATCGTGTCGGCATCGCTGGTTATGCCTGACATGCACTGGGGCTACGGGTTTCCGATAGGCGGCGTGGCTGCTTTTGATGTCGATGAAGGAATCATATCTCCCGGCGGCGTGGGGTACGATATCAATTGCGGCGTGCGCCTGATGACGGCGGAACTGGACCGCGGGGAACTCGAGCCGAAAATTCGCCGACTGATCGAATCACTCTACCGTTCCGTGCCAAGCGGAGTGGGTTCGAAAGGGGGCATCAAAATTACTCAAAAACAGCTTCGCAGCATCTTGGCCGAAGGCGCCCTGTGGTCCGTGGCCGAAGGATTGGGGACTGAAGAAGACCTGGAGTACATAGAGGAAAAAGGCCAAATGAAAGGAGCCGATCCGAGGCGGGTAAGCGCCAGGGCGATGGAAAGGGGGAAAGGGCAGGTTGGTACACTGGGGTCGGGAAACCATTTTCTGGAAATCGGGTATGTGTCGGAAATTTTCGATCCTGCAACGGCCGAAACTTTCGGGCTTTCAAAGGACCGGATCACTGTAATGATTCACTGCGGGTCGCGGGGATTGGGACACCAGGTCTGCGACGATTTTATTTCGGTGATGAATGCAGCTGCCAGGAAATACGGTGTAGACCTCCCCGACAGGCAGTTGTGCTGCGCTCCGATCGACTCTGAAGAAGGGCAATCTTACCTGGAGGCCATGAGGTGCGCGGTCAATTACGCATTCGCAAACCGCCAGGCAATCGCTGCCGGTGTAAGGCGGGCTTTTGAGAAGATTGCGGGTGCGGTGAAATTGCGCACGGTGTATGAAGTGGCTCACAACATAGCAAAAATGGAAACACACGACCTGGAAGGAAAATCCCGCCGGCTCTGTGTTCACAGGAAGGGAGCGACCCGGGCGTTCGGGCCGGGTAGCGAGGATGTTCCATCCGCTTACCGGTCGGTCGGCCAGCCTGTCATAATCCCGGGCGACATGGGCAGATGTTCCTACGTGCTGGCGGGGACCGAAACCGCGATGAAGGACACTTTCGGCAGCACCTGTCACGGCGCAGGCCGCCTTATGAGTCGGGGAAAGGCAAGAAAAGCCGCCACGGGAAGAGACATAATCGCCGAATTAAATTCCCGGAACATCGAGGTAATATCCACCAGCCGCCGGACACTCGCCGAGGAGATCCCGGAGGCCTACAAGGACGTGGCCGACGTGGTGAATACGTGCGAAAAAGCGGGAATTTCCAGAAAGGTGGCCAGGTTGCAACCCCTGGGATGCATAAAAGGGTGAGGCAAGGTTATTCTGAAAGAGGATTCCAGACATTCTGGAAACCGAAATCCAGAAAATCCTTCTCGTTGCACGTGGCGAATTGGGTGACGCCGTGATGTTGCAGCGTAACCGCAAGCCTTGCATCAAAAATATCGCGATATGCGAAATCCGGCCTGGATGTGTATTGCCAGATCTCGTCCATGATATTACTGCCGGTCGCTACATCAACCACAGGCCAATGGGGATTTGACCTGAAACTCTGAATAATATCTGTTGCTTCGCTGCTTGAAAGAGGAATGCGGCAAACCGCAGGATTGCGCAGCAAGCAATAGAGTTCCATGAGGACTTGTTCACAAAGACAGAAATCATCCCTGCGACTGTATTTTTCCAGGAATCTTCGCGCGGCCTGGTGTCGCGGTGATGTCGAATTACAGGCTGGAAAAAGTATGTTTGTGTCACAGGAAAACGTCACTTGGAATCTCCGTCGTATTTTTCACCTTCGTCGGCAACCTGTAATCTTTCCGTGTGAAGACGTTCTCGCCAGTCAGGGACAACAAAGGGGTCGATACTTTTGAGATTGTGCGGCGCAGGTAATTTCCATTCATCCTGCCCGGCGGTGGTGCCGGGAGTGGTTGCGATAACATACTCAAGCCCTCTCCTGACCAGCTCCGCAAGTGATATTTCTTTCCTGGCGGCCACATCCCTTGCAGCAGTGAACAGCCAGTCCGGCAATTGTATCTGGGTTCTCTTCATGTTATCAATTATACATCGATTACAAATTGATGTCAATTTGATTTCAAGGACACGTAACTGATTATTGTTGTTGGAGCAAAATCCATTCCCTTAGTGCGGCACACCCCCGGCTCATCCAGCCTTTATGTATTCCCTTACCGAATTCATGCGGGTTTCGGCAAACATGTAGGTGGCCATCGGCAGGTCCTTCTTTTTCAATTCTTCTTTGATTTGAACCTTGAGGTCCCTGACCATGGTCTCGATATCTTTGTATGGAGTCGTATCAAAATTTTTCAGTATATCGATAATGGTATCTATACCCCTCTCTTCGCACCGGATCACACTCTGGTTTTCCAGGCAGACTCGCTCGGTAAGACCGTGTGTCTTATCCGGTGTGGTGTAATGATTGATAAGCTCCTCGAGCTGCTCTTCGAGGTCTTCCATTTCCACAAGGAGTATTCTGATGTATTTTTCGAACGGGGTCATGAGTTATTTTTCCTCTTCAGATTCGGCTTTTTCAAGTTCTTTTATCCTGATGTTTCTGAAGTATATCGGGGCCCCGGCATGCTTGCCCTGGAATCCTATTCTGCCTTTCGTTGGTAGCTCTGACATCGCTTTCTTCCGAAGGTGTCCGGGTATGTTTTCGCCATTGGGGCCCTTGTCCGGAGAGGTCCACTTGCTCATGTCGAATTCATTGACCATCTCGCCGTTCAGCAACACGTAGATTTTCTTGTCGATACAGGTAATCGTGTAGCGGTTCCACTCGCCGGGTTTTTTGACCGCGCTTTTTGTCGGCGGCTTGTGGCCGAAGACAGCTCCGCACTGGCAGGACCTGGGTTTTGACGCCCATTTCCGGGCGAAATCGTCGGTTATTTGAACTTCCACGCAGTAGTTGAACCAGTCGCGGGCGTCCGGTTTGCTGAAATAGACATGCACTCCGCTATTGGTTCCCCTGGCGGTTTTGAATTCTAGGTCGAGGATAAAATTGTCATAATCCTGCTTCGTCCAGAGGTTCCTATCCTGCGTGGCCGTGAAGACGCCGTCTTTGACCGACCAGATTCCCTTTGGAAATTCGGCGTTGGAAAGATCCTCCTTGAAAAGCTCGTTCCATTCGGAAGAGTCAGGATGCTTTTCCGGCGGGATCTTGATTTCGGCTGCCGGGACCGCAAGTGTCGATATAAATGCAGCCGCAATCAGACAGGTTAAAAAATTCATATTGTTTTCATGCATGTTCCGTATCCTTGATTTTAAGGATTGAAATCAAATATTGTTTTATGCTAATATGTTACCGGCAAATCGCCTGGAACAAAAATAATTTTCAAGGCCTTCTTCCGCGGGGTCGGAACGCGTCTCTGTTTTGAGCATGCAGGAACCATAAATTGTTTTCGAAACCGTTTTTCCGACTTATGCTCGGTCAAAGAAACATAAAACAAGTGGAGTTTAAAATGAACAGATTTTTTACAAAGTGGATCTTTACCTTTGCATGCCTCATTTGTTCGGGTTGTATTTTTGCCGGTGGACCTCCGAAATTAAGCAAGGTTGGAGACTCGGACCTGAAGAAAATAGAAGATGCCCTCCCGGACAAGGCTCCGGCCAAACCCGAAAAAACCCGCCGCCTGCTGGTACTCTGGCAGTGCAACGGTTTTTACCACGCCAGCATTCCCGCCGGTTGCAAGGCTATAAAGCTAATGGGAAAGAAGACCGGCGCATATGATGCAGAAATACCCGAAAATAACTCCGGGCAGGTCGAATTGCTGACAAAAGAAAATCTTGAGAAATTCGATGCGATTGTTTTTAACAACACAACCCGGCTCAAGCTCAACAAGTCTCAGCAGGAATCGCTGATGGATTTCGTGAAATCCGGCGGCGGACTGGTCGGCATACACGCGGCCACGGACAATTTCTACAACTGGCCGGAAGGTGCGGCCATGATGGGAGGACTGTTTTCCAGCCATCCATGGAACGAGAAGGTGCAGATAAAGATAGACGACCCCGACCATAAGCTTTGTAAAATGTTCGACGCCAGCGGTTTTGAGTTGAAAGACGAGATTTACCAGTTCAACAAGGGGTATTATTCCCGGGCGAGCCAGAGGGTCCTGCTGAGCCTCAACTACGACAAGTTGGCTCACAAGAGGGGAAACCGGCAAGACAGGGACTACGGGATCAGCTGGGTCAAACGCGTCGGGAAGGGAAGGGTCTTTTACTGTGCGCTGGGACATGCAAACAACGTGTTTCAGACCCCTGAAGTGCTCGAGCATTACCTGGCGGGGATACAGTTCGCCGCCGGGGACCTGGATGTGAAAACCGATCCGGTTCTACCGGGCCCGAGAGATGTCGACCCGTACATGGGAATATACGAGGGGATGTTTCTGAGGGGCGATGAGAAAATCGAAGCGGAAGCCAGGGTAGTCGCGAGGGGTGATGGGGCGTATTTCGCCGCCCTGGTCACCAGCCCGATGAAGGACGAAAAGGAAAGAACCCGTTTTGAGGTTCACAGCACGGGTTCCAGCGGGTCGGACAGCGACAAGACTGACATGGCATTCACCGGCAAGGGGATGGACACGGAATGGAAAGGCCTGCTATCCGGCGACAAGCTGACGGTTACGGCCGCGGATGAAAAGAAATGCGAGTTCAAGCTGCACTACGTCGAGCGAAAGTCGCCGACTCTCGGCAAGAAACCGCCGGAGGGCGCGAAAGAGCTTCTGCCGGCGGGAGAAGACGGCCGTCCGTCACTGGACGCCTGGACCAACAAGTCTTGGAAATCCCTGCCGGGGGGCTGCATGCAGGTCGGCAAGAAAAATAACCTCACCGCTAAAAAATTCGGTGATGCGATAATCCACGTTGAGTTCAGGTGTCCATTCGAGCCGAAAGGACGCGGCCAGGGTCGGGGCAACAGCGGCGTGTATGTCCAGGGACGTTACGAGACCCAGGTGCTCGACTCGTTCGGCAGGCCGCTTGCGACCAATCGCCTTGGAGGCGTTTACAAGATCGCCAGGCCCTGCGTG
>Ga0180434_10008989_pt1 | contig 10939 bp, 11 predicted proteins | sample SS_ome_7_FD_132453 | JGI IMG/M metagenome (GOLD analysis project Ga0180434, IMG submission 132453) | Hypersaline lake sediment archaeal communities from the Salton Sea, California, USA - SS_1_D_2 metaG | ecosystem: Environmental > Aquatic > Non-marine Saline and Alkaline > Hypersaline >... | reverse complement strand
CTTGCAACTCTCTCACACTGACTCCTTTCTGTGTCCCAACAAGAAAGGGGAGGGGCGCCATTGCCCCTCCCCACGGTCACTCGAACTATCTCAGGAAGGCGTACTTGCTGTTTCGGATCTTGCCCTTGAACTCCTCGACCTCGAACTCGCTCGACGGCTTGTTCCACTCGTCCTCTTTCGCATGCAGTTTGTTTTCGTACTCCTGCACCACCTTGCTTGCGCCGACATAGCTCATCATCGAGTAGCACTGGCTCTGCTTCTGGTAGCTGAAGTCATCCACCATCTGCCTTGCCACCTTTAGCTCTTTTGCCACGGCTTCGGCTACAAACGCAGGGAATGTGAAGTTCTGCCCTCGCCTAAGAACATCGAGGAGTCCCTCGAAGTTCTGGACCCACGCTCGCGCCTTGGCCTCAAGCCTCTCGTACTCGGTCGCTATCTCCTTTCTCTGCTGTTGGGTGTAACGCTCGCTCACGCTGACTCCTTCCTGTGTTGTCCGTGTTTCCATCTTTCGATAATACTTTAGCGTTTTCTGCATCATAATGTCAATGCTATTTGATAGACTGAGTCAAACGCATGCTATTTTCTCGTTCTTTTTCTACTCTTTTTCTCGATCTTCGCGAGAAGGCCCCTGAGAGCCTCTGAGACTGTACCGAGGATCCAGGGGTATCTCCGTAGGGTCAGAGGCCCGTTCGTTTGATCTCGCCTGCCTCAGAGCCCAGACTCCATACAAAAAGGGGCCAGAGCCTTTCGACCCTGACCCCTGGCGCCTCGGACTCCCTACCCGAGGGTCGATCTCATGTAGGCCAATGCCCTCATCGCAGAGGCAATCCCCTCGGTGGAGAGTTCGGCCAGTGACTCCAGAACACCGTCCACCATCAGCAGCGCATCGTGGATCCGTCCAGCGGCCACCATGTCGTTGGTCTCCCACAGCGCCTCCTCCAGTTCACCCTCGGTCGTCAGTATCGCGGCTTTCAGCTCGGCTACGTGGTACATGCTTGCTCCTTCCCTCCAGGGGAGGTTGGCCGGGGCCCTCCTGGACCCCGGCCCAATCTCGGTTTACAGCCAGATGTAGTGAAGTGCCCTCGGCAGCTCGTCATCGATGGAGAGGTTGTTCTCGATCATGAGATCTGCGATGTACTCCTCAGCTTCCTCGCCGTGGGTCGTCATCATGAGGGTGGCTTCGTAGAACCCAAGCCTTGCGGTGGGATCCTCGATCTTCCTGGAGGTCTCCATGAGGAGTTCACACTTCAGCATGAAGGCTTCCTCCACACTGTTGACCTCGGTTATCCTTCCAGGTCCTCCGATCCATCTGGGGTAGTTGGGCTGTGCCATTTCGGCTCCTTTCGGTGTGTTTCCTTGTTTCGATCTTATGATAATACTTTAACTTATTCTCGAATGTTCGTCAAGCCGATTTGATAGACTTTGATACACGACGCACTCTTTTCTGTGCCATTCCAACTCTTTTTCCCCTAATCGAGGGTAGAAAAGGGGCCACCGTCCCCCGGGGATATCTAAGTCTTATCTATACCGGTTGAATCCTACCTTGTACTTCGTAGTAGAGTCCCTCTTTTAACAAAGAGAGTAATAGAAGTAGGGGGGCGGGAAAATAGGGGCGGTTTCGACCTATCCGCCGTAAGTAGGAAAGATGGACTGTGGGAAAACTGTGGAAAAGCTGTTGGCAAATTGTGGATAAGTCGCGACAGCTGTGGAAAAGTCACGGAGCGGCCGTTGGGGTCGGATCGGTCTCCGGCTGGTAAAACTCCACCCCTCCCTCGGTGTTCGGCATGGGAATCTCCACGGTGCCGGCATCACCCTGTTGATTCCACACCCACCAGTAGTGCTCTCGATACTCGCCCCCGTTCTTCCAGATCGTGAAGCACAGCCACGCATCCTTCGTGCGGTTGCCCGTCACCCTATGTTGGATCGAGACAGAGAATTTCCCAGGTACGTACCAGGGCGCAATCGCGTACCCCCTTCGAGTCCTGTCACAGTTGGCATTCTCTTCCCGCGACGTGTACCAGTATCCGCCGTGTGTATTCCAATCCCATTTTTTCTTGCACCAGTTGTCTGCGTCTTCCCTGATATCCGTTGGTGATCCGACCTGCATGGAGTCTACGGGAATCTGGAAGCGCTCGCCCGTCTCGACATTCGTGTAGATTACCTGGCCCACGGCAGTCGATCCGTAGTAGTTGTCTGGAGGGTTGTACCCAAAAGGTGAGTAGTTGGCAGTGCAGATCATGACTCCCGGCGGGATGTCTTGGTTCGAGGTACTCCCCACTTCCTCCGGCAGATGGAAGCTCGTGCCGCTCGGAACAGGAGTGGGAGTCGGATCGACCTCGACAGGATCATCGTTCCCGATATGCCCGAGCAACGCCTCCCACATTGCATCGATCCACGTCGAACCGCAGCCAGTCAGGAACAGCAGCCCAAACGCAACAACTAGTACTTTCTTCATCTCGACCTCCTCAAAGTGATGGGAGGGCGCCCGGTGAAAGAAGCCAAACCCCGGGCACCCTCCCCAGCGAGTGGGACTCGCTGCGCGGCATTACGCTGTATCTCCAATGTCATCGATATCGTCCACGTAGACGTGGATACCGTACTGAATGTCATATCCAATATAGAGGTTTTCACCTGCTTCAGGTTCCTGGCTTGGCCAAGAATAGGATCCTCCACTCGGGTACGTGAGACCATCCCACTCCAGCCTACAGCTCAATATGTACGGCGGTGGTTCTGGACGCTCACCACCGATATAGGATTCATCGTAGGTCCCCCACACCTCATCCCAGTCCCACCATGAGGTTACGTTCGTGAACACCATCGGCCGCCAGTACGCTGGCACGTTCGTTTGTGGCGGTGCGTAGAAGTCGTATCGTGGCGGGATCTCTGAACTCGACCAACTACCAATCAGAGTCTCTGAGTCTGGGCTGTACGGGTTATACGGAGAACTGCTATGGATCTGCTTGTACAGCTCGATGCCTGGCATCGCATCTCCGTCGAAGTCTCTATCCCAAATCGTTCTGAACTGAACAGACAGTACAGTGTCACATGGATCATCAGGGAACTCTTCATACCCATCATCTGGACGGATCGGATAGCGCAGGTACCCAGGATAATCGGTCGGTACAGGTTTCGGATGGCCCCAAAGCTGTTGAACTGTCCTGTCGTTGCGGATCCCGAAGTTAGTTCCCGCCACGTTCTGGAACCAGTAGAACCGGCAATATGATGCCAACGAGCCGTACCACCCATATTCCGAGCTTAGGAACGTCGACTTCACTGAGGACAAAGGATAGCCCGTGTGATACTTGGCACAGATTTGATTGTAGGTCGTGGTCAGGAAGTAGCAATCCCACCGCTCAAGCGCCGCCGCAATTTGGTTACGGTAGCTGATAGGCCCGATGTAGCTCTCGTTGATATCCTCGCTCAGGATCCAGTTAAAGGGACTCGCTTGCTCTATCTCACGAATATCGTCGATTAGGGACTTAATCAACAGGAAGGCATCCCAGGACATCGGCTTCTGTCGGAGGTCTGGCCATTCATTCCAGGCAGCATGGAGAGTTGGCGAATCCTCGAGGCCGCATGCACGGATCCGCTGATGGAGTTTCGTATGGTAGGGACTCCACATATACGTGCTCTCTTCGTCGGAAAGATCAGGCAGCCAGGACTCGTACCAGAATGGATACGCACCCTTCCCCAGCACTGAACCGCTTGGGATGATCCGTCCTGAGTTGTCGGGGCGCGCATATATCCAATAGGAGACAGGCTCCCAGGACTGTCTATCGTAGTGTTTCTTTGCCCAGTGCTCAGCACCTTGAAAAACAGGATAAAAATAGGCACCAGGCATCTACCATTCACCCCTCATGAGAACGGACCTGTCTTCCATTGAGCCTGGAACTCCTCGGTCTCTGGATCGTAAGTGACAGCAATGGGCCCCACGTTTGTTCCATCGGTCATCTTCGTGTTCTCTTCGTGCAGCTCCTCTGGATTGTTCGTGTCGTGGTCATGGGCACCAGTCGCGATATCCGAGGTGTTCTCGGCTGTCCCACCCTCTACCACGGTGTCGGAACTTTTCTCGTTCCGCTGGATCCAGATCTCGACCTCTTCCAGCCTGTTCTCCAGATCGATCGCTGCAACGAGATCCTCATAACTCCTCATCGCAAAGGACGATTCGCTGTCACAGCCGAAGTCCAATGAGTTGCTCTGGAAGCTGTAATCCCAGTTCGTGAGGATGACGTCCAGCGCTTCCCAGTTGGTCGTGTGACCGTCGTCTGCGAAGATCCTCAGCTTGAACGGATTGTTGAAGTAGCTGATACTCCTGGCGGCCAACTCAAGGGTCTGCCTCACTGGGAACGAGACAGCCGTGAGGGACGGGAACAGCGCCTCCAGGATTTCCTCGAAGTCGCCCGACGTGTCGATCCCTGTGATGGTGTAGTCCGTGCCAGCAGGGATATTGCCCACATAGTCGGTCTCGAAGAAGTCCGTTTGATGGGACGAGATCGTGTACGTCCCACTGAGGAACTCAATGGTACAGCCCTGCAGCTGTTGCGCTCGGACTCCAGCATGCACATCAATGAGCCGCCCGGAGATCAGACCTGCATCACTTGAGGTCCCTATCATGGTGATCGACCTGAGTTTCTCGGAATACTTCTTCCACACGGTCTCCGTACCGTCGATAATATAGGCATCCCCATCGAAGTCCGATCCACCGTCACCCTCTCCAAGCTCTGGGACTCGAACTGTGACAGCATCACTGAGGACGACATTACGGAGGACCAGCTCGGAGGACTCCCAGCCACCTGCCAGGTCGGACACATAGGCAGGTGCAGACAGCTCGAACGTACGGTCATTCGGGTTGTAGTCTCTGAGCGTGAACGGCATCCACACTACCGACGGCGTGGGACTACCGGTGAACACCTGCTTCGTGCAAAAAACCTTGACTTCGGTGTTCGGTGTGATCCGCACTCCGATGTTCGCCCACCTGGCTACGATGGAATCCTTGGCCTTCCATCTTCTAAAGACAGCTCGGAGGCCCTCACTGTCGTTTCGTGTCTGAGGGGTCCAGATTCCCTCATAGGATCCACTCCACACTGGCTCCAGGTCACTCCCTCCAGTATCGTCTGGATCCCAATACCAGGGACGATCCACTTGCCCTCGTTTCCCATACAGCTCAAGCGCACCGTAGGAGTCAGCACTTGTGGGCGCTATACGATTCGATGGTACCCAAACCTTGCCACCCAGGACCTCGTTCACAACCGAGGTGAGGTTCGCGGTCTTACGGATGAGAAGCTGGCACCCTGTCTCTCCAGGGAGGACGTAGCACACGTAGCCTGGCAGCCAACGGATCATCTGGTCGATGATATCCAGCGAACCCGTTGGTGCATTGAAGCATATATTCTCAGGAGTCGGTGAATCCGCACTCATCGAAGGATCGAGATACCAGCTCGTAATCCCCGCGATATCCTCCAGGTCATCAGCAGCCGTCGCGTCGGTGAGCATCTGCCACACGATGTGGTAGATATCCTGATCCACGTGGGCCTCGTCATAATCCTCATCATCCACGTCGGTGAGGTTCCAGCAAACTCTTGCCAGCCCATCATGGATCCAGAAGACCTTGTTCAATCGCGACTTAGGCCCAAGGCACTCGTACTCGATGTACTCTTCGCCAGGGGCCCCGACCGACATGGGTGTCTCGATCCATCCATAGAACATCCAATGCGTCGTATCGCCATCGTCAACGTACTTCAGCCGTACTAGGGTGTTCTTTCCCCAGGAAGGATCGTCGTGCCTCTTGGGCTTTTCTCGGAACGTCAAACGCCTGGCGGCTGTCAGGCCTCCAGACAACTCGACGAGCTCAATCCGTGGATCGGGATCGACCTCTGCCGCCTGACCTGGCGTTGGGATATCGTATTCGTCGGTATCGATGTAGAGCGTCCAGCCGGACAAAGAGGCCATGGCTACGTCCCGTCGTCGGGTTTGATATTCGTGTAGAACGAGATGGTGAAGATCGAGGCCCTTGCATTGGGCTCAGCTGGCTCGGGGTTCTCCATCCACCTGAGATCGTAGAAGTCCACAGTCAACGGTGTCCGAGTGAAAGTGGCATCGAACGGACCCTCTCCAATGAGGTCCCTGAGTTCGGACAGCCACTTCTTCATCTCCCACGGAGTGTTCTCCTCATTGAAGCACTCGAACGTGACGTGATAGTAGAAGTTGGGGGATCGGTCATCGAAGGCCGCGGACTGTTCCCAGATCCCAGTCGCCGGACGGACAGAGACTGCTGGCACCTTCGGCGCCGTGTACCACATGCATTCGATTTCCGTCCCGTTGAGATCGAGGGTCCCTGCTGGCATGGCTACTCCTATGCTGGCGCCGGGACATTGCCGCGACGTCTGGAGGTCTTTCTCAGTGTCTCCGAATTGACAACGATGGTCTGCACTTCTTTCTCAAGCTCGAACTGTCTGGACTCCACATTCTCCGTTGCCTCCTGGAGGTTCTCGATGGCGATCATCTCGAGGCCAGCCACATCGAAGTACTTATCTCCGAATCGAGTGAAGGACAGCTCCACGTCCTCCAGTGCGGGTGCTGCTCCGACCGAGGGGCCAGGTGCCGCTTCAGCAGGAACCATCGACGGTCCGAGAAGATCTCTGACCTCAGCCCACTCCTGCGGTGTCTGGATCTCTGCAGCGACGGCTCCCTGCTTCATCTCGTTGGCCCTCGTCTTCTCTTCGATCATGAACTGACCCAGTCGCTCGGTAAGACCGTCCATGGCCTCAGTCACCTGCTGACTAACATTCCCAAGTTCACCCTGAAGGAATCCAGGAAGCTCTTGCATCTCAGTCGCGAACGTCTTCCACGCCTCTTCTCTCATTGCCGCTCTCTTCGGCTCGTCATACCTGTAGACCGTTCGCGTGGCTTCTGCTCTCGTCTTGAGGTCCTTCGCTGCTTGTGCAGTAAATCCCATTCGCCTACCCGCCCACGACTTGCTCATCTCGTCTACAAACATCGCTACTGTCTCAAGAAACCCAGCTTGCAGCTTCACCATCATGCCATCCACAACAAGACCGAACTCGACTTCGAGAGGTTTCCAAATCGACCCAGCTACCTTTTGAATGGTTCCGAACAGAGCATATACCATGGATCCGATGGCCGTGGTTGGGTCAAGCCCAGACATGAACTCTTGCTTGATAAACCCGAACAGCTCCTGCACCTTTGGAACAGTCTCCTCTCCTCCGGACAACAATCCTTCCCAGATCGAGGAGAAATCGATCATGGCCAATTGCTTTTGCCACTCTCCCAGTTTCGTGACTACTCTGGTGATGACTGGGAGGAACACCTCACCGATCCCAGTGGACAATGCTGCAACATTTGACCAAAGCATCTTCACCTGATAGGTAAGTCCCTCTTTGATCTTGGCTGTTGCTTCTCCAGACGCGCCTGCAGAGTTAGCGAACGCCTCCAGCTTATCCTGGAACATATCGAAGTTGTTGATGAGAACGCCCAGGGCAAGCCCTGCCCTTTTACCACCAGCGATCTCAGTGAGTGCAGCAAAACGCTTCTGTGCATTCGGGAGTGTATCAGTGAAGTTCTTGATCGTTGTGATGGCCTGATCGAACTCCTGGCCCTGGACAGTTTCCATGAGGTTGGCAAGCCACTCTGGGGTGTCTTTCGACGGCTTGAAGGAATAGAGCTGAGAGATGGCATTGGACATGGCAGTCACAGCCGTCGGGTTCATCTTCTCGCCCAATGCGGCCGTCATCGTTGCAAACGCCGCTAGGCCCTTCCCTGGATCCATCCCAAGGGTAGCCATCGGGCCGAACATCTTGGTGAGGTACGGCTCCAGCCACACCATGCGGGTCTGTCCCTCTTTGATGGTGGTGAAGAGCAAGTCGGCCATTTCAGACGCTCTACCTGACTCCCACTGGAAGCTGTTGAGCCCAGAGACGATCAGTCCCATGGTGGAGTCCATATTAGAAAGACCTGCTACTGAGAGGTCCGCTGCGGCCCGTAGGACGTCCATCTGTCCTGCTCCTGCTCTCGATGCAGAGATCAGAGAATAGAATCCCTGAGCCACAGTTACAGGCATGTCCGCGTAATCCGTTGAGAAGTCAAGCACCTCCCGTTTCCAATCCGAGAACTGCTTCCTATTCCAATCGGTAAGGGTCCAGACCTCTCGCATGGCATTGTCAAAGGACGCTGCGGACCTTGTAACTGCCCCGAGGGCTACGCCCATGCCAGTCACTGCAACAGTGAATCCAGCGGCAGCTAGCTTCGCCCCCTTCTTGATCCCATCGAATGCGGTCTTGAACCCTTTACCGATTGTCTTTGCAACCTTCAGCGAGCTGTCACCAAGAGTCTTTAGGGCCTTCCCCGCCATAGTGAATCCCTTGGTTGCCATCTCACCTGCACCCTTGAAGCCATCCCCTACTCCCTTCACTCCCTTGACCATCTTGTCGAGGAGTTGGGTGAACTCGTCTTTGCCTCGAATAATGAAGGTTAGCGCATCACTTGGCACGTCTCATCGCCTCCTTGCGCTTCTTGTCCTTGTAACTCTCGAACGCATCGTGAACGCCCAAGAGGCCCTCGATCAAAACCCACGGTTGATCGAGGACCCCTCCCTCCATCGGCAAGACAGTGAAGATCGTACATGCTAGGTACAGCTTTACGAGAGTTCCTGGAGGTCCTCCGTAAACGAACTGCCGTCCTTGTCTACGGCCTTCGCCAATTCCCCCCCCAGGCCATCACCGCCAGGGTGGGCAAGCAGAGAGGCTGCAATGGCCATTCTTTGGGCATATTTCGTTGGGACATGAGCCCACACCTGCTTATCCCTCTGTTTCTTTGGGACTGAGATGGGGATGGGGAGAATGTTCCCATCTGGATCGCGGAGCGTCCATTCCTCGACCGTGCGGTCAACCATGGACATCGCGTACTCAAGGTTGGACATCTTGTCCCTCTGAGCATCGAGCTGGATGTGTCCTGCTGTGCTCAGCGCCTTGATGACCGCGTACTCGTCTTCATCCTCAAAAAGGACCCTGATCTTCAGCTTGTCCTCTCGGATGATCCAAGACGGCTCCTTGGACTCCTCGCTCTTTGCCTCAACGACTTCGCTTCTTTCTTCCACGTTTACCTCCTTACGGTGTCACGCTATAGGTGATCTGATCTCCCGATGCATTGGCCACGGCTGTCACCGGGATGTTCTCTGCTGTGATGCCCTCTGGATCGAGGTCCTCTGGGATCTCATCCAGCGTGAACTTCGGAATGGTGATGGTAAGCGTCGACTGTGGCGACGTGGTCCCGTTGGTGAATGAGATCACTAGACTGCCCTCAGACTGAGCCCGGAGTCTCGTCCTGTTGGCTACCGAGTCGAACAGCATGGTCACGTTGAACGACACGTACTCGAACCCGCCGATGAGATGACACATGCGGTAGTCGTCGTCCAACGGCCCCTCTCCGAGCTGGAGATTGTTCTCTACCGTCACCTCGATGTTCTGCACCTGGCACTCCAGATCATCCGTGTACCAGGTAATGTCCGCACCGTTGAGAAGGTAGGGAAGTCCGACTGGAAGCGCACCCCTGCTGAACTGGACAGCATCCGTTGCACTCTTTCCGATCATCTCCACAGACGCCATCAGCTCGGGCTCGGTGGCACTCGCACTGAGGACAAGGCGGTTGGCCTTCAGTCCTGCGTATTCCACGGCGCCGTTGACGTCGTTCCTCTTGATGGCCCAGGAGTTGAGAAGGTCGTACCCGTTCGCGATGGTATCCCGCTCCATTGCGAAATCGAGGACGGCTTCCGCGTACTCGGCGTACATGGGGATGTTGATCGATCCGTCCACGTACCGCCGTCTTGGGAACTCCAGACCACGCTTCGGCCAGTTGAGAAACCAGCTCGGCCTGGCCTTGTCGTACTTCTCCCTGAGATCGCAGTCCACGAACGGGATGCAGAGACCAGGACCTACCCAGCCTGCTGCCCAGGACGCCTCTGCCTCGAAGTGCGCGAACCTTAGTGCTCCAATTTCCAGTGTCATACCTGACCCCTTTCGGTTAGGCTTCCTTCCTCTTCTGCATGCAACGGACAGTATTCGGATCCAACCTTAGCCTGTTGGACGCACCGTTGCAGTGAATGCCTCATGATGCCCTTACATCGACCCCTGCGAAGGACTGTCCATTCTCCTGACTCCAGGAGATCGTCTACCTTACTTGGATCCACAGCGGCACAGTCCCCCCACCACATCTCTCCGAGGACAGTGTTTGCCCGAGGTCCATATGCTCCGACGTATCGAAGGTGAACCAGGTCCTGCTCTGTCTTGATCGGTGTCAAATCCACTCTTGATCCTTTCAGCACGATGGCCGTTTATCGATCTTACAACGAACCCCGAACGCAATGAAATACACCCCCTCGTCCCTCTCGGTATCCCTACCGTAGCTGAACGCGGGGTTCATGATCTCAAGGCCGATGACTCGTCCGACATTTCGCAGGACGCTACTCCCGTCCTGTTTGGCTATGTCTTCCTCGAGACATCCTGCCAGATCGATGTAGGCCTGAGTTGGATTCGTGTAGTCTTCCCTGTCCCCACTCACGACAACGCCAAGGACGTTGATCTCGATCTCACCCCTCATGGAAGCGGCTGCGAACCAGACGACTTCAGGAACTCCAAGCCAGGCCGCCAGGAAGGGCGCTCGCTCATGGGCGATCTGTTTCCCGTCGGACATATCCTTCTTTATCCACTTGCCCCCGAAGATATCGACGATGTCTGGCTCAGCTTGCCAGACGGCCCAGATCGCATCGAGACAGTTTTTCAGCCAGTTGGTTCGGTCTGCCATCATCTACTCCAGTTGAAGTATCCCCACCCCTTGAACGCGGTCCCTAGTTTCTTTTGCATGTGTTGATGAATCCGAATCATCATTCGCTTCAGGGCTGCCTGAGAGACCTCCATAACGGGCCTGG
>Ga0180434_10008987_pt1 | contig 10941 bp, 18 predicted proteins | sample SS_ome_7_FD_132453 | JGI IMG/M metagenome (GOLD analysis project Ga0180434, IMG submission 132453) | Hypersaline lake sediment archaeal communities from the Salton Sea, California, USA - SS_1_D_2 metaG | ecosystem: Environmental > Aquatic > Non-marine Saline and Alkaline > Hypersaline >... | reverse complement strand
CCAGGTCGATCCCGCCCCGGTAGCCGCTATCGATTACCTAAAGGAACGGCTTGGCAAAATTGAGATATGATGTTAAAATATTGCTGCCATTAAGAGGATGATAGGTTTCATCTTTAAAGAAGCATTTCAGCAAGGGGTGTGACTTATGGACTTTACCTTTACTCCGGAACAGGATGCCTTTCGCCAAGAGATTCGTCAGTGGATAAAGGAGAATCTGCCAAAGGATTGGAGGGGCGAAGAGCAATTCATTGCAATGAAGGATCCGGTCGAGCGTAGCAAAGCGATCCAGAAGTTCAGTGAGCAGATAGCGAAAAAGCTAGGAGAAAAAGGCTGGCTCGCCGCTGCCTGGCCCAAGGAGTATGGCGGCATGGGGCTCAGCCCAATAGAGCAGCTAATTTACAAGGAAGAGATGACCTACTACCGGGTCCCGGGAACTGACATGGGTGTGGGAGGTATCACCTGGATCGGGCCCGCATTGATGATTTTTGGCACCGAAGAGCAGAAGAAAGAGCACCTACCAGCACTGGCTCGGGGCGAGAGATGGTGGTGCACTGGCTATAGCGAGCCCGAGGCCGGCTCTGACATGGCTAATATCAAATGCCGCGCTGTGGCTCATGGCGACGAATATATTATCAACGGGCAGAAGCTATGGACCAGCGGTGGCTACGTCAATGAACACTGGCAATGGCTACTGGTACGGACCGGACCCGAGGAGCCAAAGCACAAGGGTATCAGCCTTTTTCTATTAGACCTGAAAACCCCGGGCGTCACCGTCCGTCCTCTGATTACTATGGCTGGCACGCATGATCTTAATGAGGTCTTCTACGATGATGTGCGTGTTCCCAAGAGCAACCTCGTAGGGGAAGAGCATAGGGGCTGGTATCACATAATGGTTTCCCTGGACTTCGAGCGCACTGCCGGGGTCGCCATGGCTGGCGGCATCCGCAGAACAGTGGATGAACTGGTAGAGTTTGCCAAAGAGACAAAGAGCAATGGCCAACCCCTGGCAAAGGACCCCCTAGTTCGGCACAAGCTGGCAGAGATTGCTATTGAGTGCGAGGTTGGCCGTATGTTGGCCTATCGCGTTGTCTGGATGCAGACCAAAGGGCTCATCCCCAACTATGAGGCCTCGATGATAAAGGTTTACGCCAGCGAGCTGATGCAGCGAGTTGCCTACACGGGAACTCAGATCATGGGGTTATACGGGCAACTGGAGATGGGCTCCAAATGGGCGCCGCTTCAGGGGGCGCTAGAGCACGCATACTTAGCCAGCCCAGGCATGCTCATCGCCGCCGGTACCTCTGAGATCATGCGGATGATTATCGCCGTGAGGGGGTTAGGGTTACCCAGATAAACCCTTTTATCTCTTGGTGTATTGCTTTGCCTTGCGAGCGCGGATGAGACCGTATTTCTTGCGCTCCTTGACTCGAGGGTCACGGGTCAAAAGCCCATAGCTACGCAGCACGGGCTTGAGGCGTTCATCTGCCGCGACTAAGGCGCGAGCGATCCCGTGACGGATAGCCCCTGCTTGACCTGTGTTGCCACCGCCACCTACCTTAATGGTGGCATTGAATTTATCCAATGTTTCAGTAACCATCAGCGGCTCAAGGATTAACCTTTTCAGCCCCGCCTGCGAAAACTGGTCCTCGAACGGCTTACCATTAACCACAATGGGGCCCTGCCCTCGGTAGAGCCTCACCCGAGCTACTGCACTCTTCCTTCGCCCCGTACCGTAAAAATAGCCCCTTTCGTTCAACCGCTGCTCCCTTCCTCAGTTTTACCTATCAATTGGCTCCTCACCTGGCCCTGGTGAGGATGAGTATCCCCAGCATAGACTTTGAGCCTTCCCAGCATATCACGTCCGAGCCGAGTGTGAGGCAGCATTCCCTTCACTGCATGTTCTATCACCCGAGTGGGATGAGTCTCAATCATCCGGGCGAAGCTGACGCTTTTCAGCCCCCCGGGATATCCAGAGTGGCGATAGTAAATCTTCTGCTCCGCCTTTTTGCCTGTGAGCCTAACCTTCGCTGCGTTGAGCACGATGACGAAATCGCCGCTGTTTAGGTTGCGAGTATATGTGGGCTTATGTTTACCCATGAGGAGAGTGGCTACCTCAGAGGCGAGCCTGCCCAGGGTCTTTCCCGAGGCATCGATGACGTGCCAGGCGGGCCTAAGCTCTGAAGATTTGGGGCTATAGGTCTTCATTACATGCTCCATCATCGGGGTAATTAACTTTTATGAGACAAAGCCCATGAGCAGGTAAAGCTGGGCTTGCCAAAGCAGGCGTTTTGGAACGAGCAATTTGACGGAAGCTTTGCACATCGCTCTTGCCCAGACCAACCTTTACCAAGGCTCCGATGGTATTGCGCACCTGGTGCGGCAGGAAGGAATTGGCCACCATATGAAAAGCGACTAATCCGTCCTCTCTAGTGACCTCCGCCCGATACACGGTGCGCACCGTGTTTTTTCGACCGTTAATCGAGCTTGCAAATGGGGCGAAATCATGGGTTCCGATGAGAGCTTTACAGGCTTCGTTCATGGCAGCCACATCCAGCAGCTTGGGCACAAAGCAAGCGCTCCTTCGCAGTAGCGGTGAGGGAGTGGAACTGTTCAGTAAGCTATAGCAATACTCCCGACTATAGGCATTCCTTCTGACATCGAAGTCATCGCCCACCGGAAAAGCCTTCCTCACCGCGATATCCTGTGGCAGGTAGTGATTCAGCGCCCGGACAAACGTTTCCAAGGACAAGTTGGACTTGGTATGGAACCCCACCACCTGCCCTCGGGCATGAACTCCGGCATCAGTGCGGCTGGCACAAGCGATACGGATTTTCTCCCCGGTTAGCCTGCTCAGGGCGCGCTCGATCTCGCCCTGAATAGTGGGCACATTGTTCTGAAACTGGGATCCATGGTATCGGGTGCCTTCATATTCCACCACCAGCACAATCTTTCTCATCTTACTCCACCAATTCCAGTCTGGCCATCGGTGCGCCATCCCCGATGCGGGGCTGAAGTTTGATTATGCGAGTATAGCCCCCGGGACGATCGGTATACCTAGGGCCAAGTTCATCGAAAAGCTTGACCACCACCTTCGTATCATTGACGAAGGACAAGGCTCGACGCCGGGCAGGCAGGCCGCCATCTTTGCCTAAGGTGATGATCTTTTCCGCCATACCCCGAACCTCTTTCGCCTTGGCTTCAGTGGTGACAACCTTCTCATATCGCAACAGATCGGTTACCAAATTGCGATACATGGCAATCCGGTGACCTGTGGGTCGGCTCAGTTTTCGACCAGCGACTCGGTGCCTCATTCCTCAGAGATATCCTCCACTTCTCCCGCGTCTGGCTCAGGGGCCAAGCCCAGAGCCTCGAGTTGCTCCCGCACCTCCTCCAAAGCCTTCTGCCCGAAATTTCTAACGGTCAAAAGCTCCTGCTCCCCCCTCTCCACCAACTCCCCCACCTTAGTGATCCCTGCCCGCTTCAAGCAGTTAAAGGTGCGTACAGAAAGGGTAAGCTGCTCAATGGGAATATTGTATTGCTCCAGCGGGATAGGGAGCTGAGGCTTTTTCTCCCCCACTCGCTGCGGAAGTCTAGCAAGCTCATAGAAAAGCTGAATTTGCTCTATCAAAATCTGCGCCGCCTGGCTCACCGCCTCCATAGGTGCTATGGTGCCGTCAGTCCAAACCTCGAGGGTCAGTCGTTCATAAGTAGTAACCTGACCGACACGGGTGGGCTCCACCGCATAATTCACCCTACGGATGGGGGTGAAGATGGCGTCCACAGGGATGACCCCTATGGGAAGCCCATCCACCTTGCCCTGCTCTACTTTTTCATATCCCTTGCCCGGTTCCACGTTGAACTCCACCATCAGTTTTGCCTCCGGCGAATCCAGAGTGGCCAGGTGAAGCTCTGGATTTACCACCTCGAAATCAGCCGATGGCTGGATATCGCGAGCCAACACCCACCCCTCTCCACTGAACTCCAATGTCAAACTGCCTGATCTTGAGGTCAGGGGGCGCAACCTTAATGCTTTGACATTGAGCAAAAATTCTATGACGTCCTCCTTCATGTGGGGAACGGAGGCGAACTCATGCTGCAACCCTTCGATCCTGACCCAGGTCACTGCAGCACCGGGAAGCGAACTTAATAGCACCCTCCTCATGGCATTACCCAAGGTAATGCCAAAACCCCTCTCCAGGGGCTCGGCGATGAAGCGCCCGTATTTTTCCGTGCTCTCTTCACACTCTATCTGCGGGTTCACAGGCTCTAACAAGGACATACCTCCCAAAGCTATCTAGAATAATACTCTACGATGGCCTTTTCATCGAACGTGGGATCTATGTCACTACGGCTCGGTGATGCCAGCACTTGACCTGAAAGGTTATCCCGATCCAGGCTCAGCCAAGAAGGAACTATCTTATCTTGAATCAACTCCACAACTCTCTTATAGTACTCCGTATCAGTGCTCTTCTCATTCCAGGCGATAGCATCACCCTCCTTGACCGCGCAAGAGGGGACATCTGTCTTGCGCCCGTTTAGGGTGACATGACCATGGCGCACTAATTGGCGTGCCTGCCTGCGAGAGTCAGCGAAACCGAGGCGATAGACTACATTGTCGAGTCTCATCTCCAGGATCTGGAGCAGGTTCTCCCCGGTGACTCCGAGACGCTTCTGCGCTTCAGCGAAATGCCTGCGGAACTGCCTCTCCAGCACCCCATAGGTGTGTCGTGCCTTCTGCTTCTCCCTTAGCTGCAGGCCACGGTCAGATACCTTGCGTCGCCGTGGTCGCTGCTGACCCGGGGGCAGATGGCGCCGCTCCAAAGCACAATTGCGGGTGGCGCACCGTTCACCCTTGAGCATCAGCTTTTCACCTTGACGCCGGCATAGGCGACAAACCGGACCCGTATATCGAGCCATTTATTCTCCTCCCACTTTACACCCGCCTTCTCTTTGGAGGGCGGCAACCATTGTGGGGTATGGGTGTTACATCCCTGATCCCAGTAACTATAAGTCCAGCGGATTGCAGAGAGCGAATGGCTGCCTCGCGCCCGCTGCCAGGTCCCTTAACATAGACTTCAACTTGGCGCAGCCCATGCTCCATCCCCCGCCTTGCTGTTTGCTCTGCAGCCATTTGCGCTGCATAAGGGGTTCCTTTACGCGACCCCTTGAAACCCACCGTTCCTGAACTCCCCCAGGCGATGGTATTACCCGAGGGGTCAGTAAGAGTAATGATAGTATTGTTGAAGGTAGATTGAATGTAGGCCCGCCCTTTGGGAATGGACTTCCTTTCCCTTCTTCTGACCCTTGTTGTTTTCTTCCTCTCTGCCATGCTTCTCCTTTACTTCCTGGCCACAGTGCGGCGACGCCCGGCCACTGTCTTGCGGGCACCCCTTTTGGTTCGAGCGTTGGTTCGGGTGCGCTGCCCATGAACGGGCAAACCGCGGCGATGCCTGATACCACGATAGCTGCCAATCTCAATCAGCCTCTTGATGTTGAGCTGGACCTCTCGCTTGAGATCACCTTCAACCCTATATTCCTTGTCGATAACCTCACGAATGCGGCTAGTTTCCCCCTCGCTTAGGTCCTTTACCTTGGTATCAGGGCTGATCCCAGTTTGGTCAAGGATCCTGCGGCTCAAAGAGGGGCCGATCCCATAAATATAGGTTAGCCCGACCTCAATCCGTTTCTCCTTGGGCAGGTCTACCCCTACTATCCTCGCCATCTCTTTTCGCCCCTTTCACTTTTTCGCACTTTTTGCCTTAGCTGATGGGAACTTTGTATGCCATCTATTCTGTTAAAGCATCTATCCCACCAGTCACTTCGGCCAAAAGCAATACAACAACCGTGGCCCATAGTTCGAATCAGCCCTGCCTTTGCCTATGTCTCGGATTAGGGCAAATGACCCTTATCACGCCCTTGCGCCTTACCACCTTACACTTCTCACAGCGACGCTTAACCGACGCACTCACCTTCATCATAACTCCTCAGGCTCAAATATCAAACCCTACTTGAAACGATAGGTAATCCTGCCCCTGGTGAGGTCATAAGGTGAAAGCTCCACCAATACCTTATCGCCGCGGAGTATTCTAATATAATGTAGCCTCATCTTCCCTGATATGTGAGCTAGCACCTTATAGCCATTAGCCAGCTCGACACGAAACACAGCGTTAGGCAGAGGCTCAATCACCGTTCCCTCAACCTCAATTACTTCCTTCTTGGGCATATCTCTGACAACCACATTTTAATCGAGCCTGGTAAGTATTTCAGGCTCCCCTTCAACTATAGCGATAGTATGCTCAAAATGGGCACAAAGGCTGCCATCAGCAGTGATAACCGTCCACTGGTCACCGGCCACCTTGGTGTGCCATCCCCCGGAATTCACCATCGGCTCCAAGGCCATGGTCATTCCCTTTTGCAGCAACGGCCCCTCACCAGGGGGGCCAAAATTGGGTATCTGTGGCTCCTCATGCATCTCTCTGCCGATGCCATGCCCCACATAATCACGCACCACAGAGAATCCTCTAGATTCAACAAAGGACTGTATTGCTGCTGAGATATCGCTGAGATGGGCGCCACTACGGGCACTGGCAATCCCGGCCTTCAATGCCCCTTCAGTCGCCTGAAGCAGTGCCTCAGCCTCGGGGCTGATCTCGCCCACTCCTACCGTCAGCGCCGAATCTCCATGGAAGCCATTATATTTGGCCCCAAAATCGAGGGAAACGATGTCTCCTTCACGGAGCACCCTCTTCCCAGGGATGCCGTGGACCAGTTCATCATTAACCGAAACGCACAGGTGAGCAGGAAAGCCACGGTAGCCTTTGAAAGAAGAAATGGCACCGCGCTGGCTCAACTCACGAACAGTTATGGCCTCCAGCTCTCCGGTGGTCATACCGGGCACGATACTCCTCTTCAACACATCAAGAACAGCGGCCACGATTCTCCCCGCCTGGCGCATGATCTCAATCTCCCTTGGTGATTTGATGATTATCCCCATTTCTTACACTGACTAATTAGTATATCAGAAATCGCCCCGACCTTCCTCGGTTAGCGCGTCGATAAGCTCCTCCCCTACCTCCTCTACCCCGCGTCCGCCATTGATCTCCACTAGTTTTCCTGCCTCCCGGTAATAGTCAATAAGCGGCGCTGTCTCGGCGAAATAGACCCCGAGCCGCTTCCTCACCGTCTCAGGCGAGTCATCGAGGCGCTGATAAAGCTCGCCCCCGCACCGATCACACACCCCCGCCACCTTAGGCGGCGAGTTTATCTCGTGATAGGGCGTTTGACAATTGCGGCAGATAAAGCGACCACTCAGCCGCCGCACCAGTTCTTCCACGGAAACATTGATATATACTGCCTTTTCCACTTCTTCCCCTCTCTGCTTCAGAGCCTCATCCAACGCCTTTGCCTGCTCCAGGGTTCTCGGGTAGCCGTCTAGAATGAACCCTTTGTCACAATCGGAGGCTGCAAGGCGCTCCAGGATCATCTTAGTAGTTATTTCGTTGGGAACAAGAAGCCCCTTATCCATATAGGACTTCGCCTGCCGCCCTAGTTCATTTCCCTTATTTACCGCCTCCCGAAACAGGTCACCGGAGGCGATATGAGCTGCACCAAGCCTTTGAGAAATAATCCCCGCCTGGGTCCCCTTGCCTGAGCCAGGAGCACCCAAAAGCACGATATGCAATTTCATCTCCTATTACCGGATGAAGCCCTCATAACGGCGCATCAGGAGCTGAGCCTCAAGCTGTCGCATCGTATCCAGTGCTACTCCAACCATGATCAACAATCCCATGCTGGAAAGGGTAAGCACTCTAATATCGGTTATGTTTTGCACAATAAAGGGCGCAACTGCGATCATAGCCAAAAACAGAGCACCACCCCAGGTGATCCTGGTAATCACCCGATTGAGGTACTGCTCAGTTTGATGACCAGGTCTGATCCCGGGCACAAAGGCCCCCTGCCGCTGCAGAGTCTCCGCCAAGTTTTGTTGCTGAAAGATTATCATAGTATAAAAGAAGGCAAAACCCACCACCAAAAAGCCATACATAGCCCAGTAAAACCAGCTAGTAGCAGCGAAAAGGTCAACAATAAAACCGGCAACACCCCCTCCTCCGGGACTAACGAAGTAGCTGGCTATCGTCCCGGGTAGGATCATCAACGCCATGGCGAAAATCAGCGGGATCATCCCCGCCGAGTTCACCCTGAGTGGGATATGCGTGGAGCCCGATTGGCGATACATACGCCCGCCACGATAGATACTCCGGGCATGCTGCACCGGGATACGGCGGTGCGCCTCAGTGAAGATGACAATGGTGGCCACAATAGCCAGCGCTAAGAGGGCGAATACCACTAGCGGCCAGTAACCCTGGATCTGCGATTTTGCCAAATAGCCCCTTCCGATCATGTCCGGTAACCCGGCGACGATGCCTCCGAAGATTATTATCGAGATCCCGTTGCCAATGCCATATTCAGTGATCAGCTCCCCTAACCAGACGAGAAACATGGTCCCTGCGGTCATGGCTATCACCATGGCAGCGGTAGGGAGCAAGTCCCCTCCAGAGAGACCAACACTGCCGACAATGCCCTCTCGCTCCAGCAACAGAAGCTGACCATAACCCTGGAGAGCTGCCAGCGGTACGGTTAACCAGTGGGTATACTGATTGATCTTAGCTCTTCCTACATCACCCTCCCTAGCCAGCGCCGTAAGACGAGGCACTACCGGTACCAGCAGCTGCATGATGATCACCGCTGTAATATAAGGATAGACCCCCATGGCAGCTATGCTCAAATTTCTCATCGCCCCACCGCTGAAAAGGTCCAGCATACCCACAAGTGGGCCCACGCCTTTCCCCGATTCCAGGAGATCGCGCATGGCATCCAGATCTACGCCGGGCACGGGGACATGGGCGACGAAGCGGAAAACCACCAGCAGCCCTAAGGTGAGAAGGATCTTCCGCCTAAGGTCAGACTGACCAAAGGCATCGATCATCGCCTGAAGCAGTCTTGGTCTAGTCTCCGCGCGCTGCATTCTTAAATCTCCTCCGCCTTTCCCCCAGCCATCTCTATCTTCCTCCTGGCCGTCTCAGTGAACCTGCTTGCCCGTACAACGAGCGGCTTTTCAAGCTCGCCATCGCCCAAGATTTTTATCGGCTTCTTCAACGAACGGACCAGCCTCTGCTCCGCCAGCCCCTCGGGTGTAACCTCAGTCTCAGGCTGGAAACAGTTAAGCCGGCCCACTTTCACAATTTCATATTCCGTACTGAAGATATTGGTGAAACCCCTCTTCTTGGGCAGGCGCTTGACCAAAGACAGTTGCCCGCCCTCAAAACCAGAGCGCACCTTGAACCCCGAGCGAGCCTTCTGCCCCTTGGTGCCCTTGCCTGCGGTCCTTCCCTGACCGCTACCAAAACCACGGCCCACCCTTTTTCTACTGCGCCTTGCCCCCACAGGCGGGCTCAGCTCACCCTGCCTCACTGCTTCCCTCCTCAACCCGCACCAGGTGCCTTACCTTCAAGATCATACCCCTAACCGACGGCGTATCCTCATGCTCAATAGTCTGGCTCAGGCGATGAAACCCCAAAGCTTTCAGTGTCCTCTTCTGCTCTTGAGGGTAACCTATACCACTCTTGGTCCAAGTGATCCTTAGCTTACTCACTGGCTGCCGCCTTCTTGGTCCTCTTCAACGGCTTCCCTTTTCGCTTCACTATCTCTTCCTCAGGGTCCTTTAACTGCTTAAGTGCCAGCATCGTAGCCCTAACCACATTTATGGGATTAGCGCTACCCAGCGACTTGGTTAGGATATCCCTGATTCCCGCGGTCTCGACCACCGCCCGCACTCCACCACCTGCGATCACCCCTGTTCCCGGCGCTGCTGGTCTGAGCAGAACCTTGGCCGCTCCAAACTTAGCTTCTATGGCATAGGGAATAGTGCCATCCTTCATTGGCACTGTTATTAGCTCCTTGCGGGCAATTGCACCCGCCTTCCGAATTGCCTCCGGTATTTCCCTAGCCTTCCCCAGTCCAGCAGCGACCTGCCCATTACCATCACCAACGACTACTAAAGCGGTGAAGCTGAAGCGTCTCCCTCCTTTCACCACCTTAGCCACCCGGTTTATATGAACAAGTTTCTCAGCTAGGACTAACTCAGTGCTCTCAATTTGCTCCATAGTCCACCTAAAATACCAAACCTGCCTTTCTCGCAGCCTCAGCCAAGGCCTTTACTCGACCGTGATACTTGTATCCACCACGGTCAAAAGCTACCTTACTGATCCCCCTCTCCATCGCTCGCTCTGCCACCAGCTTGCCCACAAACTGGGCAGCCTCGATCTTCCTCTTCCCATCGACCTCAGACCTTATTTCCCGGTCTAGAGTCGATGCCGAAACGAGGGTATGGCCAAGCTTATCATCCACTACCTGAGCATAGGCATGATTTAAACTACGAAAAACACACAAGCGCGGCCTCTCCGCTGTGCCTGAAAGCTTCTTCCTCACCCGCACGTGCCTTCTCTTCCGTAGTGCTCTGTCATCCTTCACTCTAGGCATTGTCCTTATCTCTTCCTGGCGCCGATCTTCCCCGATTTTCCAGGCTTAAGACGAATCTTCTCACCGGCATATCTTATCCCTTTACCCTTGTAGGAATCTGGTGGTCTTATGGCACGGATCTTCGCCGCCGCATCGCCCACAAGCTCCTTATCAATGCCCTGGACGCTGATGCGATTGACCCCCACCACCTCAACCGACACCCCTGGAGGTGTCAGCACTTCTACAGGATGGGAATAACCCACCTGAAGCACCACTTTCTCCCCCACCTTCTGCGCCCGATAGCCGACACCGACAATCTCCAGTTCCTTCTTAATACCCTTGCTTACCCCCTCCACCATGTTTGCCACAAGGCTTCGGGTTAGCCCATGAAGGGAGCGATGAATCCGATTATCACTGGGACGT
>Ga0180434_10008986_pt1 | contig 10943 bp, 8 predicted proteins | sample SS_ome_7_FD_132453 | JGI IMG/M metagenome (GOLD analysis project Ga0180434, IMG submission 132453) | Hypersaline lake sediment archaeal communities from the Salton Sea, California, USA - SS_1_D_2 metaG | ecosystem: Environmental > Aquatic > Non-marine Saline and Alkaline > Hypersaline > Sediment... | reverse complement strand
CGACTTCATCCTGCCGGAGTACGTGGAGGCGGTGATTGGCAAACACCGTGACGTGAGCGACGTCTGCGTCTACGGCATACCGGCGGCGTCTGGCTCACCCGGTGAGAGCGATCTGGTGGCGGCGATAGTCGCCGTCGAGGGGAAGACGCCGGACATCGGGGGAATCTTCGATGCATGTCTCGAGGAACTGGAACGCAACAGTGTTCCCTCCTACATCCAGGTGGTGGAGGAGGTGCCCAAGAGCGCATCGGAGAAGTACCTGGACCGCATATTAAAGGACCGGTTCTCCCCGGATGCGGATAACGTGTACAAGCTGGAGGATTACGATATCTAATGGAAAGACCTGGCTCCCCAGGGAGAGAGGAGGAGATATGCCCTATATGGACATGAACCTGAATATAACTGCAGAGCAGGAGATGACCCTGAAGACGGTGCACGAGTTCGCCCGGGACGTGCTGCGCCCGGCCAGCCTGGATCTGGACAAGCTGGACCCCGAGGACGTCATCGCCAAGGAATCCATCTTCTGGGATTGCTTAAAGAAGGGATACAAGATCGGGCTGCACAAGATCCTCATCCCGGATTGCTATGGGGGAGGCGGCTTCGATCCCCTGGAAGTGCACATGCTCTTCGAGGAAATAGCCTGGGGCAGCATCGATTTCGCCATCGCCTTCGGAGTGGCCTGCTTCCCGGCTTTCATCGGCAGCCTGGTCCCCACCGACTTCCTGGTGGAGAACATCATCGAGCCCTTCTGCGCCGACGAGGAGGCCGAGATCATCGGCTGCTGGGCCATCACCGAACCGGACCACGGCTCGGATACCCTGGGGCCCTTCACCGAGCAGTTCGCCGACCAGGATATCGCCAATACGGCCTGCCGTGCCACTCTGGACGGAGACGAATGGGTGATAAACGGCACCAAGGCCGCCTGGGTTTCCTGCGGCACTATAGCCACCCACGCCTGCGTTTATCTCACTATCGATCCCGAGATGGGCATGGCGGGGGGCGGCATCTGCGTAGTCCCGCTGGACTCACCAGGAGTGACCCGCGGTAAGCCCTGGAACAAGATAGGGCAGCGGGCCCTCAATCAAGGGGAGATCTACTTCGACAACGTCAGGGTGCCCAAGGATTACATGCTCATAGACGAGGAATCCTACGAGGCCCTGCTTGACGTCACCCTGTCCACTGCCAATGCCGGTATGGGGGCCTTCTTCACCGGCGTGGCCCGGGCCTGCTACGAGGAGGCCCTGGACTACTGCAAGGAGAGGGTGCAGGGGGGGAAGAAGCTCATCGATCATCAGCTGACGCGCTACAAGCTGTTTCACATGTTCAAGCAGGTGGAGGCCTGCCGGGCCTTCTCCCGCGCGGTGATGGTGTTTAACTACAGCACCAACCCGCCCTACTGCCACTACTCCATAGCCTCCAAGGTGTTCTGCACCCAGGCGGCCTTCGAGGTGGCCAACGAGGCGGTGCAGCTCTGCGGCGGCTTCGGCCTGAGCAAGGAATCCACCATAGAGAAACTCTTCCGGGACGCCCGGGCGGGCCTCATCGAGGACGGGGTCAACGATTTCCTGGCCCTCGTGGCCGGCGAAGCCATCGTCCAGGAGTAGAAACACACATACATCTGCAGTTAACGCTCGTCTAATTGTATCGCGTAAGCGACAGCGCCGCAGGTGGCGAGACGGTGCCCAGTGCCTCCACATTTCCGAATGTGGGGGCCTGGCACGGGTCATCTGCGATATTAGGTGGGGACCCGACCTAAAGCTTAAAACGTTTTTTGGTACTTTCTGTTTCCTCTTCGGATAGGAACATGTTGGCTGCGAAAAGGCGGCTGAGGTTGGGATAGGTGGCCAGTTCCACGTAGTTCAAGTGCTTGGAGAGTTTCACCGTCTGTTGGCGTAGACGGCTGGAGAGAAGCATGCCGCGAGCGCCGGCACCGGCGGCGTTTCCAACCTGGTGGATACGACCCAGGGCGATGGGCGGCAGAAGGGCTATGGACAGGACGCTGGCAGGGTCTATATATGAACCGAAGGCGCCTGCCAGGAGAACCTCCCGGACATCTCCGGGAGCGATTCCGGCCTCCTTGAGAAGGACGTCCACACCGGTACGGATGGCCCCGTTGGCTTTTTGCACCTCGCGCACGTCCGCCTGGGTGACGGCGACTCCCTCCTCGTCTCCATCATCCGGGGCGACAATATAGAATACCAGTTCTCCGTTGCGGCGCTGCACCAGCTGGTGGCCCTCCTGCATCCTTCCACTGCCGTCGATAATCCCCGCTTCCTTCATGGCGGACACTGCTCCCAGGATCCCCGAGCCGCAGATACCGGAGGGAGGCGTCTCACCGATAACCCAGACCTCGGGCTCCCCCGAATGCGGATTGATATTCACCTGCTCGATGGCACCCTCCCCCGCCCTCATACCCTGGCTTATGCATCCTCCCTCGAAGGCAGGGCCTGAGGCACAGGAGCAGCAGTAGATACGTCCCTCCGCCTGGAGGGCCACCTCGGTATTGGTGCCGATGTCCAGCAGCAGGCAGGGTCCGGGCTTTTCCAGGAGGCGAGTGGCGGTTATCGCTGCCAGGTGATCGGAGCCCACGAAGCCGGCAATGGGAGGCGGAAGATATACCACGGCGGCGGGATTCAGTTCCAGGCCGAGGTCCCGGCCCTTTACCTCGAGGGGAAGATCGGTGGCCGGAGCGTAAGGGCTGCGGCCCAATTGCTCCACGGGGAGGCCGAGGAAAAGGTGATGCATGGCAGTGTTTCCCACCAGCACCATCTCGTAGATGTCTGTTGAGGAATAACCGGGGACGTTAAAAAGGTAGGATAGGTTGGAATTGATAGTATCTATTACCAACTGCATGAGGTGCCCTGCGTTCTCCTCTCCCTCTATGGCGTACTGTATCCTGGATACGATGTCCTCCCCGAAGGAGATCTGGGGATTGAGAAATCCGTGGCTTCCAAGCAGCCCTCCTCGGGAGAGGTCGTAGAGAAAAAGAGCCACCTTGGTACTTCCCAGGTCCACAGCCAGGCCAAGGTTCGGACGCTGCCTGGATGCTAGGGCGAGCAGCTCGCCGCCGCGGACGAAAGCCCGTATTAAGCCCTTGTCGCGGCGAATAACCAGCGGCAGGTCCCTTAGGCAATTCAGGTCCGCATAGTAATCCTCGCCGGAATCCCTGGCGGGCAGGGCCTCGGTCACCCTCAGGAGGTCCGAACCCACATCCCCGGCGGCAGACGGGACCTCGACCTCCAGGTCGACGGCAGCGACAGCCGGGTCATGGCCTGCCACCTCCAGTTCCGCCGCCAGCTGCAGTCTCTGGTCGTGGGTAAGGGAGGAGGCCGGTATGTAGATGACCAGGTCGCTCAAGGGTTTTACCTTGCAGGCCAACCGCCTTCCCTCCCGCAGCCTGCCCTCGGAGATATGTTTTCGCTCGTCCTGGGTAGGCGGACTGGCTTCACCCTCCAGGAGGTGGATGCGGCATTTGCCGCAGGACCCCTTTCCCCCGCAAATGCTCTCTATGCCGACTCCCGCCTCCTTCAGGCAGGTGAGAAGATCCTGATCGCCGCCGGCGGTGACCTCGAGACCTAAAGGTTTTATGGAGATGGTATATTCCATGGCAAGAGCCCCTTAATCTTTCCTGCTTCTGTAGTACTTGAGGTAAGCCCTGCCCATCTTGTCTCTGGCAAGGAGGAAATCGGCGGCCCGGATGGAGAGTACTAGGCCGGGTTCCAGCGGATTTACGATAGCGGCTCTCAATCCGGCCTCGATAGCCATGGCCAGGAAGCTGGAGTTGATGACCGGACGCTCCGGCATACCGAAGCTGATGTTTGAGGCTCCGAGGACTATCGGGCATCCTAACTGGGAGGAAATGGCCTGGATGGAGGAAAGGGTTACCCTGGTGCTCTCGCTGTCGGTGGCGGCCGGCATGGTAAGGCAGTCTATCAGTATTTTGTGGTTGGGTATTCCCAGGGAGGCGGCGGTATCCAGTATGCGTTGAGCCAGGCTAACCCGCTCATCTACAGTGGCGGGGATGCCGCTCTTGTCCTTGGTCATGGCGATGACATAACACCCGCTCTCGCTCACCAGGGGAAGGATGGCATCCATGCTCTCCCCGTCGGCGGTAACCGAGTTTATCATGGCCTCGGGATGGTCGTATTCCACGAGGGCCGCGGCCAGGGCGGCGGGATCGGCGGAGTCGATACACACCGGGAGGCCGGTCTTCTCTGACACAGCCTTTACCAATCGCGGCAACATCTTGACCTCGTCCACTCCCGGCGCCCCCGCGTTGACGTCGATATAGTCGGCTCCCGCCTCCGCCTGCGCGGCGGCATCGTAAAGAGCCGTCTCCAGCTTGCCCTGGCGCAGTTCCTCGCCCAATCTCTTACGGCCGGTTGGATTGATGCGTTCACCTATGATCACCGTGAGGTCCTCGGGGCCGAACATGTTCGCTCCTCTCTGAGTGTGATTATCTAGCGGGTCTATTCCATTAATTCACCGTATGCATTATACCAATTGATCGCTGGAGGATTCCTCATCCTCAGGGCCGTCTTTCTCGCTCTCGCCGGTGGATTCCTCATCCTGCGAACCGGCCGCCTCGACGCCTCCCGGGCCTTCTTCGTCGTGGGGTTCGTCTTTGTGCTCATCGCTGTCGGGCTTTCTACTAGGGGACCTGTTGAGGTCGCGCATGATGAGGATGAAGGCGGCCCCGCCCACCAGCAATCCGAGGTAGAAATCTATAAATCGCCATATCAGCGTGAGAAGAGTCGCCACCCCCACTTCGGGCAGGATGCTGTTATATACGAAGAGGAAACCCACCTCCCCGATGCCGCTGCCCCCAGGAGTGGGGACGAAGGGCAGAAGTATCTGGATCACCAGCTGTGCGATGACCGCCTTCCAGAACAAAGAGCCGTAACCCAGGCCTACCAGGGCTACCGGAACGGCCATGAATCCGGAGATCCAGTAGAGGAGGGTGAGTAACACCACCGCCGTCAGCTTTACTCCGCCCAGGCCCACTATCTGGCGCAGGGAGAGGCCGAAGGTGTGGATCTCGGTGTTGAGCCGGTCGAGGAAGCGGCGGTACCACTCCCGCCTCTTTAGCAAGGAGGGAGAGTAGCGCATCAGGGTCTTGCCCACTGCGGCATCGGGCTTCAGGATGGCCAACAGTACAACAGCCAGGAAGATAAGGCCGAAGCCCAGAGCGGAGAACACGAATCCCTGCAGGGTGAGGGAGAAATCGATATTTCTGCTGGCCAGCCAGATGGCCAAGGGGAAGAAGAGGATGAGCAGGAAGGTGGAGATGCAGGCTCCGAAGGATACCACGGCCACCGCCTCTCCCGCCTCCAGACCGTAGATGTACAGATAGACGGCCTCTCCGGTCACACCGCCCGCCCTCCAGGGGGTTATGAGGCCGGTGAAATAACCGCCGTATATCGTCTTGATGATGTTGCGGAAGGGGACCTGTTTGCCCGTTGATCCCACAAGTATCCTCATGCGCAAGGCCGACCATAACCAGCGTCCCAGGGACAGGGCCGCCGCCAGGAGGAGGAAGAAAGGCGAGAGGTCGGAGAGGGCGGTGAAAGTATCGCGGTCCAGTGTAAAGAGGGAGATTATTATAAGGGTAGCCGCGGATAGGGTTATAGCGATGATCAACCCTCTCCTCAGGCGCGACCTGTCCAGGACACGCTTGCCTTTCATCTCCAAGTCGTCACTCATAACGGCATTGTAACCCAAGGGTGCCGGGTTGTGACCTTACTCATGTTAATTTAAGGAAAAAGACCTAGAATAATAAGTAGAGGCATTATGCAGATAATACTGCTTCCTGCAGTTGTAGGCTTGAATCCTACCTCTGTCGAGGGGAGATGATGGAAGTGGCCGGCACGGAACTGGAGAAGAGGAAAACCGAATCAGGAAGCAAACGAGTGGTCATAAACGTGGGCGGCATGACCTGTGCTTCCTGCGCGTCCAATATTGAGAAGACACTGCAGAAGATCCCGGGAGTGGATAAAGCGGCCGTGAATTTCGCCTTGGAGAGAGCCACGGTGGAGTTCGATCCCGGCGAAGCCGAGGTACAGAACATCCTGGGTACCATAGAGGACCTGGGCTATTCAGCGCGGTTGGAGACATCCATATTCATGGTGGATGGTATGACCTGCGCCTCCTGCGTGGCACGGGTGGAGAAGGCCCTTTCCGATGTGGGGGGAGTGGCCAAAGCCGATGTGAACCTGGCCACCGAGAAAGTAACGGTCACCTACGATCCCCGGGAGACCGGTTTCAGGGAGATGGCAGAGGCGGTGGAGGCGGCCGGGTATGGACTGCGTATCCCGAAAGCGGGAGAGGAGGGGATGGACCGCGAGCGGGAGGGAAGGGCCAAGGAGCTGAGGTCGTTAAAGATCAAGCTGATATACAGCGCGGTATCCGCCCTGGTGATCCTGGTGCTCTCCATGGGGAGAACAGCTACCCCGGGAGTCAACACCCTCTCCGACCGCGTCTTTTTCTTCATCCTCTTTATATTGGCCACGCCGGTTCAATTCGGGCCGGGCATGACCTTCTACAAAGGAGCCTGGAGGGCGGCCAGGCACGGCACCACGGATATGAACACCCTTATAGCCGTGGGCACCACGGCGGCCTATCTCTACAGCTTGATAGCGACTTTCTTCCCCTCCTTCATCAGCGGAGCCGGCCTTGAACTGGCGGTATATTATGATGCCTCGGCCATGATCATATCCCTTATCCTGTTGGGCAGGTACCTGGAGGCCAAGGCCAAAGGCCGGGCGTCCGAGGCCATTCGCAGGCTGTTGGACTTACGTGCCCGCATCGCCCACGTGATCAGGGAGGACGAGGAAATAGAGATACCCATAGAAGAGGTAGTGGTCGGGGATACCGTGGTTGTCAAGCCCGGGGAGAAGATCCCCGTGGACGGCATAGTGACCGAGGGTCACAGCTCCGTGGACGAATCCATGCTTACCGGAGAGAGCCTGCCGGTGGAGAAGAGCCCGGGGGACGAGGTAACCGGCGCGACGGTGAACGGAACAGGCTCCTTCCGCTTCGAGGTCACCAGGGTGGGAGGAGATACGGTGCTGGCCCAGATAATCAAACTGGTGGAGGAGGCCCAGGGCAGCAACGCCCCCATACAGCGTTTAGCGGACAAGGTGGCCTCGGTGTTCGTTCCCGTGGTCATAGGCATCGCCGTGGTGACTTTCTTCGTCTGGCTGTTGGCCGGCCCGGAGCCCTCCTTCAACTTCGCTCTCCTGACTTTCGTGTCAGTTCTGGTCATAGCCTGTCCCTGCGCGCTGGGGCTGGCCACACCCACCGCCATCATGGTGGGGACCGGAAAGGGAGCGGAATTAGGCATACTGATCAAGGGCGGAGAGGTCCTGGAGCAGGCTGGAAAACTCGACGTGGTGGTCTTCGACAAGACGGGCACCCTCACCTGGGGACGACCCGTGGTCACCGACGTGGTCCCGACCGATGGCAGGGGCGAGGACGAGCTGCTGGCCTTGGCTGCATCGGTGGAACAGGGGAGCGAGCATCCCCTGGCGGAAACCCTTGTCGAGGAGGCGAGGTCCAGAGGTTTGATCCTGCAGAAAGTGCAGGACTTCCAGGCCTTTCCCGGCAAGGGAGTAGTGGCCAAGGTTGACGGTGAGCAAATAAAACTGGGGAACGCCGCCTTTTTGTCCGATGCCGGTGTAGACCTGCTGGATTTGGAGGGAAGGGCGGAGGAGCTGTCCCAGGAGGGAAAGACCATCGTATACCTCCTCAACGGCGACCAGCTGCAAGGTTTCATGGCCGTTTCAGATACGGTCAAGCCTACGGCAAAGCGTACAGTGGAGACCCTTAAAGAGATGGGCCTGGAGGTGGGCATGATCTCCGGGGACCGGCGCTCCACAGCAGAGGCTGTGGCCCGCGAGATAGGCGTGGACAGGGTCTTGGCCGAGGTGCTGCCGGCGGACAAGGCCGAGGAGGTCTCTCGCATCCAGACGGAGGGCAAGGTGGTAGCAATGGTGGGGGACGGTATCAACGACGCGCCGGCCCTGGCTCAGGCGGACATAGGGATCGCCATAGGAACCGGTACCGATGTAGCCTTGGAGGCCTCGGACATCACCCTTATCTCCGATGACCTTCGTAAGGTGGCCACGTCCATCAAGCTCTCCCAGAGGACCTTGGGGATCATAAAGCAGAATCTCTTCTGGGCCTTCTTCTACAACGTTATAGGCATACCTATCGCCGCCGGTATTCTTTATCCGGTGTGGGGGGTCCTGTTGAGCCCCATGATCGCCGCGGCGGCCATGGCCTTCAGCTCGGTCTCGGTAGTCACCAACTCCCTGCGCTTGAGGCGTTTCAAGGAGGACCGGGGGGACGAGGGATTACCATATCGAGATGAGGGTAAAATGAAATCGAGAAGAGAAAGGGGGGATCGGCAATGGCTGGAAAGGCAATAGACCCTGTATGCAAGATGAAGATAAAGAAGAAGGAGGCCGCGGCTACCTCCGAATACAAGAGCAAGACTTATTATTTCTGTAATATGAGATGCAAGGAGGATTTCGACGGCGATCCGGAAAAGTACCTCGAGGCATCATAAAGGAACAGCATGGCTATGGATGATAGGAGAAATGCCGCGCCGGACACAGAGCTTACCGAGCTCTACGACTATCCATCCGCCACCCGATCGAGGGAGGAGGAGGGAACGGTGCTGGCCGTTCACGGCGACATGGCCGAGGTGTTGCTGCGGCGCAGCAGGTTATGCGAGGGCTGCGGTTCCTGCTGCGTTGTGGTGGACTCAGATACCATGCTGGCGGAAGCGGATAATCCCGTAGGAGCGGAGAAAGGGGACCGCGTGATCGTGGACCTGCCCGCAGATAGATCTATACGCGCCGCCCTTATCCTCTACGGCATCCCCCTCCTGGCTTTTCTGGTCGGGTATGGTCTCGGGGCCCTGCTGGGCGCCGCCGTTTTCGGCGGAGGCTATGCGGTACCGTTGGGGCTCATCTTCGCCTTTGCTTCCCTGGCCATCTCCTATATCTTGATCTCCCGCATCTATGCTCCCCACAGCAAGGCTTCCTCCAAATACCGCCTGGTCATCACCCGCAAACTATACAAGTAACCTGACCACATTCATCAGGCCTGACACCTTTCATCTATGATAGTTAGCCAAGCTAATTAAATGTGGAATGTGGAGGGCTGACCCCAATGTTATACTTTTGAGCGGAGGGAAGGAGGGTGTTTGAAAAAAGGTAGTAAGAAAGGAACTGCCGGCAGCAGAGAGACGGCGCTGCGTCTCTGGGACCTGGTCAATCTCTACCCCAGAGTGAGCGATGAGGAGCTGGAGAAACGCCTGTCGGACTTCATCATAAATGCGACGGAGGAAGAGCTTTTCGCCATGTCGCGGGAGCTCTTTGAATTCGCGACATCACTGATCAAGGAGGATGAGAAACTGCGACGCCTCATGGCCTCCATGCAGGGAAGGTGCCTGGCCTTGATCATCGATGGCTCCTATCATTCCGTGGTCACCTTCCAATGCGATGGCTTTGAGCTGGAGTTGAGACGGGATGATGACCTGCCCGCCCTTATAGCTGCCAGCCGGGAGGTCTATCGCGATGCCGCCCTGAAACGCAAGGATCCCACCCGACTTATTCTGGAGAGAAAGATCAGGGCGCGCAAGCTGCCCAAGATGGTGCGCTGGACGTTGCCCCACCTCAAGGTGCTGAGGAATCGAGCTCTCTACGACAGGTACCTGTCTCGCCAGGAGGAGATAGAAGCCAAGATAGAGGAGACACTGACCAGGCTGGGTTATTGATATCGTGCCGGCAAGGCCGCCTGGAGTGTCATAGGACTGAGGGGAATAAGGGGAACCACGTAGGAGAGAGAGGAAGGATAGAGAGGAAGATGAGCAAGGTAGCCGTAGCTCCGATAGGCAAGAACATCGAAGATGCAATAAAGGAGATATTCGAGCCCTTTGGAGGCATCGAGTCCCTCCTGGGCGGAAGGGGGGAGGCGTTCATCAAGGTCAATGCCGTGGATTTCAAGCCCTACACCTTTACCGACCCCCAGGTAGTGGCCGCCGTCATCTGTCACCTACGCCGCAAGGGTGCCCGCCGGGTGTATGTCATGGAGAACTGCACCCAGGGCAACTTCACCCGCCTGGTCTTCCGGGTAAGCGGGCTGGAGAGGGCCATAAAAGAGGCAGGTGGTCAACCCCTTTATCTCGACGAGGGCAAGCAGGTTGAGGTCCTTCTACCGACACTGGGGTACAAGGTGAGGGTCTCCAGGTGGGTGAAGGAACGCCTGATAGATGGGCGGGAGCAAAACTTCTACCTCGACCTGCCCAAGCTGAAGATGCATTCCATGGCCACGGTGACTCTGGGAGTGAAGAACCAGTTCGGCCTGATAGCGCAAGGGGACCGTATCAAGGACCATAACTGGATGCTTCACCGCAAGTTCGCGGACATTTACTCCCTCATCCGCCCGCATTTTACTCTTATAGACGGGTTGTATGCCGTGAACCACGGCCACTATCCCCCCGAGGGCCTGGTGAAGGAGAGCGTGGAACGACTGGGAATCCTTATAGGTGGCGATGATACACTGGCCGTGGACGCGGTGGGAGCGGACTTGATAGGCGTCGACCCTTTGGAGGTCGAGCACCTCAGGCTGTCGGCCGAGGATGGGATGGGGACCATTAACCTGGATCAGATAGAGGTGATCGGTGACAGGGAGCCCTTCCGCCGTTCCTATACCAGCGAACTGCTCAATGAATTCCCACCCGATGTGAACATCATAAAAGGCGCCGAGCGGTGCTGCCGCGAGGGATGCCTTATGAATACACTGGCCCTTCTACAGATGCTTTACGTGGATTTCAAGGGCCAGGGGGGATTCACCATCTGCATGGGAAAGGGCTTTGACCCAAAGGAAATAGAAGGCCTGGACGGCAGGGTGCTGCTGGTGGGGGATTGCGTCAT
>Ga0180434_10008985_pt1 | contig 10945 bp, 6 predicted proteins | sample SS_ome_7_FD_132453 | JGI IMG/M metagenome (GOLD analysis project Ga0180434, IMG submission 132453) | Hypersaline lake sediment archaeal communities from the Salton Sea, California, USA - SS_1_D_2 metaG | ecosystem: Environmental > Aquatic > Non-marine Saline and Alkaline > Hypersaline > Sediment... | reverse complement strand
TCTGAAAAATGCAATAAGATATTTTTCAAGATGACAATCCATGGCAAGCGGTCCAATGGCAGAGCAACCATCTAATTCTCATCCAAGCACGAATACCGACAGGAAGGTCCACTCAATCGATTGCCTTTCTACGCTTTTTCTGGCAGCAGCTATTGTTACACTTGACTTGAAACCGAAGTTGAAGAACAGTCTGGTTTTTATACGGCAAATGGGTTGATGAAATTTAAAAAATGCTGTAGTTATCATTTGTAATATCCAAGGATTCGACTTCATCAAGATTTATTTCCTTGTGACCGGGGGCTGCTGGATCACAACAAAGGTGAACCCATTCCAATCAGAGAAAATGATCGATGAAAAAATCGAACACCTGCAAAAGCGGTCTGCCGACAAATCGGAAAAACGCGCCGAAAAAATAAAGGTTGAATAATCGTCATCCATAAACTTTCAGCCGCGCCGGCGAGAGGCTCCCGGCGTTGAATATATTTTTCGGCTGAAAACCGAGACCACAGGATTTGGCAATGTTCAAGTTTATTCACGCCGCCGATGCCCATCTGGACAGTCCGCTGCGCGGCCTGGCCAAATACGAGTCCGCGCCGGCCGAATCGCTTCGCAACGCCTGCCGCAAAGCATTTGAAAATCTGATCGATCTGGCCATCGAAGAAAAGGTCGCTTTTGTTTTGTTTGCCGGCGACCTGTATGACGGCGACTGGAAGGATTACAGCACCGGCATCTTTTTAAGCCGGCAGATGGGCCGGCTCGGCAAGAACGATATCCCTTTTTTTACGGTTGCCGGGAATCACGATGCCGCCAACCGCATGACCAGGGTGCTTGAGAGACCGTCCAACATGAAGATGTTCTCGTCCCGGAAAGCGGAAACGATTCGACTGCCGAATTGTCCGGTGGCGATTCACGGGCGCAGTTTCGGCACGCAGCATGTCGAAAAAAACATTGCAGCGGACTTTAGCGCCGCTGAAAAAGGCGTGTTCAATGTCGGCCTGCTGCACACAAGCCTCGACGGCCGGGAAGGCCACGCCCCTTATGCCCCCTGCACGGCGCAGGATCTGCGATCCAAGGGGTATCAATATTGGGCGCTGGGACATGTCCACCAGCAGGAAGTCGTGTCGGATGAACCGTACATTGTTTTTCCCGGCTGCATCCAGGGGCGCCACATCCGGGAAACCGGTCCCAAGGGATGCGTGCTGGTTACCGTCGAGGACGGCTCTGTAAGCGGCATCGATCGGTGCCCGTTGGATGTCCTGCGCTGGGTGTACTGCCGGGTGGATCTTTCCGATGCATCCGATATGAAAGCGGTGCTTGAACGGACGAGAACGGCCGTTGCCAATACAGAGACGTCGGCCGATGGGCGCCCCGTCGCCATGCGCATTCGTTTCGAGGGCGGCACGACGGTCTCAAACGAGCTGGCGGCCTATCCGGAACGGTTGGAGCAGCAAATCAGAGCCCTGGGGGCGGAAATCGCCGGGGATGAATTGTGGATAGAAAGAGTTGAAATCGCGACAACCGGCAAACTCGATTTGAATGCGATGCTGGACGGCGACAGCGCCCTGGGAAAATTGCTGGAAGGCATATTAACGCTGCCGGCCGATCCGGACAAAATACCCGGCCTTAGGGATGTGATTGCCGGCATAAGGCAGAAGATCCCATCCGAGGCGTTCGGAGATGACTCTCCCCTGAATCTTGATGAACCGCAAACGCTTGAGCGTCTGATCGATGCGTCAAAACGAATGCTGACCGGGAGGCTGTTGACCGCCGGAGAAATGAAATGAGAATCGACCGGTTGGATTTGATCGCGTTCGGCCCTTTCACCGATACCGTACTGGATCTGTCCGAGGGGACATCCGGCCTGCATTTGATATATGGGGACAATGAAGCGGGCAAAAGCACTTCTCTGAGAGCGCTGATCGGGTGGCTGTTCGGCATACCTATCCGTACCAGCGACAACTTTATCCACAACAACGCGCAGCTGCGAATCGGCGGCAAGCTCCGCCTTTCCGACGGCAAAACGCTGTCCTTCGTTCGCAGGAAGGGCCAAAAAGGGACCCTGCTGGATCCGGACACCGGCGGCCCGCTGGACGATTCAATATTGACGCCCTTTTTGCCGGGCGGCATGGATGAAAACCTGTTTACAAAATTATATGGCATCGACCATAAGCGGCTGGTGGAAGGCGGCCGGGAACTGCTGAACCAGTCCGGTGATCTCGGCCAGGCCCTTTTCAGTGCGGCGATCGGTACCGAGAGCCTCCGCCACATATTGTCCGATCTTCAAGATGGCGCCGAAGCGCTCTTTAAACCCAGAGCCTCCACAAAAATCGTGAATCAGGCCATTGCCGGTTTCAGAGAGGCGAAAAGGCGGGTCAAAGAGGCCAGCCTTCCGGTGGCGGAATGGAAACGGTTGAAAAAGGAACTGGAAGACACGACGGCCGCCATCGAACAGGTTGAAAAAGACATCAACATCAAAAGCAAAGCCAAAAGCCGCCTGGATCGCTTCAACCGCGTCAAAGGCGCTTTGGCCGAACGACGGGCGCTGATGGAGCGCATTGCGGCCCTCGGTGAAGTGCTAGTGCTGCCGCCGGATTTCGGGGAGACCTACAAAAGCGTCCGCGCCGCCCTGCAGTCGATCGGAGAAATCAAATCCAAGGCCGAGGCCAAACTGGCCCGTTTGCGGGAGGATGCTGAAAAACTGCATGTCCGCAACGATCTGCTGGATAATGAAGAGGTGATTCTGGGGCTTTATAAAGAAATCGGAAGCGTTGAAAAAGCGCTCCAGGACCGCCCGCAACAGGATGCAAAACGACGGCTGCTGCGCAGTGAGGCCGAGCAGCTGCTCAAGGGCGTGCGTCCGGATCTTGCAATTGATGATGCCGGCAGCCTGCGCCCGCTGGCCATCAATAAGAAGTGGGTGGACGGCCTGGCGAGACAGCACGGTCTTTTAAAGCAACAGCAGGAAAAAACGGAGCAGGCCCTGCGGGATCTGGAGGAGGAACAGGCGGCGATCAAAAGGGAACTGGCTGAAAAAGCCGCATCCCCGGTGGATTTGGGGGCATTGAAGGCGGCGGTTGGCACCGCCCGAAAGGCCGGCGACATTGAACAACGTCTATCCGAAGTGAAAAAACGGGCCTTCGAAGACAGCGAAGCCTGCCAAAACGAATTTGCAAGGCTCGGCAAATTTGCCGGAACAATAGATACGCTCTTGACGACGGCCATGCCTGTGCCGGAAACGCTGGACACATTCGAAAAGACGTTCGATGCGCTGTCCGAGAAGACAAAGGATCTTGATCACCGAAAAACAGCGCTTGAAGAAGAACACCGGCAGGTGGAGCAGGATTTGAACACCCTGCTGCTGACCAGTGATGCGCCGACCATCGCCGAGCTTGAAGATGCGCGTGCCCTCCGCGACACGGGATGGCATCTTATCAAACGCCGGTATATTGAAAAAGAGGACGCGGAAAAGGAAATCGCCGCCTATGCACCCAATGCCGATCTGCCGGTGCTTTACGAGCAGAAAGTGGGGCGGGCGGATCACATATCGGATCAGCTGCGGCTGGCATCCGATAAGGTTGTCAAACGGGTGGATCTGGAAACGCGGGCAAAAGACCTCAAGGCTCGTATTCAAAGCATCCGTGAGCAGATGGAACAGGTGCAGGCGCGCCGAACGGCCTGTGAAAAGGACTGGCGCGGTCTCTGGTCGTCCTTGAATACAGCACCGGGAACACCCAGAGAAATGAAGCAATGGCTGTTGAAGGTTGACCACCTGCTGTCAAATGTCCGTGCGGCGCGCGTCGTTTCCGGAGAAGCGCAAAAGATCAGCGCGGCGTGTGAATCGCTGCGGAACAGCATCATCCTTCAAATATCAAGCTTTGATGAATCCGCAGATCCGCAGGGTATGCGCCTGGAAGCCATGATCCGTCTGTGTGAACAGCGCATTGAAAAGGAGGAAGCGGCGCTTGAGCGCCGGCGTCAGCTGATGCATTCACTCAACAATCTGTCCAGCCGCATCAAAAGAACGCGTGAAGATCTTGCCACGATCGCCAATGACAGAACCGGCTGGGCGAACGAATGGGCGCCGGCCATCAGCGGATTGGGGTTGAACGCCGATGCCCATCCGGAACAGGCGACGGCGGTTCTGGAGCAATTACTGGCCTTTTTCGACAAATTTGACAAATCCGAAGAGCTGCGCCGGCGGATTTACGGAATCGACCAGGTGTCCGAAAAATTCAACCGGAAGGTGTGGGAATTCGCTGATGCCATCGGTTTTTCAGCCGGAGACCGAAACCCTGTCGCCGTGGCCGCACAGCTGAATCGGGAATTGACCGCGGCACGCGAGGCGCGCGCGAGTCTCCTGAAAACAGATGCCCAGACAAAGGAAACCGCAGCGGAAATCGAAGACGCCGATGCAGCGCTGCGCGCCAATCAGCAGCAGCTGACCGCTTTGCGAAAGCAGGCCGGCGTCCAAACAGACGAAGCGCTTGAAGCGGCATGGGAGCGCTCCAGAACCATGCAAGATCTCAGGCTGCGGCTTGAAACGGTGGAACGCGAGCTGGCGCGCAACGGAGACGGCTTGAGCATTCAGGCGCTCGAACGGGAGGCGGGCGAACTGGACGCGGACGCAACAGCGCAGGAACTGGCAAAGGTGTCGGTGGAACTGGATGATTTGCAGGTGAAACGGGACCGGTTGCGCGACCGGCGACAAACCGTTCAGAACCAGATGCAAGCCCGGGACGGCAGCGACAAGGCCGCCGCGGCATCGGAGGAGGCGGAGCAGCACCTTGCTGTTATGGTTTCCGGCGTTGAGCAGTACCTGCGCCTGCAAATCGCGGCACGCATTCTGGAACAACACATTGAGGCGTATCGCCAAAAAAACCAGGCGCCGGTTCTGGCGCGGGCGGGCGGACTTTTTGAAACGCTCACCCTTGGCTCCTTTGCCGATCTGAGAGACGAATTGAACCCAAGCGGCACGCCTGTTCTGATGGGTGTTCGGCCCAACCACCGGGAAGTGGCGGTGGATCAGATGAGCGACGGGACCCGCGATCAGCTGTATCTGGCGCTGCGCCTGGCGACCCTTGAACAGTACCTGCGCAGCGGAGAGCCGATGCCGTTGGTGGTGGACGACATTCTCATTGGATTTGACGACCGCCGCACCAGAGTATGCCTTAAAGTTATGGCGGAATTTGCCGCCAACACCCAGGTGCTGGTGTTTACCCACCATCAGCGGGTCGTCGAACTGGCCGAAAAACTCAATGCGCCCTCAGGTGTATACACGCATGCCTTGCAGTGATGACGCCAGGATGCAGGAGCCAAAGGGGATAAGGGGGTAACGATGTCCGCATTCCCGATTCTGGTTACCGGCGCCACAGGATATGTCGGCGGTCGCCTTATCCCGGTCCTGCTCGACAACGGCTATCGGGTCCGGGCGATGGGGAGAAATGTTTCCAAACTGGCTTGCCGTCCCTGGTCCCGCCACGAACGGGTCGAGATCGTACAGGGTGATGTTCTTGATCGTCCGTCCCTGGAAAAGGCGGCGGCTGGATGCAGGGTCGCTTACTACCTGGTTCACTCAATGATCGCCAAAAAGGAAAAGTTTGCAGAGGCCGACCGGGAGGCGGCCCGCCATATGGCCGCTGCCGCCGCCGCCGCAGGCCTGGAAAGAATGATTTACCTGGGTGGGCTGGCCGAAGCCAAGCATGGCCGTTTGAGCAAACATCTGCAGTCGCGCATCGAGGTGGCCGGGATTCTTCAGTCCGGACCGGTTCCCACCACGGACCTGCGGGCGCCGATGATCCTCGGATCGGGCAGTGCATCCTTTGAGATCCTTCGCTACCTGGTTGAAAGGTTGCCGGTCATGACCACACCGCGCTGGGTTCAGTCCCTGAATCAGCCGATCGCTATCCGGGACGTCATCGGTTACCTGTTCGGCTGCCTTGAGAACGAAGAAACCAGCGGCCGGACCTACGATATCGGCGGGCCGGATATTCTCTCTTACCGGGATTTGCTGGACATCTATGCGGAAGAGGCGGGGTTGCGCAAGCGCATCATCATTCCGGTTCCGGTGCTTACCCCCACCCTGAGTGCCCTCTGGATTCATCTAATCAGCCCGGTTCCCAAGTCCATTGCGCTGCCGCTGACGGAAGGGCTAACCAGTGAAGCCGTCTGCCAGGAGAACCGGATCCGGGAGATCATCCCGCGCAAACTGATGACCTGCCGCGAGGCCATTCGGCTGGCGATCGACCGCCTGCAGCAGCAAAAAGTGGACACCTGCTGGATGGATGCCGGCAGTCTGTTGGCGCCCGAATGGGCCCATTGCGGCGATGCCCAATGGGCTGGTGGAACAATCATGGCGTGCGGCTATCGCGCCGTGCTCAAAGCCGGCACCGATGATGTCTGGGAAAGCGTCCGCCGCGTCGGCGGTAAAACCGGGTGGTATTTCGGTGATTATTTATGGCGGCTGCGCGGGATTCTGGACAGGCTGGCCGGCGGGGTAGGGTTGCGGCGCGGACGTCGGCATCCGACAGAGATCGGGGTGGGGGATGCGCTTGATTTCTGGCGTGTCCTTGAAGTGGATCCGCCCCACCGTTTACTTCTGGTGGCGGAGATGAAAACGCCCGGTGAAGCCCTGCTGGAATTCAAGATAAATCCGATGGAAAGTGGGCGGGTCGCATTGGAAATGCATTCGCGGTTCATGCCCCGGGGCTTTTTCGGCCTCCTGTACTGGTACGTTCTGTATCCATTTCATCAGTATATTTTCTTCAACATGCTCAAGGCCATGGCCAAATCAATGAACAAACCAATCGTGGCCGGTCCGGAGCGGTTTACGCAAGAGCGCCACACCGGCTGTGCCCTGCCGCCCAAGCACGGTCATTAGACTACGGCTTGTTTGTCGTCAACAAGGACGATGCGGATCATGGCCGGGCCAAAAAACCTGCGTCTGAGGCCGACCCTGATTTTATCATTCATTAGAATCCTCCTGTTGTGTCGGCGATCCTTTGATTTCAGCAAGCGTGATAATCCCCAGGTAGCCGTCAACGGTGATGTCGTCGCCCGTTTTGATCAATGTGGTGGCACCGGGTACACCGGTGATGCACGGCAAACCGTATTCGCGGGCAATGATGGCGCCATGGATCAGCATACCGCCTCTGCGTTCGACCACGGCGGCAGCCAGCGGCACCACAAAGGTCATATTGGGGTCCACTGCATCGCACACCAGGATCTCGCCGGATTTAAAATCGACCAGGTCGTTGTGCTGCCGAATGATACGGGCCTTGCCTCTGGCGATGCCGGGTCCTGAAGGCTGGCCGGTCAACTGCCGGGCCTTGAGGACGTCGCCATGGGGCTCCGGTGCCGAAGCGGATTTGGCGCCGCTTTCTTCGAAGGCGACGGTCGTCAGCACCGTTTGCAATACGGCCGACGATCGGTCCTTAAGGCGCTTTTTGGCTTCCTGAATCGCCGCCAGCAGCTGCGCCTCGATGCGGCCAAGGTAGATGTTGTCGTCATCGCGCAGGCGATAGCTGCTTTTGGCCAGATCCAGCATCTCCCGGGCCCGTTTTTGCTGATCGCCTGCAAAGCTGTTGAGATACGTTTCTTTAAGCTGTTTGACACGATCGACTTTACCAATGTTGCCGGATGGCGGGTGGTCGACCAGTTCCAGCAGCAGGCGCAAAAGGGGGGCGGTGCCCAGAACGCACTCTCTGCCGCCGGTAACGGGGCAGGACAGGTCGCCGAACTTTTCGATAAACATCTCGACCCGGGCCATGAAATCGGAGTCGATATCCGTCGCATCTCCACCTTCCAAGGCATGTCGCAAAGCCGGGTCCTTGCGAACGGCATCTGCAAGATCGAGAAGCATGTTGTTTCTGGCCAGGCTGGCCATGTTGGTGTCGGCGAGGAGATCGATGAATTCGTATGGATCTTCCGGCTGGACGGCATCGTTGTAGACCTGGCCGAACAGCCGCACGCCATGGGCGTAGGGAATGAAATCCGACCAGTAAACATTGACCCATTTATTATTGATTTCCCAGCGATGTTCAATTTCCCTGGCAAGGTTTTCCGCCGACAAACGGGAAAGATCTTTTTGGGCCAGATTGTCCGCGGTTTCGATCATGGCGGGGATCAGCTCTTGCTCGATTTTTCGGCGCAGATCTTTGAGGTTGTCAAAGCTGCGGTGCAAACTCAGATACCAGCCGCGGCGGTCATTCGTATCTCCGGTTCCCAGGGTCGTGATCGGTCTGGATTGGAGCAATGCCAGCCGCTGTTTAAAATAAGTCCATTCGACATCCTGCGGCGCCCGGAAATATTTTTCCGCCTTGAGCGCTGTCGCCCAAACCGTCTTGACGGCCTCTTCGCCAAGGGGCGGGGTGCCGGCCTTTTCAGGGGGCAGGACCGCGCGATCAACACCGCCGTGGCTTGGAATGAACCAGTGCTGCCGCTTCGGCTGTGTATGCGATGCAATCCTGCCGGAGTCCCGGTCGATCATCCAGCGGTCCGGTTCGATTTCTCCGTCCACAAGGCCCTGGTTCAGACCATGCACCGATTCGATGACCGCCTGCCGGGGATTATTGGGGTCACGGGTAAAGGCCACACCCGAACAATCACCGGCGATGGTTTCCTGGACCACCACGGCCATCGCGCTTTTCTCGACATCGAGCCCGATTTCCTGCCGGTAGAGCAGGGCGGCATCCGACCAGAGGGAAGCCCATACCATGCGGATATGCTTGATAATATCCGCTGCACCGCTGAGATTGACAAAGGATTCATGCAATCCGGCAAAAGAGGAGCGCGCATCGTCTTCATCCGGGGCCGATGAACGCACAGCCACGGATCGGGTCTGAAAGCGGTCCTGGAGGGTTTGGCCCAGCTCCTGGTAAAGATTTTCGGGCAGGCGCTGTGTCAGGAACATGTTGCGGATACGCGTGGCACAATCCCAGATCTCTTCCCAGCGCATCTCCTTGAAGTCCTTGCGATGGAGCTCCATGAAAATCCGTTCGCGCAAACCGGTCCGGTCTACGAATTCCCGGTATACATCGCTGGGGATGCAGACGGTATCCGGAATATCAAAGCCACCGTCGGCCAGCCGCCACAAGGCATAGCCCTTTCCGCCGACGCGCTGCCGGTCATCTGCCTGAACCTCTTTGAGGGATAAAATTCGTTTCATGTTTTGATGTGCAATTCGGTTACAATTTGAAAATTTCTGACCATGAAATAACTTTCGACACGGACACCCACCAAGGCGCATGTTTTTGCGCGGGCAAAATCGTTTAGATAGGGGTGCTTGGCCAGATATTGGGACAGCACGCTTTCTTTGTCAGGCCCGGTGATTTCATCGGCCTTTCCCACCGCTGTGACGGAAATGGCTTCATGAAAATCCGAATCCGTGTTGGTGCTGTTATTAATCAGGACAGCCACACGGCTGTCGGCGCTTAAATTGGCAAACTTGCGCGTGGTTTTGGAGGTGATGAAATAAAGGTGCCTGGCATCATCGGCCGCATAAAAGGCAACCAGGCTGGCATAGGGTTGACCGCCTTTCTGGGTGGATAGGGCGGCCAGTTTTTGCGAATTGAACAATTCAACCAGACGCTCGTGAAACTGTTCTTTTGTTTCCATTGGTGCGTTCCTTCCGAATCACTGAAATAGTGGGTCTTCTCCGTCGTTCGCAAAATTTGCATCGTGCTCTTTGCAGACAACAAATGCAGCGTCCTTCGATCACAAAAGCCGACGGCGTCCGATCGGCCGGTTAGCAGAGCATTGGTGCAACTGGTTTCATCGGATATGCCATTAACCTCGATGGCGTCAAAATGGACACCTTTGCCGGCAATTGTCGGCAGCAGCAGCACCAGCGTGCGGTTCGGGCCTACATATTTTTTGTATTAGAGTTTCGGCTGGTGTACCCTTTGAGCGCAGCTCAGCATCAACGATATGCTACAAGCCGAAATGCCGATCAGTTTTATTTTCATGAGGAAACCAGTTGAGAAAATATATTAAATTGGCGGACAGATGTCAATTTCGAGATAGGCAATTCACACCTTTTTTTTCGCAAGGCCATGGCCCCAATGAATTCCAGCCGGAATCGGTTTACCATCAGGTGCAGGCGGCAGAGCGCGATGCTGCTTTGGAACCGTAGAAAATATGGCGGGTTGGGATAAACGCTTCAGGCACCTTTGGCGGAAAACCAAAATCAAAGAGTGAAGGGAAAACTGCCAATCCGATCATTTTTTATTACATCAGCCCCTCTAACAAATTTACGGGTATGCAAAATAAGCCACGCAATTTCTGATACAATGCGCTTTCCCCCGGTTTCAGGAATCAGCTCCAAGCCGCCACACCAGCCTCAAACCCTTTGTTGTATATAGCTCCCTACCATCGATAGTGCCTTCGTAATGGATAACCGATGGATTTGACCCCTTTACAATAAATACGGTTTGAAATTGGAATGAGGATTTACGGTTTGCGGATATTGAGTTTGCGCATGCGGGCGCGCAAGGTGCTGCGCTCCAGGCCCAGGATTTCAGCCGCACTGTTCTTGCCGCTGATTTTCCAGCCGGTTTGTTCAAGCACGCGCTTGATATAATCGCGCTCAACATGCTCCATGGTTTGATCGGCCCTGGGAGTATCTTTCCGCGGGTTTTTCAGTTCGTCCACCAACCGCAGCTTGGGGCCCGAGGAGTTGATTATCGCCCGTTCGAGGACATTTTCCAGCTCACGAACATTGCCGGGCCAGTGGTATTGTCGCAGCGCGTCCATCACGCCCGCCGGAATCACCTTGATGACTTTGCCCAGCCTTCTTGAAATCCGGTCGATATAAAAATTGACCAACAGCGGGATGTCGTCCAGGCGATTGCGCAGGGGCGGCATGGTGATCGGAAAAATATTCAGCCGGTACCACAGGTCCTCCCGAAAAGCGCCCTTTTGGACCTCCGCCTGCAGGTCGCGATTGGTG
>Ga0180434_10008984_pt1 | contig 10945 bp, 12 predicted proteins | sample SS_ome_7_FD_132453 | JGI IMG/M metagenome (GOLD analysis project Ga0180434, IMG submission 132453) | Hypersaline lake sediment archaeal communities from the Salton Sea, California, USA - SS_1_D_2 metaG | ecosystem: Environmental > Aquatic > Non-marine Saline and Alkaline > Hypersaline >... | reverse complement strand
GAACTGGTCAACCAGGTAGACTGGATTCTGTCCGGCAAGGCTGGGAGCGTAATCGACGACAGAATTACCATCCTTGCCATGACAGGCTGCACATAGCACGCTTCTTCTTTGCGCCCTGGCGATCAGCTGCGCCCGGGATGCAGGGTCCTGTGTCAGGTTTTCAATCTTTTGCTGTAACTGTCGGCGAATTTCGAGATCAGCTTCCTTGTTCTGGTAATTTAGCGCCGAGTCATTTTGTTCTGCACTGAGTGATGTTGAAATCGTAACCAGGAATAATGTGACTGTGATCAGGTTTTTCATAGGTTTCTACGCCGATAATATTTTTGCTAGTATTTTTAGTTGTCTCATGAATGAGACCCGCCCTTCGGGCTTGCTGCGCTGGTGAAAAATTATTACAGACAATTTTTTATAGCGCAGATAATAGTATTTTAACTAATGAGGCTCAAACATGATGCGGATCACACTAAAACAAAATATTGCTTTCATTTTTCTGTGTTTGATGATGGCCGTTGTTGCGCAGTCTCATGCCCGGGATTTTCAGGTCAGGGTACTGGCTCAAGGTCTCAACCACCCCTGGTCAATGGCGTTTCTTCCGGATGGTTCAATGCTGGTGACAGAAAGGTCGGGAAAGTTGCGCCTCATCAACAAGACATTTTCCGGTGATACGCTGATCAAGGGGTTGCCGTCGATTCGTGCCATGGGCCAGGGAGGTTTGCTTGATGTCGCGATACATCCTGAATACCGCAAAAATGGCTGGATATATTTTTCCTACTCTGGGCCGGGAAAAGGAGACTTTTCCACCGAAGTAGGGCGTGCGCGTTTACAGGGCGACACGCTGGTTGACTGGCAAACGTTATTTAAACTGATCCCCAAAAGCAATTCGTCTTATCATTTTGGTTCAAGACTGGTATTTGACAGGCAGGGCTATCTCTATATCACGCTGGGCGATCGCGGCGACAGGTACCGGGCGCAAAAGCTGCATGATCATGCCGGTTCAGTGATTCGCTTGCATGATGATGGTCGTGTTCCTGAAGATAACCCTTTTACTGAACAAGATGCCAGAGCAGAGATCTACAGTTACGGGCATCGCAATCTACAGGGCGCTGTTCTGCATCCTGTAAGCGGGCGCTTGTGGACGCATGAACATGGCCCGCAGGGTGGCGATGAACTCAATATAATTCAGGCTGGTGCCAACTATGGCTGGCCAGTCATCAGTTACGGTGAAGAATACGGCACCGATACACCTGTCGGTGAAGGAACGCACAAGCCGGGCATGGAGCAGCCCCTGTATCACTGGGTACCATCGATAGCACCTTCAGGTATGGCTTTTTACACTGGAGACAGGTTTCCGCAATGGAAAGGCAATCTGTTTATCGGTTCCCTGAAATTCAGGTTGCTGGTGCGACTTGAACTCGATGGTGACAAGGTGGTTAAAGAGGAGCGTTTGTTAAAGGATGAACTGGGCAGGATTCGTGATGTACGTAACGGTCCGGATGGTTACCTTTATTTACTGACGGATGCTCGTAATGGGCAGCTGGTGCGACTGGAACCGGCTGCAGATTAATCGTATTTTGCCAGGTATTCGCGAATAAAACGGCGGATTTCACGCGCTGCGCTGGTATCCTGTTCATCACACAGTTTGACGAAACGGTTTCTTTCCTTGCCATTGATCCTGATAATCAGCTGACTGTCTTTGGCATTTTTCTTTTTACTTTTGTCTGGCATGGAATCTGTCAGTTACTACAAGATATAAATAGTATATCTTATGTATATATAGAGTTAAAACAAATACTTGCCTATATTTAAAGAAGTCATGAAAGAAAGACGTATTGGCCCTCGTTATCGTTGCAATTTTACGGTTGCTGTTGAAGTTGAAAAACAGCGCTATGATTTTGCTGCGCATAATATTTCTGTCAGGGGACTGGCTGTGCAGGTTTCACAATCGGCCAAGCAGGCTTTGGCTGGCTTGGATATGAGACTGGATGTCGGTGATCAGGTGAATCTTCTTTTGCCTTCAGCTGATGGGGAACTGCCTTCGATTCTGGCAAGGTGCCGGGTGCAATACATGCGTCGTCTGTCGCAGGAATCCTGGTTGATGGGGTGTCAGTTTATTGATCTGGATGCTGCTACCTCTCAGGTTATTGAATGGTTGATGAGTAGCCTTGAGTCCCGTCATAACTGACCTGTACGACTAGATCGCTGCTTGTGGCTGGAACACTATTGTTCTATATTTGTTCTATATATCAACTCATCCTTGAACAAATATGTCCCTGACACATATCCATAATCCGGCAGCCGTCCTGCAATCCCTGAAACTGCCCCTGTTCAGCAGCAAGGTCAGCGCAGGCTTTCCTTCTGCTGCCGATGATTTCATCGAGCGCTCTCTCGATCTTAACGAGTTTCTGATCAAACACCCGGCCTCCACCTTTTTTGCCTGGGCGCAGGGTGAGTCATTGCGTGACATCGGTATTCATGATGGTGACCTTTTAATCGTTGACCGTGCAGCAGCACGTACACAGGGTGCCGTGGTGGTGGCAGCTATTGATGGTGAACTGACCTGCAAGATCCTGGATGTGCGCCACAAAAAGCTGCTATCGGCCAATCCTGATTATCCGCCGATAGAGGTTGCCGGGCGCGAGGACCTGCTGATTGAAGGCGTGGTGGTTTACAGCATCAGGAAACATCACCGGGCATGATTGCACTGGTTGATTGTAATGCCTGTTATGTCTCCTGTGAGCAGGTTTTCAGGCCTGATCTGCGGGGTCAGCCTGTGATTGTGCTAAGCAATAATGACGGCTGCATTATTGCGCGCTCAAAAGAGGCGCGGGCGCTGGATATTCCCGATCTTGCCCCCTATTTCAAACTGAAACCGTTATTGCAGAAACACAAGGTAAAGGTATTTTCAGCCAATTTCCGTTTATACGGTGATATCTCCAACCAGGTCATGGCGAACCTGCGCCTGTTTTCACCCAGCGTGGAGCAGTACTCCATCGATGAAATGTTTCTCGATCTGGATCACATGCCGGATGATATGAACAAGTATGCATTGAAGATAAAAAATACGCTCTGGCGTCATGCGCGCATGCCGGTAGGTGTGGGCATTGCACCGAGTAAAACACTGTCCAAGCTAGCCAATCATGCGGCCAAAAAAATCAAGAACAACAATGTGGCTGTGCTGGATACACCGGAAAAGTGGCAGTGGTTACAGAAAAGGTTACCGGTCAACAAGGTGTGGGGGATTGGTTCAAAACTGACCAAACGCCTTGAAGGTATCGGTATTCGCAGCGCCTATGAGTTGGCACAGGCTGATCCTAAGTGGGTGCGACGATTTACCAGCGTAAACGTGGAAAAGACCATTGAAGAGCTTAACGGGCAGCGCTGTATTGAACTGGAAGAAGTACCCGAGCCCAAAAAAGAAATTTTTGTTACCCGTTCTTTCGCGCACAAGATTGAAAAACTGGAAGACATGCTGCGCCATGTCAGTCGTTATGCGGTGGCTGCCGCCGAAAAACTACGCACACAGGACGGCTACTGCCAGACTCTTTACGTCTTTGCCCATACCTCACGGTTTCATGAAAACTTCTACGCAAACAGCCTGGTGGTGCAATTACCTTATCCAACATCTGACAGTCGTACCCTGGTCAGCTTTTCACGGCTGGCAATGAAGCAGATCTACAGGGAGGGCTGCAAGTTCAATAAATGTGGAGTGGGGTTGCTGGATTTGCGCGACCGGCGTTTTTATCAGTCCGACCTGTTTCGTCCCGAGCAGTCAGTCAAATCAGAAGCCCTGATGTCAGCACTGGATCGTATCAATTACCGTTACGGCAGGGATACGGTCACCATTGGCGCAGAAGGACTGACGGGGCGCTGGACCATGAAGCAGCAAAAGTTGTCTCCGTCCTATACGTCTTCATGGCGTGATTTACCGGTGGTTCGTTAAAAGAAGCCTTTCAGCTTATCACCGAGCTTATCCTGCAGTTTCTTCTCGAGTTCCTGTTTTTTCTCCTCGACTTTTTCATCAACCTTGGCTTTCTGGGAACTGAGCAAGACTTTGCCCCAGTCGACAGAATAGTTCGGTGCTGTATAAGGGCCGGTCAGTTTGACCGGAATATTCAGCCCTTCAAGCTCTTTGAGCGATTCACCACCCTGGCCCTTGGCGGAGGAGACCACCGTTGCCTGGACAGTGTAGTTAAGTGTTTCCTTGACGAGGTTGACGGTACCGGCACCTCTTACTCTGAGGAAAGGGGACTTGGCAGAAAGATCCTGGTTATTCAAAACACCGCGAGTGATTTTGGCAGAACCACTGAGTTCGGAGAAGTCGGTCTGCTCAGGTTCATTGCTCGGCGGCAGTGTTTTACCTTCAAACTTTGCCTTGGTCTCACGCAGCACCTTGGCAAGGTTAATGCCTTTGACAGCACCGTCTTCAAAACGGAAGCTTAATGTGCCACCCAGTGCTTTTTTGATATCAGCCACGGTGTTGCCGCTGGAGTTGATATCCATTTTGAAGCGGCCGGTTCCGTCCATCACCTCTTTTTCTGTCAGGTCTTTAAGCAGGGGCCCTGCTTTAAGGTTTTGCAGATTGACATTGACTGCCAGCCTGGGTGTCTTGCCGGCTACATTGAGAGTGCTTTTGCCATTGAAACTGCCCTGGTAAAAACGTCCGATTTTCTGTGTGCTGGTAATCACGCCATTTTTGGCGATGATCTGGTTTTCCACTGCTTCGGCAGTCAGTTTGTTAACAATAAGTTTTGCTATTTTCAGCTTGCCATTGATATCCAGTGGACGCAGGGTTTCAACCGGAAACAGTGGCGCATTATCTGCTGTCGGCGCCGGTTTTGTGCTACTGGCTGTGTCGGAAGCAGCCGCGTCGGCCTGTTGTTTCGGTAAATAGTCGTCCACATTGATCTGGTCGATGTTCAGATCAAACCCGATATGGCTGCCGGCCAGTTTGCCGGAACCGGTGATGGATGAACTGTCCAGACCAATTTTCAGGTTGGTGATATTGGTGTTGGCACCATCGCTTTTCATGGTGACATTGGCATCGAAAGCAGACAGGGCTTTGTCACTGGCCATTTCAGGCAATGCCATTCCCTGGCTGGCAAGCCACTGGCGTAAATTGAGCTTTGCCAATTTCAGATTGCCATCCAGTTGCATCTGTTTGTCGAGGTTGAGCAGTGCAACTTTGCCTGACAGGTCAAGGTCGCCTGATTTGAGTGACAGGTTGTCGAGTCCAACCGCCAGTTGTTTCAGGTTTACAGTGATATCAGTGGAAAGCTCGGCCTTTAATGCACCATTGGGGAAGGCCTCTCCGCTGGCATCAACAGTCACTTCCAATGGCAGCACGGTCAGTTTTTCAATCGCATCATCAACCGCGACAGTACCATCCAGTGTCAGACGCGCAGTCATTTGCGGATCACTGCTTTTCAGGTCGAGACCAAGTGAAAGGTCGACTGGATCTCCGGGAGAAATAGCGCCGCTGTTTAACTGAAAATTGCTTACCTGGTAAGACTGGCCGGTCGAATCGTCCTGCCAGTTGATAGTGGCGTTGTTGATTTCGAAACCACCAATGGCAAGACCTTCCAGCCCAACGCCTTGCGGGCTGTCCTGGTCTTTGATGTCATCGTCGACGGCTTCACCTGCCAGGTCAGCCCAGTTGGTTTCCCCCTTTTTGTTTTTGGCAAGGTTCAATTGCAGACCATTGAGTGTGATGGTGTCGGCAACAAGTTCCTTTGCCAGTAAAGGCATGAGCTTGATTCTTACCGAGGCATTGTCAATTGCAGCAAAAGGCTGGTCGCCGAAACCTTGTGCATTGCCCAGAGAAAGTTTGCCGATATCAATGCCGATCCATGGAAAAACACTCAGTCCCAGTTCGCCGTCGATGGTCAGTTTGCGACCGGTGTTTTCCTCCACGGCAGTAACGATTTCATCACGGTAATCATTCGGGTCAATAATGAAGGGCAGGGCAGCTAGGGCAACAATCACTAATACAACGAGTGCAACAAGAATTTTTATCAGTTTTCCCATGGCGGTCTCCAGCAGAAATAGAAAATTATATCTTTAAGGATGGCGTATCCGGGTTGAAAATTCTACACTTAAAAGTAATAACAATTACAATCGAGTTAACACATGCCCGAAACCCTGCAAATTCCACAGCTGATAGAAGATGTTGAAGAACTGTTATCGTTGCCTGATGTTGTCATGCGGGCCAATGAACTCATTGATTCGGAGACGTCAGGTGTTGAATCCATTGCTGAAGTGATTGCCCTGGACCCTTCCCTGACAGCCCAGTTACTGAGGCTGGTCAACAGCGCCTTTTATGGTCTGCCATCAAAGATAGAAACCATTTCACGCGCAATCACTGTGATTGGTGTGCAGGAGCTGCGTTCATTGATCCTGTCTGCTTCGGCGGTAGAAGTGTTCAACAAGGTTGCACCGGAAGCTATTGATATGAACGATTTCTGGTTCAGAAGCGTTTATGTTGGTTTAGCTGCCAAGCAGCTGTCAGGAGACCGGCGCAGGGCAGAAATGTTCTTTCTCATGGGGTTGATGCATGATGTGGGGAAAATCGTACTGTTTATGAAGAATGATGCCATTGCCAATCAAATGCTGCGTGAAGCCGTTGCAAGTGGTAAAAGTCTGCAGCAGATTGAAAAGGAAACCATGGGCTTTACCTTAAGCCAGGTATCTTCTGCGTTGCTGCAAAACTGGGGACTGGCAGAAACGCTTTACGAACCGATTTCCATCATGTACGAAAATGCTCAAGCATCGCCTTATTTCAAGGATGCGGCGATACTCAGGCTGGCGGCCAGATTGTCTGATTGCACTGAGCCGGAAGTTAAAGGCAGGAATGCCGAAAAGCTCTCAGCCGTTTTGGAAGACAAGGAGCTTCTCAGGGCTGCAGGTACCAAGGCAGATGACCTGGAAGATATTATGAATGATGTCAATCTTTACTGTTTCGATGTGTTAAGCGTGATCAACCCGGAAGCTTCGCTGGTGTTCTGAATCTTTAATCTGCCAGGGAAATATAGTTTGCCTCTTCAAAACGAGGTGTACAGATAGCCAGGAAAACCAGTTCAGTGTCACCGGTGTTTTTAATATACTGTGATGTCGACGCCGGAATATAGACAACATCATCTTTAGTCACGCTTTGCGCTGGATTCTCGCCAATATGTACCATGCCTTGCCCGGCGAGAATCAGATAGCGCTCAATGGTATTTTTCAATGCGTGTGGTTTGGTGCTTTCTCCGGCAGCCAGCCTTGCTTTTGCAACGGATGACTGTTCATCAGAATTTTCGTTCCATAATTCCGTGATGTAACATCCTTCATGAAAGAAGTATTCTTTGGTGTCATGGTTTTTTTTAATCATGGTCGGTACAGGTTTGTATTTTGAATAAAGTCCGTAAAATTCGATTTCATATCCATATCGAGTCTGACGAGTATCTCAGATATTATCAGGGTCTGGCTGATAAGGTGCGTCTGGTTGCAGACAATGGCCAGGTCGTCATGTTTCCGGCCAATCGCCTGAAACCCTTTTTAACGCATGATGGCATTACAGGTCATTTCGAAATGCAGTTTGACCAGAACAACAAGTTTATCAGTATCAGGCAGTTGCCAAGGTGATGAAAAACCCCTTGCTGGTCATTATCGGCTATGTCTGGCCAGAGCCCGGTTCCTCGGCGGCCGGCAGGCACATGATGGAAATAATCCAGGTGTTGCAGTCAGCACACTGGCGCATTGTGTTTGCCACACCCGCTGCCGACAGTCCTTACAAGGCTGATTTGAACGCATTGAATATCCCGCAGCAAAGCATTGAGTTGAACAGCGACAGCTTCGATGAGTGGATCTGCAGGCTTTCTCCTGATGCCGTATTGTTTGACCGCTTCATGATGGAAGAACAATTTGGCTGGCGTGTAGCGAGGAGTTGTCCTGATGCCATGCGCATACTCGATACCGAGGATCTGCATTTTTTGAGACAGGGCAGGGAAGCTGTTGTGCGGCAGAAAAAATCTGTTGATGACGGCTACCTGGACAATGACATCGCCTTGCGTGAAATTGCCAGCATCTACCGCTCGGACCTTTCACTCATCATTTCCGCCAGGGAAATGCTGTTGCTGAAACAGGATTTCAAAATACCTGATGAATTACTGCAATATTTTCCATTTCTACCGGAACAGCCCCCGGGTTCACTACCGGGTTTTAACGGGCGTAAGGACTTCCTGTTTATTGGAACAGCCCGGCATGCGCCAAACCTGGATGCCATTCGTTATCTGAAAACGACATTATGGCCTGCCATACGCAAGCAACTGCCCGCAAGCTGTCTGAATATTGTCAGTTCCTACCCAACCAGGGAAATCAGCCAGATGCATAAACCTGAAACCGGCTTTAACGTGCTGGGGCACGTGGAGAATATTCAGCCCTTGCTGGAGTCTTCACGGGTATTTCTGGCGCCATTGAGATTTGGTGCAGGATTGAAAGGTAAGCTGATCGAGGCCATGCAATGGGGAATACCCAGTGTGACGACTGCCACCGGTGCCGAGGGTATTGCTTCAGCCGATGCCTGGCCCGGCGCTGTGGTGGATAATGACGCGGCATTTATCTCTGCAGCGGTAGAGATCCATGTGTCCGAATCTCGCTGGAAGCAGGCGCAGAAAACAGGATTGGACTTGCTTGGGCAACGCTTTGATGCCACAGAACATAGCCGCAAACTGTCTGAAAGTATTAGCGGGATCCTGCAGCAATTGCCAAAACATCGTGCAAACAATTTTACCGGCCGGATGCTGCTGTATCATTCGATGCGCAGTACAGAATTCATGTCACGCTGGATAGAATGCAAAAACCGGAAATCCAGTACGAATTAAAATCTTTTCCGTATTCAGTTTCAGGTTTTCCTAGTAATCACCCTAGTAGAATTCTTGATGGGTTGATCAATACTGTTGTTTACCACCGTGAACAAGAGGAGACACTTGATGGAGCTACAATCAAAAAAGCTGATGAAAGAAATCAAAGACCTGGACATGATCAATGACGCTGATATTGATACCAGTGAATTATCCGACTCACTTGATCTAACCAGCGCCGAAGTCGGGAAGTTTCAGCATCAGACTGCTCCAAAAGATAAAGAAGTCAATTAGTTATAAGATTATCAGCAACTGGAAAAACAAAAGGGTGGCCATGGCCACCCCTTTGTTATGCTGAAAAAAAACAGAATTACCAGGTCTGGATTTCAATATTATCCATTTGGGTGCGCATCTCATCAGGAACTCGTTTTCCGGTTTCCTGAAATTCTTTTTGCACATCAACAGGATTGGGAACACTGATGCTTGGAGCAGTCCAGCCACCAGGCATCTGGCCGACTTCGTGCGGAGCATTAATCATGTCTTCCCAGGCATTGGCTATGCCTTCTCTGGGTTCCTTGAAATCAACCCAGTCTTCCATATCCTTGAACGGATTTTCGCCACCTTCACCCATTTCTTCCCAGAAACGTGTACTCCATGGCGTAAAGTTACTTTCAAAAGGAATCGGGCTGCGGGATCCCCGGTTGAAACCTCTGTAAGGAGCGCCGCCAAAGCGGGGATTGCCGTACATGGGCCTGTTTCTGTAAGGGTTGCCGGATCGCGGTGAATTGTAAACCGGTGGGCGATTCATCGGGGCCGGCGCTCCGTAAGGCATTCTATATGGTGCATTGTAAGGCGCACGATTAGGGTAATTATAAGACTGACGAGGAGGCATCGGCGCTGAGCGCATCGGATAAGGCTGTGATGGCATCTGGTTCTGATAAGGCGCCATGGTTCCAGGCTGGGCAGGATAGTAGGGCTGTTGAGCCGAAACATTAGCCGATAGGCCGCTTAACAACACCAGCGTGGATGCCAGGCCGGTCAGACGGACTGCGAATTTCTGATTCATAAAGAATTCCTTGGTCATTTAATTCTGTAATATGCGCAAAATCATAGTACTAAATCAAACTTATAACAAGCATAAATCTATTAAATATTAAAAAAATCTAATATTGGGCGAATTTTATTCCTTTTTGCCTGTCAGGTGGAAAACTTTTTCCTGCAAGCTACTAAGGCCGCGCTCCCTGAAACGCGGGTTTTCAGCATAGATATCAAAACTGGCAAGTTTCTCGATGAGGAAGTCATTTTTAAAAAGCTGCATTACTTCAGATTCAGGCACAGAGAAGGGAGGGCCGCTCATTTCATCTTGCGGGTATTCCATGACCACCAGGAGAATAGAAACATCCTCTGGCAGGATAGAGGACAGGTGCTTCACATACTGTTTGCGCATTTCAGGTGGTAAAGCTACCAGCGAGGCGCGATCGTAAACCAGGTGGCTGGCTGACAGGTCGTCTTTTTGTAATCTGAAAAAATCGCCGTGCAGCAGTTCGATATTTTCACTGATATAGGGTTTGAAGTGAGGATGTTCGCTGTGTTCAAAATCAAGCTGATTTTCTACGAAAAAATCCTGCACGGCCAGTTCGCTTAACTCGATACCCAGTACCTCGTGTCCCTGTTCTTTCAACCAGAGCATATCGCGGCTTTTACCGCATAAAGGCACAAACACCTGGCTATCCGGGTGCAGGGCGCGGGCCTGGTCCCAGTATTTTTTAAGATAGCCATTGATTTCGTTCTGATGAAAACCAATTTCTTGCTTTTGCCAGCGTTCAATCCAGAATTCTGTATCCATAGTCACTTGATGATAACAAAAAGACTGCTAAAGTCAGTTGAATTAGCAATTATAAACCAAGTTAAAATCCACAGGAGGATTTACCATGAAATTCTGGCTATCACTGTTTTTGCTGAGCTTTGCAGTTGCTTCTCAAGCTGCAATTCAGGAGAAAAAAGTTTCCTATCAATACGACGATGAAAAAATGACCGGATATCTTTACTGGGACGATGCTGTAAAAGGCAAGCGCCCTGGTGTACTGGTGATTCATGAATGGTGGGGG
>Ga0180434_10008983_pt1 | contig 10945 bp, 6 predicted proteins | sample SS_ome_7_FD_132453 | JGI IMG/M metagenome (GOLD analysis project Ga0180434, IMG submission 132453) | Hypersaline lake sediment archaeal communities from the Salton Sea, California, USA - SS_1_D_2 metaG | ecosystem: Environmental > Aquatic > Non-marine Saline and Alkaline > Hypersaline > Sediment... | reverse complement strand
GCTATGATGAAACGCCACAAAGAATTGAAGCCCAAAACCAGCATAGCACTGACACCGGTGGATAATCCTACTATCTATGGAGTAGTAGAGACTGACCCCCAGGGTCTAGTGCAGCGCTTTGTCGAGAAGCCGACCTGGGACAATGTTACCACTAACATGATAAATGCCGGCATCTACATATTGGAGCCTGAGGTACTAACACTCATTCCAGAATCTACCCCGTCTATGTTCGAGAATTACGTATTCCCCAGGCTTCTCGAGATGGGTGAGCGTATACTGGGCTATCCCTCCGATGCCTACTGGATTGATATCGGCACACCGGAGAAGTACCTGCAGGCAAACCATGACCTTCTTGTGCAGCAAGTTGGTACAGGTATTCAATCTGAGGGAAAGAGTCAGATACATCCTGCCGCTCAAATCGAAGGCCCGGTTCTGATCGGTGGGGGATGTACTGTTGCTGAGGACGCCAGGCTAAGAGGCCCTGTTGTTCTGGGGCCGCATTGTGAAATTGGCCAAGGTGCCCTTGTACAGGGAGCGGTGTTGTGGGACCACTCGAGAGTGGGCGAGGAAGCACTACTGAGCAATTGCGTGGTTTGTTCATACGGCTATGTGGAGAAGGGCAGCCGTGTTTCGGACAACTGCGTGTTAGGTGAAGGTGTAACCCTGGCTTCAGGAAGCATACTGGATAGAGATACGAAGGTCTGGCCGGATGGGTGGACTGGGTTAAATGCGACTCGATCCTGAGTATCGGTATCATGATCTGGCTAGCTCCGCCGCCCGAGGTGATGGTCAGTAGACACATCAGTCAGAGGGATATTGCGGATTTGGTTCCTGAAGCTAGAAAGGAGTCTGTATGTGCCCTATTTGCGGTGTCGTAAGTCGGAATAACGAAGACATAGGCAGCCGGGTACACTCCATGATGAGCACCCTGGACGGCAGTATGTCCGACGAGTCCTGGCTTGTTTCCGACGGAGTGTTACACCGGTGGCAGAGAGGCAACTATCCGATAGCAGGGTGGGCTCTGGGACAGGCCTCCTGCGCTACCAGGGAACAGGTCTCAACGAAGCCTGGCTTTGATGAGAGGGGTAGGCTATGCGTGCTTTACGAAGGGAATCTCTATAACAGTGATGATTTGAGGTCAAGCCTAGCCTCAAAGCAGAAACCGGCCAACGGAAGTGCGGCCGAGATAGTGGGTTACCTGCTGGCAGAAAGATACGCAGATAACCTGGTTGAGGCGCTAAAACAGGTGTCACCTATGCTTGACGGCGAACACTGCCTGGCGGCGGGTGACGGCAAGGAAGTTGTAATCATGCGGGACTTTGCCGGTCGACGGCCGGTCTTCTATGCCGAGAACAACGGAGTTGTGGCCTTTGCCTCCAGGAAGACGGCACTGTGGGAGATAAGGATGCGCAACGTAAGGCCACTGCGAGCCGGAACTCTGGCAGCGTTTGGAAAGAATGGCACCGTTGTTGACGAAGCCTATTCATTGAACAAGATGAACATCCAGGTGACTATAGAGGACCCGGTTGAAGCTGCTGACAGCTACTGTGCCCTGCTAAAGGGCGCTGTTGAAAAGAGGTTGAGCAATGTAAAGAGGGTGGCGGCACTCGTTTCGGGAGGTGTAGATAGTTGCCTGATAGCCAAGCTGGTGGCAGATACATGTGCCGTGAAGGGTATTGAGGTAACCACATATACTGCTGGTATAGAGGGGTCGACTGATATTGACTATGCCAGACAATTTGCTCAGGAACTGGGGCTAAAACACAAGGTAAGAACGCTGGGGCAAGACGAGATTGAGTCATACATACCTCGAGTAGCCACTGCGGTGGAGGAGAGGGATCTGGTGCAGATTGAAGCCGGCATAGGAGTATATGCTGCAGTGGAGATGGCAAGCCAGGATGGCCTCAAGGTGATCTTCTCCGGGCAGGGCCCGGATGAGCTATGGGGTGGCTATACGTGGTATCCCCGAGTGATTGCCAAGGATGGCTACGAGCGACTGTTGCAGAACATGTGGGGCGATTTGGAGAGAGCCGACGTCGAGACCTTTGATAGGGAGAACCGAATTGCCATGGCCCATGGTGTAGAGAAGGTATTTCCTTATGCTGATATAGAAGTCGTCAAGCTGGCAATGAGCGTGTCGCCTCACCTCAAGATTACCTCTGCTGAAGACAAGGTTGGCAAGCGTCCTCACCGGGAGACAGCCAAAAGGCTCGGCCTGTCTGCGGAATACGCGGACCGAAGCAAAGATGCAGCGCAGCATGGCACGGGAATCCATGGCACGCTGGATGCAATAGCACGCAAGAATGGCTTCACCCCTGAGTTGGTGGAGCGTGCTGGGTATGATAGTGATGAGGTGAGTCAGGAGAAACTAGCCAGTTCCACCCGCTATGGCTACCTGTATGTGGAGAAAGCTCTCTGGCAGACTCCTCAGCATGTCCAGTTCTTCCTGGACTCGGTAGCGTATCGGAATAATCTGCTTAATGACGCTGAGAGGTCCAAGATTGAGCAATTCATGAAGAAGGCAGGTATCTGAAGCAGTGAATGACGCCGAGTTAGCATTTGTGCAGCATAATGGTCCAGACCAATGAAGCTAAAGCCAGTCATTTTCACCGACCTGGATGGTACTCTGCTTGACTCGGAAACCTACTCTTACGACAGAGCCTGGCCGGCCATACAGCGCTTACGAAACCAGGAAGTGCCTATAGTTTTCTGCTCGGCCAAGACCAGAGCTGAGCAAGAGGTATATCGACAACAGTTGCGGCTGAGCGACCCCTTCATCGTGGAGAATGGAGGGGCCATTTTCATTGGTCAAGGCTATTTTGGGTTTGATTTTGACTACCACAAGACTAAGGATGGCTACCAGGTGATTGAGCTCGGTATCCCCTATCGCCAAATTAGAGAGATTCTGGCCCGGGTCAAGGATGATACTGGGGTCGATTTTGGAGGCTTTGGGGATATGACTGCACAGGAGGTGGCCTCATTGACCGGACTCGACGTGGAGGCTGCACAGCGAGCCAAAGCTAGAGAATATGACGAGACCCTTAATCTTGAAGGAACGCCAGACGAGGTTAGTAGAGCCTTGGATGAGATACAGAAAAGAGGTCTCAGCTATACTTCCGGGGGCCGCTACTATGATGTGACCGGACCCAATGACAAAGGTAAGGCCACACGAATTCTGATTGACTTGTTCCATCGTAAACTGGGGCAGATACAGACCATAGCCATGGGCGATAGCCCGAATGACTTACCTATGCTGTTAGAAGTGGATGTCCCTGTCCTGGTGCAGAAGCCGGGAGGAACTTGGGAAGACATAGATATGCCCAACCTCTACAGGGTGGAGGGAATCGGTCCTGAAGGCTGGGCAAGGGCCGTTGGGGAAATAGTCGAATAGTGAAAGGCTTACTCGCTGGAGGAGAGCATTGAAAGGCGGAGTAGCTCAAATCAGCCTCTGTAATGAAATAGGAGCAAATGTAGAAAAGATCGTGTCATATCTCAAGTCGGCGGCAAGCCTGGAGCTGGACTTCGTATGCTTTCCAGAATGTAGCCTTACCGGCTACAGGCGCGACTTCCATAACATCGACTGGCAGGAGGTTGCCGAAGGATTGGATAGGCTTCAAGGGGTGGCTGCCGTGGAGGGTGTCATGGCTGCTGTTGGGACTCCCTTCACTGACAACGGAAAGGTCTACAACTCCGCCATTGTCATATCAGCAGGGGACAGGCTCAAGTACTTCAAGAAGCACCTGACTGAGTTCGATAGGTTATACTTTGCCAGGGGAGAAGGGGAACTTTCCTTTCGGGTGAACGGAACCGAATGCGGTCTTCTGATCTGCCGGGACCAGAACGACCCGCGACTGGCGCAGCGATATGCGAGAGCGGGTGCCAGGGTTGTGTTTCTCCTGGCGGCCCATTACTATCCCCCGACAGAAGCACGTCGCAAAGTAGATAAGAATCGGGCTCTGCCAATTGCCAGAGCAGTGGAAAATGGGTTCTTCGTGGCTAAGGCTAACGCTGTTGGATCCCAGGGAGGCTACGTTAGTCTTGGCCGCAGCATGATCGTTGACCCTGAGGGCTCAGTGGTATGTGAGGCCGATGAGAAGGAAGAAAGGCTGCTTTGTTATGACTTCTAGAGTTTGACCTTCAGGCTTACTATTTCGAATGGATCAACCTCGATCGGGATTTCCTTACCCTGGCATTCAAGCTCTTCTTCTTCCTCTTCCAGCATGTTGACCCTCTTTGCCGATATTGGTTCCTTGAATATTATTGCCACTCCCGCGGTTCTCTCCCCCTTCGTTTCGAAGAATCTCAGAATCACTTCGTTGGTATCTTCCGCCTTCTTTAGAGCAACCAGGACGAGGTTTTCTGGCTTGAGTTCAAGAAAGGACAGACGCGGAGGGAGTGTCCTGTTTTTCCTGCGCGTTCCAGGCGGCAACTGAAATCCGATCAGGTTGTGGTTGAATTCGTAAGCTGGCATGAACGAATTTGCCTCTTTCCAGCCGTTTTTGTGCGGAAAAAGGGAGTATTCGAAGTGGTAGGTCTTGAACTCCTGAGCATCTGGTGTGGGAATGGCGGGTCCGGTCTCTCCGTCAGATGAGAGCATCAAGACGCTTCGCAACAAGGTCAAATACAGTTCCCTTTCTCTGACTTCATGTGCAGGGAGGCCCCTATTTATTAATGTCACCCCTTTTTCATCGTCAGAATAGTCGGTCCAGTTCAGAGCTGGATAGATGCCGCACGGTTCTTCTACCCATTGTTCCTCGGGGTGAAAATGGTACTGGTCCACGGGCCGGCTGACTACGCCGAACTGTGTTTCGGACTGATATTCGGGCGAATCGATATCGGTGGAAAACTTGACCCTCATTCGTATCTGGGGATGACGGTTGTCAACCGTTGTTAGAAAATCAATTCGGGGAATGTTCTCATAGATGATTATCTTCTTTGTTACCGATAGAAACTTGTGGCGCCACAGACGGGATCCAAATTTGTCCACCAGCCGGTAGGGCCACCTGAGGGAAAAGTAATCACTCTCAATGTTGATTACCCTCCTGAGAGGAGTCTTATCGATCTTGAAGCTCTTCATTCTGAATTTACCGTACTTGATCCCCTCGTCCCCCTCCGTTTTGAAAGACTCTTCCAGGTTCTGGCGGTGATAATAGAGGTCTCCTATTTCCTCTTCCAGAAGCAGTTCGTTTCCTTTGACTATGAACTTGCCGTCCCGGGAAACTTCAATTAGCCCGTTGGACGGGTCGAATCTGACATCAAAAAACTGGTTCTGAATCCTGTTTCCCCTGATTTTGATTTTGTTGGTCTTTGAGCCGCGTGGATTCCGGCTCATGATGCTGTATGTTCGATATCCCAGAGCAGGGACCGTAGCCACAAAGCCGATTTTGGCAGTCTGGTATGAGCCATCTGCGTACCGTGTGAATTCCAGAATCTCCACCTCCACTTCCTCCTGGTCGCTTCTGAGCCCCTCGATCCTTCTGACCTTGCCTTTCTCCAACCACAGTTCGACTTCAACCCAGTTTCGTACCTCCCACGAAAGCGGATTGAATACCACCAGGTCCTCCCGGTCGTGCAGACTCTGGGAAACAAACGACAGCAAGTCCCACAGCGTCTGGGGAAGATGATCTTCGAGATGCGCAAAATTGTCCCTTGCCTCCCCGTAGCATTCATCTATACCGGTGCCGGGCGCCACGTCGTGAAAAGCCCCCCACAGGATCTTCTTCCAGTTGTCATTGAACTCGTCGGCGGGGTAAGGGATGCCCAGTAGCCAGGCGACTGTAGCCCACTTTTCGCAGGCCAGTAGCAGGTTCTCACTTTTTCTGAGGCTCTGTTTTATCCAGATGCGGCTAGAACAGACGTTGGGAAACACTTCAGAATACCTGCCGCAATAAAGTTCACCCTTTCTGGCCTCCAGGCCTGTAGCTTCCTTCTCCATTGCCCGGAAGAAGTCACAAGACCGGGCGATCTTCATTTGTGAATCTTCATGCGTCTTGTTCCACTTTTTCACCGTTCGGCTGGTTTCGGGCTGCGGCAGAGTCACCCCGCTCCCGGACGGCATCAGGATATGTCGAGTGGTGGCGGCTTCCCTCAGCGTAGCAAAGCTCTGTTCCAGTGCTGACAGGTCCAGACCAGCTCGATAGCCGAGGGGCATCCAGTGTGCTAGGATCCTGGTGCCATCCAATCCTTCCCACCAGAATTCAGACGGTTCGGCTCTATCCGTTCCTCGGCGAAAGGCAAAGTACTTGTACCCTGCTTTTGTCAGAATCTGCGGCAGCTGGGCGTTGTAGCCAAAACTGTCCGCAGCCCACATCACGGGGACATCTATGCCAAACTTCTCCTTCACATACCTTTTTCCAAATAGTATCTCACGGACGAGTGTCTCTCCATTGGGGATCATGGTATCAGCCATCAAGTATTCGCCGTCGGCGATTTCAATCTTGCCCGCCTTGATCAGCCCTGCTATCTTCTCAAAGAGCAATGGGTTTCTTCTCTCAATCTCTTCAATCAGGGCGGTCTGCTCGATCAAGAATTTGTAATCTGACTTCTGTATCAGTTCCACCGCCTTTCTCAGTATGAGTTCGATGTTGATATAGAAGTAGTCCTCCTTGGTCAGGACCCAAACCGCATCATAATGGGTGTGGGGGACGAGGTATATCATATTCGTCATAACCTATGGCCTCCGCTGTTCTTGTTAGGCACCTGACATACGGTGATGTGCGGCTGATCCGGGCTGTATGTAAATACAGCTGCCTACTACGATGACGGAATTATACCATCGTTACGGAACGCCGATCTAATTTGTATCTGTGAAGGGAGGAGTGGATCAAGTAGTGTGAGTGCGGGCGTTGCGACGCTTACTGCTGGCCCTCGCTCTCCTGTTCTTCGGTAGTTTTCTCCAAAAGCTTCAACTGCTCCCTCTGACCGAGAATGATTAGGCTGTCGCCAACCTCAATCTTGGTGTCATCCGAGGGCTTGGCGATCGTCTCCACACCATGCTTCCTGACGGCCAGTATCGAAGCCCCACCACTATAGTCTTGGGCTTCAGACACACTCTTGCCCACCAGCGACGAATTGGCTGCAACTTCAATATCCTCAAGGCTCAACTCTCTGCCATATCCGGGTAACACCTTTTCTATGAAATCACTTACACCCGGATACAGGGCGATCCTGGCTATGCGTTCGCCTCCGGTAGAATAGGGGTTAATCGCTCTGTTGGCACCGACAGCCTCCAGCTTGGATATAGAGTCCTGCGTACTTGCTCTTGCCACAATGAGAAGGTCGGGGCGCAGCTTACGAGCGGAAACAATAATGAAAACGTTTGTTGCATCGTCTCCTGTCACTGCAAGCAGCCCTCTGGCCCTTTCCACCCCGGCCTTTTTCAGCGTATCGTAATCGGATGGATCGCCCTGCAGGCACAGACATCGCCCTTCCTGGGCATGGTCTATCTCTTCTTGGGCAGGGGTCAGTATGACAAAAGCTCTCCCCTCCCTCCTCAGGGCATTGGCGATAACTTGGCCGATTCTATCGTACCCACATAGTATGAAGTGATTATCTAGCTTCTTTATCTCGTCTTCCATTCGGCGCCTCCCAAATATATTCATGATATACCCTCTCACCAGATAGCTAACCAGGTTGCTGAACGCGTAGAGGGCGACTCCAACCCCGACAACTATAAGGACGGCACTGAAGATCTTACCCGCGTTGGATAGAGGGTAGACCTCTCCATATCCGACGGTGCTTATGGTGATAATGGTCATGTAGATTGAATCGAGGAGTGGCCATCCTTCGATCAGGGCGTAGCCAACGGTCCCGAACACCAGGACCAGCAGCAACATCAGGATTATCATCCGCACGTCTTTTAGCTCTTTCATTGCTGGCTACGCTAGGGTCTCATTCTAGCACGTAGCCTGATTGCCGAATAGGCAACTACACTACCGATGCTAAGCGTAGCTGCGGATGATACTCGTCCGCCGCGCCCTGCTGTTCAAATGGATGAGATGCGGTTGGCTGCGCGTCTCTGCTAATGACAACTCAGGGCGGCATCAGGTGAGGTTGACATAATCTACCCCTCCAATCTCCAGGATGGGAATGAGCGTAGACAATTGCCGACCCCGAGGGCTGGACGATCTTGTAGTGAGGCCGTCGGTTTCTCTCCGGTGGAGTGGGATACGGGATTCGAACCCGCGACACCTTGCTCGGAAGGTAGATCACTGTAAACGGTGTGGCACGGACACGTAGACCCTGATCGGAACTTGCTCAGTTATCATCTGAAACACTTACCATTTGCCCCCTTTCCTGAGATTATATCTGGTAGCGTTTAAGAGGGGCAGATCACTGCAGTGTTTGTAGATAAGCTGTTATATCATCGATTTTCATACAGATATGGTCTTGTGACTCATAATCTGTTATCCAGTCGTCAGCTGGGTCTCCATCGATTAATCCGTCACATTTTTCTCGAATATCCTCGTTTAATATTTTGATTAGACCTAGATAATTTTCGGTATCAAGTATCCTATAGATTGCTTTGAACTTGTTACTAAATGCTTTCTTTCTTGTATTGGCTTTGTCTTTGTAGTACTCATTTGCTGTTTCTTGTATATAGTTGTCAAGGTCCTGTAGTGCTTCAACTGCGGTGAATACTACAACTTCTGTTGTGGCCGTATCAATATCGCCGTCGTCATCTGTAACAGTTAATGTGACCGTATAGTTTCCGGGTGCCGCATATGAGTGTTCCCCCGTGATTGTCCCTGTTGAATCTGGCTCATCGTTTTCCTCTGTTAAATTGCCTGCAACTACCGGTGTTGAATCACCGAAGTCCCAGGTGGCTGTATGGGTATCTTCCCAGCCTGGATCTGTGAAGCCTCCGGTGAATGTCAGTTCTTGATGAGGCAGGATGAACTGGGGGTTTGGTTGCCCAAGGCCATCAAATGTTGCTGTTGGTGCAACATTTTGAATTGTAACAGTTGTTGTTGTAATGTCAGTCTTTCCGATTTCATCTCTTACTTCTAGTTTGACTGTTCCTGAGTAGTCATCACCCCATGTATGATATGCATAAGGGCTTGCTGACCAGTCTGTGTCCCATGTATCATCTCCATCGAAATCCCATCGGTATTCAAGTGCTTCACCATCAGGGTCAGATGATCCACTTGCATCAAAAACAACTGGTGTTCCTTCATTTTCTGTATACGGTCCGTTTGCATCGGCTGTTGGAAACCCATTTGGAGTTACTGTGAATAGTTGGCAGTCTGGGTCTCCATAAAGGTTAAACTCGATTGCATTTGAATTAGGAGCCTTATGGTGTCTTACTACCTCTGAATATGCAACTCCTGCAGGCATGTCATCCCGCATGACGTAAAGAGTATAGTAATAGGCTATCTGGTGATTTGTATATTCTGCTGGTGAAAATGTGTGATAGTCTCCATACCTAAATGTTGTCATTCTAGTCCCCGCAATGGTTGCAATAGCTCCGTGCTTGAGTAAGGAATAAGCAAGGTTATCTGGATTCTCAGGCCATGCATTATGACATGATGCCTGCATGGTAAACGAAGGTTTTGCATCATCGAGGGCTCCAACATTTGCTGTATTCATAACATGTGATGCCCCCGTTTCACCTCCATGTGTATGCCAGGTCACCATTCCATAGCCATTTATCCATTCATCTCTAACTTTCTCAATTGTAGGACCAATAGCTTCTGGTGAAAAACCTGCATCTTCTGGCTCATAAATCCTATAATATGAAGAACCTGATGGAACCGCTGCAAATGTTTTGATTGCTTCACCAAGGCCCCCACTAGAAGTTGTATCATTCATTTCCACCATTGGCAGAAGGACCGATTCTCTCCACGTAATGTCTCCCGGGTCCGTTTCATAATTTATTATCTTACGCAGGATTTCATCAAGTTGTTCATAGTCATCATTATAAACGGGTATTCTGCCGACATATACCTCTGGTGTATAGTCCGGATCAGAAGGCCCGATATCTCCTGTCGCCCAGATAAAATCGACCTCTTGATCAACTGTTGTATAATCAGGAGTACCTAACCACCAATTCGCTTCAGGGTCATCCCCTTCTTCATTATTATAATACTCGGCGTTCAATCCGCCAGAAGCAGAATCTGAGTCCGCAGTGTAAAGTTTGTCTGAAGGAATAATCTTGTAACTATCTCCATCAGCATCATTCTTCCAAAAAAGCCTACAAACAGCATCATCTGTCTTCTCCCAAAATTGAAGTCTTATCGGATATCGTCCAGCCGTCTCCACTGTTTCATCATAAACATATGTATAAGAAAGACCTTCCTTATCCAGTGCATTAATATCAACAGTGCTACCACCAATCGTTATTCTAATACCATCATCGGATAAAACCCTAAAATCATAGTTGGTGTGAGCATGATCTATTTGGACATATCCAGACCATTCAACAGAAAAGTAATCCTCATGTATTGATGATATTGGAAAATGAGGACTTGTTGCAGATACGTCATAATCTAATAATTCGTGATAGAATCCGTCTCCGTCTAAATCCCATTCGCTATCTAGATCTGAGTAGTACAAGTCGGTTGGCGCACCATCGCCTACTCTGAAATATCTTGGATAGCACATCTTCATTGGTATGTCGCCAACGCTATCTCCGCTTTCTTTGAAGTTGTCTGGATCAGGATCTCCTATTAGAAGGACATAATCGATGCCAAGACTAACATAATTATCCTGCAACCATTTACGGATCTTGTCGGCTCTATCGTTTGGATACTGGCCAGTTAGGCCTCCAAAATCAGATTCTGTGACTATTTTTACTGTATGTCCTTCGTTTTCCTTCATTTTGATGAAGAAATCAAGATATTCACTATTGTCTACTATATCGTTAGTAGTTATTATCACGTAATCATATGTTCCACCACCATTTGCACTTGCACTGGATGGCACCACGAATATACTCATAACCATG
>Ga0180434_10008982_pt1 | contig 10946 bp, 12 predicted proteins | sample SS_ome_7_FD_132453 | JGI IMG/M metagenome (GOLD analysis project Ga0180434, IMG submission 132453) | Hypersaline lake sediment archaeal communities from the Salton Sea, California, USA - SS_1_D_2 metaG | ecosystem: Environmental > Aquatic > Non-marine Saline and Alkaline > Hypersaline >... | reverse complement strand
TTGGCCATGCTTTTGAACTCGTCTGGCCGCGGCATCAAAGACTCGTTCGCCAGCATGGATGTGGCTGTGTCGGGACTGATCGAGGCGTTCTATTTCTACAATCTGGCGTTCCCGAAGGACGGCCAGACCATCATGGGCGATTGCCACATTCACACGAACGGAACCTACGGCGTGCTGGTCGAGGAAGTTCGCCAGGCGCAGATTCGGGAATTCCTCCAACTGCTTTCATCCCCGGCGGTCCTCGATTTGCTTGGCCCGGTGCCGATGATCGAGGCCATGCGGCAGTACTCCGAGTTGCTCAAGGTGGACGTGGACGGCCTATTGCCCAGCAAAAAGCAGATCGAGGACATCATCAAGGCCCGCCAGCAGGCCGCACAGGAAGCCCAGGCCGCACAAGCCCAAGCGCAGGCCGCCGTTGCAGGCGCCAAGGCGGCCAAAGATCAGGCGCAGGCCGAGAAGGCCATTTCCGATGCGGGCATATCCAAGGCGCGGACCATTGCCGAACTCGCCCGACAGGGCCAGCAGGGGGAGGAAGCGGCATGAATCATCCGGTCAAGATCGAAGAAAGAAAGGCCATCGAGTACCTGACGCGCCATCCGGCGTGCCGTCACGAGTTCCATGCGTTTTTGGGATGGGTCCGGCGCGAGCGTGACGCGCGCGACCGCGAGAATCGCATTCGCGGACAGGAAAACATGACGAGCGAGGCCCAGGCCCTCACGAAGATTTTGGATGTGTGCGGCGATGCCGCAACGGAACCAGAAACCACAACCGCGAACGCCACTGCGCGAACGGAGGATAGTCATGTCTGAACAGGATAAAGTTGTGCCAGCCGCAGAGCCGACCCCGGCGCCCGTTGTCGCTACGCCAGCGCCGGAAGACATTGCGCGCCCGCTGGTCAAAGACCCGGCGCTTGAGGAGGCCCGAAAGCGCATCGAAGCCAGCGAAGCCGAACTAAAGAAACAGGCCGACGAGCAGAAGGCCGCCGACATTGATCCGGCCATCAAGTCGCTTCAGGAGCAAGTCCAGAAGCTGGAAACCGAGAACGCCAAGCTCAAGAAGCGCATCAACGACGAAGATGGCCGACGCGGAAGCGAGTTGGAGAAGCTCAAGGGTACTGTGGCCACGCAGCACCAGACCATTGAAAAGCTTACCAGCGAGATTGACACCCTGCGCGCGGCCAAGCCCTCCGCCGAACCCGCCGCCGCAGGCGCTCTGCCCACGGCAGACGGCGATGTCATGGAGGCCGCCAAGAAGATTTTGACCGAGGATGAGTTTGACGCCTATGGCGAGGCTATCCCGGTAATCAAGAAGCTCATGCAGGCGTTTTCCCCCGAGCGACCCAAGAAGGCCGACCCGGCCCCGGACGCGCCGCCCGCCGCCGCCAAGGAATCCGCCACCGAGCGCGGCTATGTCCCAACGGAGGCCGACCGGAAGCTTTGCATGGAGATCGAGAAGCTGTGTCCCGGATTCATTCAGGATGTGAATCCACCGGCCATGGGAGGGTCCCCGAACCCCAGTTGGCTGGCCTTTCTGGACACTCCCAAGGATTTGAATAACCCGAACGAAAAATGGGCCGCCGAGCTATCCGGCGAAGTGACCCCCGACCTGGGCGCGACGGTGTACCGCGCCTATTTGGATTGGAAATCGCGAGGGAAGGATACACCCCCAAGCTCCGGCGCAGACGGCAGGCCCGATTTACGCGACCTGGCATCGCCTCGCACTAAAGGGGCATCTACCGCCCCGCAGTCGGAACGCACGTACCGGCGAGCGGATTACGAACGACTCAAGAAGCAGATGACCGACCCCGCGAATCGCTCGCGGTATCGGGAGCTGCTCCGCGAGTTCCAAGATTATCAACAAGCCGCCGCAGAAGGCCGCCTCACGTAGGCGCGTTTTCTTCGGGTGGCAGGAGTAATGTAAAATGACCGTAGCGAGAGTACCGGGCCACCCGGATCTGAAAACCAATGGGCTGATTCCCGATCTGTATGCGGATCAGTTCAACGTCGAGTACTGGGCGACGACCCTGTTGCCCCAGATCACGACCGGACGCTTCTATGAGAAGGTCCTTAACCAGGGCGACAAAGTGACCGTGCCGACCGCTCCCACCGTCTCCACCAAGACGCACAAAAAGGGCGAGAAGCTGGATTACGAGGCGCCTGTCAACCCGCCCATCGAGATGACCGTTGATCGCGCGCGGACGTTCGCGCTGCTGCTCGACGACATTGACGAGAAGCAGTCCCACATGGATGTGGGGCCGAAGTACATGGAGGTTGGCCTCAAGCAGATTGCCGAGGACAACGAGGTTGAGTTCTTCACCTCCGTCTACACCCAGGCCCATGCGAAAAACCAGGGCGCGACCGCCGGAGTCGTTTCCGGCGGCTTCAATCTGGGTGCCTCTGGCGCACCGCTGTCCGTGACCATGTCGAACGCGACCGAGGTTGTCACCCGCGTTCGGGCCGTGCTGGGCGAGCAGAACGCCGCCGAGCGGGGCAAGATGTGGATGGTGATCCCCGAGTGGATGCGCTACAAGCTCATCAATTCGGACCTGCGCAAGGCGATGGACATGGGCGACGACAAGTCGGTCCTCCGCACCTCGCGTTTGGGCTCGATTGACGGCCTGACCATCTACGTCAGCAACCTGCTCCCCAAGAGCACCGCTGATTAGTCTACCGGAACCTATGTTCTGGCCGGCAATATGGATGCCATCAGCCATATCGCCCAGTTGAACAACACCGAAAAGATGCGTGACAAGGATTACTTTGGCACGTTCTTCCGGGGCCTGTTCGTGTACGACTGGTGCGTTCGCAAGCCCGAGGGGCTCGTCACCATGTACGCCTACGCCGGGGCGGAATCCTGATGAAGTCAATGCGGATCGGCGCTTGGTAGCGCTCGCGCCGGTTCGCAAAGGCCAAATCCAACCACAACCAGAAGGAAAGTTGAGAAAGAGAAAATGAAGAAACCCAAAGTTCTGATCGTCGGACTGCTGGCCGCGGTTGTCGCATTGACCGGGGTTCGCGGCGATACGTTCACGCTGTATGATACCGCAGTTACCGGCTTCGGCATCTTGCAGGAAGTCACCCCCTACCTCATGTCCGCCGAGATTGACTTCTCGGAAGACGAGGCGAGCACGGATGACGTGTTCAAGGTGATTCCCATCAAGGCGCCCGCGCTGGTCAAGGCGGTGTTTTATCGCGTGCCCGAGGCGCTCATGGATGGGACCAATACGGCCAGCACGGTATTCCAGATCGGGGACAGCGGAAGCGCGACCCGGTATGGTTCCGGCATTGCCTGCACCCTGGCGGCCACCTGGGCCGGGGGCGCGATTGGTTCCACCGCGACGCACATTTCGACTGGTGAGGCCGAGACCAATACGGTCACGAGCACCAGCGCGACCGGCTGGCACTTCTATGGCGCCGATGATTACATCGCCGTCAAGACGACTACCGGTGGCGCCGATGATGGTGAATTCGAGGTGAAAGTCCTCGTTTTGCCGCTGGAGTAAACAATCCGTGAGTGCGACCGGGGCGGCGGCAGCGTCGTCCCGGTCCATTCGCACAAACCAGAAGGAAAAGTGGTACGACCATGAAACTGATGAAGAACAAGCTGACCGGGGCCGTCTTCTGCTACAACGAGGCCGCAATGGCCCAGCATCCCGAATTCCTGACTGAGGTTGAGGTTGATGCGCCGAAGATTCTTAACGAGGACGCCATCGCGCCTGATGCGCCCGAAGATTCTGGCGAGGCGTTTCCCGCCGTTCCCGTTCCCGTTGCTGTCACTGCGGGCCTCTCCCGAGACGGATTGATTGAACTGGCCGCCGAGCATCAAATCCGCATCCCGTCGAGCTATTACCGCGAGGGGCAGCTTGAGAACATGCGGGCCTTTGTCCAGCAGGCCCTCGACCAGAAGCCGCCCGCGCCGGTTGAGACGGAGAACGGGTGATGGAATTCGCGGATTTCGACGCGCACATAGCGCCGCAAATCCACAATGCGCCGTCCATCTTGCGCCAGCAGACCTTTTGGCGGGCCGTTCGGGACTTTTTACGGCAGACCGAGGCTCTTCAGGCCGACTGGGAAGACGCCGGGGATGATGACGAGGACACGTACACCCCGGATATTCCCGAAAACACCCTCATCGAGCGGGTCAAATGGGTATCGCTGAATGACCGCGTTTTGCCTGAATCAATCTGGCGACTCTCTCTCGACGGAGATATAGAGTTCGATGAGGGGGTTGTCGGCGATGGCGATGAGATTAAGGCCCGGCTGGTACTCAATTACACGCCTGCGGCGGCGGACCTGGACGACGCCATTGGGCGCGACTACTTTGACGCCCTCTGCGATGGGACCATTACGCACATGAAGTTGATGACCAACAAGCCGTGGACCGACCTGCAATCGGCCCCGATTCATCTGGCGCGTTATACTTCCGCGGTAAACCGGGCCAAGCGCCTGGCAGACCAGTCGCGGCAGAGCGGCAGTTTACGAGTCGTTCCGGGGAGGTTCCTGTGAAGGCCGGCGATCTGATCAACCTGCACATTCGCGACCTGATTGGCGACCGGGTGGCCCCCTATGCGATCAGTGACGCCACCATTCTGTTTCACATGAATGCGACCTTGGCGGACCTGTTCAGCAAGCGCCCGGAGGCGTTCTTTGTGACATCAATCGTTACCACGCCGCCCAGCGAAATAGATGATGTGCAGTCCACCTTGCCGATCAGGGATATTTACGCTCCAACTCTGGCACACGGCACGGCCGCCCGCCTGTTCATGCTCAATACCGAAGACGCCAACAACGTGGCGCTCTCGGAAAAGAACATGGCCGTCTACCTCGCGGGGGTCATGACGTGAAGTATCGGCTGACCGCATTTGAGGGCATGGCGCCCAAGATTTCGCCCGCGCTTCTTCCCGACAGCGCGGCGCAATTGGCCCAGGATGTGTTTCTTGGGTCCGGCGCCATGGTTCCCAACAAGTTTCCGGTCGCGGTGGCCGCCGAATTGCTTCCCGAGACGCAGCCTGAATCGGTGCAGTCGCTCTGGAAGCACGATGGGCGGCTTGTGGCCTCCGGCGAAGATGTCCGGTTCGCCAGGTCGCCCATTCACGATGACATGTTCAGCCGCTATTACATGATCGGCGGCAGCGAGGGGCCGATGGTGAGCGGCGTTCTGGATGAGACCCGCGCGATGCACCCCCTCGGGGTTCCCGCGCCCGGCGATAAGCCGGAAGTCTATGCGGCCCTCAAGCCCCTGGCCGACCTCGGGATTACCAAGGGCCAGATGACTATTCGTGTTGACTGGATTAAAGTTGAGGAAGACCGGCTCATTCGTCCCGAAGAAGGCGAAACGGATTTCGTCGTCCCGCAAGAAAAGATCACGACGAGTATCGCCGAGTTTATGGCAGAGGCCGACGCCGCGACCGCGTATTCGCTGTTCTTGGTCACGACCGCGCGCGAGTTATACGAGGCCGGGGGCCGTTACGCGCCCACCGAGGCCCAAATGGAACAGATGGCAAACTCGATTTTGATTTTGTCCCATGCCATGTTGCCAGACGAAGGATCGGAGCACAAAACGCGAGTTCAGGCCGACTGGCGGCCATTTCTTACGCTGTCCTACATTGATTCGGATGGGATTTCCACGAATGCCTTTCTTTCCATTCCGAAGGCCGACCAGACGCCGTTCTATGCGCAGTGGGGTTCATACGGGGTGGCTGATGGTGATGCGTTGACGTTGCGCATGGCGGGGATGAATTGGCGCACAGGCAGTCAGCGGGCCTGGGCAAGCTATGACTACGACCCGACAAGCGAGACCTTTGATTTCACTTCATATCTTGGGGATTTCGGTGGGTTCATGTGTCGGTTCGACATATCCGAGACCGAATTGACTGATCGCCGTTACGTGACGACGTTCAAGACGCACTTCAACGAAGAAGGGCCGCCCTCCGACCCGTCTGAAATGATTGCCGTCACCGACAAGCACCACGTCTATTTCAAGATTCCGTCCGAAGTTCCTGCGGGCCGGAACATCAAATCCCACGAGTTGTACCGGATTGTGTCTGGGGAGTCCTCCGGCGATTTCTTTTTCGTGAAGAGCATTGACGTTGATGGATATGATCCTGACGAATTCGCAGAAGACACCGCCGAAGACGAAGAATTGGCCTCGACCCTGATAACCACTGCATTTTCGCCGCCGCCGGATGATTTGTCCGGGCTGGTCGTGCTTCCCGGTGGCTTCTTCGCGGGCTTCACGGGCCGGACCGTGTGTTTTTCAGAGGTCAACTATCCGCACGCCTGGCCGGAAGACTATCAGTTGACCGTGGCCCATGATATTGTTTCCCTTGGGCTGGCCGGCGGGCAGTTGATCGTGCTGACCGATGAAGTCCCCTATTTGTGCGCCGGGACTACGCCAGAGGTCATGGCCGTTGTTCAATACACCTTCAGGCAGGCTTGTGTGTCGGCGCGTTCGGTTGTTTCGGCCAATGGCTCTTTGTTCTACGCCTCGCCGGATGGTCTGTGCGTGATCGCGCCCGGCGGGGCCGACCTCGTTACCGGAGCCATCCTGACCAGGGACCAGTGGCAGGAGTTTTCGCCGGAAACCATGGTGGCCGAAGTTCACGACAACGTGATCTATCTGTACTCGGACAACGCGGGCATTTGCTTCGAGCTCGTTCCGGGAGCGGGGATGCGCATGACCGTGAGTTCCTTGCGTCCGACCGCGCTCTATGCCGACCCGGCGGATGATACGCTCTATGCGGTGATCAATGATGAGGATGGCGAGCCGGGTTACTACGCCATGAATCGCGGGGCCTACATGGATGCGGCTTGGAGATCGAAGTCCGTCTATTACCCAAAGCCGTTCGCCTTCTCGTGGGCGCGCGTGATTGCAGGCGGGTATCCCGTCCGGGTGATCATTCGGGCCAATGGCGCTTCCGTCTATGATCAGGAGCTTTTCTCGTCCAAGGCCCGGCAGATTCCCGTGTTGCGCCGCGAAACCAACTGGGATATGGCCGTTGTCGCCCGCTACCCGGTTCAAGAGGTGATAATGGCCACCAGCTTGCAGGAGGTCACGACACCGCCATGAGCAGGCCCCCACCGTTAATTCCTCCGTCCAGCGTGGCCGACCCGCATGTCCGCGAGGTCCTGATGTCGCTTTACAACGCGGTTCGCGTTTTGCGCGGCGAGACGAGGGACACTGGAAATGCCGCGGTACTCGCTTCGACGGCGGTTCCCGCGGCGTCCACCGGCCTATCCCTCCCCGATGGGACCGCCAGCAAGCGCTACTTGAAGTGGCAGGACGGTGCGTGGCGCCCTGGGACCATTCCGCAACATGACCCGCAAGACGAGACCGATCCAACCGTTCCCAGCCATGTCAAGGCAATCAGCCAAGAACAAATCGAATCATGGGACCAGCCCGAGGCCGACCCGACCGTTCCCGCGCATGTCAAGGCCATCAGCGCCGATGACATTGACGAATGGGACCTTGCCCATGACCGGCCCTATTTGTGGGCGAATCATCAGGCGGCGCTAAGCGGTACGTTCACTTCTGGCGCGTGGCAGACTCGCCCGCTGACCACCCTATCAGCAAACGAGATCGAAGACGCCTCTCTTTTGACGTTGGACAATTCAATCATTCTTCCGGCTGGCCGGTATATGTTCTTCGCGCGGGCTCCGGCATTTGAAGTTGATCGGCATCAGGCGCGGCTTTACAACGTCACGACCTCCGCCGTTGCGCGATGGGGTTCTACTTCCTATGCGTCGGCTAGCGGTGCGGGCCAATCCGACTCGATCATTTATGGTCCTCTTCCTCTTTCCGCCGCCTCCGCAATCCGGTTAGAGCATTATTGTCAGACCACCAGGGCCGATAAGGGCTTCGGCGTGGAAAACTCGTTCGGGGGCGCGGTGATCTTCGCAGAAGTACATGTGTGGCAGTTGAGAAAGGATGGGGTGTAAATATGGCGGAATTAAGCATGGAAGACCTTGTAAAACCGTATGAGGCACCGGAAGACCCTGCCAACGCGTTCATGGAGGGATATGTAAACTTTTTGAACGGGCAAAACGATCTTTCTGCGGCTATGTTGGGCATTGCCGCTGAAGCCAATTCCGCGCAGAGCGAAGTCGCGATGGCCCAAATTGAACTTGGCTATGCCCAGCTGGAGGCCATGTTGCCCTTGTATCGCGAGCAGGTCCAGATTCAGCGAGACCTTGCAGACGTGCAGAACGCCATCAGTGTTGACCGCTGGCAGCATTACAAGAGCGTTTATCAGCCAAAGGAATTGGCATTCGTCGAGGAAGCCTGGGCCGGTCGTGATCCGCGCCGGGCGGTGTCTCAAATCAGCGCCGACATCAATCTCGCCTTCGACAAGTCACAGGCGGCGGAGGGCCGGGCATTGACTGGAATGGGCGTCAATCCAAACAGCGGGAGATTCGCCTCCCAGCAGCGCCAAAGTTCTATCGCGCGGGCCGTAGCAGAGGCGGGCGCCAGAAATCAGACGCGAACGGCGGTCGAGGATCAGAACTACGCCAGGCGTGCGCAGGCAGTCAATATCGGGCTGGGCTTGCCGTCAGAGGCCACAGCCATGGCCGCCACAGCCTCCGGGATGCACAACTCGGCCACGAATGCCTTGGGCGGCATGAGTGGGTCATACGGGCAGGCGCTGGGGGCATTGAGCGCCGCCGCAAATACCCAGCAGATGGGGACCAGTGCGCTTCTTGGGGCCTACAGCAGCGCGCTCGGGTCCGCAACCCAGATGGCCGGGACTAGCGGGAATATTTACGCATCAATTTTGGGCCAACGGAATCAAGCAAATATAGCACAAATGCAAAACGATACGGCCCGGCGCGGACAGGACATGAGCCTCGTGGGCGGGATTGTTGGTGCCGGATTGGGCGCATTGAGCAGTTTCTAAATGAAAGGCGGCCTAAAATGAGCAATATCATGGCTTCAGTGGAGAGCGGGTTTCGCATTGGCTCCGCATTGGGCGGCGGGATTCGCCGCAGGCGTGAGGAAGATGAGTACAAGAAGGCCCAAATGCTGGCCGAGCAGTCCTGGCAGGATGCCCATGTGGCCGAAATGACGATGGGATTCCTCAATGACGGCGTTCCGGCAGATGTGGCCGGCGACTTCGGGAAGCTCTACGCGGCAGAGGCCCACGGGACAGGCTGGGGGGCGGGTGGGGAGAACTTCCAATTCGACCCGGAAAAAAGGACGTTGAGCTTCACTCGCCCCGGTGATGATGGGAAGCCAATGGATGTCACCCTCGGGGAGAGGGAATTGAAGCTGATTGTCGAGAAGAACCGCGCCAACGTCGAGCGCTTTCAGGAGTTCCGCCAGAAGGCCGGGCAGGGCCGCCGGAGCGGGAGCGGGCGCGCGCTGGGCGGCGGGGGCGAGAGTGAGAACGAGGAAGAATCCGAATTGAAGAAGGCCAAAGATGCCAAGTCGGTCGAAGGAGAGGTATTCAACTTGCGGGCGGCGGCAGCCGATTGGGTCGAGAAGGCGGATAGAACCCCGCAGGCCTTTGCCGAGGAAGTGTCTGGTTGGGAAACCGAATTGAAATCCCTAGAGTCTGGCAGGGGATTCATGTTGCCCTCGACGCGCCGGGAAAAAATCTCGGAATTACAAGACCAGATCGAGCACTACGATACCCTCGCGGCAGAAGGCAAGCTCCCCATGCGCAGCAGGACAAGGAAATCGGAAGCGAAGAGAGCCAAGGCTCCGCGCGATACCGAGGAAAAGGACCGCGCCCGCAAATGGGCGGAAGAAAATCCCGATGACCCGCGCGCCAAGAAGATTCTTGAAATGCTCAAATAAGCACACAACAAAACCGGTGTAAAAATGGCGAGACATGAAGACTTTGATCCCGATGCCTTTCTGGCCAAACACGACAGCGATTTCGACCCGGACGCCTTTCTGGCCTCGATGGACGAAACGGAATCCCCCGGCACGGTCCCGGAGCCGCCGGAAGACATAGCGGCCCAGGTTGATTCTCTTCGCGCGGGCGAGCGCGATATGACGTTCTTCGCGGGCCATCGGGGCGACGAGTTTCCCGACCTGGCCACGGAGGAAGTATCCGGCGACGGCGAATCCGGCGTGGCCGTGTTCAGGGATGACCGCCAGCGCGAGAAGTACCGCGCGGACGTTGACCGGCTTGGGGTGCGGCAGGCGAACGCCAAGTGGCTGGGATACGCCAGTGCCGACAAGGAGGAGGCCAGCGCCGCGCTGGTGGCTCGCCGAGGGTCCGCCGTGGTGGCGAGTGAGGCTGTACGGCCGCAAGACGCACAAGGGCAAGCAGGGAAGATGCGCAGGCAGTTTCCGGGCGCGAACGTTGCGGCCGAATCGCCCGATGCCGTCATTCAGGACCGAATTCAGCGCGGCGGCGCCCTCGGGGTGTCCCAGACCATCAGCCCGCAGGCCCAGGCTGGACGCGATTTGGCCGGGATGCAGGCGGACGCCAAGGGCCAGCCGCGCCAATACACCCCGGATGATCTTCGGGCCATGGGGATTCCGCAGCAGTCAGCCAATGCCCTTGGCATTCCTGTCCCAATCGAGGAAGCGCCGCAGCACTACCAAACGCCACTCGGGGTGCGCGATTTCGTTGGTATCGCACCGGAATTGTCGTTACGCTACATGACGACAGCCGCCGACTGGATGCCCAGCAAAATCCGGGGACTGTCTCAACGGCTGAAAGACGCCTCACTCACGCTCTCCAACGTGGCCGGTGATAACGTCGCAGGCCAGTTCTTTGATGAAATGGGCGACTTCTGGCGAATACTGCAAGAAGCGCCATGGCTCCAAGAAACCAAGGAATGGAATCAGATTGCCACGCAATTGTATGCCGATACCGCGAAAAACTACCCCGGAATGCAGACAGTCGGCGACATCGGCACAATGTCGGCTGAAATGGCCATGAATTTGGCGGCCCTGGAGGCCATTGGCATTTCAACCCCATACGACCAGGGCTT
>Ga0180434_10008979_pt1 | contig 10947 bp, 5 predicted proteins | sample SS_ome_7_FD_132453 | JGI IMG/M metagenome (GOLD analysis project Ga0180434, IMG submission 132453) | Hypersaline lake sediment archaeal communities from the Salton Sea, California, USA - SS_1_D_2 metaG | ecosystem: Environmental > Aquatic > Non-marine Saline and Alkaline > Hypersaline > Sediment... | reverse complement strand
CGTATCCGCTCAGATTGATCTAACAGGACATTCTGGAGTTTTCCACTCGTATACAGTAGATGGGAACACAGAGTGGATTGGTCTTCCAGAAAAAACACTAGCTCTAAACGGAACAATTACTGGGGTAGGGGAAACCGTTCAAGAAAAGCTAGATTCTGCTATTGACTACTACACAAATGATATTGATTTTGAACAGCTATTAGAAGTTATTATTGACGCTGAATGGGTGTCTACTCCTAGCGGAGCAGTATATTTGCAAACACAAAGTTTAGCAATAAACAATGACACAGGAGAAGTAAACTATTCCAGAAACTATACGCACCACGAAGCAAACTTTAAAGACATATGGACTGTTGATTTGTCTCAAGAGGTAAATGGTGGAGCTAATGACACGATAAATATTGCTGGAACACTTCAAGGTTTAGCGTCTGACAAGACTGAAAGATGGACTAATGTATTCAATGCATTCAATACAAATTTTGCAAATGATGATCAAGTTTGGAACAGCAAAGTTACTACTGTTCTTGGCGCAAGTACTCCTCCTTCTGGATTTGTAACAACGAGAACTTTCAACCATGACTATGTAAATGGAACTATTGGATACAATTATGCATATAGCACATCTCCAGCAAGTGGAACTGTAGACTATGCCGTAGATGCAGCATATGATAGATCAACTAACTTGTGGACAGTTTCAGTAAATGGAACCGCAAGAGGAGACGGTCTTACTTCAGACGAAAGAATTGCAAACGCGATGCTTGTTGTTCCGGGGGAATTTACGGCATGGAATCATGCATATAACACATTAGTTTCAAGGTTAGATGACAATGCACAACCACAAGATGATCCAATAATTACGCAACTTCCAAATGAAGCCTATATGACAACAAGAAGCTTTAATGCTGAAGAAAGAGAAGGGGTGGTTACTTTCACCTATTCATGGCAAAGTGCTTCTGGTGCATATACAAATACGTTTAATACAGACTATTCGTGGGACGAGATTACAGCAACAGAAACTGTTTCAGTAAACGGAACACTAAAAGCAATAGATGGAAACGAGCTTCCTTATGCATGGGAGACTGTGTGGAAAAACGGAGATCCAGATTGTCCAAACAGTGTTTTTGCATCAAGACATCAGACATATTTTTCTGACAAAGCAAATATAACAGAAGAGTTTCCAAACTCAAGTCCAATCACAGGGACTCCAAGACCAACCCCAACAACTTCGTTTGATAGATCTGCTACTTTGCAAACAGCAACATATGCGATAAACGATCAGACGAATGAAGTTACCTACAACTTTAGCTTTACATATAGAGCTTGGCCATATGGTTTACCTTTGTGGTTTACTAATGTAGATATAACATTCGACAAGGTAAAACCAGTTGATTTATGGGTAAGAAAACAAATTATTGGCAAAAGAAGCGGTCCTGTTCATCAAAATATGACTTCAAGAACAGCAAATACCTTTAATGTTAGCATAAATTTAGCTATAAGTAAAAGGAAGGGAGACCAGTTTGGAGCATATTCTTCTATTCTTCTTGAGGAATATTCGGAATACATCTTGAGAAAGGTCTTCTTGGAGAGATCTGGATACTCCACGTTTAACTATTCTCATGATGATCCAAATCAGAACTGCTACTTAACTAGCGACACTTTTAACTTGAACACGATAGGGACAACTCTATCTAGATCTACTGCAATAACCATGTTGAACATCTTAGACTAGGGAGGATGTATTTTGGTAGTAAAAACATTTGGAAAAAGTACTGCTCCCGGTTGGGATGGGTTTGGTGATCCTCAAGACAAAGGAGCACTAAGGCTTTCTGGCGGCTTTGTTAGCAGCATAAGCATGAACGTAGGATGGGGAACTACATCGTCAACGTGTTCTATTAATCTTGTTCCAGAAGAAGACGCTCAAGGGAATAGCGTTTGGCGTAACCCAACATAGGCTCTCTTATTTCAATAGCTATCGGAAATGATGAAGATCCTCTAGATGCAGATAAAAGCTATCGTTTTATTGGAATAGTGTCCTCTTTTGAAGAAAATGAAGGAACTGGAGGTATAGGTAAAACCATTAAGCTTACGGACACAAAGGAAATATTAAAGAACATTCCTGTTCAGCTAGATGCCATTGGCAACTTAGCATTAGAAAAGCTAAACAATATAAACAATGTGCTGTATGCCTACAAAGATGGTGATTATGAAATAAGCGATGATGTTACGGTTCCGTATAGAAACAAGCGTGGTTTGATTATGGCGGCTATAAAAGAAGCTCTAGATGGAAGAGTGTTTACATACTTTCCAAAAAATGAAGATGGTGCCGTTCAGCTTCAACAATACGAGATTAACATTGATCGCATGTTTGCCGAGAGACAGTCTGGCAGAAGCAATAGCGAATATATGCTAACTGAAGGCGTGTTTACTAGCCTAGACGGAAACTTGGAAGATGATGCCGATACTGGTGGAGATGATCAGTTTATAACCTATGAGGACAACAATAAAATTTGCAGTGAAGAATACAGGATTGGTGGAGAGTATAAGAGTCTACTTGGTGTCATAGATGAAGCAATGAGCGGAAACGCATGTGACTGGTATGTATACGCCTACGAGAAAGACAACCCAACTTCTCTTGTTACAGGCTACGTAAATAACACAATAGTCATTGAGATTCGTCCTATTTCAAGAAGTGACTTCGATCAATTTACTGAAGACGAGTTTAACGCTTTTGTCGCTGAGTTTGATGAAGTAACAGAAAGCAAGATGTTTGGGCGCGAATTAGCCAACGAAGAAAGCAACAAGATCTTCTTTGGGTCTAAGTATGAGTATTACCAAAAGATTGAAATGGATAGCTTCAATCAATTCTGGGGATTTAAGACGCCTGATACAGCGGGTGTTGAGCCCATTAAGGAAATCACCGATAGATATGGCAACAAAATTCAGGTCAAAGGGGAAATATATACGAACCCAACCTTCGAAACTTCAATGATTCCTGCAGTGTCGGTTGATACAACGCTGCTTCGGGATGTGGAACTTAGGAATATCATTACTTCATCTCTTGGTCAGGTAGACAGATCTGAGCTTATCGACACATATAGTCGGGAAGAGCTGATAGATGAGATTAAGACTGAGACAACATTTGAAGACTCTTACACCTTTGATTTGAACGACCCAGAAGATGAAACAATGTTTAACGTGCTTCGATATACATATAAAAGAGCAGATTTATTCAAAGAAATGCTATTGTGTGTATATCATTTTGCCGACTGGTATCTTAGATATAAAGACGAAGTAGCTGAGTATAAGATAAGGGATGCATCATCTGAATCTGTCACATGGTTTGTTCCATCTGAGGATCCAACAATAACAGATGTCACATTCTGTAATAGCGATGTCCAGATCGGTGAGCAGCTTGAGGTTCCCGGCGACTATCTTCTTAATGTAAACCTTTCTTTCACACATACGCTTGAGGATGGACAGATTAGGGGTAGATATCAAGGCTCAGAAGATTCTAGTGAGATAAAGGCAGAAAAAGCAATTTCTGTTGCGATAAACAGCAACACAATATATGAGAAGATCTTGGATCCAGAAGATTTGGTAAGTGAAACTTATACTATAAACATTACAAATATTATGAAGGCACAGACAGAGACAGACGAAGACATCTTAAAGCTAAATATCCCAGTTATGAACTATGGTCTTCACTGCATTGATATTAGAGTGAAGTATTCTGAAGTTAGCGAGGAAACCTTTGAATTTGAAAGCAAGATCGCCCGATATCGTTTTTGGGTAGAATATTTTGGGACAAAAGAACTTTCAGATGGGCAGATTGTAAAAGTCAACCCCTATCAGGAGGTTATGATACGCCCATTATACCAGTGGGCAAAGGCTCTTATGCTTCCATTTTTGGCAAATGTCAATTTTGATAATGCTCTTGAGGAGGGAACGGGCAAAACCATTCAAGATGCTCTTTCTAATGTTATTGCTCATATGAATTTCTATGATGATGCAGATGGAGCAAAGAGAAGGAGAGCATCGACTCTGTCTACTAGATATGCTAATTGGCAGTTAATCAAGCTTCACGAAAGGTTTACAGATCTTTATGATATTGTGTTTAACTACTTAGATCCACTTGTTGGTAAGAAATTCATAAGAGAATACACAAATAGAGATTGGGTTGTAGTCCCTGAATGTTGGGATGGAGAAGCAGGACAAGCTCTAGATAATCAATATGTAAGAGGAAAGTTTATTAACAAAGAAAACGGCAAGATGCCTTGTCTATACTACATAGAGAACGCCAAAAATCTAACACTAAAGACAAAGGATCGTGAAGATCTACTGCAAATCAAGGCTCCTGATGAAAAAACCAGAGACTTCAACGTAATTAGCTTATGGGGAAAGACTTCTGTTGAACTTTTCGCTGTGGGGAAAACAAGAGAAGAAGCCAATGACACAAGATATATCATAATGAATCTAAACAACAAGATTGAGAAATACCATGAGGGGACTGGAACATCAAGTATTGAGTTTGAAACTGCAACACAGGGAAATACTGTTAACGGGGCAGTGCAATCATTTGTCGTATTCTACAACTCCATAAAAAACACTGCTTTTGCCAAAATAGCAGAGAGGACTCTTAGTTTGGCACTACCAACCCTCGTCAATAAAGATTACACAGTAAAGCCAGATTATGTTTATATTCCGACTATGCATAGCTATATTAGATATGGACCATGGATTCTTGACTATAGAATAGGAGACAATTCGACAGATAATCGTTCTAATTATGGAACAACTCCAATTGTATATGACAACAATATTAACCCATGGGAGTTCAACACATATAATGATGTGAACAACTATATTTCTAAGCAGTATGAAAACTCCATGATGACTCAATACCAACTGAATAGAGGGCAAATTGTCACTGCAGACATCCCAAGGTATAATTTTGGTGTAAAGATAGGAAACTTCTCTAATATTTCATCCTTAAGTATTACGTGGGGAGTTGGAGGAGTTTCTACAACCTATACGCTAACAGCCTTTGGAGCAGGAAGAGTAAATAGACAACTAAGAGACAAAGAGCATCTAATACATAGACTTAGAAATGTGGAAGACAAATTGAATCAACCATTTGATTTTATGAATCAGATTGATTTCTTTGATATTGTAGGTGGAGGGACCACTGTCTAATGGCACAGATCATATTCTACAATGAGCCGTACACTGTAAAAATTGGAGACACAGCAAATGGAGCGGGTGCTCCAGACTTTCTTGCCGATGCAACTCAGCTAGAAGGGGCAACTCCAACGCCGGATCCAGAAAAGGACAAAGATAGCGCTGGTTGTGATCTTTCTCTGCTATTTGCTCCATTCTCTGCTCCAAACGAGAACAATGGTGGATTTCCTGAAACAATTTCAGAAGAGCAATATGACGTTATTAAAGAGAATATTCCCGGTGCGGCAAGAATGCACAATCACTATATTCGAAAATACAAATTGGCTCAAGGATATATAATTAGTAACAATAACTTAGAAGAAGAGGCAAACAATAGGGTTCCCGGTAGTTTTCTTGATATAAAACCGGGAGAGCATGATGAAAACAGTTTTAGAGGAATATGCTTAGATGCTCCAGTTTATGTTGCTGGATTTGGAATGCAGTCAAGTGGTGCAATATTTGGAGCAGAACAAGTTGGTCCACTTGATATGGTATGGGACGACAGAGTAAAGATTTGGAAAGCTCGTCAAGAATTTCCTGTTCCGGGAAGGATAAGAAGCAGCACTGGAAATAAAACATATACTGTTGAAATATTAGGGGTTATTTGGACTGATGGAAACAATCCAAGAGATTTTCAATATGCAGAAACTGGAGTAACTAGCATTCCCGGCGATGGAAGATATGAGTTGGAAAATGTCTTCAATCTTCAGGAGGACAGCGAAGATGCATCTACTCAGCTTACTGCTGGAGATTATGTAACTATATTTTATGATTCAAGAGGAGATGCGTATAGTTGTATAAAGGGCAGTGCTGAAGGTGGGGGTGGTGGCTCTATTACAATAACTCTAAATGGAGAAAGCCAACCGGGAAATGAGCTTATAATTCCTATAGGAGAAACAATTAGGAAGATAACACTTTCTGGAAGCAATCTTGACTTTGAGACTGGTTGTTTAACTATTTAGGACGATAAAATATGGGTGGTGATTGCAATAATATCTTCATTGATCCAGGTGCTCCTACTGTTGTCGTTGGAGCAGAGGTTTCTGATGGGCCTCGTCAGGTAATTGAACCAGATAGCACGTTCCAAGTCACAGCGGGTGGAGACAGTGGGATTGTTCACTACCTTCGCGGCACATATAATTATATCTGCACATGGAGCGACAATGTAGGAGAAACAACAGGAGCAATAATTAACAATGTTACTTTGGTTGATGGATTTAGAAAAGTAAGACTAGTCTTCCCTCCTCGTCCAAATAGCTATGTAACCAAGCTAACTATTTGTAGAAGACCAACATGGGCTCCTACTATTGGATGGTCGTCAACAAGCTATACTGTAGAGATTACAGATGGACTAGATTCAAATATCGAATTTACTGATGAGAATACAGATAGCATATATACAGGATCTCACTACATTCCAACATCGAACACAACAAACAAATATACAGACGGAGAACCAGATCCAGCTGGCGATCAGATAGACCCTCCAACAACGATAACAAACGAAGCTGTTGCAGATGCTGGTGGATACCTACACAATGGAGATTATCGATATAGGGTGTCTTTTGAAACTTGGTATGGAGAAACATTGGCAGAAGCAGAAGCGTCTGTTTCTATTACAGAAGGGAACAAGAGAGTTAGACTTAGACGACTATATCTCTTGTCTGGTACTGAAAACGCTGGGCCTCAATGGTCAAGACTTAGAGAAAAATCAATTAGGTATGTAAATGTTTATAGAACAAAGGTTAATGAAACTGCAGATTTTTACATGTTGCAGTCACCAGAATGGGATGATTTAACCTCTTGGAACGGAGCATATATAGAAGGATTTGATGAAGACTATGAAGGAGACAACTTCTTTGATGCTGGCAGTGAACCTTCGTGGAATAGAAGAGAAATGTGGCCTGTTTTAAGACCAACAGAAAACACAACTGGGTATTATTCTTATCGACTTAGGATTAGAGATATAACAGATTGCCATTCTGAATCTTTCTTAGATAGTTTTATTGCAAACATATATACTGGTCCTTTCTCAACACCAACTGACTCGACAAAGATTATAACAGCTAAGGGAGACGGTTCTGCGAACCAGAACGAAGTAACTGTAACATTCCCAACTTTGGCTACTTCAAACACATCCTTTTTGAATGTCGATGTATGGAGAACAGATGTAGATTCCAAAGAGACAGATGTTAACCTTACGCAAGGACACTGGATTCGTCGTGGGACCGTCCCATATTCAGACGGAAGCTTTACAGACACTCAAAGCGACTGGGACCAAGAATCTGGAAACACAAGACAAGATTTAAATAAGGTTGCGTGTATCGGTGGACCGTTCACTACAGATGGAAGTAAAGACGGATTTGCTATTATGTTGTGGAAAAAGACTTGGCTTGCAATAAACAATGAAGCTGCAGATACCCTGTCTTGTTCATTAGCTGATATTGCTGTTTTTTTTGCACCACAGTACATTCAGGCTAACACAATTGTTGATTCTAATGGAATGAGCCCAATCGATGATCCAGCGAGCATGATTATGGGAGAAGTGGATAGTACGGCAACAACAGAAAGACAATACGACTATGCTATTCAGTATTTTACCAGATATGGACACACAGACGTAACCATAAATACTGGTATTACTGTTCCAATAGGAAAAAACTCAACCTTTCTTATCCCAGCCGGTTTGCATGACTCAATAGTCGAAGTTAGAGTATGGAGAACAAATGATGGGCAAAGTACACTCCGTCCTCATAGTACATATAGATATGCTGATTACGCTGGACAAACAATTGAAGATACTCAGGGAGACACTACAGATTCTGGATCCCCTATATATTCCAACACAACAGGAAATTATCAGTATGCAATTGTAGTTAATGATGGCGCTGTATATAGCCCAATTGTAATAGATGGCGACTTTTTGCCTGGATATGCTGGAGTTGTAAAGAACCACGTAAGAGTGACTGTAACAGAGACTAGTAGAGGTCAGTTTGTTGTGTCTGACCCTTGGCCATATATAGATTCAGATCATTCAATTGCAGAGAGCTTTTCCAACTATATATATTATAGGACGAAATGTGATGGAGACACCTTTTATAAAATAGCGGAACTTTCATATCCGGCTGGCTCAATAGCAGATTACAACAACGATGAAGATCTAACGGATGAAATATCAGAGGATGTTCCGATTGGGCTTTGTATCCAAGACGTAATTACTGCGTCCAAGAATATAGCAAACTCTATAGACACTTGGAATTATTTTGGAACTATTGGTCCTTCTTCTTTTGGTTGTCCAAGGCTGTTCACAACAGGTGGAATTTGTCCAAACTCGTATTCTGTATCACTAGGTGGAACAGACTCTAGTTTAATCTTTGTTGGATATAGAGAAAACTGGGATACATTTGAAGTAGAAGATATATATATAAAAGTAGGTGACATTTCAGCTTCTTGGGCTGTAATTAAAAGTGAGGGATCACAACTTTTTTATTCGTCTTCTTCCGACAGCATAAGCTTGCCAGTTTATGATGCCGCCGGAACACTCCTTATAACAATACCAGACGCATATGCTAGCTTTTATTCTTGCAAATGTGAAAGCAAGGGAAGTTATTGCGCTTGGAATGCAACTATAGAGATTCAAGGAACAGACTGGGATGACCCTTGGGATTATTATGTAACCTTTTCAATGGATCTTGAAGGAGATCTCCTTGGAGATGAAAATTTGTGCCCTCCCCCATCTGATTGGTCGTCTGACTACGACTGTGATTTAACTTGGAGTTAATGATGATCGAAAAAGTTGTGTGCAAAACAGGGATTCATTGTGAAAGATGTCTTTCAGACAAGAACTGGAGAGACAGTATTGCAGATACACATGGACCGTTTGTATGCCCAAATGGACATGGGGTTGGGTCAGATAAGGTTAAAGGATGGAAGGGAAGCAAAAAGGAGTTAAAAGAACAAAAAAAGAAAAAAACATTAAGATCGAGGAAGTCGTGTGTATACATAATAAACACAAATGAACAGATGGTTAAGGGTTGTGGTTGCAAAAAGATCAAAATCGTATGCTCAAACCCTGAAGTAGTAGAAATGAATGGTGGGGAGGAATTCATTAAACAGTCGGTGGAACAGACTGGCTCATTTCCCCCCGGCTGGGACTCTAAGAAGTGTAATCCAGAGCGCTGCAAGTTTTATGAGGAGAAGACAGATGACAACTCCGTGTTATAACCCTTCTCTTATTTCAGAGATTAATGATACACTAACTGCTTGGTGTAATTCAGACTTTTCATATACATTTAGAGGGCTCAATGATCCAGATTTAGAGACTACTGATTATCAGATTGACAGCTATACCAACAATTTGTTCCAGTTGAGATGTGGAGGAGTTTTTTGGGACGCTCACCCTTCTTATGTCGCATGGAATGGGATTATGGAATACAAAGGCAAGTCATATTGTATGCCATATTATGATATAAAACAAACAGATTTTGGTATTTACGTATATAATTATAGAGTTAGTAGCTGTAGAATTAGTTGTCAAACCAATGGGTGGACTTTCGAAATAGTTCCCTATTTTGATGATGATTTTTATGGAGATCCAATAACTCCAAACAACTGCTGTGACGGAGCAAGCTACAGAAAAGCTGGTGGCAATACTCCAGAAGGAACCTATATTTTAACTGGAGGTGCAATTCAAACTCCTACCTCAATTACCATATCTGCTGTGTGAACACTCCCCCAGCACAAGGCTGGGGGCTTCTAAGTCGTAGCTAAAGTGTGTGTCCCCACTTATTTTTTATAGGTCACATTCATCCTCCAGTACAAGACTGGGGGTTTTCTGCTCCATCATCATAAATTGGTGTATATATAAGTAGACATTGGTTGTTTCTCGCCATAGTCCCTAACTTGTTCTCGTAGCTTGAGTTATATCAAGTTTAGAGAATCATGTCTGTTTTGGAGTAAAGAATGGCTGGCAACGATATATACACAAAACTCTACACTCAACTGGGCGGCGATGCTACCGGCTCGCACGATATCACGCTGAATGGCGGGGTCGTGCTCTCTCCTGATTCGCCTTATGCTTCTGGTGGGCTGGGGTCGTTTGAGTTCGACGAGTCCAACTATTGCGTACTGGATGATTCCACAGACTGGGACATTGGCGGCAATGATTTCACGATCCGCTTCTGGATCAAGTTCAGCAGCCTGCCGACTTCGAGCGATGTCAAACCAATATGCCACTTCGAGGACCAGAACAATCGGTGGTGGGTTGGCTACAACTACAGCAACGGAATCGGCTTTGGCTGGTTCAATTCCGGGTCGCTACAGACACTCAGGCAGGAGTCAACCTCTGGGTGGTCAACTGGTACATGGTACTATGTTGTCGTCGTCGGTGAATACACTGGAACAGGCTACGACGTTGACATCTACCGCGACGGTTCGTCCGTCGCTTCTGGTTCGCTAACGGGGACGCCAGACGCCTACAGCGGGAGCCTCTATATTGCGGAAGAAGGGAGCACCCAAAACAGGGTTGACGGCCTGATTGCTGACATGGAAGTGATCAACGGTGCGGCAGTAACCAGCTTTGACGCCCCAACCACGCCCCAAGACCCGCACGCCAGCGGTGTTCTTCTTGCTTGCAGATATGGCGAAGAGTCTTATGGTAGCGCGGCGGGGCATGAACTGACGACCATCGATGGAATGATAGTTAGAGCTTCAGGACCAACTGGTTTCAAT
>Ga0180434_10008978_pt1 | contig 10948 bp, 17 predicted proteins | sample SS_ome_7_FD_132453 | JGI IMG/M metagenome (GOLD analysis project Ga0180434, IMG submission 132453) | Hypersaline lake sediment archaeal communities from the Salton Sea, California, USA - SS_1_D_2 metaG | ecosystem: Environmental > Aquatic > Non-marine Saline and Alkaline > Hypersaline >... | reverse complement strand
GGCCAGTGCCCGCCGGTAGTGGCGATCGATACAGTGGACTGGATGGTCCAGCGGATCGCCGAGTATGTGGTGCATGACCTCGGCGAAGATGCACGCGACGACCTGACCAACACAATCGGATCGTCGCACGGCGGATATTTCAAGGCCAGGGAGATAATTCAAAACGTCGTATACAGAAAACTGCTTCCGTTGTTGAATAAATTGTCGGACAAGGGGGCCGCGATTTTGCTGTTGGCCCACGCGGCTAACACGAAGATCACGACGCCGGAGGGCTTCGACCAGCGGCTCGCCGCGCCTGACCTGCCGTCCTGGATCATGCCTCCGTTTATCGAGTGGGCGGATTGCGTGCTCTACGCACACAAACGAGACGGGACTGGCGAGCGGGTACTGCTGACTGAGGGCACCAACATCATCCTGGCGAAGAACCGATACTCAATGCCCGCCGAAATCAAACTTTCATGGCCCGCCGTTATGCAGGCTATAACCAACAAACCAAAGAATAAGGATAAGTAATTATGGCTAATCTCGGAAATTTCAACGCGAACGAAGTCGAGCCGAACGCGCCCTTCGAGCCGATCCCGGCCGGAAAGTACGTGGTCGCAATGACCGCATCGGAAAAGAAGCCGACGAAGAAGGGGGACGGTCATTATCTCGAATTGGAGTTTACCGTTACCGGCGGCGAATATAACGGCCGCAAGATATGGGATCGTCTATGTATCGAGCATCCCAACAAGCAGGCCGTCGAGATCGCACGCGGCAGCTTGTCGGCGATCTGTCGAGCAGTCGGGGTCATGCAGCCTCGCGACTCCATCGAGTTACACAACATCCCGCTCGTGGCCGTTGTCAAGGTCAAGAAACGGGCCGATAACGGCGAACTTACAAACGAAATATCGGGATATCTCCCGAAGGTCCATACCGAAACGGCCGCCGAGCCGGACTCCTCCGAACCCGCCCCCTGGGCATAACGAAAGGCGCGAACTATGACAGACGACAAAACGGAAAAGGTCGCTACAATAGTCGAGACGTGCGACGGCGTGGTCATGGCGGAATATTGGTCCATCTACGATCATGAATATGAACACTGGCTAACCTACGATCAGACGAACGGCCAGCCGCAATGGTCGCAAGACCCGGACCTCCGCTGGGAATTCGAGACCATGGAAGACGCGCAGCTTGTCCTGGACTCGATTGAACGATACCGGAACGGCGACGCCACGGACTGGCAATCGCTCGGGGACGATTACGACGCATGAGGGAATATCGATTACCATGGCCGCCCAGCGTCAACCGATACTGGCGGCACGTCGGTAGCCGCGTCCTGATTAGTCGGGAGGGCCGGGCGTTCCGCGAGAACGTCCGGGCCCTCCTGGGCGGCGGGCGGTATCCGCCGCTCGCCGGACGGATCGCGGCCACAATCGATGCGTTCCCGCCAGACCGCAGACGCCGCGACCTGGACAATATCCAGAAAGCAACACTAGACGCACTGGAAAAGGCCGGGGTCTACGAGGACGACAGCCAAATTGACCTGCTGTTGACGCGCAGGCGCCCGGTAGTCAAGCGCGGCGAACTGATCGTATCAATTTACGATTTGCCGATACGCCGATGCATACATTGCGGCCAAACCATGCCGGAAGGAATCGAAATATGAAAAAGAAACGAGTCTACATCGCCGGGCCAATGACCGGAATCGAGGGACACAACTATCCCGCGTTTTTCGATGCGGCGAAGGATATTGAGGCGCGGGGGTGGGAGGCAATCAATCCCGCCGAAAACTTCGGGGGCCGAACCGACCTGCCGCGCGGCTCTTACATGCGGGCCGATTTCGAGGAGCTTTGCCGGTGTGATGCGATTTACATGCTGCCCGGGTGGCGAAAGTCGCGCGGCGCTCGGGCGGAATATCTGGTCGCACGCGAGTGCGGGCTCGAGGTCAAGGGCGATGCCGACGGCGGCTGGCTCTTCCCGCCCGTATCCGTATCGTTGTATCAGCACGATTCGATACGTGAACCCGAGTCTATCCTGGACGAAGCGAAGCGAATCACGGGCGGCGATCGGCAGAATGACTACGGACACCCGCGCGACGATTTCGAGCGCACCGCCGCGATCTGGAATGTCGTGCTGGCCGACAATCTGGCCGACGGTAAGAAAATCGAGGCATCGGACATCCCGATATGTATGATCGGCGTCAAGGTGGCCAGACATGTACATACGTCGAAACGTGACAACCTGGTCGATATCGCGGGCTACGCCAGGACCGCGGCTATGGTGGAGGGCTACGAGGAATGAAGTTCAGAATCGCAAACTCACGACACGATCCGAGCCGAATTCCGGCCGGCGTTACCAGGCTCAAAAAGCTGCTCGACTCATTGCCCGACGGCGAGTTATTGACCTATCGCGATATCGAGCTTCGCGGATGCGGTAGCCAGAAAACCACAACCAACGCGATCACACATCCGGTCATGTCCGAATATTCGACGTTCGGCCTGATCCCCGCCCAGGGCTGCCAGCGGCGTGCCCGGTTATTCGCCAACAAAAAAACAATCGCCGCATACAATAAGGAGTTCGGCGAATGAAAATAGACGAACTTAGACAAGCGAAAGCCGATGCGTCCGAGCAACTATGCGTCAATAACGCATCGTTGAAAAAACAGTTGCAGGAGACCCTCGACGCGCTCCAGACGGCGCTACAGGCTAAAGATCCGCCCAGGGCTCCGAAAGTGACGACAAAACTCAAGGCCAGCCATAGGCGAGTATTCGTCGGCGATCTGCACGGCTACTACCAGGACGCGGCGGCGGTCGATGCGTTTATCGCCGATATGAAAAAGATACAGCCTGCTGTCATATGCTTACTTGGCGATATGCTGGACTGTGGCGGGTTCCTGGCCGAACATCAGACGCTCGGTTTCGTGGCCGAGGGCGAGTACTCATTCGCCGACGATGTGCGTGCGACCGCCGACTTCCTGGACCGCCTGCAAAAGGCCTGCCCGAACACGGCGATCGATTACCTCGAAGGCAACCACGAGCAGCGCATCGAAAAATGGTGCATTACTAAGGCGCTACGAAGCCCCATCGACGCATCGGCATTGTACAATCTGTTCAACCCGGTCATTGTCCTTGGCCTGGAGGCCAGGGGCATTGATTACATTCGTCAATCGGAATTTGCCGATGGGGTTTCCATCCGCGGCACCAAGCGGTATGGGACCGATCATGTGAGCGTTTTCGCGACGCACGGGATCACGACCTGCAAGCACGCGGCGGCCAGGCACGTCGAGCGGTTCGGCGGTAATATCGTTTACGGGCACACGCACCGGGCGGACAGCTACATAATCAATACCGTCGCATCGACGGTTATCGGCGCATGGTCGCCGGGCTGCCTGTGCGAGCGCGTCAGGCTGTGGAATCACAATCAGCCGGACAACTGGACGACCGGATACCACCTGCAACTGGTGGCCAAGTCAGGGCTCTTCCAGCCAATTAACGTTCACCTGGTCAAGGGCCAGAGCATGATCCGCGAATTTCTTACATAAGAAAAAACACAGGAAAGGAACTAGATATGAGCGAACTATCAAAATGCGAATATTGCGGGAATGAAGATAATATGATGAACGCACCACGGCTGGAAACGAAACAATGGCAAATCTTTTGCCACGTGTGCCAGTCTCGCGGGCCGTTGCGGAGCGATCGGGAAGGCGCGGCCGACGCCTGGAACCGAATACAAGAAGAAATCAAGATCGGCCGGAAGGTGCGGGATGTCCTGCCGGAAGGAAAGCAACTGATACCAGATGGACCTTGGTACGGCACGAAATCCGGCGGAGGGCAAACAGTTCACTGGCCGACGGAGCCGGTCGAGAAAACCGGCCTCGACTGGCTCAAGAGCTTGCCGATAGGATCGCGGCGCGTGGCGGGTTCCGCCGACAAAGCGAGATTCGTTGTTGTAAGAGACGGAGTTGTCTATGTTGACCGCAAGGAGTCTTGGTCCTGGTACAGCGTCGAATTCTCGGCGTACGATTGGGTCACCCAGGCATCACCCGAAACCTGCCCGGAGTGGGAGCCGACGGACTAGAGACGAATCAACAGAACCAGTTACGAGCCAGGAGAAATTATGAGCGAAATATCAAAATGTGAAAATTGCGGGCATGGCGATGATCTTATAAGAGATTGCCTACCCGCCACGAGGCAAGTGCGCATCATTTGCGGTTGGTGTCAGACACATGGACCGGTGCGCAACGGCCAGCCCGACGCGGTCGACGCCTGGAACCTAATGCAGGAACGAATCGAGATTGGCCAACAGATGCAGGATGCCCTTCCGGACGGTTGGCGAATGGTTTCGGATGGGCCTTGGTATAGCACGCGCCCAGACGTATCAGCATCTCTACTATGGTCCATCAAGCGAGTCCCCCAGCCGGAGCAGACACCCGAGCAAAAGCTGCTGTATTATCTGCTCGATGAGATCAAGCGGGCCGCGACATACGGAGGCGCGAACTATCGCCCCGATCGCTGGATTCAGAAGATCGAGGAAATACTGGACGGAAAGGAGGCCGGAGAATGAATGATCCGAAACGAATATATCTTCAGCCAGACGAATACCCGGACCAGGACGCCGCGCCTCACGAGGGTCGCACATGGGCGGAGACCGATATCAGCGGGCAAGACACAGAATACGTGCGGGCCGATCTGTACGACGAGCTCCAAGAGATCGCGAAGCAATGCCCCAAAACGAACGATGGCAAGTGCATGGTGCCCGATGGCATGTATTCTGCCCTTGTCGTCGACCCATACGCCGAGGAAGAAGATCCCATGGTTATGTACGTGGTATGGTGGGCCAGCGGTCAGCGAGACGGCGAGGCTTGCGAATTCCTGTCGCTGGAGCCGGATCATCCGCTGGAGGATTTTGCTGTCCTGTCGGTCTACTCAACCCGCGAGGCGGCGGAGCAGGCGAGAAAGGACGGCAGCAAATGAATGACCCAGAGCGAATATATCTTCAGCCGGACTATTACCCGGCCCCGGACGCCGCATCCCACGAGGGCCGCACATGGGCGGAGACCGATATCAGCGGGCAAGACACAGAATACGTGCGGGCCGATCTGTACGACGAGGTGAAGCACGAACGGGACGCAGCGATGGGTCGTTCACACGCCATTATTATCGGGCGGGAGGGTGATTTTCGGTTGGACAGGCACGAGATCTGCGTTTTGATGGTAGTGGCCGCACTGTTGACGACGGTCCTTTTAGTGGCGGTGCGGGCCATGTGGTAGAACCGGGCTATTCCGAACGCAAAAAAAAGGAATCGAAACATGAGCATATTTGAAATCATCGTTGAACTATTTGTCGCCGCGCTGCTAACGGCGATTACCGTGATTACGATATGGGTCGCTTTCCAAGGATGAAAAATGCAAGAAAAGATCGAACTACGGCCATATCAGGCGGACGCGGTGTCGGCCGTCTACGAGCATCTACGGACACGAGACGACCACCCATGCGTCGTCATCCCGACGGCTGGCGGCAAGACGCCGGTCATGGGCGCCATATGCAGAGACGCCGTTACGAGGTGGGGCGGCCGCGTCCTGATCCTGGCCCACGTCAAGGAACTGCTGGAACAAGCCGTCGAAAAGCTGCATATAATGGCGCCCGACCTGTGGGACAAGATCGGCGTCTATTCCGCCGGGCTAAAGAGCCGCGATACCGAGCATCCGATAATCGTCGCCGGTATCCAGTCGATCTATAAGCGGGCCGCGGAACTCGACGCATTCGATTTGATCCTGATCGACGAAGCGCACATGCTGCCGCCCGACGGCGAGGGCATGTACCGCCAGTTCCTGGCCGACGCGAAGATCGTAAATCCACGAATCCGGATGATTGGGTTGACCGCCACGCCGTACCGGATGTCGTCGGGCATGATCTGCGGGCCCGACAACCTGCTTAACCACGTATGCTTCGAGGTCGGTGTCCGCGAACTTATCGCCCAGGGCTACCTGTGCCCGCTGAGATCAAAGGCGGGCGCCAGTAGGCCGGACACGTCAGGCCTGCATATCCGGGCGGGCGAGTTCATGCCCGCCGAGGTCAATGATCTCATGGACTCTGATGCGTTGGTAGAATCGGCATGCCGCGAGATACTGGACGAAACAAGCGACCGGCGGAGCACCCTGATATTCGCCGCCGGGGTCGATCACGCGAAGCACGTTCAGGCTGTGCTCGGCGGGTACGGTTACGATTGCGGATTCGTGTGCGGCGAAACGCCCGCGACTGAACGGGCGGAAACGCTCGACAGATTCAAGAACGGCGATATTCAATATTTAGTCAACGTAAATGTCTTGACAACCGGATTTGATGCTCCTAATATTGATTGCGTGGCGCTATTGAGGCCGACGAATTCGCCAGGCCTGTACTATCAAATGGTGGGCCGCGGGTTCCGGCTACACCCGGGCAAGCAAAATTGCCTGATCCTGGACTACGGAGGCAACATCATGCGGCATGGGCCGGTTGATGCAATGGAGATCGGGACGCCGGGCAAGGGCGACGGCGAGGCGCCGGCTAAGGAATGCCCAGGCTGCATGGCCCTGATACATGCCGGTTATTCGATATGTCCCGAATGCGGACACGAGTTCCCGCCGCCAGTCCGCGAGAAGCACGATCCGAACGCATCGACCAAGGGCGTTATGAGCGGCGAAGTCACCGATACAGTCTACGAGGTAGACGACGTTTTTTTCGCAGTCCATCGAAAACGAGGCGCGGACGACGATCACCCGAAAACGATGCGGGTCGATTATTCAAGCGGCCTGAACACCTACAACACCGAATGGTGCTGCCCGGAGCATGAGGGTTATGCGCGTCAAAAATTCGAGAAGTGGTGGCGTGACAGGTCATGGGACCCGCCGCCGAGCACCGCGGCCGAGGCTGTCGCGATCTGCGAGGCGGGGGGGATCGCGGCGACGGAGTCAATCACCGTCCGTAACATTGCGGGTGAAAAGTTCGACCGAATAATCGACTACGTGCTCGGCCCGAAACCGGAACAGCAAGACCGCCAGGCCGAGTCCGACTACTCGTGGGCCGAAGAAGATGATATTCCGTTCTGAGCATATTGCCCGGCGGGCGGCCCACAGAACACCAACCCAGGAGAATGAAAAATGAGCAAACGGAAAAAAAGGCGGCCGCACATGACGCCGCGCGCCGAATGCCCGAATTGCGGCGGGCGGGTGGAAGAAGAATGAGGCGAACCCTTTTCGACAAAGCGATGGACGAAGTGGCTATTGACAGGCTGCGGGAGTTCGAGCCGGAAGCGTTGGCGATGCACCCAGACGGCTACTGCTTTATGGACTCAGGAGGGAAAGATTCGTCGGCGACCGAGGAACTGCTCAAGCAGTCTGGCGTAGCATACACGGCGGAACACAATAATACGACAGCCGACCCTGCGGAGGTCATCTATTTTATCCGCAGTAAAAAATACGTCACGATTCACAACCCGCCAATGAGCATGTGGGCGTTGATCCGCAAAAAGGGGATGGCCCCCAGGCGGAGCGCCCGATTCTGTTGTCAAGAGCTGAAAGAGCGTGGGGGGCACGGACGCTTCGTAGTTACCGGCGTCAGGTGGGGCGAATCTCTGAGGCGATCGAAAAGACAAATGGTTGAATCGTGTTATCGCGACAAAACCAAACGATATCTTCATCCGATCATCGACTGGACTACCGCCGATGTCTGGCAGTTCATCAAGGAAAACGGCGTCCGGTACTGTAAGCTATACGACCCTCCCTATAATATGAAACGAGTTGGATGTATTTTGTGCCCGATGGTTCGGGACATATCCCGGCAAATGGAATTGTTCCCCGCGACATGCCGGGCGTGGGAGCGAGCAGTCAAGGCGACATTTGACCCCGACAAGGGCGGTAATTTCGCCAACGCCCAGGAGTATTGGGAATGGTGGCTGGATCGGGACGCGCCGTCAAGAGCCGGCAGCGACGATCCGGTATTGTTTGAGGACAATCCCGAGGCTGTAGAGTGACTTTGATTCAGAGCGGACTGCCCGTCAGTAGTTGGCCCGAAACCGGATCAGCAGGATCGCCAGGCCGAGACCGACTACTCGTGGGTCGATGAAGATGATATTCCGTTCTGAGCATATTGCCCGCCGGGCAATTAACCGAAAATAGACAGGAGAAAACAGAAAATGGCCGAAAAGAAAAGAACAGTTTTTGATATTGTGGGCGACTTCGACGCGCTCAACGAGGTACTGGCCGAGACAGGCGGCGACCTGACTGATCCGGAAGTCGAGCAAATTTACGAGCAGTTCCTCGCAGAAATCAAATCGGATTTCGCCAATAAGGCCGACGGATACGCCCGCGTCCTGGCCGACATTCAGGGCAAGATCGACGCACAAAAGGCTGAGGTTGACCGGCTCAATGCATTGATAAAATCGAATAAGGGCAAGGCCGATCGGCTCCGGTGGCTGCTCCAGACGGCCATGATCGCGACGGGCTACCGGAAGGTAGAAACGAATCTGCATGTATTCACGATAGCCAAGAACGGGGGCAAGCAAAAACTAGACATCTACGACCCGCACAAGGTCCCATCGATCTTCTCCGTTACCAGGACGGTGACGGAAATTGATAAAGACCGGCTCCGCGCCAGCCTGGAAACGGGTACGGAGATCCCAGGCGCCGTGCTCATGGAACGCGGCGAGAGCCTGCGGATTCGATAAAAACTCAAAACAAGGATTGACGAAAATGAACGTATCAATTGAACAATCAGTATTGGCCGACGCATTGAACTTCGTCGGGGCGGCGGTATCCAAAAGGGCGCCGAAGTGGGTCTTGCGATGTGTGCTGATATCGGCACATGACGGCAAAGCCGGCCTATCGGGCACACAACTCGACATTACGGCGGCCAGGACGATTCAGGCGGCGGTCAACCGGTCGGGCAAGGCGCTGCTGCCGCTCGATATTGTGGCCGGAATCGTCCGCGAATGCCGAGGCGAGACGATCAATATCAAAACCGACGACGACGGGATGCTCGAAATATTGGCCGGTGACGCCAAGTTCCGGATCAATACGGCGGACCTAGCCGAGTTCCCCGCGACCCCGGAGCCGGAGGGAAAAACACACATAAAAGTCGATGCGTCTAAACTATTCGCCGCCCTCGACCACGCGATCCCCGCGACGGCCCGTGAAAGTTCGCACTACGCGATTTCCGGGATATTGATCGAATCGGACGGTAACGATATCAATATAGTCGGCACCGACGGGCGGCGAATGAGCGTATCGACGATCAAGCCGCAGGCTAAAACGCACGATGAATTCGCGGCTGTTGTGCCCGCGGATGCGATGCAAATGTTGCGGCGGATAAAGGCCCACGAGGACGCCTCCGCTTACCTCAAATTCAACCATGATCGTGTATCGATGTTAATTGGCGGATCGACCGTTGTCAGTAGCCTGGTGGCCGGTAGTTTCCCAAAATGGCGCGATGTTGTTCCGGACGAAACGACGGACCTGGCGACAATCGAGGCCGGCATACTCCGCCACGCCGTGAGGCAGGCAGCGAAACTGACAAACGAAGAATCGAGACATATCAAATTGACCATTCAGCAGGGCCAGGCGGTCATATCGAGCAGCAGCCCGGATTCCGGCGAGGCCTGGATATCGTGTGAGGCCGACTACGACGGAGACGCGATCGAAATCGGGCTCGACCCAGCCTTCGTGCTCGACGCGATAGCGGCCGCGGGCGATTCCGATATAGTCGATATTATGTTCAACGATGCGACAACGCCGATCCTGCTCCAATCGCAGGACGACGCCCGCACCGTTATAATGCCGGTAAAGCTCGAATAACTAATCGTCTACTAATGTGTACCAAATTAGTATTTCGGGATAAAGGTATAATCATATGAGCAAAATTGAATGGACGGATGCGACCTGGAATCCAATTGTCGGCTGCTCGAAATGCAGCCCAGGATGCGATAACTGCTATGCCGAGCGAATGGCGAAAAGGCTGTCAAAAATGCCGCAGACCGCCGGTCTGTACTCCGCGTACGTCATTGACGACGCAGGCTGGACCGGGCGGACAGCCTGGGCCGGCTACCCAACCATGACCAAGCCGCTGCACTGGCGCAAGGCGCGACGGGTCTTCGTCTGTTCTATGGGCGATCTGTTCCACGAAACCGTCGCCTTCGAAATGATCGACCGGGGTTTCGCGATTATGGCGAGGTGTTCGCAGCACACATTCCAAATATTAACAAAACGACCCGAGCGGATGCTGGAGTACCTATCGCCGAACAGCCCACGATACACCGCCCGAAAGATCTTCGACATCGTCTGCCGGTCGGATCCGCACTCGCCCGGAGTTTTCGACGCCGACGCCGCCTGGCCGCTGCCGAATGTCTGGGTCGGCGTGACCGCCGAGAACCAGGAGGCAGCCGACGAGCGCATCCCCCTGCTGCTGCAAACACCGGCGGCGGTCCGATTCGTTTCTATCGAGCCGATGCTGGGGGAGGTCGACATCTCATGGCATCTCACGGGCTGCATCGATTGGGTCATCTGCGGCGGGGAGTCCGGGCCGGGAGCCAGGCCGATGCACCCCGACTGGGCCAGGAGCCTCCGCGATCAGTGCCGCGATGCGGGCGTCCCGTTCTTTTTCAAACAATTGTCCGGTGCGTCTAAGCGCCAACGAAAGTCGATACCAAATGACCTTCAAATACAACAGTATCCGGAGAAAAAAAACAAATGAAAAAACTAGTGATTACGCTTCTGGCGGGCATGGCTGCGGTTTGGGGCGGGGCGACGCTCGCCGTGATCGGTAGCGTCCGCAACAGCGCCCTGGCCGAGGGCTCGCCCAAGGTGCTCATAAATCAGGGAGCAAGCGAATGAGCAACCCTAAAATCCATCCGCCCTACGTCTGGTTCGGCGGCAAGCGAAAAGTCGCACCGCTGGTCTGGCGTGAACTCGGCGACGTGTCAAACTATATTGAGC
>Ga0180434_10008976_pt1 | contig 10949 bp, 5 predicted proteins | sample SS_ome_7_FD_132453 | JGI IMG/M metagenome (GOLD analysis project Ga0180434, IMG submission 132453) | Hypersaline lake sediment archaeal communities from the Salton Sea, California, USA - SS_1_D_2 metaG | ecosystem: Environmental > Aquatic > Non-marine Saline and Alkaline > Hypersaline > Sediment... | reverse complement strand
CCTGCCCCGTGTGGACGATCCCGCCGACCCGCCAGCCCCCCCCCTGAAGAGTACCTCCCTCCCCCCGGGGGATGAAACCATACTCATCGTCGAGGACGAGCAGGCGGTCCGTGAGATCGCCTCCAAGGTTCTGCGGGAATGCGGCTACCGAGTCGAAACGGCCAGCAGTGGCGAAGAGGCCCTGCAGATTTGGAAAAAAGCGAAGCGTGGTTTCGACCTCCTGCTCTCCGACGTGGTGTTGCCCAACGTGAACGGGCTGCAACTGGCCGGCAAACTGCGGGAACAGCAGCCGAGCCTGAAGGTCCTGTTCATGTCCGGCTACGCCGAGGACGTGGTGCTGCCCGAGAACCGCTTCCCCGAAGATACCGAGTTCATCCAGAAACCCTTTACATCGGCGGCCCTGGCTCACAAGATTCGCAGGGTGCTGGATGTGCCTGGCAAGGGAGATGAGTCATAGGGGACGTGATATGATGAAGATCCATCCTGAAGAATACGAACGGATCGTCTTTTTCACCGGCGCGGGCATGTCGGCCGAATGCGGCGTGCCGACCTATCGGGGGAAGGGCGGTATCTGGCACCAGTACAACTGGGAGGACTACGCCTGCCAGGAGGCCTTCGAAACGAACCCCGAGAAAGTACTCGATTTCCATGAGCTGAGGCGTCGCACGCTCGTGACCTGCGAGCCGCACGCCGGTCACCATGTCATCACCACCCTGGAGAAAACGCACCCCGGTATCCATATCGTCACCCAGAACATCGACGGGATGCACCAGCGGACCGGCAGCCGTCGGGTGATCGAATTGCACGGAAGCGCCTGGCGGTTGCGCTGCGTGCGCCACGGTGTCCGCGAGGATCACGGGGAAACCTACGAGAGACGCCGATGCGAACACTGCGGACTCTGGCTCCGGCCGGACATCGTCTGGTTCGGTGACGCCCTGGATCCTCAGGTGGTACAATCCGCCCTCGAGATCATCGGCGGCTGTGATCTATTCATCGCCGTCGGTACGTCCGGCGTGGTGTGGCCGGCGGCCGGATTCCCCGCGGTGGCGCGTCGGAACGGGGCCCGCTGCGTGGAGATCAATCCCGAACCCGGCGAACTGTCCGGTCTCTACGACGACGTGATCAGGGAGCCCGCAGGGAACGCCCTGACGAACCTCTTCAGCGTCTAGGTGACCGGGAGTAACGCCCCAATGGAATCTGAGGGGGGGCGCTATGGGATGAGGTTAAGAATCCGACCCCTGACGTAGATCACCTTCTTGAAAGGACCTTCCCCGACATGGCGGTGGATGGACTCGTTTCTCAACGCCGCAGCGACCACCTCATCCTGGTCCGCCCCGGCCGGTACGCGAATGCTGCCCCTGAATTTTCCTCCGACCTGGACGCCGATCTCCACCGTGTCTTCCACCAGCAAAGCCGCATCGTGAACCGGCCATTCGGCCTCGAACACCGATTCCGGGAGCCGGAGCCGTTCCCAGAGCTCGCAGGCGAAATGGGGGGCGAAGGGTGACAGCAAGACCAGGAACGCCTTCACGGTGACCGTCGACATGCCGTCTGCCTCCTGGGAAACGCCGTTGACGAATTCCATGAACGCGGAGATGGCGGTGTTGAATTTGAAACCCTCGAGCCGGTCGGTGACGTCGTGGATCAGGCGGTGGCACAGCCGGGTGACGGAAACCGATTCTTCATCGGATACCCTCGCTTGCAGCAGCAGGTCCCAGGCCTTTTTCAAGAAGCGGTGGATGCCCACGATGCCGGAATCGGACCATTCGCTGTCCACGTCGGGAGGTCCGATGAACAATTCATACAGCCGCAGCGTGTCCGTGCCGAACCTTTGGATGATCTCATCGGGGCCGACGACGTTCCCCTTCGACTTGGACATCTTCTCGATCTTTCCGGACTTGTCACTGAGGCGGGTGACCATGCCGATACAGAATAATTTCTTAAAGGGCTCGTCGAATGCGACCACGCCGATGTCGTACAGGAACTTGATATAAAAACGCGCGTATAGCAGGTGAAGGATGGCATGCTCGATCCCGCCGACATACTGGTCCACCGGCATCCACCGGTTTCCCAGGCGCGGATCGAACAGACCCTGTTCATGGTCGGGACTGATATAGCGAAGGAAGTACCAGCAGGAGCCCGCCCACTGGGCCATGGTGTTGGTCTCCCGGCGTCCGGGCCCGCCGCATTTCGGACAGGGTACGTTGACCCAGTCATCGATGCCTGCCAGCGGGGATTCGCCGGTCCCGGTGGGCTCGTAGTTTTCCACCTCCGGCAGGGTTACGGGCAGATCCTCTTCGGGCACAGGAACCTCTCCACAGGTGTCGCAGTGAACGATGGGGATCGGTTCACCCCAGTAGCGCTGGCGCGAGAACACCCAGTCGCGCAGCTTATAGTTCACCTGAAAACGCCCCAACCCGCGTTTTTCGAGATCATGCGTGATTTTCCGTCCTCCGCTCTCGCTGTCGAGGCCGCTGTAGTCGGCGCTGTGGATCATCAGGCCCGTTCCGGTGTAGGCCTCGCGCAGGCGACCGTCGGGGGTCCGTTGCGCCTCCTTTCCCTCGATCACCTCGAGAATCTTCAATCCGAACTTGGTGGCGAACTCGAAATCCCTTTCATCGTGGGCGGGCACAGCCATGATGGCGCCGGTTCCGTAGCTCAGCAACACGTAATCCGAGATCCATATGGGGATGTGTTCGCCGTTCACCGGATTCACGGCGAAGGCACCGGTGAAGACTCCTGTTTTTTCCTTTTCAAGAGAGCTTCTCTGCAGGTCGGATTTCTTGCCGGTTTCGCTCACATAGCGCCCCACCGCTCCGGCCTGTGCAGGCGTGGTGATCTTCTCGACCAGAGGATGTTCCGGCGCCATGACCATGTACGTGGCCCCGAACAGCGTATCGGGTCGCGTCGTAAACACGGACAGGTCGAACCCCGACCCGGCATCACCTCCTGGAACCTTGAAGATCACTTCGGCGCCCTCGCTGCGGCCGATCCAGTTCTTCTGCAGGATCTTGACCATCTCTGGCCATTCCAGCTTGTCCAGATCTTCAAGCAACCTCTGAGCGTATCGGGTGATGCGCAGCATCCACTGCATCAGGTCTTTCTTCAACACCTGGCTCCCGCAGCGTTCACAGCGGCCGCCGATCACCTCTTCGTTGGCGATTCCGGTCTTGCAACTGTCGCACCAGTTGATGGGAACGAGTTTGCGGTAGGCCAGGCCCGCATCGAACATTTTCAGGAAGATCCATTGGGTCCAGCGGTAATAGTCGGGATGCGCGGTGTTGATCTCGCGAGACCAGTCGTACATGCAGCCGAACGCCTTCAACTGGCGCTTGAAGTTCTTCACATTCTTGTCCACGGCCACAGACGGATGAATCTTGCGTCGGATGTCGTCGTTCTCCGCGGGAAGACCGCAGACGTCCCAGCCAATCGGATGGAGCACGTTGTACCCGCGAAACCTTTTGTAGCGGCTCCATACGTCGCTGAGCACGTAGCCCCGGGGATGGCCCACATGCAGGCCGCTGCCGCTGGGGTATGGAAACATGTCGAGACAGTAGTACTTCTTTTCGGTCCGTGAGGTATCGCAGCGGTGGATACCCTCGGCCTCCCACCGCTCCTGCCACTTGGTTTCGTACTCGGCCGGGTTGAACGGATCAGGTCTCATCGTCGATCTCCAATATTGCCACGCGCCTTCGGCCCAAGGGACCATCGCTTCCCAATTCGATCACTGCGGCCGAAAACTTTGATAACAGACGTTTCCCAGGATTCGGGGCCTGCTCCCGTCACGAACGGGTCGCAGGATTTTCTATGCACACCCCGCCTTTGCGTCCAGCAACGGGGGTATTATACCACAGGTTACGTCCCCGGGTCGATCTTGTCGGGTCACCGCCCCTCTGGACGGGATCGACGCCACGGGAACCATCCGAATGAACCGCCGGGAACACGCGCCTTTTCCCTACCGAATGCACCTGCGGAGGTCTAATCCGGCTCTTCCAGATCGATGCGTATGCGGAAGACGACCGGGAAATCCAACCCGAAGACCGGCGATGCGGCCCGTCGAGGGTCAGCAGCTATTTGTAACCCATCTCGCGGATAAAGCGTTTGATCTTCTGGTCGAGCCACAGGGCTTTCTTCATGGCCCCTTCCTCCGTCAGTCGCGGAATGAGGCGCTGCAGTTTCATCTTCGTTTGCTCGATGCCGCCGATGATATCCTGAAGTTCGTCGCCCCTCACCCAGGGATCCTGCTCACGCTGCCGGGAGCGTGATTCCAGGTAGGCGTCTTGGTCCGCTGCGAAATCGGCCTCGAGCTCCAGGACCATCTTCATATCCCCGCTGACCGGTTTGTTCTTAAAATGGTCATAGGCCAGTACCGCGGCCACCAGAATCAAGATCAGGGTAACGTACTTCATCATCTGCCGGACCATGTCAAACGCCTCCACCGTTATTGTGCAGGAAAACAGATCGTATTTCAAGCTTGAAACGGGTTGTTTGCCGAACGCATTCCATTTCACCGCATTATATATTAAAATTCCCTAATGCGACGAATGCAATTCCAGCGGCATGAGCCGATATCCACGGCAAGGCCGGTGTCGAGGTCTCTCTTCTGGCTGCGTCTCGGCGCCATTCTCCTGACGGCCGTCTCGCAGCCTCTCCTGTCGGCTCCCTTCAACTGGTGGCCCCTCCACTGGATCGCCTGGATCCCGTTTCTCTGGGCGGTCGCGGCGGACGGCGGGCGTGCCCGCCTCCGTCTCGCCTATATCGGAGGAACGGCTGCCAACCTCATGATTTTCTACTGGATGGTGCGTCTCCTGCCAAACTTCACCAATATACCGCTGGGGGTGTCTCTGGTCCTCGTATTCCTGTTGTGCAGTTATCTCTCTATCACCTGGATCGTCCTGGCCTGGGTCGTCCCCCGCCTGCGGCGCCGTTACCCCGTCCTGTGGATCTACGCGACGCCCGCCGTTCTGGTGGCTCTGGAATTCCTGCTGCCCCAACTGTTCCCCTATATGCAAGGGGCCAGCCATTACCGGGTACTCCCGGTGGCCCAGTTGGCCTCCCTCACCGGGGTATACGGCATCAGCTATCTCCTGTTCCTGGCCAACACCGTTCTCTTTAACCTCCTTGCCCCATCCGGAGACAGACGGAAGACCTTCTGGGCCCACCCCTTGATCCTGGCGCTTCTGGTGGGTCTGGTCCTGATCTACGGCCGGTCGCGCGTGGCGCGCTACCATGAGGCGCTCCAGGACGCCCGGGTCCTGCGCGTGGGGCTCATCCAGTCGAATCTTCAACCCTTCGATCACAGCCGCCTGGGTTTTAACCATGTGCAGGACACCTACATGAAACTCAGCCAACAGGCGGTGGCCCGGGGCGCCCGCTGGGTCGTCTGGTCGGAGGGTGAATTCAAATACGCGCTGAACACCGGGCTCGCCCGTGGCATACTCCTGGAAATGAGCCGGGAGCTGGGTTGTCCCATCCTGCTCGGCGGCTACGGTCATGTCATGAAGGATGGGAAAGTATGGACCACCAACAGCGCCATCCATGTGGATCCCTCGACGGGCCTGGGCCGGAGATACGACAAACGCATCCTGGTTCCCTTCGGGGAGACCATGCCCCTGGAACGCCAGCTGAGGTTCATCACGCGGCACATCGACTGGAAATCGAGATTTCACCCCGGCGACGAACCCGTGGTGCAGACCCTTGACGGCATTCCCTACGCCTTCCTGATATGCTACGAGGCCATCTATCCGCGTCTCGGCCGGGAGGCGGTCTCCGCGGGTGCCCATCTGTTGGTGAACATCACGTACGACGCCTGGTTCGGACGAACCACGGCGCCTCACCAGCACCTGATGCTGGCCGTGATCCGCTGTATCGAAACCGGACTGCCCATGGTCCGCCTGGCCACAAGCGGCATTTCCACGGTGGCGAATCCCCTGGGTGAGACCGACGGCCTGAGTCCCCTGTTTGAACGCAAGGTGCTGATCCATCGGGTTCCCCTGGTCGTCCTTCCCACCCTTTACGCCAAAACCGGAGACCTGTTCGCCTGGTTTTGCGTGGCGGGAGGCCTGCTATGCCTGACCTTCACCATCGTGGGTCATTCAAGACGAAGACGGCGACAACAACCCGTTTCTCAGTGAGACCGGTCCTCGTACGGCGGGCGCTCGGGCCGCAGCGGCGGATTTTTTTCCAGTCGCTCGAGGATCTCAGCTACCGCCCGCTTCAATTGTGGGTCGACCCCGCGGGCCATCTGGGTCGGATCGTCTTCGACCTCGATGTCGGGATCCACGCCGTGCCCCTCCCTGAACCACTTTCCGTCCGGGTCGTACATGCGAAACGTGGGCACCGTGACGAACCCTCCATCGATCAGGGGGGGCGCCCCGGTAATCCCGATGAGTCCGCCCCATGTGCGTTTCCCGATCAGCGGTCCCAGCCCGGCCTTTCTGAAATAGTCCGGGAAGGCGTCCCCTCCCGACCCGCTCCAGCCGTTGATCAGCATCACCTTGGGTCCGAAATGGGCCACCGGCGGCCATGGCCAGTCTCTTCCGTCCCGCACAGACCAGAAGGCCAAGGGCTTGCGGTCGAGGAGCTCGATAAAGCGATCCGGTATCTGGCCGCCGCTGTTGAAGCGTTCGTCGACGATCAACCCGTCCAGATGGAACTGGGCGTTGAACTGGCGTACCAGTTCGTTCTGGCCATCGATACCGGTGCTGCGCACGTAGATGTATCCCACACGCCCGCCGCTCTCCTTTTCCACGTACTTCCTCTTGGCCTCGATCCAGTTCAGGTGACGCAACCGCATCTCCTGGTCCAGGGTCAGGGTCTTTACGATCGTGCTCCGTGAGCCTTCCCCACCGGGCCGTTTCCCCACCGTGAGTTCGACGGTGGCTCCGGAAAGGCCGGAGAACGCGGCGTGCGGACTCTTTTCGTCCTGAAGAGGTCGACCATTGACGGCCAGAATGAAATCCCCTTCCGTGAGCCCTATGCCGGGTTCGGCCAGTGGGGATCTGACCTCGCTGTCCCAGGCGGCCGGCTGGATGATCCGACCGACGGCGTAATGGCCATCCTTCAGGATCCAGTCCACGCCGAGGTATCCATGTTCTCGTTTCTGTCCCGACTCCTGGTCTCCGCCCCCCCGGTAGGTGTGGGATGCGTTCAGCTCGGCGATCATCTCACCGATGACGAAGTTGAGATCACGGCGGGTGGACACATCCTTCATCAGGGTGCCGTACCGCTCCCGAACTTCCTTCCAGTCCACTCCGTGCATGTTGGGATCGTAGAAGTAATCCCGGCACAGCCTCCAGGCATCGTTGAAGATCTGGTGCCATTCCGCCACGGGATCGAGGTCCATCTCCAGAGATGAGACAGGAACCATCTTTTCCATCTTCTGCTTGGGTTTCAGGTCGATCACGGCCAGTTTTCCCTTGGCGTAAGCGAGCACCTTCTTCCCGTCCGCCGTGAGCCGGTAGGCGTCGATGCCCTCGATCACGGTCTCTTCCTTGCGCTCCTTCAGGTCATAGTATACCAGCCGGTTGTCCTTCAGTTCCGAGCCTGTATTGGGCGCCCGCAGGAAAACCACCTTGCCCGATCCGGCCGCCAGGCTGAGAACGTTGCCCGGCTTGGGCGGCAGCACCACCACCCGGCGTTCAAACCCTTCCAGAACGACGGACACCGCCGTCACCTTGCGGGTTTTCTCATTCTTGGCCTTTTTCTCGTTCTTCTTGGCTGGGTCGGCGGCGGGATCGTCTCCGGTCCGTTCCGGTTCGTCGTTCTCCGGGGCCAGCGGCGACATGACGTCGGCCCGCAGGGGGACCGCGACGACGTTCGTGGTGTTGGGGTAGATGAAAGAGTTGTCCAGATCACTGTAGACCGGCCTGAAGGTCCGGTTGGACAGGAAATAGAGGTATTTGCCGTCCGGATCGAACACGGGCTGGTCGTCGCTGTAGTAACCGGAAGTCACCTGATGCCGCGCCTGGTTTACGGTATCGTAGAGGAACACGGCCCGGTGCCTGTTGTCCAATCCCCTGGCGTAGGCCAGCCAGCGGCCATCGGCAGACCACCCCGGTTGAAAGGTTCGCAGTCCGTACTCGTACATCCACAACCCCCGGTCCACTTCGTGGAGACGCTTCGTTTCCCGGTCGAACACCTTGATCTCCATTCGGTTGTTGACGAAGGCGATTTTCTTCCCATCGGGGGACCAGTAGGGCTGGTAGCCGAAACCGCCCGGCAATGAGGTCAGTGTTGTTTCCCGTTGCAAACCCGATCCATCCCGGACCGTCAGCTGGTATTCCCCGGATCGGTCGCTCCAGTAAGCGATGGATTGGCCGTTCGGCGACCAGGCGGGGAACCGCTCGGCCACACCGGAACTCTGGGTCAGGTTCCTGATGACACCTTTTTCAGCGGGAAGTGAAAACAGCTCCCCCCGAGCCTCCACCAGTACGCGCTCGCCCCCTGGAGAGGGCCAGGCGTTCTGAACCATGCCGGAGACGTTTTCGATCCGCTGCCTGCGGGGCGCGTCGTCCGTGACGACCGAAACGGGTACCTCCGCCACCTTCCGGGTCTTCATGTCGAGCAGATACAACCGTCCTCCGGCCTCGAAGACCATCTCAGCGGGCCCCAATCCGGGAAAGTGGATGTCGAAATCCTTGAAGAAGGTGACCTGACCCAGGGTGTCGGTTTCCGTGTCACAGGACCATATATTGTACCGTTTCTCAGGGCCGCGGTCGGAAAGGAAATAGACGGTCTTCCCAAACCACATGGGCTGGGTGTCATTGGCGTCGCTCCGGGTGATGTTTCGGGCGGAAAAGGTCTCTAGGTCGAACAACCACACGTCGGGGGCCATGCCGCCACGGTATCGTTTCCATGTGCGAAAATCCCTGGAGATGGGTACGTAGGCCAAGGTTCGACCGTCGTCGGAAATATCGGCGAATTCACCGTAAGGCACCGGCAGTTTTTTGGCGAGTCCTCCGATCTGCGAAAGTAAAAAGAACTGGCTGAATCTCAGGCGGCCGCTCTCTCGCGTGGAGGCGAACAGCAGGTGTTCACCGTCCGGGAACCAGCCCAGCATGCGGTCTGTCATGTCGTGATGGGTGACCCGCTGCACCCGGCCGCCACGTATCGGTATGGTATAGATGTCGATGTTGCCATCGTAATTGCCGCTGAAGGCGATGGTTTCCCCGTCCGGTGAAAAACGCGGGAACATCTCCTCCCCGGGCGGTGTGGTCAGGCGGTGGGCCTGGCCTCCTGTCTTGGCAACGACCCATATATCGTTGGCGTAGACGAAACAGATGTGGCTTTTCGACACGTCCGGATATCTCAGCATCCTGGCATTCACCTGGGACGACAGTGACGCCGCGCCCAGCCCCAATACCAGGAAAAAAACAACCAAACCCTGTACCCTCTTCATGTTGACCTCCTCGTCATCATCGTCCCGCCGTAGTTTCACGATGATTCCGGAAACAATCCGACGAAATCGAATGCATCGACGTTCACCAGCCCCGAATCGGTGATCTTCAGTTGCGGTATAACGGGAAGCGCCAGGAAGGCCAGGGCCATGAAGGGATTGTCCGGCCTGGCGCCGAGGCCCCGGGATCTTTCGATGATCCGCCGATGACCCTCCACCACCCGGTCCCATCCGGCGGTGGACATCAGCCCGGCGATCTCCAGGGGGAAGTGGTCGTCCCCTTCGGGAGCGGCCACCGCCATGCCTCCGCCCCCCTCCACCAGGCGGTTGACGGCACGTGCCATCGATGCATCATCCACGCCGGCAACGATGACGTTGTGGCTGTCATGGGCCACGGTGGAAGCGATGGCACCGCGCCTTAATCCCAGCCCCTTGACCAGCCCCAGGGTGCGACGACCGCTGGCGTGGTGCCTCTCGAATACGGCGACCTTGACAATGTCGCGTGCGGGATCGGCCTCGACACGTCCGGATACGACCGGCATGACGTCCATGACCTCAAGGGTCTGCAAACTGTCGGGGACCATTTCGATGACACGGACGCGGGCTTCCCGTGCCCCCCGAACCGGAGGTGATATGTTGAAATCGGTCGTGGTCACGGTCCGGCCGATATGGACGCGTCCGGTGAATCCACTGTAATCATATTCCACGGACGCCGGCAGCAGACGCCCCTCTTCGATCACCGGCCGCCCTTGGTGAAACACCCAATCGACGCCCAGCGAATCGAATGAATCGAGTACGACCAGGTTGGCGCGGAATCCCACTCTCACCTCGCCCACCGGCACCCCGTTCACGGCCTGAACATAGCGGTTGAGATATCTTCCAGGATTGAGGGTGGCCAGTCGAATGGCCGCGATGGTGGCGTCGTCTCCGTGTGCCGCGTTCTCCTGTTCGAAGATCTTGCGTGCCTCGCGGATGATACGGTCGACGTGGCCCAACCGCTTCAGATCGGCCGGGTCGAGATCGTCGGAACACAGCATGAAACGGTCGAGCGTTACACCCTGACGCAGCAAAACGGGCAGGATCCTCGTCAGGTCGGCGGTCGTGCTCCCGAACCTCAATCCCACCCACATGCCCTTGTCCGCCTTTTCCCTGGCTTCGGCGCCGTCGAGGGTCTCATGATCGGACATGATGCGCACGGTGCCGTCGTTTTTTCCGTTGCTGATGTAGATCGCGAGATCCTCCCCGCGCAGTCCCGGGCAATGTCCGTCGACGAGCTTCCCCGAGGCGAAGGCCATGTCGACCCGGCGGCGGACGTCTCCCAGATCGTGGATGATCCCGGGGAAATTCATCATTTCGGCCAGACCGAACACCCGGGGATCGGGCAAAAGGTCTGCGATGTCATCGAGACCGATGGCGGCCCCGGACGTTTCCATCGTGGTGGCGGGCACGCAGGAGGGAATGCCTACGAGCATGTCCAGGGGTACCAAGTCCGACTGGTCCAGGAACATCTGAATGCCGCTTCGGCCACATACGTTGGCAATTTCGTGCGGGT
>Ga0180434_10008974_pt1 | contig 10950 bp, 9 predicted proteins | sample SS_ome_7_FD_132453 | JGI IMG/M metagenome (GOLD analysis project Ga0180434, IMG submission 132453) | Hypersaline lake sediment archaeal communities from the Salton Sea, California, USA - SS_1_D_2 metaG | ecosystem: Environmental > Aquatic > Non-marine Saline and Alkaline > Hypersaline > Sediment... | reverse complement strand
CAACGAAAAATTCTGGAGAGAAGGTTAGCATAAGGTTTTGAGGAGCTCCTTCTATCCCTTTAAGAAGTAGCTCTTCAATTTGTTGCATCTTTTCAGCGTATTGCTTAGGTAGTGCTTTTTCTTCCCACTGGTTGTGTAGCTTTTGCCAGGAAATTTGGCGATAGAGAGTGGGCATAAGAGACGCTGTTTTAGCTGCCAGTTTGCCTGAAGACCAAATGAATTGCGGGGTGCTCTTAATAGATTGGAGGCTGTAGTTGAAAATGAATGAAAGAGTATTGCCAGTAGGGTCTTCTGGTTGCCAGGCATTGCGGACATCATTTACTTTGGGCAGATTTTTGACTAGCTTATGACCCGGTTTCTGCCACCCTTCTTGAGAAAGAAGAAGGTTGCCTGCATAAGTGAAGGCAGAAAATTTGAATATATTACGGATGGTATTGTGGATAAGGGGATTCTTATTATTATCTACAGGTTTGCTGTTACTAAAAAAACTGTCGCCTTGAGAGACTAGATCGTTGATGCTTCCCAAGGCAAGGTTGATAAGTTCTTTACCTGCCATACCGTGGCAGAGGTGGCCCGCATTTTGCGTATTGAAGTAGTAATTGTCTGTATTGATATTCATATATTAGTTCCCCAAGAATAGACAATAATAATAACGCTAGTTTCTTATTAACAGCAACTTAAAACATTTTTAGAAAAACCACTGAATCGTAAGAAACCCTCGCCGCTTTTCCCAAACCCGCTACCGGGGACGGTGACAGTATGGGCATTATTTAATACTTGGTCGAAAGCTTCCCAGGAGGAAAGTCCTTCAAACTGTGCCCAGACGTAAGGACAATTTTGACCACCAAAGCATGAGTGCCCTTGGGCTGTTAATATTTCTTTGATTTCGCGAGCATTCTCGAGGTATTGGTCGGCTAGGAGTTTGGACTCATTAAGGCCTTTAGGTGTTAAAGCCGCTAGGCCGCCTGCTTGTGCGACGATGCTTGCACCGTTAAAAAAGCGAGAATAGAGAGCCTGCCAGTCGTCGGCGACGGTTGTGCCATCTTCAAATTTAAGCTCTTTGGGAGTCACACTCCAGCCCAGTCGAACTCCGGTAAAACCGGCCATTTTTGAAAAAGAGCCTACTTCGATGGCAATTTCACGTCCGCCGGGGATTTCATAGATAGATTTTGGAATATTGGGATCGCGAATGTAGGCACTATAGGCGGTATCGAAGATGATGATAGAGCGATTCTTCTTAGCGAAGGCAACAAGTTCTTCTAGCTGCTCAAAGGTAGCTGCTGTACCGGTAGGGTTGTTGGGAGAGCAGAAAAAGATGATATCGGTGCGGGGAGTTTCGGAGAGGTTAGGGAAGAAGTTAGTACAGTTGGGCATTAAAACGAGCTCTTTTTGTCCCAGAAGATAGCTTGTGTCAACGTAGGCGGGGTATACTGGCTCTTGCACAGCGACGGAGACCTTGGAGCCAAAAAGCAGCTGTAGGCGACCCATATCGGGTTTGGCGCCATCGGAGATGTGGATTTCATTGGCATTGATTTTGTCTTGGTAGAGGACATTTGCTATGCGCTCACGCAGAAGCTGGTTGCCGGCAGTGGGGCCATATCCCGAAAAACCCTCTTTTGTGGCTAGAGAGGAGGCTGTTTTGCTCATAGCTTCTGCCACTGTCTGTGATAGGGGGTCAACAAAGTCGCCGATACCCAAATCAATTAGAGGAGTGTCGGGATTCTTTTCACAGAAGGCTGCTTTGCGACGTGCCACCTCTACAAAGAGGTACTGACTGGGAAGGGCTGCAATATGAGGGTTTCTTTTAACCACGGGGTGATCCTTTAGCTGCTCTCCGCTTTGAGGACTTTCCAAAGGCGGCGGATGGTTTTCTTCTGTTTGTCGGTCATTTCAGGGAGGATAATAAAGCAGTCGTTATTTCGAGTAAATGCTGCTTTGGTCCAGTTTGTGGAGCCCATTGCTAAGAGCTTATCATCAATGACTAAGAATTTGTGGTGAAGGAGAGCCGCGGTGTCGTTGGTAGAGACGGCGCAGCCGCTAGCTTGCAGAGCCTTGAAAGTGGCTCGGCTAGCTCCCTGGCTAGAGGTGTTGTCTAAGATGGCTTCTACTTTAACGCCTCGCTTAACAGCTCGGATGACAGCGTCAGTAAGTAAAGGATGGGTCCAGGTAAACATTGCCACCCGAATGTCTGTTTTTGCTTGATCGATCAGGGCTATAAGCTCTTTTAGAGCAGAGCCCTTGTCAGGAAGCAGGGTCAAGGAGAGAGTTTGTCCATTGATGGTAAAAAGGGAGGGGGTATCCGTGTCGCCGATGCCATCTTGGGTCATTAGATTTGCGTGTTCAGTGATTTTCTTTGCAAGAGTTGGGTCTTTTATGCCAGCGACAAGGTTTCCGTGAAAACGGAGCGATTCGGTTGTCATATTGGCAGATCCTAGCCAAATGAGCTCATCGTCGATGACTACGATCTTTTGGTGCATATGCCCTTTGTGATCACAGTATACTGTTCTGACATCTGGGCCTAGCTCTTTAGCGACACCTAAACAGGCCTTGTGGTCGCAGATGACAGTGACTTTAATGCCTTCTTCGCCTCTTTCTCGTAAGCTACGGATGATTTCTTCATCTCTTAGGGTATAGATAATGACCAGTATAGAATGATGAGCTCTTTTGAAGGCGTGGAGATAGGTCAATGTTAGGTCTGAGCGCATTTGGTTAGGGTAAAGAAGGATCTCATTGTCTGGAAATTTGGGGGTTAGTGTCTGGTAGCCCATAAGTGCAGCAAGGGCTAGAGAGAGGAGGTAGGCGAATGTCTTTATTTTAATTTTCATAAAGATCTTGTTAATATTTTTGCAATTAAATAATTTTTTTGTTATTATTTATCTTTTTAATAGCAATCTATACTAATAGGAGGTTTTTATGAAGCGTTTATTATTAATGATGATGTTCTTTTGTAGTGTGGCAATGGCTGCCCCTTCAGAAGAAGATGAAGGATTTGAAATTTCGTCTCAACCGACCGAAATCCATGAAGAAGGTGGTATGCAGTGGGGACGTCATGTTTTCCCTAAAGAGGATTGGTCTTTAGACAATATGGCTGCTTTTGAAATAGCGATGCCAACGACTCAGAACTGTCCTTTTAAAAATGACGATGCCGATAGTGATATTTTTGAGTGGATGGACGGAGTCGTTGAATATACCGTTGATCAAGAAAGCGGTAAGTCTCTAGCTAGCAGTGTATTATTTTTTTCAGCAAAGGAAGAAGGTGAAGAAGCTGTTGGTTGCTCATTGAGGATTGAATATCAAGATCCCTGGATACAAGGATTTGATACTCTCGTTGAAGATTTCCTAAGTGACTTGGAAGATAATGAGTATATCGTTGAAACTAAGGAGTTAGATGATCCTGTTTTTGCTGGGTATATTGAGTATCGTTCAAAGGAATTTTTATGGTGGTGGTGGGACGATTTCGTTACACATAGAATTTACTTAGGGCACAATGGGGAAGTATACCTTTTGGAGACTACTTTAGAAGATCCAGCTTTGCAGCAGCATTTCTTTGAATCTTTTAGGGTTTCGCAAGTTTCATAAAATCAATACTTTGTGAAATCCTGATTTAAAAAGGAAAAAATTTTAAGAAAAATCTCAAGTCCCTTCCCTGAAATGACGACAACTCTTGTGGGTCAAAAAGTTATTTTTAGGGAGGGGTCCCATGAGAATCAGTAACAATCCTGCAGCAATTAGTGTCTATAAAGGTGTCCGTCAGGCCGCCGATGCTCTTTATTCAAGTATGTCAAAACTATCAACTGGTGAGCGTTTGTCTCGTCCGGGTGACGCTCCAGCAGATTATGGTATCTCTGAGATGCTGCGGTATCAAATACGCAATGGCACAGAAGCTAAGCGTAACATTGAAAATGCACGTAATATGATCAGTTCAGCGGATAGCTGGATGCAGGCAACAAGCGATATTCTAACGAGAATGTCCGAGCTTTCTGTTGCAGCAAGTGACTCATCGAAGTCGCCACAGGATCGTGCTAACTAGAAGAAGAATTCTTACAGTTAAAAGAAGAAGTGGGTCGTATCGCTCGCCAGTCAAAATACAATGGCTTGCAAGTTGTCGGTCGCGATCAGTTGGTTACCTACGATCAGGATAAGGAGACTTTTGTCTTCGCTCAGCTCGATGGCAGCGAAACCTACAGCATGCCAGTTAAGGTGTTAAGTGGCTTGCAGTCACAGAATAACCAAGATTTTCTCTACGATCCAAGCAATGGATTTACCCAGTCCTACGATGGTAGCTACCTCTTCTATGCTGATAGCAACAACAACTTAGTCAAATATGACATCGAAAATGGCACGCTTTTCCGCGATGTAGCAGATACTGCAGACAAAGCATTTGATGTTGATGAGACAGGTCGCCTTTGGAGTGCTGCCGAGACAGCTCCAGGGTCTGGTGTCTATCAGCTCAAGCAGCAAGATGTTACCAGTTGGGAACAGGATACCACTTTGGTTGCTGATGGTGATATTGCCGATATGGCGTCTAAAGAATTCCGTATCTATCAAGACCGTGTTTATTACGTCAATACGGCAGGGGATATGGTAAGCCGTGGCTTGAATGCCCACAATGACCTTCAGGTAGAATATTCTGCTACCATCGACGGTGCTTTTAGTACTACAGAAGGGCAGTTTGCTATCAGTCAAGATGGCCTTTTTGCAGCTGATATGCCAGCGGCAGGTGTTGTTCGTGTGATTAATACAGAGACAAAATTGGCACAGAGCTTTGCTTTGCCAAGTAACATTACTGTTGACCAGCTACAGTTTAGCTCAGACGGTCAGGAGTTGATGTATATAGACACTCAAGAAAATGCGATTCATCGTATTGAGATGACAGCCGGCGATCAACCACAGATGTACCAGGATATTAAAGTGAAATCTCCATCTGGAGCTACCGGTTTTACCGGTTTAAGTGTTGATGGTGGTTCTCATCGTTCAATTTTCCGTGTACACAACGGTCCCGATGCTGTGCAGGAATCGTTTATCACAACAGGTGACGTGCGCTTGGTTACTTTAGGCCTCTCTCGTGCTCACATTGATACATTGGAAGAGGCAGGTGACGCTTTGAAAGCTGTACAAAATGCGATTGATACCGTAAGTGTTCAGCGAGCAAGGTTGGGTGCTGAAGCTGCCAGAATTGATAAGACCTACGATGCACTAGTTCTTTACAACGACAGCATCGAGCAGGCAGAGGCGCAGATTAGTGACACCGATATCGCAAAAGAGAGCTCTGAGATGATGGCATTGCAAGTGCGTCATGAGACAGCTCTTGCGATGATGGCTCAGGCCAACCAGCAGCCTTCGACCGTATTGCGGCTGCTGCAGTAATAACTTTTTTTGACCCCCCCCCCTCTCGTCCCTTTTTAAGGGATTTTGACAGGCTGGAGTAACCCCTCCAGTCTGTCTTTTTTTATTGAAAATACTCTTGCCAGCGATTAGAGACGAGTGTCTCTGTGGCTTTGTCACAGGTGACCTCTTCGGGGTAAGAGGGCTTCATCCTCGCATCGATGACGATAGGGCCTGTGTAGGCTAGGTGGTGGCGGTGGACTTTATGCTTGGCATAGATGTCGGCGGCAGGCTCAAAACGGGTAAAGACTGTCCAGAGGAAGTCGGCCGAGGCTTTAGCGACGTTGTCAACAACGATTACAAGCGGCCATTTGGCAAAGTCTTCGTGGGAGTAGAGGTTTTCAACAGATTCATTTTGTGGCATCTTCACTAGCAGGCAACCGGGGCAAAAAGCACGGGTGTCGGTGGCTTTTGATGGCATGCAGCCACGGAAGGTATCGGGCAGGTCGCGTATCTTCTCACCAATGCCGAGCATTATACCTCTTGAACCCTCGTTAAGCTTAGGCCCGGTATAATCAAGGGTGTCGAGGGAGGTGTTGGAGAAAATATAGAGATCAGTCTTGGGGCAGAAACGTTCCAGTACAGTGGGTAGCAGCTCTTCGAAGTTCTGTAGATTAACGGGTTGGTCTGTAGCGATAAGGAATTTGGTTAAAGAGAGTTGTCCTTCACCGAGTATTCGCATCGCAGCCATTATCGATTCACGTTTATACCTTTCATGGAGGATAGCAGAAGCTAGCGTATGGAAGCCTGCTTCGCCATAACTCCATAGGGCTTTAACAGCCGGCATAATAAGGGGGAAGAGAGGAGAGAGCAGCTCCTGGAGGAAGTTGCCAATATAGTAATCTTCCTGCTTAGGTTTACCGACGACGGTGGCGGGGTAGATAGCATCTTTGCGATGGAAGATCTGTTTGCATTCGAATAGAGGGAATGGGTGCGTTTCGCTGTAGTAGCCGTAGTGGTCACCAAAAGGGCCTTCATCGCGGCGGATCTTTGGAGGAGCGTGGCCCAAAAGAGCAAATTCACATTCGTTGCAGATAGAGCCTTTGGTAATACCGATCTTCTCTCCTTGAAGAAGGCCTGCCAGCATAAGTTCGGGAACATTTTCAGGTAGAGGGGCTATAGCGGAGATCATCAAAGCAGGAGGGCCGCCGAGCATCACCGTAACGGGTAGGGGATCACCTTTTTTTTCTGCTTCGCCATAGTGAAAGCCGCCGCCTTTGCCAATTTGCCAGTGTAGACCAGTGGTGGTTTTATTGAAGCGCTGCAAGCGGTAGATGCCAAGGTTGGAAGGGCCGCCGCCTGGAGGTTCTGTATAGACTAAGGGCAGTGTCATAAAATGGCCGCCGTCGCGGGGCCACAGCTTTAACAGGGGCAGCGATTCTAAGTCGACCTCTTTCATGGATTCTTGCAATACGGGATTGGATCGTTTAACGGATGTGCCCATATGACGCAAGGGGGATAAAGTGTGGCGATTTTGCCACAGCCCTTTTAGGGAAAGAGGAGGGGTGTCGCTGATAATAGAGGTAAGCTTTTCTATCCAAAGTTTAGGATCGTGGGGGAAGGCGAGTTCGACTCTTTTTTTTGAACCAAAGAGGTTAGTTACGACAGGGAACCGGCTGCCTTTAACGTTATGGAAAAAGAGCGCTGGGCCACCTTCAGCTGCAATGCGACGGTGGATTTCGGCGATTTCCAAGTTGGGATCGACAGGGGTGTTGATGTCGATGATTTCATTTTCAGAGCGTAAAGCAGAGATGAAATGACGTAGATTTTTCAATGAATACCTCCCCTTGAAACAAGAAAAATCCCAGCTACCGCCTGGCACCTCTTCCTATACAGAGGCCAGGCGACAGCTCGGATTTTTTTCACGTTGGCATGGCTCTCCAACGCTATACCGTTAGACTTTCTCTCCGCGAGCACGCATTTTGCGGACAACCGCAGCTAGTCCCACCTTATCAATGGTGCGCAAGGCTGCAGCAGAGAGGCGCAAGGTAATAAAACGCTTTTCTTCAGCAAACCAAAGACGCTTTTTCAGCAAGTTTGGTAGAAAACGACGCTTCGTTTTACCTGTAATGTTGAGGCCAATACCCTTTTTCTTCTTGGCGATACCACGAATAGCGTACTTGTTGCCGCTTACAGGCTTTCTCTTGGTAACCTGACAAACTTTCGACATAAATCTTCTCCGATGAAACTCTTCAATATACGAAGGAATAGCCTAGCATAAGGGGGGATAATAAGACAAGGGGGAATTCGGTGGCCTGGTAGCCAATGATTTTATTCAAGTTTGCTTGAATATTTGAGGGAAAAACATTGTTTATTTAAGTGTACTTGAATAGAAGCACATTTTTAATGTAGCGGTAACCACCCTTCACGGACGTTGAATCTTTTGTTGATGTGTTTAAGGCGCTCGTCTTCAATGAGTTTTTCGTTGGCACCTTCTTCTATAGGTTCGGCGAGATCCTGGCGGTGGCTTTCAAGGGAATCCTTTAGTGCTTTCAGCTTGGCCCAGTCGTCGGGCGTTAGGTCAGCAGGGTTGTCGACGAGTCTTGCAACCTCTTGGTGAGAGATGCCAAGTTTCTCTTCGAATCGTGTCTCTTTATCATGGAGTTTCTTTAGATCACGACGAAGAGCTTGTAAAATATTTTTGTGACTCTCTTCTAGGGAGGTGGCTCGGATCTCTTCGCCATCAGGGCCTCGTTGTACAGGCTTGCGTGTCTCTCCAGTGGTGATAGCTGAGTCAGCCATCTCCAATATCCGCTGGACAAACATCTTTTTGAGCCCCTCGATGAGGCGTGCCTCTACCTGTTCATAGTCAGTCTTTGCCATACTTTGTATATAGTACAATAAAGATTCTATTTGCAAGCTTTGTACTTGATCTCACCCTTATCGGTTTTAAGGGTGACGCTTTCGCCATCCTTAATATTGCCTTCCAATATTGCTTTTGAAAGCATGTTGGCAATCTTATGTTGAATAAGGCGTTTTAGGGGTCTTGCGCCAAAAGCGGGGTCGTAACCCTCTTCACCTAAAAGTTTAATGACATCATCATCCCACGAAAGCTTAATGGAGCGCTCATTTAGGCGGTTTCTAAGATTTTTCAGTTGGATGGTGACGATTTTGGCCATATCTTTTTTACGCAAGGGCAAGAAGGGGAGAATCTCGTCTAAGCGGTTGAGAAACTCGGGACGGAAGTGGCTCTTTAAGATAGGCTCGACAATGGCCATGATCTCTTCTTTAGAAGATAGCTTCTCTTTTGCAAGAAGCAGATCGGAGCCTAAGTTCGAGGTCATGATAAACAGCGCATTTTTACAGTTGACGGTCCTACCTCGACTGTCGGTGATACGTCCTTCGTCAAATATCTGCAGTAAGATGTTGAAGACATCGTGGTGAGCTTTTTCGATCTCGTCTAAAAGGACGACACTATAAGGGCGACGCCTGAGGGTCTCGGTTAGCTGTCCACCCTCTTCGTAGCCCACATATCCTGGAGGTGAGCCGATTAGCTTGGCTACTGAGTGCTTCTCCATATACTCGGACATATCGAGACGTACGATCGCCTCTTCTTGGTCGAAGAGCTGCTCGGCCAGCGCTTTAGCAAGCTCGGTTTTACCAACGCCTGTAGGTCCTAAGAAGAGGAAAGCCCCCATTGGGCGGTCGGGGTCGCTAAGGCCTGATCGTGATCTGCGTATAGCTTCGCTGACAGCTTCAACAGCAGCTTCTTGGCCAACAATGCGCTCGGCGATATGTTCTTCTAGCTTCAAGAGCTTATGAGCTTCGCCTTCTAGCATCTTTTGCACCGGAATGCCAGTCCATTTGGCGACGATCTGAGCAATTAGAGTCTCGTCGACCTCCTCTTGTAGCAAGCGGTCTTGTTTGCTGTTTAATTTCTCTTGGATATCGGTAATTTCTTTTTCCACCTCAGGGATGGTGCTGTAGCGAAGTTCAGCTACTTTGTTATAGTCAGCGTGGCGCTCTGCATCCTCTTCTCCAAAACGCATCTGTTCCAACGTGTTTTTCTTCTCTTTTAAGCTGTCTATAAGCTGTTTTTCTTGGTCCCATCGCTGTTTAAGGGAGGCAAGCTCTTCTTTGGTCTGTGCAATGGTTTTCTCTAGTTCTTCGACGCGTGTGTGTGCTGAGGGGCTATCTTCGCGGCGTACAGCTTCTTGCTCAACGATAAGGCGGGCCAATTCGCGCTCTTTGTTGTCGATAGGCAAAGGACGGCTGCCTAATTGCATCCGTATCAAGCTAGCGGCCTCATCAATAAGATCGATCGCTTTGTCTGGTAGGAAGCGATCCATGATATAACGATCGGATAGAAAGACAGCGGCGTGGATGGCGGCTTCGTTGATGCGCACACCGTGGAAGATCTCATATCTTTCGCGAAGGCCCCGCAATATGGCAAGAGCCTCTTCTAAGCTGGGCTCGTGAATGGTTACCGGCTGGAATCTACGCTCTAAAGCAGCATCTTTTTCGATATGTTTTTTGTATTCGTTGATGGTGGTAGCACCGATGCAGTGTAGCGTACCGCGAGCTAAAGCGGGTTTAAGTAAGTTGGCAGCGTCCATAGCGCCTTCGGCAGCGCCGGCACCAACTAAAGTGTGTACCTCATCAATAAAAAGAATGACCTTGCCTTCGTTGTTCTCGATGTCTTCTAGTATTCCTTTAAGGCGTTCTTCAAATTCACCGCGGAATTTTGTCCCTGCTAGCAGGCTGCCCATGTCGAGGGTGTAGAGTTGTTTGTCTTTAAGACTATCGGGGACATCACCTGAAACAATACGTAAGGCAAGTCCTTCAGCAATGGCAGTCTTGCCGACGCCAGGGTCGCCGATGAGCATGGGGTTGTTTTTTGTGCGGCGGCTGAGCACCTGCACGGTGCGTCGTATCTCCTCTTCGCGGCCAATGACGGGGTCCAGTTTACCATCACGTGCAAGGGTGGTTAGGTTACGACAAAATTTTTCAAGTGCTTGTAGGCTTGATTCTGCCGTTGGTGATTCAATGTGACGATCGCCACGAATTTTTTTAATTTGGGCGATGAGCTTATCTGTTGTGATACCGCTCTTCTTTTTCCATGAGATAAGTGGCTCGCCACCCTCTTGCCAGAAAGCTAAGAGGAAATGATCGGAGCTGGTGTAACTATCTTTCCAGTCATTGGCAATATTTTGAGCGGCGGAAAGAATGCTTTGAAGATTGCCAGCTAGGGTAGGGGGTTGTGGGGCGCCGCTGTAGGTGGGTAGCCCATCTAAGTGCTCTTGTAAAAGATTTTCTAAAGAGCCGATGTCGGCATGAAAAGCAGACAAAAGTGAGCGAAAATATCCTTGAGGCTCTTCTAAAAAAGCTAAAAGAAGGTGGTTGGCAGTAAATTCTGTGTGGTGGCGCTTTCGGGATTCGTTGAAGGCACTTTGTAGTGCGGCGGTGACAGCTTCGGTGAAATTCTGGTTCATGTTCTTTTCCCTTCGAAAAATCAATCTTTTGCAAAAGTAACTTATTACTACAGGGTGGCCGTTGTCAACAATGATCTATTTACTCTATAATAATTTTTCAAAACCTGTTGAAATTCATGGGGTTAGTGATAAT
>Ga0180434_10008969_pt1 | contig 10954 bp, 21 predicted proteins | sample SS_ome_7_FD_132453 | JGI IMG/M metagenome (GOLD analysis project Ga0180434, IMG submission 132453) | Hypersaline lake sediment archaeal communities from the Salton Sea, California, USA - SS_1_D_2 metaG | ecosystem: Environmental > Aquatic > Non-marine Saline and Alkaline > Hypersaline >... | reverse complement strand
TTGTTGCGATTTGTGAGAAATTTAAAGACAACAAAAATTTGTCTTTTAGATTCACAATCGGATCATCAAACAACGACATACTTCAAACCTGGGAACCCGGCGCAACTCTGTTTGAAGAAAGATTTGAATGCCTCCAGCACGCTTTTGGGTTGGGGTTTTCTACCAGCATATCGATAGAACCAATTCTAGACGTGTTTGGGGTAGAGTCATTGGTAGAAACATTGAAGCCATTTGTTACTGACACAATATGGCTTGGCAAAATGAATCGCGTATCGTCAAGATCCTATGATATTGATCCATCAGAAATCGAACGGATCAAGTCAGAGCAAACCAGAGATAATTTGATTTCTTTGCGCGATAAATTAGACTATCCAATGATCAGATGGTCTGAATTAACAAAAAGATTTTTAAATAAGGACAAAAAATGATCGAAGCATGGAAAGAAAGAAGGAAACGGAGAAAGTACGTTCGTGCTATGTTCAAGGCGATCGAAGCTGCGCGTAGGCCTGGGCGCTTGTTCAGAAATGCAGATCGTGGTTCGGTAGCTGATGGTCTGAGAGTAATTAAGGATTTCGAAAGGGTCAACGAGATCAAGTTTGACCCTTTCGATTCCTACCACGTTGATAAAATCAGCGGAATGGCAACCCACAAGAACTTTTTTCGCAGAGCCAGGCAAATTTTGGAGTGAATATGAAAACATTAAAACAAATCGGCAAAGAAATGCGCGATGAAGGATGGACTTTCCACACAACTTCCTTCAGTGATTTTGGGCCTGATAATATCTACATCACAGCATCACATCCAAAAGGCGGTAGACAAAGCATCTTGGAAATCCCAGCATGTCAAATCCAAAAAGAAAAAATCGCGGAAGCAGTCTTGTTGGAACTGAGAGGAAAGATGTGAAAATAAGATCTGGATTCGTATCAAATAGCTCATCATCTAGCTTTATTGCTTGCAAAACATCCAAATATGGTTTTTGCAAAACATCTGACACCAAACCCCGCAGACCCCTCACAAGATGGTCGCGGCTGAAACTTTGGATTTTTAAGAAACTGTGTGGTTAAAACGCCCACTGTGGAGAGGAGTACCGATAGATGAAATGCACCATCAAAGAAAATGATAAAACCAAGAGCATTCGCTCAGAAAACTACAATTTCGACTTCTCGAAAGAAACTGGGTTCTTCGCGAGATGGGGTAAGACAGTAGAAGACGATCCCGACTTCAGCCCCTTTGGTCCCGAGATCATGGACCTAGAAATCAGTGTAAACGGGTGCCCCAACAACTGTCCGTTCTGTTATAAGGGCAACAGCAACGAAGCTCCCACCAACATGAGCTTCGAAACATTCAAAATCATCTTTGACAAGATGCCGCCCACTCTGACGCAAATTGCCTTTGGGATCACTGGGGTTCAAACCAACCCCGATTTTCTCAAGATGATGCGCTACAGCCGTGAAAACGGAGTCATTCCCAATTTCACACTCTCTGGTATCGATCTCACTGATGAATTGGCAGAAGAAATCGCCGAAATCAGCGGAGCGTTGGCAGTCAGCGCCTATCAAACAGATAAGAATGTCTGTTATGATACGGTGAAGAAGTTTACTGATCTTGGTATGGATCAGGTAAACATCCATCTGATGGTCAGCAAAGAAACCATGCCTTTCGTAACGGAAGTTCTTCATGATCGCATTAATGATGAACGCCTGGCAAAAATGAATGCGATCGTCTTCTTGGGAGTCAAACCCAAAGGGCGAGCAAAAGATCATTATCATCCGATCAGCGCTGAAGACTATGAAAGTCTGGTAAAAATTTGCAAAAATCTGGAAATTAGTTATGGGTTCGACAGCTGTTCGGCTCCCAAATTCGAACACGCAGTCAAGAACATGGATTTGCCGGAAAATGAGAAGAAGCAACTCATTATGTGCTCGGAGAGTTGCGAATCCAGTCTCTTCTCGGCCTACATCAACACCGCTGGACATTTTATTCCATGTTCTTTCACAGAGGATGAAAATGGCTGGGAAGAAGGCATTGACGTTACTGGTTGTGAAGATTTCATCAAAGATGTTTGGTATCACGAAAAAGTGATTGAATTTAGAAAAAATCTAATCAATACTACTTGTGATGGTTGTCGTTTGTGCCCAAGTTTTCCAACAATAAATCCTTAGATTGGATTTTAGAAACAATATCGCCAATGCTAGCAGGGAACAGATCATCAAGATTAGATTCAACAATGAGATCCCAACACACATTTTCATGTTTTTTGTTGTTCTTTTTCTTTTCCAACAAACGAAGATTGCGAAAGTTCCAACATTTTCTAAATTCATCGTCCCCCGGACTAAATGCATAATACAATGTTTGGGGAATGATGTGATCTAGTTGTAATTCGCCAGAAAGATAATCATCTTCAGAGAATCCTTGTGGGATGGTTGTTTTAAGATGATCCCATAGGGATTCTATAGAATAGCCAAGGACATCTTCTAATTTTGATTTTTTAAAAACCCCAGGAAACACCTTTCGAAGAGATCTAGATATGTTTGTTTTTAGTCTATAGATAGGGTCATTGTGGACTTTTTCTTTCATCCATTCGTTTCTTCTGGATTTCACATGGTCCTGTTTATTGATTATTCTTTGATACGATTTATATTCTGGGGTTTTGGTCTTGGCTTTTAATTTTTCCTTATGTTCTGCATAATATTTATTGCTCCAGTGTTTTTCTCGGCATTTAACATTACAAAATACTTGGTTATAAATTCTTGGCTTAAATTCTTCACCGCAATGTTTGCAATTTTTGCTTTGCATGACTTCTCCTATATGAAAGTTCATGCATATATTTGATTGGGAGATCAATAATGACTGTCAAAATTAAAATTGATACAATAAAAATTGAAGATATGAAAGAAGACAAAATATGTGGGGAATTTGTTTATTTTCAAAAAAGACCAGCGATTCATGAAGAATCAGTTGGCAGCTGGGTTCAAATTAACACTGACAAATTTCCTCATGTTGATTTTTCAAAACCATGGGCTGTAGATGAATTCGCATGCGAATTCGCAGAAATGTCGAAATTCAGAGTGTTTCAATTTAATGGGAGATTGCAATGAAAATCTGCCGCAACTGCCGCTGGTACGATACAGAGTACAATACAGATGGCACCTGTGACCGTATCGATTGGTTCGACCCGCACGACCCGAGGGACGCACCGCCTGAGTCCGATACAGATGCATATCTCAGTGTAGCAGCCGATGATGATCAGGGCCTGCAGGTTGAGTTGCGGGTGGGACCAAACTTTGGTTGTGTCCGATTTGAGGAAAAATCATGATAAGGAGAAAACATGGATAATGCAGTCCCAGACTACGTACAGAAACTCGATGATTTTAATGTCCATGTTTATCTGGATATTATGAGTGAATTTGAAAAGAAAAAATCAAGATGTGCAGTAATAAACACTCTCGAAATTTATGATGAAGATCCCGATTCCAGCATCGTTGATGCGCTAATAACATCTTTCGAAGACAATGCCGTTAAAAGTCATATCGACAACATTGTTCCGGAGGGGTATCGTTTTTTCATCTATGGACAAGTCGATAGAATTCCATATGTCATATTTACCAAATATCGGATCAATTTTAGCACCGACTTTTAATCATAATTATTGCATGCGATATAGAGGAGAGAATATGAAAAGAGCAATGTTCATCAAAAGAGCAAACATCGGGGCTGGCGACGCACTCCTCTACAAACTATCCGACCCAGTTAAGGTTGGTGATATCGAAACGCTCGATGTTGTCGTTTCAGCTGTCACTGTGCCGATCGGAGAAAAGGGTGAAAAGGTATCGGTATTCGCAGCCGACGAAGAAGGAACAATCCTGTCCTATGATGTTATTGCCGAAAAAGGCGGGACACTTGATCATGAAGAGATATTGGTTGATCTCGGCTACGAGGTGATGTGATGTGGACACGAACCGATGATGAACTTCCACCGATCAACAAAGCTGTAAAAACAAAAATCGATGATGAAAATGGGTGTAGGAATGAAACCACATTAGTTCTTTGGAAAGGTTTGTGGTGGCATCCAGATAAGAGTATGTATGTTTACTATCATTGTTCGCATTGAAGGCAACAATTCTTCTGCTCGCGCTTCTCAATTAGCGAGCTTAATTAATCAGCAATAAAGGGGATTTAAGATGTATGTTCTTGTGATCAGCAGTATGGGCGGGTATGAAGGTAATCACGTTTCAGTGGTTCTTGGAGAGACAAAAGACGACCTGAAAGTACCCTCTCTGCAGGACGAAGAATGTTGGTCTCTTTCGGACGAAGAAGTAGAAGGACTTCTTTCTCAAGGATCCTATTTTGGGGAAGAAGTTTCTATGGTCATCAAAGAAATTGGTGTTGGGGATGAAGTTCATGTTCTTCCTCTGAGTTTATGAACGATAACCATTTGCAAATACGGGTATATTGCATTGCTACTTTACGATACTGTTTATTTGAAGCAGCTTTATCTGCTTCATCAATCATCAATAGTTCATTAATATCATCCAGCCGGAGGCATCATTGGTGCAATCTTTGATTGGTAAGGAAAATCATGGAAAAACTCTACGAAATGTTTAATGCTAATCCGTTCGGGTTTGTCATTGGCGCGGCATTCACAATTGGGCTTGCTTTTAATATCATCAAATCCTTCATAAAGGACGACTAAATGGAATCACTTGCAGACCAAATGAAAAAAGAAGAACTCACAGAGGCATTGTGGAATCAGGTAAAGGGGTGGGGCGATCGCCGCATCATTAACTTCTTGGTCGGCACACTCCCCTTCAGCATGACAGAAGATCTTGTTGAAGAAATTAGTGCTATTCCAGAAGACGAAAGAACTCCGCGTGAAGCATTTTCTGAAGGCAAATTGAGAGCTGACATTCTTCGTCGACTCGAAAGAGCAACCGGTGAAGATCTGCTTGATCTGAGTAAAGAACAACTCATTAAAGAAATGGCCCTCGAAGTACAGATTCCCGCCCTAGAGGAATTCACCACCCATCTCGAAAAGAGTGGCGGAGAAATTTGCACAACGTGGCGACCCAAACTGGTGTCTATTAATGTTGGCCCCGGCCTAACTGATCCGGCCATACCGGCTGTTTTTGGTTATTTCAAAACCGACATTGACGAGGAAGAATTGGCATCCTGTTATAGGGCCTATGTCCGCCAAGATGATTGGGAGTATGAGGTCCACATTCCTGATGGTTATGGGTGGAAGCTGAATCGTAACCTCAAAGAGGCCGATGATGCTGTCGCCAAAAGTGCTGGTTGGGTTCGTTATCTCATTGGCGAATTGACTATTGGCGGTGCTCCCGAAAAGAAAGAAAAAGAGGATGCGGAAGATGAGAAACATTCATGAAGCAGCAAGTAGTCTGAGCCAAAGACTGTGGATGACCCCCTGGTGTGTCGGCATTGCCGCTAGTGGGACCAAACTCGTTATTGCCGCCGTGGCCGGCACTGCTCCTCCAATGAGGAAATCAAGAAAACTAAGGTCATGGCGAGGGTTTCCAGTTGTGTTTGAAACTGGACAACAGGAGTTATTCAATGAAATCCCCACCAACGAAAGCAACGCTCGACATTGTTGAAATGGCCAAGGAAGCTCTAAAAGAAATGCCGCCTCTCGAAGCGGGTTATTTCATGAGGGACCTTGGTTGTAACTTCCCAGTAACAATGGACGCAGTCAGAAAAGCCAAAAAAATTCTGGGAATCTCAACCAGAACTTTGACGGCAAGACCATCGATCATAGAGATCGGCTCAGCTAGTGGATTTCCCAGGGCAATTTGTCAAAAAGCCAGAAAATTAGAAATAATCCAAAACAACAAACAGCAAAGATGTGTGTTGAGAGGCAATTTCAACAAAATCCTTGCGCAGACTGTGCAGGAGAAATAATGAAAGTCACTGTTTATTATCTGGCATACATCACTGGAAACATCATTACCATCAGCCCAACACATGAGGGCGACTTGTGTCTGATGATGGGAGTGGAAACACGACGAAACAAACGAACAATCTTGCACAACTTCAACACAAAGGAGTCGTATTCACTCAGCAAAGAATCACAATATGACAGATGGAGAATAAGAAACCCAGAAAACACACCAAAAATGTCAGATTTTGAAAGGGTTTATCTTGACGCCGAATCGGAGGCCGTCTTTGATGAAACCCTATCAGCTTATCTGAATCAGAAAGATGAACCAAGAAAAGCCAAATTTTATAGATCCCACAGAATTTCCGTCTAGTTAAGGAGAAACGAACATGGCACGAATCGGCATTATCAAAGAAGCCATCCACATCTGTCGCAAAGCACGAATCACCCTCATGATCTGGGGTAAGCATGGGCTGGGTAAGTCGGCGATTGTCTCGCAAGAGGCAACCAACAACCAGATGGGAATTATCAACTTGCGTCTGTCGCAGCTGGAAGCGTCTGACCTTCGTGGGATGCCTGACAAAGACGAAGAAGGTCGTACAGTTTATCGCCCTCCAGCCGAAATGCCCCGTGGCGGTCTCACTTGGGAGGAAGCTCAGGCAATGGTACTGGCTGAAAAGGACCCAATTCGCCAGCATGAAATGACGGAACGACTCCAGGGCCGGCTTAATGAAGGTTTCCTCTTCCTGGATGAAAGCTTCAGGGCGCAGGATGATGTCCAGCAGGCAGCGTTTGAGCTGGTCTATGATCTCAAGGTAGGTCAGTATATCCTTCCTCCCGGATGGTCCATCGTCTGTGCAAACAACTTTTTCGAAGGCTACCTGACCAATGCGTTCATGGACCCTGCTTTCTTGGACCGGTTCTGCCACATTGTGCTCAGTGATGGCGAATCGACTACTCAGGAATGGGTCAACTACATGGTCGAAAGGCATGGTGACATTGCTGCGGAAGTGATTGAATTCTGCGCTACTTCACCTGAGTGTCTGGATGGTCCTCGGACAGCCCACGAACTTGGCTTCAGCATCACACCGTCCCGCAGAACCTGGGATATGCTGGCTCGAGTAATGGCTGCCTGTGCTGAAGGTGACTATTCCGAGGAAGCTAAGACAGAGGTCTATGCTGGTCTGGTTGGTCGAGATATGGCAATCCAGTTCACCAAGCATAAGTGCCCCGTCAAGCCCAGAGACATCATCGAGAAGGGTGTCAAGGCAATGGCAAGCAAAATGGCCAAGCTGCAGCGTAACCAGTACGTTGGTCTCACATGGGGTCTCAGTTCTCACCTGAACAACCACATGACCGAGAAGAAATACATCGACGTCTCCCTGGACTACGCAGAATGGATGCTCAATCAGACTCGAGAGAAGGATCTGATCACCGGATTCCTCGCTGGTCTGGTCACCGGCGATGCTAATGATCGCATCAAGAGCACTCGCCGTGCGGCACTTGCCAATCCTCGCGTTGCAGCCCTGATCAATAAGGCTGAGAAGAAGATCGGCAAGAAGAACACTCTCCTACAGGAACTGGAAAAGCGGCCAGCCCTTGCTAAGCTGGTCAGCAAGACAGCATGGGGCTCTGCAGACTGATTGAAATGGCTGGGGTCTCAAGTATTTGGGCGGGGAGCCGATCTCGGCTCCCCCAGCCTCTTTAAGGAGATAACATGAGCATGGACGGAGCAGCATATGATCATCTGCAAAGGGCCAAATGTAGGCTTATCATGAAGGAGCCGTTCTACGGCACCATTGCGATGATGTTCGAGTTTAAAGAATCAAAACACATCCCCACCATGGGTGTGTCGATTGTCTCGAACGGAATGGTCAAATGCATCTACAGCCCTGATTTTGTGAAAGGCCTCAGCCTGGAACAACTCTATGCTGTGATCATGCACGAATGCGAACACATCATCAGAATGCACCCCGTACGGGAAGAAAATCGAAACCACGACGGGATGAACATCGCTGCCGATTTCACCATCAACGGCAAACGATCAAACCCAACCTGCGCCTATAAAGAAGAAGGCAGCAGTCCAATTGTTCCAATGGAAGATGGTTGTTTTATTCCAGAAGATTGGCCTGCCAATGAAAACATGGAAACGTACTACGCCATGTTGCCGCGATGCAAAAAATGCAACAATGTTGTGCCGTGGGACCATAAAACTGGTAAGGCTAGCGACAAACACAAGTGCGGCGGTCAGGGTCAACAGGGTCAAGGCCAGAACCAAGGACAAGGTCAGGGAGGTGCTGGCGGTCAGCAACAACAGCAACAAGGTCAAGGCGGCGGTCAAAACAATCTGCCTGATGGTGTGGAGGTGTGTCCTGATTGTGGTCGGCCCTATAAGCCGAATGGCGATTACGGTGGCGGAGATGGGGCTGGTGGTAAGCTTATCGATGACCACAGCACTTGGCGTGAAAGTGATGTCTCAGAAGATGAGGCCAGACAAATTGTGAAGCAGATTGTCGATCAAGCTGCCAGCAATAGTCAAGGCAACGTCCCTGGCCATCTCAAAGAATTCATCGACGCTCTCAACAAGCCAGTAGTTCGGTGGCGTGAGATCGTACGGCGATTCCTTGGTCGTCATTCTGGTGGGTGTCGCAAAACCTACGCTCGCCGAAACCGCCGCTATGATCAGTTTGGTCTAAAGGGAGCCAGCCACCATGCAGTGGCGACACTGGGAGTCATCATTGATACTAGTGGTTCGATTGGCTCTGATGATCTCAGGCAATTCTTTGCTGAAATCGAAGCAATCTCCTCCAAAACCAAGACTTGGGTCCTGCAGTGGGACACTGGGCTGTGTGATTTCCAGAAACGCTATCGCCGAGGTGACTGGAAAACAATCGAAGTCAAGGGTCGTGGTGGCACTGCAATGGACAAATCTCAAGATTGGGTTGTGGACAACAACATCCCGGCTGATGCTGTGATCATGCTGACAGACGGATATACCGGATGGCGCAAGGAAAAGATGCCCATGCCGTTCTTCGTCTGTTTGACAACTGACACAGAAGATAGCCTACCCGAATACGCCGAACACGTCAAAATGCCAAAGAGATAGAAAGGGAAGATGGTCAAATATCTATTTGTCCTATGCCTATTGCTGGTTGGTTGTTCTCCAAAATCAGGGTGTCCCAATTGTGGGGCACCCTTTGAACGAGGGATCTGGGTTAAACACGAACATGCTCTTATCCCCCGCACCCGCGCCAAAAGATTTAAGTGTGGATCTATTGGTAGGTGGCATAATCATATTCTTTATGTGGGTCAAGAAAACTGCAAAAAAGAATAAAGAATGCGGATTCCTCAAACTTACCATAAGGAGGGACTTAATATGACAGAGCGCACTGAAGAACTTCTTAGCAAAAAAGAAATATTCGCCCTGGAACACGAGATCAAACAAACAACAGCAAAGTTGTGCAAAGCTGAGCTTGAAGAGCTGGTCAACACGTTTCTTGATCAAGTTCTTGCTGATCCAGGGAATCCAATTCTCAAAGCCAAAGCATCAATTACTGCCAAAATCTGGCAGGGAAGGTACAAAGACAGGTGAAACCAAAAGATAAGCGGGATAGACATCTCTTGGAAAATTTTGCAAATCCAGACCCGCTAGAAGAATTAAGTGATAAAGATGTACGAAAACTCAAAGCAGTCTGGAAGAAAGTGAGACACAAGAGAACTCGAAGACAGGACAAAGACGATCTAAGGAGGTGGAAGTGAGCAGGAATCTCTGCAAAGATCAATGTTGTGGTAAACGTGTGGGGCTTGCCGATTTAGTTGGCAAGCCCCTTGAATTCCGAAAGTATTATGACTACCGACCAATTCCTGGTGTTAAATGGACATGCCCCACCTGCAATCGCACTTATTTTATCCATATCAGGACAGGCTTCACAAATTGGGGTGATCTCAAGGAACAATTTGAAAATGACGAGATCGATTTCGGATATGGTCACAAATACCCAAATACACACAAAGGCAAATTTGCCAAACGAGGCCAAGATCATAACGGTAATGATGTTGTACACGAACTCGGTTGGTACGAATTTGATATGTCTTTTTATGAGACATACAATGATGAAGGGGAAGGGATAGACACAGATGACCCAGCCCATCTCTGTACAGAAGAAGACGAACGAACAAGACGATATCAGTGAGAATGATATCGCAATACCAATCCTTAAAGAAGTACGACGATGTTTTAACAAGGCTGTTGCACACCACAAGAAAGTCGTGTTGAGAGGCAAAAGAAACAAAAGCAAGCACAAATTCAATTTCCGATCAGAAATTGTTGCTAATGATGGTTTTTTTACTTCTTCTGCCTGTTTAAAAATTTATAGATGGTTACCATCACAAAAGAAATATACAATTGGCCCATTTTGTTTTGTGTCTTTTAGAAACAACAGGTTGGTGATGAATAGCATTTTAAAAACTATTTTGGCTGTTGATATTTCCGACCCAGACTGCTTCAATGTCCTTTCTAAATCATTTATAGGATTTTTGGAGATTGGGTAATGAAGATCGACAGAGCCGCAATCATACACAATGATAAGATTTATACCGGAGATGGTAAAAGCCGACATGGCGAAATAGGCATAAAAATGATCAAAGACGGCGCTTGTAAGCGCCCATATCCCGGAGGCAATGCACAGGGTTTTGTGACTGAAGATGGGAAATTTGTTGATCGCGAAACTGCCCTGATGATGGCAATTCGAGCTGGCCAAGTAAAAGCCGGCGAAACTTGTCACAGGCGCATGTTGTTTAGTGAGGATTTATACTGATGATTCAGAAGCATTATAGTCTCAGACATGCAGATAAAATCCTTAACAAATTATTTGAAATCCTTGGTCGTTGTGAGGATGGAACACCAGACATTGTTGTAGAATGCTGGGCAAATTGTCGAGAACAAGGTTATATTTTTAAACAATGGGATAGGCCTTGTGTTTGTTTTGCTCAGGCCAGAAACGGTGATGAAACAATAATCTTGTGGGGGCCATCTAATTTGTTTGATATCACAACCAATATGCC
>Ga0180434_10008968_pt1 | contig 10955 bp, 7 predicted proteins | sample SS_ome_7_FD_132453 | JGI IMG/M metagenome (GOLD analysis project Ga0180434, IMG submission 132453) | Hypersaline lake sediment archaeal communities from the Salton Sea, California, USA - SS_1_D_2 metaG | ecosystem: Environmental > Aquatic > Non-marine Saline and Alkaline > Hypersaline > Sediment... | reverse complement strand
TCAAATCGCTGGCATACTGCGTCCTGCTTTCCATGCTACGGCTCCTTCCTTCGGTTGCTCCCAAAGGCTTGGAGCCGTTGAAGCTTTTCTCCAATTACGCAATTTCAAAACACCTTCTAAGGCGAGCCGAGGAACATAGCCTCAGGGTTTTAAGAAAAACACTTTTGCTGCTCTGCCAAGACTTGGGTCAGAGATCCGACAATCCGCGAATGTATTCGAGGGCATCGCTCACGTCGGACGTCGCAACACCAACAGCCCTGGCCTTATTGTCACATTCGGCCAGTAGCATCAGTTCACCAAAACTTTCATTGGCCTCTAGACGTCTTCGAGAACGGGCTCCAAGCGTACCATCCCTGATCGCCGCAGCTTCGACATGATGTTCAATCAGCCAAGCTACTCTGGGCGTTATATACATTCCTATTGCATCGAGACCGGCCGATATGTGGTCGGCCGGGTCGATTGCCTTGCCAACGTCGTGCATTAGGGCAGCCAAGAGAAACTCTTCATCATATGGCAATCTTTCCCGGGCAAGATCAAACGTCTGCAGGCTGTGGTAAAGTAGGTCACCCTCCGGATGTAATTCGATATTTTCCTTAACCGTCTCCAAAGGGAGCAAAAGTGATTCGAATATCCGAAAATAATCGAGTATTTTTTCTGAGCCGAGAGCAGCTTCGCCCAAAGGCGTAGGCGAACAATACTCGTCGATGAGCTTATCCAACTGGTCAGTGTCTGCTTGATCGATCGTGCGCCCCGTGCCCGGGCTGGTAGCGACTTCTTGGGCCATAGCAAGCGGATATATGGTCAATTCAAATGGAAAACTATCTTGGAAAAAGACTACCTTGGGCAGCGAAGCCGAATCACATGATCTTGCACCCTTGAATTTAATCTCACAGGATACTCCTGCCGTATCTAGTGCTTCTACAACCGCTGTTGTAATGTCGGAAAACACTCGGATTTCGATAATTGTTTCCGCCCGGATTTGCCCGGTTAGCACACTGCCAACAAGGCGAGGATGAAATTTTCGAAGAACTTTCATGATTCTCAGTGATTCCTTCCTAACCTGCTGGATATACTCTGCCAGGAATCTCCCTTCATGAGCGCTCACTAAAATCTTCAGCTGTTTGTAAACCTCGCTATTCTTCGGTAAATCAAATGGCTTAATTTCACCTTTGTAGAACTGCCGAGCAGACTTCATCTTAGCACGAAAAACGTCGCCCTCGCGTCGAGTGTGAATGAGTCTGGCAGCTTCCAGAGCAATTCGTTTTCGGAGTTTGTGTCTTCCCATTGTTCGAATCTTCAAGCTACAAATGTTGCGAGTGTCGTTTCGGTTGAATCAAACAAAAGTTGATATGGATCGGCTGTCTGTCGAACTCCCTCAGGCAGCCCCACCGTAACGAAGTTGGCTATCTTGCCCCGCTCCAGACTGCCCAGCTCCGTATGGCGGCCCAACGCTCGTGCAGCGTTTATAGTTCCCATTCTGAGAATAGTATCGCCCGAAATATGCGGATATTGTTTTGCAACGAACCGCAACTCGTCTAAAATGCTCAATGTCGGCGACGAAGCGAGGCTATCGGTGCCAATAGCGACAACTACGCCACTAGACAAAAACTGATCTAAGGGGTAGCGATCGTAGTCAAACCAAGCATGTGATCGTGGACAAAAAACGACTGCCATCTTGCCTGAGTGATCTGCGATAAAATCAATTTCCTTGTCGTCACAGTAGTTACCGTGAACGATGAGTGTTCGGTGAGCGTTTGACAAAATTCGGAGAAAATCCAATGGTCTGGTATCGGGTTCCAACAATTGATCGTTCCAAACGCCAAGCTGCTCCAACAGCGTTCGAATTGGCCCGTTGCCGGACCTCATAAATTCCAGTTCTGCCCGCGACTCTGCCAAATGAAAAGACAGCGGAATTGACTCGCTAGCCGAAAGTGAAACAATCGCTGAAAGTGCCTCCGGATGTATGCTATAGGGAGCGTGGGGACTCAGCCCGAGATGAAGGCAACTTGATTTAGTAGATTTCGAAATGTGCCCCTTTGCCAAATCAACTACATCACCAATTTGGGCGCGGGTTGGTCCGATCAGCTCTAAAAAGGCCGTAGCATCGATCGGCGTCTTTTCGAACGATGCACGAGGCCAATTCGGCTGTACAATATCACAAAGCACGGTTGTGCCGGACTCGAATGATTCTCGAAGCCCCGACGTAGTCGATTTGGCGGGCTCGAAATTTGTCTCCAATCGCCACTCTATTACCCGACTAACCCAATTGGTAAATGAAATCCCAGGTTGGCCGATAGGACTGCTAAGCCGGCTGAATTCGAGGTGTGTGTGGGCATTGATCAGGCCCGGTACAATTGCGACGTCCCCCAAGTCAAGGCAAGCCTCTTCGTCTTGAGCAGGACGAACATCCCGAATCAATCGGCCATCGACTTCGATCAGGCCATTTGGAATGGGATCACCTACGCCCGAAAATACGTACTTCGCCCTAAATCGACGGACGCTGCGTTGATTTGCTTGACTGTAGTGGTTCACTTGACTCTTTTGCCATAGACAGACAAGGACTGCCCCAAGAATTTAATCCTTCAACTGGACCAGATCCGTTAGCGGTGTCAAGCAAGTTTCCTCCGCTTTATTCGAATTACCCCCCCCCCGCTGGAGCGTCTCTTGGAATCGTTCTTCATCCGACTTTACATAGCGTATTCTTCCGAACCAGGCCAAAATTAATATCGATATCGCGACGCCGGCCACCGTCACCTGCCAATTGTAGGCAAGTCCACCACCCTCGACTTTGTGTATCAAATTTTCCAACACCGGCCAACGCCCGTACAGCTTCGGGATAACGCTCGCAAAAGCTAGTGCCAGGCCATTGTGTGATATGTGAAACAAAATGCACGGCAGTATACTTCCACTTTGGACGGCCAAATACCCTATCAAAATTCCGACTATAAATGCAATTATCGACTGCTGAAGGATCGCGTGCGTGAGACCAAAAAATATGGCCGAGTACATGATCGCCCGCCACTTGTGTCCGAGGTGTCGAAAACCAGACAGTATAAATCCACGAAACGCAAGCTCTTCGCAAATGGCCGGAATGATGGCAATGAAAACGACGAGGTATCCGAAACTCGGTGCTTGCTTGAATATCCCCTCGATTTTCTCCAATTCGGCACTGACCGGATAGAGTGTGACGACAAACGTCTGAAGTGCATTCACTACCGGATGAACCGCCAAAGCTAATAAAACGGCTGCCGGAATCGTGAAAAATTTTGGCAATTGCAATAGCAGCGTCTTTCGTGGGCTGCTCGTCAGCATCACTGTCATAATTATCGCTGGCGACAGGATCACCGCCAGTTGAGTCACGACAATCAATAAAGCAAACTCGTTGAAGTCCTTTGGCATCGGCATCGCAAAGCTCATGAAGAACTTAATCAACAAGATCGTGATGCCGCAAAAGAAAGCAGCTGCAACGGCCGGTGTCGGCTGGCGATCTCGCAACAAGTGATTGAACCACAGTCCGACTTCAAAGCGTTCGCTCTCACGGAACAGGACCGACTCAGAGTTGAACTGTTCGATAGCCCAGCGAATGGCCAGAAAACAGCCGCCGCCTGTAACCATCACAACTATCGGAAGGAACTGGAATACCTCGGCGTAATTTCCTTCCAAAGCACTACGAAGCAGCAGTACTATTCCGGCAACCGGTATTAGGCTATTGCCGAAGTTGAGCTCCACACCCGGCGCCATCGGCAGTATGACCAACGGCATTGCAATCATCAAAAGCGGCATCAAGTAATATTGGCCCTCTTTGGTACTGCGAGCAAACGCTGCCAACGACAGACATAGTGCGCTAAAAAAGGCTGAAACCGGAATCAAGGCTATTAAAAGCCAAAGTATTGCTGCGACCGGTGGTGCCCCAAATCCTGGCAAATGGGCCAGCACGATCCACCCGGTAAACACAATGCTCGCCAAGTTCAAGACAGCCGTTATCAAACTAAAAAGCATAACTGTAAGCAGCTTCCCTACAACGATTTCGCTACGTTCGGCTGGACTGATCAGGAGTGTTTCAAGAGTGCCCCGTTCCTTCTCGCCGGCACACAAGTCCACCGCCGGGTAAAAGGCCCCGGTTAGAGCCCAAAGCACTAAGAGGATCGGCAGTATCTTAGCCCAAACCGCGACACCTTGCCGCCCTGAGCTACTGGCCAGGTCGGCCGACTCAAGGACGAAAGGTTTAGCCGCAGCGGCCGGAACGCCTCTTGCCGTCAAATTGGCTTTGCCAACTTCCAGCGTCCAATTTTGCAGCACCCTCGAAAGTCTCGCAAACGTTATTTGCGATTTCTCGCTGGCGGTTGTATAAATTATCTCTGGACTGGCAACGGGCAGCTTGATCGCGGCGGCAATAGCGTTTCCGGATCTGACTCTTTTAGGCTGCAAATTGGCAGTCGAGTCTCGAAAGGTGTCAAGCCGTTTGCCAAATCCACTTGGTATGTATAATGCGGCGTCGTATTCTCCAGCCCGTACCGCAAGCTGGGCCCTAGTCCGTGGGTCAAGAATATTCTCTTCTGGATCATCTGCCAGATAATGAACTTCCAACAGTCGCCGTCTATTTGGGACACCGAACAAATTTTCGGCAAATCGAGTGTTTTCAACGAGAACAGGCGCTTCGGGAAGATGCCCATGCCCAACAATCAATACACTAGTTGGCCGCTCCTGCAAAAATTGTGAAATCTGAAAAAAGCTCATGCCCATCAGTGGATACAGAAGGAGCGGCAAAACAATTATCATGAAGAGTGTTCGCCGATCTCTAAACTGATCTCGAACTTCACGCTTGAGTATAAACTTTACGTTCGATGTTTTCATATCTTCCGTGTATCTCAGTTGTCACAACACAGTAAAATGTTCAGTGCTTAGATGTTTAATGCGCCGCAGCCAGGAAAACCGGTTGAGCAAAAGGTTTTTTGTGGGCAGATTCCCCTTGCCACCGAATACTCAAGCAAAAGATGGCTGCTTCAAGTTGTTTTCTTTATCATGCTCTGTGATGAGGCTGAAGAAGAGTTCTTCTATATCTTCCTCTCCATACAAATCTCGCAGCTCCTCGACTGTCCCATTGGCCAGAAGGGTTCCGCGGTGAACAATTCCGATGCGGTCGCACAATTTCTCCGCTTCGTTCATAATATGTGTCGAAAAGACAATACATTTGCCATTATCCCGTAGTTCGGCAACCGTGTTCAGCAACGATCGAGCGACAAGCACATCAAGGCCAGAAGTCGGCTCGTCAAACACTATGACCGCTGGATCATGGATAATCGCGCGAGCGATCGACACCTTTTGCTTCATCCCGGTCGACATTTTCGCGCCTAGTAAATCGCGGATGTCATTCATCTTCAGCCGCAAAAAGAGATCCTCCATGCGGTCTCGAAGCTGCTCGGCCGGAAGGTTATGTAGCTTGCCAAAATATTCAACCATCTCCCAGGCGGTCATCCGGTCGTAAATTGCCGTATTGGCTGACATAAAACCAATTCGACGTCGAACCTGAGAAGACTGGGTTACGACATCGAAGCCATTGATCCTGACCGTGCCGCTAGTCGGGCGGAGGACCGTGCTCAAAATTCGCAGTGCAGTCGTCTTACCCGCTCCATTGGGACCGAGCAAACCAAAAATCTCTCCCGGCCTGGCCAAAAAGCTAACCCGATCTAGCGCAACGAAATTGCCACGCCGAAGGTCGGAATAATGTTTGGTCAGTCCATCGACTTGAATCATGACGATCTACCACCTATATATCCGATGTTGTCGAATGCGCCGGTGCATCTCAGGCGTCCCAATTCTGCGAAATGAAACAACGCTCTGATCAAATAATCGGCGAGTCAATCGAAAGCGACAAACGTAGCACCAGGCAATAGTTTCAACTACAGCCTTCCATCCATTGTGTTTCGAATCGCGGAAAATAGTAACCATTTTCCCGAACGATCAAGCCAAATCGGAAAATTTTCGGGTGGATTGTAACACCAAAACACGATCACCCGACAGCCACTGCAGAAGATCGATGCGTCGCCCTAGTCCTCTGCGTCGTAAAAAAATGGAAGGAACATTCGAGGAAAGGAAACTCGAGTCTCTTGCGAGTCGCCAGACCAATTCTCCGAAACCCGTTACTATATCGTAGCCTACGTTGACGATGGTCAATTTTTGCCAATTTGTCAACGGCCTAGTAATATCGGCATTATAGCATGAAAAATCGTGGTCATTCGTATAATCTATAGAACACGTCGCGTTTGCGCGGCACGTAACCTGCGCCGCGGATCAACTCGCATATTTGTTCACGGCTGGTTCGAAAGCTGGTCCCCGTTGCGGCCACCACGTTCTCCTCTATCATCAGGCTACCAAAGTCATTAGCGCCAAATCTGAGGGCCAATTGCCCACCCTTCGGTCCCTGCGTCACCCAACTTGCCTGGAGGTTTGCAAAGTTATCGAGAAACAGACGGCTGATCGCCAACATTTTGAGATACTCAAACATGCCGACCTTTCGTAAGTGGGACATCTCCGTATTACCTGGCTGGAAAGTCCAACAAATAAAGGCGGTGAAACCGTTTGTCTCGTCTTGCAGTGCCCTAATTTTTTCAAGGTGTTCGATTCTTTCGGCAGGCGTCTCCATATGTCCAAACATCATAGTTGCCGATCCACGCCCACCCAACTGATGCCATTGCCTGCAAATGTTAAGCCAACCATCGGCCGAAACCTTGCATTTACTAAGAACTGATCTGACACGATCAACAAGTATCTCAGCCCCACCGCCAGGCAGACTTCCAAGCCCTGCATCTTTAAGCTTTCTGAGGACAGCCGCAACCGGCAAATTGGACGTCCGACTCAAGTGATCAATTTCCGACGGGCTCAGACCGTGTATATTGATTTGCGGATAGTGCCGACAAATGTCTTCAAGTAGGTCTTCGTACCACTCCAGAGTGAGGTTGGGATTCATCCCACCCTGCAACAATATCTGATCGCCGCCCAACTCTATAGCCTGATCAATTTTCCGAAACAGTTCGTCTCTTTTGATAACGTAGCCAGATGGATCGTCTGGCGCACAAGAAAAAGCACAAAATCGACACCGTCCGATGCAAACATTTGTGTAGTTGATATTACGGTCTATGTTGTACGTTCGGTACGGTTCCGGGTGTAGTTTTCGCACGATTGCATCGGCCGCTCGGCCCAGCTTTGCCAGGTCATTGGACTCCAGCAACCTCAGACCTTCAAAATTGCTAAGCCTTTCACCCGAGAGCGTTTTTTCGATTATCGCGTCGATACTCGACAAAACTTTCGCCGCGGGTGGCTTGCAGCCACTTTGGTAAAAAATCAACTCGGTTGTAGTTAGAGCTAAGCCTTGACGCGCGGCCAGCCTGTAAAAAGTTTCCAGCCCTTCACGCTGCCTCGCGCCAAATCGAAAAGCCAAGTTGTCCCGCAGGTAAGATAAACAGTCGTCATATTCTATGCCGAGCGACGCGGCTCCAGCCTCGGCTATGGTCGCAAGTTGTTTTTCACCTTCGTCGCGAGCGGCCGAAAAAGCCTTGTTCAACCCTTCAGGCGAAACATGAACGCCAGCGCTCCACATTGCAAAAACGAATGGCAAACCAGTCCAACTCGACCACTCCTCCCCCAGGTCCCACTGGAAAACAAATTCTCCATCCGGATTGACAATGGAGCGATCTCCGATCAATAAGATCGCATCTGCGTCAACATCTCTTATCGATGCGTCAATTGGTAGGCGTTGTGTAATGGGATTCAGGTTGTAACGCTCTCTCAGAAGGATGAGAGCCAGTGCAACACTAGTCCTTGAACCTTCGTCCACTGCGAGCGTCCGAATTTTATCGACCGGAACCCGTCCGAAAAGTCTAACGCTCCTAACCTCACCATCACAAGATACACAGGCGTCCGAAACAATCGAAAGGTTAGGCCGACGAGCATATTCGATCGACGGAATCATGGCGACGTCAAGGTCTCCAGCCACCAGCTGGTCAGCAAGTCGACTAGGAAGATCAAAGACGATTTGCGCGGCGGGCAAAAAATCGCCGAGGAATTGAGTCAACGGACGGGCATTCAGGTATGTGACTGCGCCGATTCGCAGCGGAATATTGCATGGATTTGACACGAAGTACTCCTGAAAAATGCCCGAAAGTTACCATTGTATTAGTCGCCAGAGGTGGATGTAAAGTGTTTTGACTATCACCCGTGGTGTTAAAACAGGCCAGACGACGCCCCGGCATTCTGGAAAATACCGTTCAAATGGGCATGATTGTGAAAACCGGAAATCTGCAAGGCAACTGGTTTGACCAGGCGGTTAGTCGAAGTAGTGTTTAGTAACATCCCATAGTGAATGTTTCAAACAACCTGCACTAAAACATTACACTAACCATCATGACAGACTCATCTGACGAAAATCTGCTGGCCAATTTAAATCTACTGACAGGCTCAGTTGGCAAAAATTCAGGCAAAACCGCAGAAAATCCTTTCGAGGCCATGGAAGCAACCGTGCCGGAACACCATGAGATTGTCGCTTCGAAGGAAGAGCGACATCTCGATGAGCTGATCGGCAAAATCAACGGACTGACCAAAAATCTGTCCTCAAAAGTCGAGAAATCACCGACGAAAGAAACAGACGTCGAAAACGAATCGAAAAACCTCAAAAACAGATTTGTTCCAAAAGAACCAACGTCGCTTTCTGATTGCGATTTGACTGACGCCGAAGTCGAAGCGATCTCGCTTAAATATTTACTTGCACGCGGCAGCCGAACCGGAAGAAGTATCGCCGAACAAGTCAAGCTACCATTCGTCATAATAGACGAATTGTTGCGAGCCTTAAAAAATGATCGACTTGTCGTTCATCGTGGCGACGCACCGATGAACGACTATGAATACGAACTAACCGATATTGGGCGAGAAAGAGCCAGAAGGCACTCGTCACACTGCACATATTTTGGTTCTGCACCAGTTGCCTTGGCAGATTACGTCGGGTCCGTAAATTCACAGTCACTTGCCAAACAACGGCCAAGCATTGAAGATTTACGCAACGCTTTCAAAGACCTTTTGCTAAACGAAAAAATGTTCAAAACACTCGGCCCTGCTATAAACTCGGGTCGAGGGCTTTTCCTATACGGATTTCCCGGAAATGGAAAGACAAGCATTGCCGAGCGAGTGACGGGAGCATTTGGAAAACATATCTGGATTCCCCGCACAATCGGTGTCGCTGGCGAAATCATTCGTCTGTTTGACCCGGCAATTCATGAAGAAGTGCCGGTAGCCAACCACGAAGGACTACTAGACCAGCGAAAGATCGACCGTCGCTGGGTTAGAATTCGAAGGCCAACGATAATTGCAGCCGGCGAATTAACCATGTCGGCACTGGAAGTCTCAATAAACAAATCAACCGGAATTAGCGAGGCACCGCTTCAACTGAAAAGTAACTGCGGAACACTGGTAATCGACGATTTTGGTCGACAGCGAATGAGCATCGACGAACTGTTAAACCGATGGATTCTCCCGCTGGAAAAGAGATACGATTTCCTGAATCTTCCAAATGGACAGAAAATCCAGGTGCCCTTCGATCAGCTAATTATTTTTTCGACAAACCTAGAACCGCGAGATCTGGTGGACGAGGCTTTCTTGCGACGTATCCCGTATAAAATTGAGGTAGTCGATCCGACAGAAGAAGAATTTCGCGAGCTGTTTAAGATGATGACGGAGCAGTTGGGATTCAAACACTCGAAGGAGCCGATCGACTACCTGATTGAAAAGTACTATAAGTCTACCGGTCGACCGTTTCGATGCTGCCACCCTCGCGATCTACTACTACAAGTCCGTAGTTTTTGTGCCTTTGCTGGCCAACGTGCTGAACTAACTCCTGAGTACTTTGATATCGCCGTCAGCAACTACTTCGCTATGGTTTAGAGATGGCCCATCGCCGATCTGAAACTGAAACGCTGCGTTATCTCGTCGAATTGTCGATATGCAGCGGCAGCTTCATCTGGGGATCCTTCGTCAAGTCAGGATTGAGTTCCTTGAAGAGCTTGCTGGGTTGAATATCAGTGCTATTCTGATACTTGTCGCTGGCATACTCCGTTACATCACCACAGAGCGAATGGTAAAAAATCTGGCAGATAGGAATTCCCGCATAAATGCGTATCGGTTGAACCGCAAACATCTCGATCGTCCAATGGCCACAAAATCCAACGTCTCCGAACCCGGCGGTCACATGAACAAACAGACCAAGCCGGCCGACCGAAGAACGTCCCTCAATCATTGGCACTAGATTGTGAGTCTCGGTAAACTCCTTTGTCCGACCAAGGTAAATCTGGTTCGGAGCCAAAACCAAACCTTCAGGCGGAACCGTAATCCGACTAACTCGGTTTGACTTGCGCATGTCGAGAACTACTTCTTCATAAATCATTAACTCGTCGTGCAATACGAGATTGTAGCTGTTCGGATTTAACTGTTTTTCGTCGAACGGGTCTAGAATAACATTAGTACCAAGTTGAGCTCGAATTTCGTTGCCAGAGAGTATCATTGTTTTGAAAACCGTTTAACGAGTTATGTAGCTACGAATGACCGATTTCATATGTCAGACTTGTCAAAACTTTGTAATCATGCCAAACATTCCACTACCGAGTAACATCAATACGCCGACATATATCAAACAGCGGACAGTCCTCACACTGAGGTGACCTCGATCGGCACCAAGTTCGGCCGAGTTGGATGATGCGGTGGCTGAATAAGATCCAGTCTTTTTTTGGGATCAGCTTGTTCAAATCTTGCTCGACCTTTGTTGGACTGGTCTGTGCAGTCAGTCCCAAGCGACGGCTCACCCGCCCAACATGGGTATCAACCACAACACCGGCCGCCAAACCAAAGCCGTTACCTAGCACCACGTTTGCCGTTTTTCGCCCAACACCGGGTAATTCAACGAGTAAATCTAT